>Ga0209269_1000904_pt1 | contig 19945 bp, 15 predicted proteins | sample MTBAKMMethaMetaG_FD_187455 | JGI IMG/M metagenome (GOLD analysis project Ga0209269, IMG submission 187455) | Enrichment culture microbial communities from Arthur Kill intertidal strait, New Jersey, USA, that are MTBE-degrading - MTBE-AKM (Arthur... | ecosystem: Environmental > Aquatic > Marine >... | reverse complement strand
ATTTATATGATCAGCACGTCTCTGAAGGGTCCTTTGTTTGTATTTGAGCTTCCTCCCCAAATTATCCCAAAACAACCGACCATCCAAAACTTTATTAACGCCTGGACCTCAAACAGGTTTGGAGATTACTTTTTTAACAGCCTGAAGGTAACGCTTATCACCACCATTCTCGTGGTCTGGTTTGCCTCAATGATGGCGTATGCCTTCGCACGGTTTAATTTCTTTCTAAAAAAACCATTGTTCTACCTCGTCATGTTCTTTATGATGATGCCGGCGATGACTCTCATCGTCCCACAATTCATCCTCGCCATTAAATTAAAAGTGATTGATCACCTTAGTGGTTTAGTTCTGCTTTATATTGCTCAAAACATCCCTCTGGCAACTTTTCTGCTGAGAGGATTTATTGAACAGGTACCGGTTGAAATCGAGGAAGCTGCAAAGATCGACGGTGCCTCCGCCTGGGATATTTATTGGCGGATTATTTTGCCCTTAAGCTTGCCAGCCCTGGCAACATCAGCCATTTTTGTGTCACTCGGCGCCTGGGACGAATATGTATGGGCAATGACCATATTGAATAATCCTGAAGTGAGAACCCTCCCGGTAGCTATCGCTGCTTTTCAAGGGACGCACAACTCAGACTGGGGGCTAATATTTGCGGCCTCACTTACTGCGATCACCCCGATCATTCTCCTCTTCATTGTATTTCAAAAATTCTTTGTAAAAGGCATATCTGCAGGCGCAGTTAAAGGATAAGCATGAGAACTCTATACAAAAACAGCATTGACCTCTTATTGACCTATCAACAACCTGAAGGTGGTTTTTTAGCTTGCCCAAACTTTTCTAACTATCAATATGTCTGGTTTAGAGATGGTTCATTTTGTGCGTACGCACTCGATCTTTGTGGGGAAACACAGCATGCAGACCGATTTCATCAATGGGTAATGATGGTATTACGCCGTTATCAAAAGAAAATGCAAAACTGCATCCAACAATCTACAAATGGAATACTCTTACCAGCCGATGAATGTCTTCATAGCCGTTTCACTGCTGAAGGACTTGAAATACCCGGCCATTGGGGTCACCATCAATTAGATGGGTTGGGTACCTGGGTCTGGGCTTATGAACAGCATCTCCAAACAACGCAGCAATCTGTCCCGCAAGAGAACATCTTCCTCCTTCAACTGGTTCGAGATTATCTCGCCGCATTATGGCGTTTTCCTTGTTCTGATTGTTGGGAAGAAAATGAAAATCAAATTTCCACCCACACCCTGGGCGCTGTTTTCGCCGGCATGAATGCCATTGCGAATTTACTGGATGATGCAAAAGCGAAAGCATGCGCAGAAGACATCCAGAAATTCTTACTCGAGCAAGCAGTTGTGGATGGTCACCTGACCAAAACACTTCACGCGGGAGCAGCAGTAGATGCGAACTTATTGTTTCTGGCAACCCCGTATGAAGTCATCTCAGTAGATGATGTGCGATTTCAGGCAACATTATCTCTTGTGAAAAAAGATTTGACCAGTAAGGAAGGTGGCGTAAAGCGTTATTTATCGGATACATATTACGGCGGCGGCGAGTGGCTTTTACTTTCTGCATGTTTGGGCTGGGTAGCTTGTTCCGCTGGAGATATTCCTTTCGCAAATCATCTATTAACCTGGATTGAATCGCAGGCAACAGTGGACCTTGAATTACCGGAACAGGTTGCGAAGAACTTAAATTACCCCGCTTATTTGCAAGTTTGGACAGATCGCTGGGGGTCTGTGGCGACTCCTCTATTATGGTCACATGCCCAATATTTAATTCTTTATCATGCAATCCAAAATTCGAAAGAGCAAAACCATGATCAGACAGGTATTCTATGAGTGAATATCCTTTACCCAATTGGATCTCAGACGCAATTTTCTACCAGATCTTTCCTGAACGATTTTGTAACGGAGATCTCACGAATGACCCTCCTCATACCACCTCATGGGATGATTTACCAACGCGTGATAACTTCTTTGGAGGAGATCTTCAAGGTATTCTCAATCGGCTGGACTATCTCCAAGACCTTGGCATCAACGCAATCTATTTAAATCCCATTTTCAAGGCCAGAACGAACCATAAATACGATACCGAAGACTATTTTCAGGTAGATCCAGCTTTTGGCACAAACGATCAATTAAGACAGCTGGTGAAGGAGATTCACCGCCGAAATATGCATATCATACTGGACGGTGTTTTTAATCACTGTGGATTCGAATTTCCAGGTTTTCAAGATTTAATCAACCACGGCAAAAACTCAAGCTTTCGCGATTGGTTTCAAGTTCGATCTTTTCCGATTTGCACTGAGCCAGTTTCCTATATGACATGTGGTGGCGCGGAATATTTGCCAAAGTTTAACCACGCGCACCGCCCCGTTCAAGAATTCATTCTTCGGGTTGGTCGCTATTGGATAGAAGCGTTTGATATCGATGGCTGGCGTCTTGATGTGCCCTTCAAAATTCCTTTCGAATTTTGGAAAGAATTTCGATATGAAATCCGAAAAGCAAATCCCCAGGCATATTTGTTGGGGGAAGTCTGGCGAGATGCTAGGCCATGGATCAAGGGAGATATTTTTGATGGGATCACGAATTATCGCTTGCGTGACCTTCTGCTTGACTACTGTTTGGCGCACATTTTAGACGGAGAAGATTTCAGCTTTGAAACGAGGTTATTGGCAGAATCGCATGGGAAGTCTATCGCTGGAATGGCAAATTTACTGGACAGCCATGATACTCCACGTATCTTAACTTCACTTCGGGGTGACATCAACGCATTAGCCATCGCCCTTACCTACGTTATGACAACACCTGGGGTTCCCATGATTTTTTATGGCGATGAAGTGGGTATGATCGGTGAGGCTGATCCGGATTGCCGGCGCCCCATGCAGTGGAGACAGGAAATGTGGGACCTTAGAATATTCAATTTGTATCGAAGATTGATCCAGTTGAGAAAAGATCACCCAGCCCTGAGACACGGAAACCGCACCGATGTTTTCTCCTTCAATGGCGTGTTTGCTTATAAAATGTCTTACAACGATGATGAAGTCATGATTATTCTAAATCCAAGGGAAGAGATTTCTGGGGTGAGTCTCAAGATCAATTCACCATCGGGAGTCTGGAGAGATAGCCAATCGGGAAAAGATTATCCAGCCATTGAAGGGATCCTCGAGATTGCGAAAATTCCTGCGAATTCAGCTATCATTTTATTGCCTGCCCCTTAGGACTCTTAACACAAATAAAATTTAATTACTCCGATAGACGAAAATCTTGAAGATTTTTTCTGTCGGAGCAATTATTTTTAGATGGTTTTGAGAATTCTTAACTGACCTAATTCCCGCAGTTCAATTTTCCTTCCCTTGGTAAACTCGTTCAACCCGGCTGTTGATTTGGCAGGTTACTTCATATGTGATGGTCCCCAATTTCTGCGCCCACTCATCACAAGTGATCTCCTCATTACCACTTTTTCCCATCAACACAACCTCATCCCCTACTTTCACATCGGTTTCTGGACCCAGGTTAACCATGCTCTGATCCATACACACCCGCCCAACTACCGGATAAGTGCGTCCATTAATCAGCACCCTTCCTTTGTTGGAAAACAGTCGGTTAAAGCCATCGGCGTAACCCGCTGGAATGGTTGCAATCCAGGTATCTTCAGATGCGATCCAGGTACGCCCGTACCCAATACTGGTTCCTGCAGGCACCTTCTTCAAGAAGGAAACACGCGTTAGAAAACTCAATCCAGGCTTCAAGGGAATGCTGCGTGGTGTTCCCGCATCTGGGTAGTAGCCGTAAATCATAATTCCGGGACGAACTAAATCAAACCAGGCCTGTTCGTGCCCCAACACCGCGCCCGAATTTGATGCGTGTACCAGCTCAACTTTGCGACCCAACGCAGTGTGAATCGCGTCTACAGCCGCCTTGAAGCGCTCGATCTGCCCGATGGTATAAATTGGGTCAGCTTCATCACTGACCGGGAAGTGGGTAAAAACCCCTTGCAAATGCAGGTTGGGGCAATGTTCTTCGATATACTGAGCTAAAGCAGGCGCATCGTCGGGAATCACGCCAATCCGTCCCATGCCCGTATCTATTTTCAAATGTACCGTAGCGGTTACTCCTGCGGCTCTGCTCACATTTTGTAAATCATCCACGTTTTCCCGATTGGCAACTGTTAATGTGATCTGGTTGCGTACTGCAGCGTCCATTTCTTCTGGGAATGCCGGGCTAAGCTTTAAAATGGGCAGGGAAATCCTCGCATTGCGTAGCTCAATTCCCTCAGGAACGGTGGCAACTCCTAACCAGTCCACACCAATGCCTTCGGCCAGGCGCGAGACTTCAATTGCTCCGTGTCCATAAGCGTTTGCTTTAACAGCGATCAATATTTTACGCTCGTTTCCAACCGCTCGGCGAATGCCCTCTATATTGAAACGAATATGATCTAGATGAATCAGGGCGTGTGTTTGATAGAGCATAGATTATCCCTTGATTACAACTTTCTGAACGTATGGGGAGGTGGTGGCTGCCAATAAGGCCCCATAACTGGGATAGAAAACCACTTCATCGCCGACCATCAACGCATTGTGAGCGTCTTCCACATCCAAAACCAGGTGATCACTACTACCTCCCAGTACGATAACACCTGGATCTTCGGGTTCGATGCCGTCTACCACTACATCCTGTCGACCAATGTTACAAATGGCTCGCTTGCGGATACCACGGTCAACAAAATCGGTGAAGCCACCAAAAGCGTCCTGACCACGATTGCCTATCGGAACTGATGGCTTATATTCTACCTCAACAATTTCTGCCACAATACGCATGGTATCCTGCCGGGTTCCCGGCCATGGGGTTCGGTCATGTACGTTTCGTCCCAATGTGATGGTCTCACCAATGCGGAAGTGATTGATCTCCTTAGGCATTCCACCGCTCACCAAAAGCGGCAAGCTGGAACTATTGCCACCTGAAATCACATCCAACGGCAAACCAGTTGCTTTTCGGCAGCGGTCGCGGATTTCAACCAACATGTGCATGTTCTCTGTCGTAGGCATGACACCGCCATAACAAGCCAGGTTTGCACCCAACCCGATGATTTCAATATTTGGCAGGTCGGCTGTGCTTTTCACAACTTCAATCGCGGCGTCTGGCCACACTCCCTCACGCAAATCGCCTACATCTATCATCACGATGATCTTATGCGTGATATTAAACATTTGCGCTGCTTCCGATAGTTTAACTATCGTATGAATAGACGAATTGAGAGAGATATCCGCACAGCGTACCACATCCACCGCGCGGCTGGGCGCGGGAATGCGCAGCAACATCAGCGGCATATCCAACCCCACATTCGACACCGATTGCAAGTTCAAAATGCGGGAATCCGCAATCATATCCGCGCCACCTGCTTGCAGCGCTTCAAGAATCGCGGGGTGAGCGCTCATCACTTTGGTTACACAGGCTACCTGTGCACCGTGATCATGAAATAGCTTAATGATCGTACTCGCGTTTTGGGCAATACGATCAGGATAAATTTCAAGTCGAGGAGTGCGAATATACATGGAATTTAACCCCTGTTATCTTCAAAAGCAGAATTTGAATTCAATCAGATATCCCATACTAACTACCGCCTGTTTCAAACTTCGTTGGCATAATGTTCGTGTTGCTCATATCCTCAACCCAGCGGCGAAAGGTGATTTTGACATCTTCCGGGTAGGCTTGAGCCAGCGTTCCCAACGCAGAAAAACGGTAATCTTCATCCATTAAAATCCGCGCTTCAGGCGAAGGCAATAAGTATTTTCCCGCGCCAGTACAGATACCGTGTAAAATTGCCTCTCCGCCTTCCACTCGCGTCAGTGCTCCTCCAGTGCCCACAACCCATTTCACTGCCGTCAGATCTTTTCCTTTCACCACCTGTTTCTTTCCAGTGGGAGTGTACAGATCCGTGACCATACCCGCGTGACGTTTGATACCTGCGTTCACCGCCCGCGCGCACAACCAACGCGTCAATTCCTTTTGACGCTCGGTTTGTGGCATGGCTGCCAGGTCATCCGCGCGCGATTGCCATTCAGGGTCACCTTCCATTTCAAGGATATTATGGGCGTTGATAAATACACCGAGGTCACCTTCAACTGTTCTTTTTGCCCGTGGTTCAGGTTCCAATGCGCGTGATGCCCACTCCAGGCTGCCATCTGTGACACTATGGACATCTGTGGTTGCGCCTCCCACATCAAACACCAGGCAATCACCCATCTCTTCAGCAAACAACTCCGCCCCTAGCAGAACAGCCCCAGGTGTTGGAAGGATACCCCAATGTGTCAATTCAGCAAACTTCGCCATGCCCGGCGCATGGATAATGTGGCGATTAAACACTTCGTGGATCACCCTTCGTAATGGTTGAATATTGAGCACATCCACATCCGGAAACACATTATCTGCTAGTAAGGTTTCAACCCCTGCCTGCTCAAATATTTTTTGAACAGGCTTGCGAATGGCTGAGTTTCCTGCGTACAATACGGGTACTGGCAATTTCAGGCTTGCCAGTTTTTCGGCATTGCTCAAGACGATATCTTTTTCGCCATAATCCACTCCCCCTGCCAACAAGATGATATTGGGATGGATTTCACGAATTTCATCAAGATCATAATCGGCTAAAGGACCAGCTGTGACCATTTTGACAATGCCACCTGCGCCCAGCGCCGCTTCCCGGGCTGCGCGCGCGGTCATACTGTATGTCAACCCATGCACTGTCATGCGCAAACCGCCAGCCGCCGAACTATTCACAAAGGTCTCTGGTTCGCCAAGGATCAAGCCAGATTGAGCTTCAAGGTCGGCTATCGCCTCATTTACCCCAATTCCTACATCGCCTCGGCTCACACTGGTCGGGGCGAAACCCTGTGTCAGATGTTCAAACCCACCTTCTGCAAGACGGCGGAAACAATTTACCTTCGTGATGGTTGAACCGACTTCAATTGTCAATATATGATCGGTTAAAGACACTTTGTCTCCTTAAACCTTCACCGGCAGAGTGGACAAAGAGCTTCCTCACCACTCTACCGGATATTACCAACAGGGTTATACCGCACCACGCGCTTTTAATTTCTTAACAATCGCATCAACTACTTGAATCCCTTTTGTTCCACGCCCAAAAGTCGCGTCCAATCCAGTCTCAGCAGCCATATCACGTGTCACTTGTGTGCCACCCGCGATCAGAATGATCTTATCGCGAATGCCCTTTTCCTGACATAGTTCCGCCAGTTTGCGCATTTGGGTACGGTGAATATCATTATGACTGATGATGGTTGAAATTAAAATGGCGTGCGAACCAGTCTCAATAGCAGCGTCTACTAATTTTCCAAGAGGTACTGAAGTGCCCAGATAATGGTATTTTGCGCCGTATTTCTCAATACCGCCGTGCTTAATATCCAGAATTTCACGCAGACCCACGCTGTGTTCATCTTCGCCTACGGTACCAGCCACAACTTTTAACCCTACACTTTTGATCGCCGCGCGAATTTCTTCTTCCGGTAGCATGATCTCTTTAGGTGGGATCTTTAAATCCGCTTTCTTGATATCAAACTGAACTTTGCCTTTAACTTCCACAAAGCAGCCTTCAGCCGCTTGCAGTACCATCAGGTTTACCACTTGCGGGTCTTCCAGCCCCATTTTTCGCGCGATTTCCACCGCGGCTTCCCGGGCTACTTCTTCTGTTTCAGGAACGACAAATTGGGTCAAAACCACACCATCACCCGCCCATTCAGCTTCTGGCCGGATCAAGCCACCTTTGCGATATGGTAGCGTCTTCTCCAAACGGGCGTTGACTGAATCAGCGGGGTCAAGTTCGTCTATAAAGACAATCTTCTCAGGTTTGCACAAAGTGCAGCCATCGATTAAATCGCAAGGTTTCTGTAACCCGGACGGTAGATGATTTTGACCAAAATGATCGCAAACCGGCGCCATATAATCCGGGTCGCGTTCAATGATCGTGTCTGCGCCCACGCCACCTTTGCCATCCCGAGCAATACCATCGCCATTTCGATCCGGATATTTGGCTGAATCGACGAAAAAGCCTTTTTCGACAGCGGCGAAATAACCGCCAGCCTCGATGACTTCTTCCAGGAAGCAAATGGCGCGTTCTTTCAGGTCGCGCACCATTTCACCCAACGGTCCTTGTTTGTTGAGGTTCAATAATTCTTTAATCCCGTCCAGCGCCGCCCAGGTCTGTTTGACTGTTTGCACACCGCGGATATTGTTGTAATGCCAGGGAACGTTGCGCCCTTCATCGGGGGTAATGGTGCTCTGAATATCAGCGCTGGTCAGCATCGAGATCAGTGTATCAATGGTGTGAGTGCGGATCGCCTCTTCAATATCCGCTTCAATATAGCGCGTGTTTTGCTGTGCGCGCATTTTGTAATCAGAGAAAAAGTCACGTAACGCAACGGCGTAAGGCAAGTCGTACCATAGTTTGGGAGCAGGCGGTGAATTCGGCGGAACTGTTGAAAGACCTATCAGTTCTTTCTTCATTCCAACCGCAACAGAAAAAGCGCAATTTAAACCATGTTGTACCATCAACTCCGGCATCACCAGCCAGCCCGCTTTGGCAGTTGCATTTGCATTATGCGCGCCGTCAATCTGGAAGATATCAGCGCCAGCCATGACCTTTTTGGCTTCGGCGGCATCCACAAATGAGCGGTACATATTTACATTGCGGTAAAGTACATTGTATTGCGGATCCTGGTGCGCACCGTTGATGCCTTCTTCGGCAAAAAGCACTGCCACTTCAGGACCTGCTACGCCAGAGACATAGCTATGAAAATTGATCGGCCGACCAACTTCATCTTCAATCATATCGCAAGCCTTGCGGCTGGCGCGAATTTGTTTGCGGGTAATCGGCACACCACCCACGCCTTCGGGAGTACCCTCCATCAACCCATCGATATGACTCTGCCCGGTGGTTCGAATCACCATCAGGTGATCCGCGCCGTGCCAGGCGGCCATGCGCATGCGGCGGATGTCATCTTCAAAACGCCCAGAAGCGATTTCAGTAGTCACTACACAGGCAGGCTGTGGGTCGATAAAATCAAAATATTTCGAGGCTGGCAGACCAATGCTGTTCTTCAGAGGCACAGACATATCCTGATAATGGAAAGGTCCCATATCCACGCCATCGGTGGGCGTTTCCCGCCATGTCCAGCCTTTGCGACGCGGATGGTACGATTCCAGGTTTTGCATGATTTCTTCGATATCCAGTTTTTTATTGGGGTTAAGCTGCTTCGTCATGGCCGTCTCCTAGAATAGTCCATTCAAAACGTCTTTATTTTCAAGAATAGCAGCAGCGGCCGCGCGCACATCCGTGCCATTTTTTTGGGCCAGCTTTAAGACCACATGCCCGGCGCCCTTGCCCAGCAACCCCGCCTCATAAATTCTATCCACCACGCCATGGGATGAAATGCTATCAATACCCATACGCAGTAAAACCGAACGCTCAATGGAAGGTGAGGTATGCGTTTTCGCCAGATCGACAATCGGTGCTACAGCCTGATCACACAATTGCCAGAAAAGAGTTTTTAATTCCTCGTCACTCATGTTTTTTAGTTCTTCCCGCCGTTTTTCAAACCGTTCAATTCTAGAGTCAGTCATTTTTTTCCTCTCGCTACATAAATCCAGTGAGATAATCGGATAAACAATCCTTGACCTAACTAACCAGGTTTTCTTTCACCCAATCCACGTTTTTCTTGATATCCGCTGCCAGGAAAGCATAATCATTTTCACTCCACTGTTCCACGGGTAATGCTTTCGCAGCGTTTTTAAGATACGAGCGGCGTAACCGGTCCATATCCTGAACTTTCCCCCGTACCTGGTCGAGTCTTTCCGGAATGATGATCGATTTACCTGGCACACTTTCGGTGGGGTCTCCGCGCCGCACTTCGATACCGTTTTCCCGCGCGAAAGAAAGCTGGCGATTATGATGCTTGCCCGCACCGGTGTATTCAGTCTCTTGCACGACCACTATTTGATCTCGATCCATCTGGCGAGCCAGAGTCATGGCGGCAGTCAGGCTGGTGTTACCTGCTGGACCGCGTTCCAACCCTTCCAGCTTGGTTAACATTTCGGTCACATAGAATACTTCGCCTTGGGTCACAAGCTGATATTCATCCATATAGCGTAGGGAACGCGCCGCGTTGCGCGGCACATCCACCCGGTCGGGCCAGGTAGCGAAGGGTACGCCAAAACCAGTATGCCCGGTAGTAAACGATTTTCGGTTGAAATCCCGGTCTGACGCCATATGCAGCCCACCCAAATCCACCGAACAAGCCACCACACGCGTATTGTTCGCGCCTGCGGCCAGTAAACCGCGCGCTGTACCGGTCAAGTTTCCTCCACCCGCGTGAGTGATCACAACCGCATCCGGATCTTTTCCGCAGCGCGCCCGAATTTGTTCGGCGATTTCGATGCCCAGCGTTTCCACACCACGGATTCCAAACGGTGTGTACAGGCTGGCATTAAAAAAGCCTGTCTCTTCAAGTGTTCGCAGCAACATATAAAACAATTCCGGGCCTACTGAAAGCCGCAGCACTTCCGCACCGTAGGCTTCACAAGCGCGGCTTTTTTCAATAATTTCAGGTTGACCAACACCGCGGCTATCAAAAACTTCCTGTACAATAATACATTTCAACCCGCGTTGGGCTGCCTGAGAAGCAACCGCCGCACCATAATTACCGCTGGTGGCAGCAATCATGCCTTTATACCCTTTTTTCATCGCTTCAAAAGCGCTGATTGAAGCGCGCCTTGCTTTGAAACTACCCGAAGCGTTAGCGGATTCATCCTTCAAGAAAATTCGCGCACCTTTTCCTGGTCCAGCGATTTTTCGTACAGCTGCGGTCAGGTTATGCAATTCAAACAATGGGGTATTTCCTACCTTGGTTTCAGCTTGAATACGAGCGATCTCGGTATGGCTGTAACCGGTTTGGTCCATCATCCGCTCATATTCAAATGCGATCGGGCTGGTTATATACTCATCAAAGTCGATTCCCAGCGATGCTTTCATGATTTCATTTTTACGGGCTGTAACCGCGGCGTAAGACATATCTCGGTTCATTGTTCTGCCTCCGTTCCAATGGTCAACAGTTCTGGCACTACAGTGCCAAAGCTATGGTTATAACTGGGCAAAACGGTTTTTAATGTGCCGGTCAATTCACGCCCGATAATCGTGCGGATAGTAACTATCTGGCCTACTTCAGATTCGGTTTGCAGAAAACCCGAAACATTCAGAAGAAAAGGAGTTTGCTTGGTATCTTCGGGCAAAGTTGGAGCCCGTTCTTCGGGTTTCAAAATAATTTGCTCGATCTCCACCCAGGTGCCAAATTGAATTTTGCTCATAAATCCTCTTATCCACAACAGATCAACCAGGTATTTTTTCCGTCAATTTACTGTCGAGCTGATTTGCACTCGGCTAAATCCTATTCGCGCAAAAATGGAATGGCATAGTTGCTCCGTTTCCCGGTGCCATTCCATGAAAAGGTAATCTAAATCCTTTGGCAAACCGGTTACGCAACCCGGCGGGAGTAGGCGCTCTCACCCATCAACGCAGCCGGGGTTGGCAGGTCAATCATTCGCTTTAGACCCGGCGTGGCAGCCACCACATGCGGAATCATATTAACAGCCACACCCATCGTAGCAATTCCACCCGCAATTTCAGGTTTTATTGCCATATGAATCTCTGGTTTGCCATATATATTGATGTAATCACCGGTATCTTGGTTTTCTAGATGTGGGTGAATTTGCTGTGGGTGAACCAGTTTAATAACTTCCTTATCTCCGCGGTAGCCGATGCCAATATGACGGCATCCCGCCACCATTCCAGGTTCAACCTTTACATGCGGTGTTTCGCGGTATACATTACTGATGATGGGTTCACGAGTTTGCTCGATGCGATCTACTCCTAATCCGAGCGCCTCGCTAATCATGTGGATCGATTCTGGAAAACCAACATGACCCACAATCGAACCATCCGCAACGCCAGCGGCGAAAGCTTCTGGTGTGGTGCCCACACCTTGGGTACGCATCACCGTTGGGCCATACGGGCTCAGGTCATTGACCCGAGACGCCTCAATCCGGTCAACCGAATGGCAACCGCCAGAAAGCATCACAACGAGTAAGTCCAGCACAAAACCAGGATTCACCCCGGTTCCCAGCACCGAAACGCCATGTTTTTTGGCTAACTCATCAATTTCTCGGGCGAGCTTTGGACTCTGAGCTTCAGGATCTGACATTTCTTCGGCGATAGAAATGCAATTAATGCCTGCTGTGATGATTTTTCGTAAATCAGGCATTTGCTCTTTGGTCCACGAAGTTGTGGCAATGACTACAAGATCGATATTTTCTTTATTTAAAACATCTTCGGGTTTGTTAGTAACAATGACACCTAGCGACTTCCCTACGTTGAGCACTTCCCCCAGATCTTTACCAACGTAATCAGGTCGGCCATCTACGGCAGCCACAATCTTAAGTCCAGACTTCTCAAGCATTAGTCGAGCCATTCCGCCGCCCATGGCGCCCAGACCCCACTGAAGGATACGAATTGGTTCCATAAAAACAGTCTCCTTATCGTGTTTAACCCTTCAGACCACCAATCCCCATGGATGGCAGGAAACCTGGTTACTAAATTGTATTTCGATTTTAGCATAACCAAAATTGCTAACGAATTACAGTCATCTTAAGATCAGCATACAAAGGTCATGTATCCACCCTATTTCCTAATATTCAACTTTTTAAAGATACATGGCCACTATACTGACCTAGATTGTACACATCGATATAATGGGTTTCTGGTTAATAAAAATGTTCTTTTCAAAACCACATCCAGATTATCGATTATAAGAATTCTTGTAGATTAAGATCCTTTTTTTACCTCTATCATATTTAAATGAATGATTTTAAAACAATAGCTGGAGCAATGGGAAGTTCAAATTACCGCTTCATTGGAATCCTTGCTCCAGCTATACTATTTTTTTCTATCCTCTCATTCAAAAACCTGTTGTTATCCTATTCAACAACTTCCAAATGAGCAGATCTCACCGGACAAACCGTCTGGTTCCAAAAATTTGTACTAAGGTTTCTGCAAAATTACAGTCAATTGATTGACAACTCCATCTCGAGTAAATATATGGGAACTTAACTCCATGTCAAGCTTGTTTGCGCTAATTAATTTTTGACTTCTATCATTGAAAAGTACTTCAATCTGATCTACAGCTCCAAGCTTCACAATAACAGGCACCTGGCAGATAGTGAAAGCAAGAGATCCTACCGGTAGATCAATCTGCTTCTCCATTCCTTGGATATCAATGTATTTAAAATTCCCAGATTCTGAAACCAATTCCTTTTCATCCACCAGGAACGGTTTAAAAATCAAACAGCCGTCTTTGATCGCCAACCCAACTTCAGCCCACCTGGTCAATAATTCTTCTTTAACCACACCGGTCATTCCAGGTTGTCGAGCACCTTGACCTTTGGGTGTATGAGAATACGGATCGGTGGGAAAAGCACCAAAATCAGCGGGGGATTTGTTGAATCCCAATCCCGACCGAATATCATAATATTTTTCGCGTAAATGGGAAGCCAATGGTGAATCTTGAAATCTCACCGTAGTCTCTTGAGCGGCTAATAACAGCTTGGAAACCATGTGCCAGTATACGCTACCCAATCCTTCATACGCGAAAAATGTTCCAGAGCGTCCCGTAAACTCACTATGTCGGAATATGTGTTCAAACAAATCAGCAATCTGCTTTCCCTCTTTAGAGACCAAATCAGTGTATTGGGGTTGGCTGGCTAATTCCTGCAATGCCTTCTGAATATCTTTCCCATTGCGGATATTCCCACTGAAATGATAGTCTCCCTCTACATCTCGGATTAATAATGTCTTGTCTTGCGCTTGAGATAATGCTTCTGGCAAGCGCAAACCTTTTAATTGTTCTTCAGCAAGCCGGTTTTTTTCAAGAACGCTGGGCAAGATTCTGTCGGGATATAAAATATAGGTGTGTCTCTCAGGACTAAATAATCGACCGTTCCTCAGACCGTCTAACAACTCCAATGATTCTTCAGCCGAAAGCAGACCGGATGAAAGGATAGAGACCTGTCCTTCCAACATTTCATACATTCTTCCGATCATGGCAGTATCATTCTCAAAATGTAAAATATTATATGCGTGATACAAACCATCTTCGCGCTTGTTTGCCCGTAGGGATTGTTCAATATAGGACTGAGTCAAATCCAGAAACTGGATCAGTTCCACTTTTGAAATAGATTGAAATTCACCAGAGAACCCATTTTCATACAAGTTCCAGCGGAAATCGCTTCCGGCTTTTCCCAATTCATCCAGCATAGCCCTTCGTTGATTATCATTGAACGAATTTTTTACAATGAATTGGAAATGCGCAAATGTGTCCGAAATTTCCGAGAGCAACTGCTTCAATTCGGTACTGATATTCAATGAATTGTCAGTGGAAGCAGCAAACAATTGCCGGCAAAAAGCAATGTATCGGCGCAAGTATCCTAACGTGACAACCGACAACCCCTTGCCGACCAGGGCATTATTTGCATCATTCCATTCAGGTCGCTGAGTGTTCATCCAAATACCGCCCTCAGGAACAAAATTAACCAACTTTGCCAACAGCAAATTGATCAATTTCTCAGCCAAAGAGCAATAGATGATATTTCCTTTTGAATCGTGGATTAATTTTCCATCGGAACCCTCAGTGCTTACCTGATTTTCTAGTTTCTTCTCCAATTGGTGATCAAAATCAATTGTATTGTGAGGATCTCTCACCAAATCCTCATAAGGCTTTATCCGGTAAGGGATGTTCGAGTAACAATAGATCCTTCGATCCAACTCTTTGCTTAATTTCTTGGGGTGGAAGTCTTCACTCAACTCCATTAATTTCAGTAAATAGATTATTTGGTGATCGTTCCAATATCCGATATTTGACCAGGGATTATCTGGTTCGACAACTTCCCAGTCCACACCCGCCCGCATAATCCGATAGGGGTTATAGCCATCTGCGGTTGTCGCGCAAAGGAATGTAGAGATCATTCCTTCAATATAATCGGGGTATGAATATGCCAACGCTTCCCAATTTTGGAAAATATCGCGCCAATTGCCTGCATAATCCAGCTTCTTTGAGCCGTCTTCCTTTTTAATGTTGATTTCAAATCGGTTCCAGGGACGACTTGGATCACCATGCCGGCGACTGAAGGTAAGCGGCAAATAATTCTGACACAATCGAACAAGATCAGGTGAATTACTTTCCTTTGCTTTTTGATATAGATCCAGGATGTTTATCCGATCAGGCAAATCGATGAAAAAATTCTTTCCGGTCTGAACTGTTTTCTTCGAGTGCGTTGCCACAAAATCAAGCAAATCATTCTTATCCACCCTGTACTGATCGGAAAAAATACCACCACGCATTACATTAAATAGGGTGTTAGCAAAATGATGTGAGGTACTAAGGAGGTTTTCAGATAACTGTAACCCGTCCGAACTGGCTACAATTTCCGTAATTTGAGCCGTGTTATCAATAGTATCTTCTTCAATCTCATTGTATAGAAGCGTGTGATCCTTTTTTAATAAACCTAAGGTCTTGACGACTTCCGCGCCATCCTGACAAACATCTGCGACAATATGCCAGGTATATTTACTGGTCCCCGAAAAATCGAGAGTAGCCTGAACAAAATACGCAGATCGCTGGCCTCGAATTTCTGTTTCTGTAGCAAGGTCTTTAGCCCGTCGGAATTGGTCCAATTGAAGTGATGAAAGCAAATAATTGCGCCCTTCCAGGCCTACTTGAAATACTGTCGTAGCCAAAAAGGATTCGCTGGGTTCAGCTCGATCAGAGACGATCGAATTAAGCACAAATATACCAAGGCCGGTTTCTACTTCTAACTCACTGCGTTTATATGCATCCTGCAGGCAACTAAAATTGACTTGAATAGATGAGCTTACATTCGCGGGCAAAATATTCTGAATACCATCAAGCACTTCAACCTGGCTTGTTGAGGCAGTCGAAGAATCATTGGATAACCAGGATGTCTTCACAAATCCAAACTTTTCGCTTGTGCGCCAGGCATATCGGAAAGTCAACGCCAGATCATGGTTTATCTCTTCAAAGATTAAAGTAGTTCCAGCTATATTTTTATATAGGTTCCGTTCTGTTGAATATGCACCAATTTGCCGAATTGAAAATGGTTCCCACACCCAGGTTTGATTTTCCCGGTTGACCAAGAATATGGTTTTCGCGCCCGTGTTTTCACTGTTCTCCGATAATTTATCCTCAGTGTAATAAGGAAATAAAGCTCTCTCAATGTTTTTTCGTCCCGCTGAAAGACCTCCCGTAGAAGAAATAAAAAACCAATGATCCGAGCTGCTGACAAGACTAATGAAAAATGGTGGAATGGCATCAAAATTTTGGATCTGGTAATATGTCTCACCAAAAAGATTCAAATATCTTCCCTTTGTTTCTTTCTGAACCCCTTTTATAGGTGTATTCCCAATTAGTACATTTTGAGTTTTTTGTGCCATGATTGAACTCCCTCAGAAGTTTTTCTTAACTTTTTGTGGTTACTTTGACCCAATCTACCAGCAATTTAATCTCATCTCGTTGAATAGCTTTTACAGTTGATTCTGGGATGCCAAAATATGGGGTTTTAACCCCATTCGTTTTGTATGGGAAAATACCGCCAAGCGCAAAATTCAGGATCAGGAATTTTTGATTGTCAAAAACCCATTTTCCAAAAAATTCAACCATTGGTCGGGTAACTCTATAAATCAGCTCACCATCGATTTCAAAAAAAATCAGATCCTTTTCAAAAGTCATCGAATAAACGTGCCATTGAGTTGCATCATTCTCAGCAGACATGAATTTCCGGTTGGTAAGCCCAGCTTCGCCTGAATAACCCGGACCATGAACTGAGGTACAGGTCCAATCTGATTCACCAACATATTCCATAATGTCGATCTCACCACAACCTGGCCATTTGCCGGAAGATCCCAACGCCCAAAATGCTGGCCATACGCCCTCACCATGAGGAACCTTGATTCGAGCCGACACACATCCTTCCTGAAATTCAAATTTTGATCTTGTGTTGATTCTTCCAGAAAGAAAATCAAACTTCTTTCTTTCTTTCGTTGTAAACCCTTTATGATATCGAGGATGAATGACTAAAACGCCTTTTGCTGATTCGGTCTCAGGTAAAAGATATATCGTTTCTTCTGAATCGATATATGCTTGTTGTTCTTTGTTAAAAATTTTTCCAGTTATTCCAACATTCCATTTAGTGCGATCAAGTTCGCTATCGAGAAAATCATCAAAAAAAATTACTTCTTCAAAGTTATTAAGCAGCTGTGACATTGAAATTAGAAACTCCTAAATAATCAATTTGATACCTGGTAAACACGAACATAATCAACCAATACTTGTGAAGGGAATACCGTTTCCGGGGATACCAAACCACCCAGAGTCCCCCCCACTGCCAGGTTTAATATAATGAAGAAAGGTTGGTCAAAAACCCATTCCCGATTACCTACATCTTCGCGGGTGTAAGTGCTATATTTCTCACCGTCAAAAAACCAACTGATTTGATTTGTGTCCCACTCAACCGCATAGGTATGAAAATCATCAGCTATGTTATAAGGTTGGCGGTTCCAACCACTTAAGCCCAATGCTCCAGAATATCCCGGACCATGCATGGTTCCCAAGATATTTGTCGGATCTTTTCCAACATATTCCATAATGTCAATTTCCCCGCAGTCAGGCCAACCTACTTCTGGAAAATTAGAACCAAGCATCCAGAAGGCAGGCCAGAAGCCAGCACCGGCAGGCACTTTGATCCGAGCTTCAATTCGTCCGTATTGGAAAGTCTTCAATCCTTGGGTTTTTAAGCGCGCAGAAGTAAACGAAAATCCCCCATTGTCATTTTGTTCTTTTCTAGCTTCAATCACCAAATTGCCATCTTCAACTCTGGCATTATTGGCATTGTTTGTATAGATTTGCATTTCCCCATTACCCCAGCCACCACCGCCAAGGTCAAATGTCCAATTATCTGGATTAATCGCAGGACTATCAAATTCATCCTGCCAAACAAGCTCCCAGCCTTCTGGCGGTGTAATGGGAGTGGACTCTACCGTCGCTTCAGAAATAACAGCCGGTTGACAACTGGAGAGCAAACCCAGATTAAGCAATAATAAAATAATCAAAAAAGATTGCTGAAATATATATTTCTTGCTCATCTATATCCTCAATTAGCTCAGCTTGAGATTTTAATAACCCTAGAATTATTGGACCGGCGTCAAATCTACTCTGAATCCCAAAAAAACAATACATATGAAATCCTTTACTGGTCTTTCCTTTTATAGTCAGACCAGTAAAGGACTTTTAGATTTTTCTTACCCTTTTACTGCACCTGAAGTCAGGCCCGAAATAATGTAACGTTGTAAGAACAGGAAAAGGACAAGCATTGGGAAAGTCAGCATTAAGACCGCGGCCGCAAGGGTTGGCCAGTTACTTCCGTATACACCCTGGAAGTTAATCAATCCTCTTGTGATTGGGTAATAATCCTTGTTCGTCAGATAAATTGTTGGCGCAATAATCTCATTCCAGATACCAATCGCATGCAGAACAATCACAGTTGCGATAGCCGGTTGGATTAATGGAAGAACAATCTGAGTCACAAATTGGAAATACCCACAGCCATCCAAAGCCGCAGCTTCATCCAATTCCTTCGGGACTGTTTTAACGTAATTCACCAGAATTACGATCCCAATGGGATTCACCAAAAATAACATGATATACCCCACGGGATTGTTATAAAGTCCCAAATTCAGAATTAATTGAAATTGAGGAATCAACGCGGGTGGTAGAAACAGCGCGATCACGTAAAGTGACAGGATTAACCCGGAATGCTTCACATACCCTCGCGCAATGGGAAAGGCGACAAAAATTGCCGTGAGGATATAAATCGATGTTGCAGAAACTGTGTAGATCAGTGAATTAAGTAAATACTGCGGGAAGTTGGCTTTTTCCCAGGCTTCCGCAAAATTATCCAGATTGAATTGGGATGTCAATGCCGTGGCATTCTTCATAAACTCAGGCATTGTTTTTAATGAAGTATTAACCAGGAAAAATAGAGGTCCAATATAAATCACTGCAAAGATGATCAGTACGATGTAGGATAATATTTTTCCCCATTTGATTGGCTTTCTATCCATTCTTTTTACATCTGTTATTGTACTCATCCCAGTATCCTCGTTTCTCTGCGCTGCAGGAAATAGTTAGCACTCATTCCCAAAACAAGGACGATCACAAACAACACGATCGAAGCCGCAGCGGCATACCCCTGTCGAAAACTTGCAGTTACTGACCCAGAGGTCTGACCAAAACCCACTGCATAAATTAAGTATCCTAATACTTGAGTTTTGTTTCGATAACCAATCAGAATCAGGAACAATTGCCAGGCTTGAAGACTTCCAATGATGTTCAAAGTTAGATTGGTGTTTACACTTGGTGTAAGCAAAGGCCAGGTGACATTTTGAAAAACCTGCCAGGGGCTGGCGCCGTCAATTTCAGCTGCTTCGTACATATCCGCTGGAATTGTTTGGAGGCCAGCAAGGAAAATGATCATGGTGGTGCCCATATTCGCCCAGATCTGGATCGCAGTCACCCAACCAAACGCAACCTCAGGTGGCCCCCCCAAAAATTCAGAACGCATCCCAAACAGTCCAATTAATTTCGCCATTGGCCCGCCCAATGGAAACAGGAACAATGACCAGATCAAACCTTGAATTACCGCGCCAAGGATGACTGGCATGAAATAGATTGTTCTAAAAACAATTCTGCCTTTTATCTTTTGGTTGAGAATTATAGCGACCAACAAGCCCA
>Ga0209269_1000898_pt1 | contig 20088 bp, 28 predicted proteins | sample MTBAKMMethaMetaG_FD_187455 | JGI IMG/M metagenome (GOLD analysis project Ga0209269, IMG submission 187455) | Enrichment culture microbial communities from Arthur Kill intertidal strait, New Jersey, USA, that are MTBE-degrading - MTBE-AKM (Arthur... | ecosystem: Environmental > Aquatic > Marine >... | reverse complement strand
AGCGTGCGGTTCTCCCCGAGCCCCATGACCACGATCTTCTCGTCGGTCATGCGGGGCGAGCCGAAGACCGCGGAATCGACATTTCCGGCCATGTCGGCGGTGCTGAGCGTTCCAATCCTCGGCGATTTGTTGAAATAGTCCATGAGTTTTGATGGCATGACGTAAACACCCTATGTTGGGCTCGGCGGGAGGGGAATTAAAGGTTGTGTGGAGGGAGAATGGCATCCAGCGTGAAATGGATTATGGCGTTTGCGTACAATAACGTGGAAATGGCAGTACACCATGTGGATTGGTGTATGAATACGGTTACGAGAATGCGTCAAGAAGGATGATGACCGATGAAACCTTCCGGGAGTGCAGAAAACGAAAGCCACGGTAGTGACCTGATGGATGAAGAAAAAGCCAGGGAATTTGATGAGATCGCGACTACCGTGTTTACTCCAATCTATCCCGTGATAGCCGGACAGATGCTGGAACGAACCGGGATACGGGAAGGAGTTGCCGTGGATGTAGGCTGCGGCCCTGCACTCCTGGCCATTGCCCTCGCCACGCAGTCCAATCTAAGGGTATATGCCCTCGACACGTCACCGGCCATGCTCAGGATAGCATCCGGACATGTCCGCAATTCCGGCCTGGTGCGGAGGGTCTTCCCGGTCCTTGGCGATGTGCAGGAGCTTCCGTTTGAAGACGGGACCGTGGACCTTGTCGTCAGCCGGGGCTCCTGGTTCTTCTGGGACGACCTTGGAGGTGCGCTGCAGGAGATACAGAGAGTGCTCGCTCCCGGGGGATCGGCATACATCGGGGGCGGGTTTGGCACCGCACTGCTCAAAGACCAGATTGCGGCAGGTATGAGGAGAAGATCCCCCGATTGGGACAGAAGGGTACAGGGGAGGATGCGGAAGAACAACCCTGACCGTGTCATGGGCGAACTCATGAAAGCCGGGATCACCGCATATCGCATGATCCAGGATGAATCGGGGTTCTGGGTGGTCATTCGGAGGGAGGGATCCTGAACATGGTGGTCAGATGCCCCCTCTGCGAAATTGGCTGTGTGAGGAGGTAGACGCTCTCCGCGGTGATCACCCGGGTCTTCCCCGAACCTGGCCCGGCAGGGATGAGCTGGATTGTGCAATCCGGGCTGACTCTCCCCGCACGTCATTCCGGGTTGATGTCGACACAGGAGCAGGGAGGCCCCTCCTGTTCTCTCTGGAAATACCCCGGAAACCACTGCACAGAAACAAAAAGAAAGCTATTTATCATGATTATTACCATGGGGGTGATGCCTCAGGGAAGAAAACTGGGGATACATGCAGTGACCTGACCAGCGGGGAGATCAAAACGGCTGAACGATCTTCTTGCGGCAAAGAGGTCAGATCGCTGGGCCGAACAAATGTTCGGGAAGACCCGATGCAGCGGTGGAATGAATCCGTCCACTCTTAACGGCATGACGATGGACGGGTGGAAAAGACGCTCCACACGACTGGGCCGGGCAGAGGTCTCAAGGAACATGATGCCGCAGTACCGTGAACAACCCGGTCAAAACAGCGGAAGACCGGTGCGTGGCAAAGAAACGGTACTATGGGGCTGACCCTGTGTTCCGGATAGTACCTCCTGGGGCACCTTCATTTTAGCACCACTTCCACCGGAGGAGAGTTTTCCCGGTTTGCACCATGACTGAATCCGGCAGTATTCCCGGTTTGCACCATACCTGAATCCGGTGCATTCAACGGGCATTTCAGATCCCGATCCCCTGTCAGCGTCCAAGCGGCAGTACCCGTGAGTTCGCCCTACGTTCCCCGTGCCATTTCATACATCTGTCCGGGAAGCAGAGCGGTCATGGTTTCCGTACTGACTGCTCCGCACTTGGCAATCTCGATAATCACCCTGGCAAGAATTTCAGCGGACGGCAGTTCAACGATTGCGACGAAATCGTAGCGGCCGAAGGTATAGTAGTGGCTGATCAGGTTTCCCCCCGCTGATTGGATGATTTTTGCTGTCTTTTCATCCCGTTCTTTTGCTTCCTTCATTTTCGCGATGGCGGTATCGGTCAATTTTCCCAGGACAATAAAGAGTGGCATGATGAGCGGGATAGCTACAGGGGTTAATAAAAGTAATGTATCGGAGGATGTGGAGATGGAGTCTGGCGCTCGCCAGGCATGGTGAACATGTCATTCAAAGGGGATTATTTTCTGGATGGTTTCCGGGACTCATGACCACGGTCTTCCCGTCGGTTGGGGGTCGGTGGGAGGGGAGTTAACGGTTGCGTGGAGGAAGGATCCAGGGTATTCCCCTGTGGTGATTCGCCCGGCACTCACCGCAGGAAACTTCCTCATCCTCAGGAGGATAAACGCTCGGGAATCGCGGTGAAGTCCCGCTCAAAGGACAGCCTTGATATTGAGGGTATGAATATAGTTCAAAAGAGATAGAGCAGAAAGCCTGCATCCTGGCAGCGATCAGAGGTTAGAGAACGTGTCGAGCCTGGAAGAATTCCTGGGACCCCTTCATCATGGCGTATGGGAAGTGATCGTTCCCAGGGAATCTGTCACCGGGCCTCCCGGCCCGGGATGGGAGCGATCCCGGATCAACATCCCTTCCCCCGGGACCATCGCGAGTTACCGCAAGGGCCAGTACCATGCCCATGAAACCACAACAGAATGGCGGGTTCATCTCGACAACCATGACCCGAAACGCCACCCGGTTCTCCATCTCATCGACGACGCCCCCCTGCTCCTTATGATTGGCGATACCTTCGTCACCCTGATTGCAGGTACGCGAAAAAAGACCGGGGACGAAGACGCGATCCTGGAGGGGCAGACCAAAGCCTGGCAGGACCAGGTCCTCGTCGGGCTCTTCATTCTCCTCGTCGGCGTGTTCGTCATCACCAATCCCTGGCTGACCTTCCGGGGTATCTTCCGGCTCTTTGTTCCCCTGGTCATTATCGGTCTCGGGTTGTTTACTATCCGGAGAGGAGTGGCGTTCCACCCCTTCCGCATTCTCCGGCACGATCTCCTGTATCGGGGGATGTGGTGTATGATTGCAGGATTCATCGCATTCTACGTGCCACTGGTGGTCTGGGTCACCGGCATTCTCGGGATTCTTGCCCTGTGGATGCTTGCCAGTGCAGTCATGCTGCTTGGTCGTGCCCGGAAAGGCCGGAGCGCAATTCCCGAGGGGTTTGTCAGCCGGATTGTGATCGCCCTGTTCTCCCTTGGTCTCGTTGCCCTCATCCTCATCAACCCGATAGCGGTGGTGGCGTTGCTCATGGTGATCATGGGAATTGTCGCCCTGGTGCTCGGGGTCATGCTGCTGGTGAATGGTGTCAGGCTGAAGAGGAGGATGAAGGGAGCCGGAACGACGGCGGGAACATAGAACACGTACCACCCTGTTCCTCTGGTGATTACAACCGTCTGCAGTGCCGGTGATCAACACGGGGTATTCGTGCTAGAAATTCCTCTGTTCGAGCGGGACGGCACATGCATGGAACCAGGCAAGGAACCGTTCGGGGTCCCTGAACGAAGGCAATCTGCCGCTTCGCTGGAGATACCCGTCCCGGACGGTCAGCCCGCCCCATGCAGTAAGGAGATCACGCCGGACCCGGTATGCCCCGGTGCGATATTCGCCGATGGGAAGGCACCGTGCAAGGCGCCCGGAGTGCCCCGGCCGGGCACGGACAATGATGTCACGGGGATTGCCGTTCCGCCGGCTGTGGGCATTCTCGATCCACCGTCCGGGGGGCACCGATGAGACGGGCAGGACGTCATCGACCTCAAAGAATCCTATCAGTGCGTAGACCAGTTCCCGGTCCTCCGGATACATCGATCTCATCCCGGCATAAAACGCGATGAAATCCCCGGGGTCCAGTGCACGGAGCGGGATGTCGCGGGGATGACGGTCACCGAAGGTGAGGTAGGTAAAGTCGGGGTCGAGGTGCATGGGTCTCCCGTGCAGGTGGTCCGGGAGCTTCACCCCGAATTCCTGTAATGCCGGTACCAGTTCATCGTATTCCCGGCAAAGGCCCCGCCGCACGAGCAGGGGCTCCTCCGGGATCGGGACATAGACGTACCGTCCCGATCCGGGATCGACGGGAGCGTTCCACCTGCCCGATGTAGCGTCGATGCCGACCCTGACCAGGATCCCCTTCATGGTATCTTCTGGTAGGGATGGATACATAAAATCGTGGATCTTCGGGTTCTCCATGGCATGACCTCCCCAATGTTTTTGATTTTTCACATCTCTGACTCAGGTATGGATTTCACTGACTGTGTCCGGTTTGCCACCGAAAACCCGGTGACCTGGCTTGCCACAACAGACGGAGACCAGCCCCATGTCCGGGGATTTGCGATGTGGTTTGCGGACAGGACCGGGTTGTACTATCACACCGGCACTCCCAAGAGCGTGTACCGGCAGTTGACCAGGAACCCGAAGGTCGAACTCTGTTTCTATCGACCGGGTGACCAGGATGCCGGGACGATGATGCGGGTGTGCGGTATGGTTGAGTTTCTCGAAGACCGGGCGCTCGAAGAGCGGTTGTTCCGGGACCGGCCGTGGGTGAAGGATATCATGAGGTCTGCACCGGAGGATGCACTGCTGGCGATCTTCCGGGTGGCGCACGGTGAAGCGCATTTCTGGACGATGGATCAGAACATGCGGGAGCGTGAGATACCCCGCGTCCGGTTCTGACTGGCAGGGTTCAGGAGGAGGTTCCCATGAAAACGCTGATCATCTGCACCTCGGTTCACCACCAGAATACCAGACAGGTGGCAACGGTGATGGCAGAAGAACTGGGAGCAGACCTGGTAACCGTGGACCAGGCGCAGTCCTGCCCCCTGGCGGAGTATGACCTGATCGGATTCGGATCCGGGATCTATTTCGGAAAACACCACAAAATACTTCTCCGGTTTGTTGAAGCCCTTCCGGCAGTACCAGGACAACGGGCGTTCATATTCTCTACCAGCGGACGAGGAGGAACCGGGTTGCATGCAGCTCTCCGGGAACTGCTGGAGGATCGCATGTTCTCCATCGCGGATGAATTCTCCTGCAAGGGGTGGGACACGTTTGGCCCCATGAAACTCATCGGGGGAATCAATAAGGGACGACCGGATGCGGAAGATCTGGAAAAGGCGAGGCTCTTTGCACGGGGATTGAAGGGCACGGTTCAGGGATGAATTTATTTCAGGAGAGCTTCCCGCAGGCCCCGTTCCAGGTATCGGCGATTCGGAGAAATGCCGGGTATCCTCTTTTTCTGATGAATTCCATCGATTCCCTGTATTTCCGGTATTTGTACCCTTTTTTGGCGTGGAACGTCTGGATCCGTTCGCATGCCGGATACTCCGGGCAATCGGCACAGGTTTCCAGCTGTTTGTCTCTGTAACAGCATACTTTCATCGCACATTTCGCCTTGGGGATGTCCCTCCTTCCTGTATCGTAGCCTAATTTACATCCCTTGCATACTTCATCCCTGTAGGCTCCACAGGTCCTGCAGTACGCCCCGCAACATCCGATGAACCGGACAGGGGTTCCGCGATGCTCATTCCCGGGCTCTTCTCCCGACAGGGGATGTCCCGGGGATCGTGTCATGAGGTCCTCATTTCTCATATGTTGGGAGCATTGGATATACTCTGCCGTTGGCCGATGAATCCGGGTGCCAGGAAAACATTTAATCATGGGGTCGTCCCATCAGGACTTCGGTAGTCTCGATGATTGAGGAGGGTGTGGTATTTGCGTTCGGGTACTGGACGGTGAAGCCCGGCAAGGAGGAACAGTTCCTCGAAAAATGGCAGAATTTTGCGAACTGGACACTGAATCACTTCAGAGATGCCCGGTGGACGTACATGGTCCGCGACCAGGAGAAGAGCAATGAGTTTGTCTCCTTCGGGCCCTGGAACTCCCCCGGGAGCATTGCTGCATGGCGGCAGTCCCCGAAATTCATCACCGCTGTTGCGGAGCTCGAGGAACTGTGCGATATGGTGCAACCCGTCACGATGCGCGAGGTCACGCATATCAAACGATGAGCAGACCAGGTGAGCATACCGCATTCTCCCTGAATGAGAGGGGAGAACGGTTTCCCGGCGGCACATTCTGTCAGAGGGGGGATTCCCTGTCAGCTCCACGACCACGTCTTCTACGAAACCTTTTCTTCATCCGCCCTCCTTTCAATTTTCATCGTGATACCGTATGCACCGTAACCTTTGTATCGTCGTTGCCTTCCTGGTTCTCGCGGGCTGCATTCTTTCCGGATGCCTGTCCCCGGAGGAGTCGTCTCCGGGTGAGAGCCCGCGGCTGCAGCTGCTGACCGAGGAGTACCCTCCCTATAACTTCGCAGAACCGGATGGAACGATCACCGGTTCTTCGACCGACGTGGTCAGGGAGATTGCCGCCCGGCTGGGCGTGAATGCCAGGATCGAGCTCGGGGCCTGGGGCGATGTATACAACCGGACCCTCACCATCCCGGACACCGCCCTCTATTCCACCGCCCGGACCACGGAGCGGGAGAACCTCTTCCGGTGGGTGGGGCCGATCGGATCCTATGACATGACCTTCTTTGCCCGGAACGACTCGGGAATCTCCCTCTCCAGCCTCGAGGATGCGAAGAAGGCAGGGACCATTGCCGTGGTCCGGGACGACGCCCGCCACCAGTACCTGGTGGCCCGGAATGTATCCAATCTTGCCCTGTATCCCGACGACGAATCCTGTGTCCGGGCGCTGATGTCCGGTGAATGCCAGCTCTGGCTGGGGAGTGCCGTGACGGCAAACCAGACGATTGTTCAGGCAGGTTACCTGCCGGACGATGTACGTCCCCTCTATACGGTCCAGACGTCAGAACTCTACATCGCCTTCAATAACCAGACCTCCCCGGAGACGGTCGCTGCCTGGCAGGATGCCCTCGATGCCATGAAGCGGGACGGTACCTACCAGGCCATCCTGGAACAGTACGGTCTTGCCGTGCCGTCTGCGGCCGGGATCCGGGGTGATTCCGGTGCACCGGGAATCAGCAGAGAGGATACGCCAACTGTTTTCATGGCGCTGGGAGACTCGCGGCTCTCGGGTATTGCCACGTCGCTCGAGGTGCTGGCCATGACCAGCGAGGCGAAATCCGGGGACTGGGAGCGGATCCGTCCCCTGCTTGCCGGCCTTGAAGAGCGTTCCCCACCGGCCCGCTTCTGGTACGCGCTGCCCGACGGCTCATACTATACCACCGTTGACAACCTCACCACCGGCAACCTCGCCAGCCGCTCCTACTTCCCCGGGGTGCTGGCCGGGAACACGTCACTCGGCTCCGTCGTGGTCAGCCTTTCCACCGGCCGGACAACGGGAATCGTCGCCGTCCCGATCTTCGGTGAAGAGAACGCGGTCACCGGTGTCCTCGGCGCCTCGGTCTATCTCGACTCGCTTTCCGCGGATCTCAGCCGGGATCTCCCCCTGCCGGGAACGATGTACTTTGTTGCCTTCGACAGCGACGGTCTCACGGCGCTTCACTCCCGAATCGAGCAGATCGGCCGGCAGGCAACCGTTCAGGGAATACCTGGGGAGATAGAGGCCGTCCGTACTATCATGGCAACGGAAGAAGGGCAGGTCACGTTCACTTCCGGCGGGGTGCAGCAGACGATTACCTTCCGCACCTCCCCACTCACCGGGTGGAAGTACGGGATCGGGGTGGAAGGGTAGGAAGGCAGGCAACCGATAAACGTCCACGGGGAGGACGCCATAACGAGCGTCACGGCGTTCATCAGGAGGCACACCGTGCACTATCCTAACCCACGTGCCTCTCTTCCCCCACTAACCGTTCAATCCGTTTCCTGCACCGGTAACAGAACTCCGGACCCTTCCGGTCGGTGTCCCCGATCCAGTTGGAGAAGTACATGACACACCCGGGATACTCGCAGTGGGGGAGACCCAGAGCATGTCCCAGCTCATGGATCGCCTCGGTCAGGACCCGCCACCGGTACACCTTCGTGTTCGGGGGATCCCCGTAGAACTCGGGTCGGAGCCGGAAGGTGGAGATGAGTGCCCTTCCCGTGCAGGCCACACCGAACACAAAGTTCAGCCTCCCGGAGAAGAGGTCTGCCCCGGTGATGCCGAGAACGGTCCCGGAGGGACAAAGGGGAGCGAGATCGGCAAGCAGCCCGTCTGCCAGGTACTGGTTCCGTTCCGTATGGAAATGCCGGGGGGAGAGCGGAAGCGGAGGGAATTCCTCCACCTTAGCCAGAAGAATCCCCGGGATATCCTCCTTCAGCCAGGCAAGGGGGAGCGGATCCACCGTGCCGATGGGAACGAGGGCGATCATTCCTGGATTCACTGCGGACCTGGAGTAATTTTCTGCAGGACCGCACCACGGTTCACGAAATAGAACCGCCGTTCCATAACGGTGAGCCCTGCGTCCTCCGCTTCTGTGAGGTGTGCCCGGAATTCCCTTCCTGGAACGATAACCGGAGGTTCCGAGTAGAACAACAGGCCTCCCGGCACAAGAAGCGATGCGATCTCCTGGAACACTTTCCGTGGATCCGGGACCTCGTGAATAACGAAAATTGCGAAGGCAACATCAATCGTCCCGTTCAGGTCAGGGGGGAGATTGAGGGAATGCGGAAGACACTGGTAGGTCCTGATCCGGGGCATAAGGTCCTCCTGCTCCATCTTCTCCCGAAGGATGCGGAGCATCTCTTCCTGGAGGTCCACCGCGATCACCGCACCGCCGTCGCCGACTCTCCGGGCAAACTCGCGGGTGAAAAAACCCGGTCCGCATCCAAAATCAAGGACGCGGTTCCCGGGTTGTATGTAGCGTTCTGCAAGCCGGTCAGGCCGGTACAGCAATCGCCGGAAGCGGGAGTCAAGGTGCCCGGCCCGGGAGGCAGAGAACACCGCATGCTGGTGACGGGGTGGTGGGCTGGCCGGGGTTTCGTCAGCGAGGGGCATGGTATATCACCGGGTATCCTTCCCTGATCGTTTCGGTCTGTATATATTATCTGTCTTCGCTCTGCCTGCGATCGGGGATAAGCTGATACGATTCTCCCTGCAGGGGATTGCGGTGATGATTCCCTCACGATGCCGGGAATTCGGATGGCGGGGACTTGTAAAAAGGGAGTGGGGGGTATCCGATCAACGGTTCAGCGTTCAGCTGTCGTATTCATCTGGTTGTAGGTGCCAGCACCGATCCAGTACGTCCCATCGACATCATGCACATAACAGAGTTTCGGTTCGACGGCCATGCCGTGGGCAGGATTCCCGAAATGGATGATGATGAACCCGCCGCCATTTCGGGACAGATTGATCTTGTTGCGCATGTAGTACTGACCGGACACATCAACGTCATCGTAGAAGGACGTATTGACCCGGTGGGGCAGTACGATGGATGCGAGGGATATCCCCTCGTAATCGGCTGCGAAGATGTAGAGTTCATCCCGGACAAAGGATCCATTGGGGGTGTTGAATTCGGCAAGTGCCTTCTCCCTCCCGACTGAACGGGCGTACGTGACCGCCTCATTGACAAAAGCCATGACCCGCTGCTCATCGGCAGTGAGGTTCGCCACGGGGGTCTGGGCTGTCGCAACCGTTGGCGTGGCAGTCAGGGATGATGTTCCTGTCGGCGTAGCGTTCGTGGTCGGTGTCGAAGTGCACCCGGCTCCGGCGAGAGCAAGGACCAGAAATGGAATAACGATGATTAACAGGGAGTGTCTCATACCTATCGATGGAGGGGAGGAGCAGATAAGCGATGTTATTTATCTCTATGGAGCCGGGATTTCACCGGGATTGAGATTATTGCCGGGCCGGAATCTGATGCTGAAAACTTAAATGGATGATTCGATATTGGGTAATGTAGAGATCAAGGCAGGTTGTATACGAATCTCAAGTATGGACTCATGCGAGCCGATGATTGCACCGAGTGCACATGCGACGTGGAATGCCCCCGATCAGCAGGGCTCCTCGCGACCTCGCCAGGAAGCCGATGCTCACCCGTGTCCCCTGTTCTACGCCTCGAGGATCCCTTTCATTTTGATCAGACTGTTCTTCACCTCCTTTCGCATCGAGTGCACGATCAGGGGAGACAGTAACCGGATACAACCGCTGAATCTCATATCGTAGATCATGGTGAACTTCGTCCCATCCGGCGTGGGAGTGTAGAGGTTGTGCTGCTCGATGAATACAGAACCCGAGTCGATATTTTTTCGAAACGTCCTGTTCGCATCGTATTCGGTGACCGTTCCCGTCCATGGCATCGAACGGCCCATCAGGCGGGTGGTACCCCGGAAGGTCGTGCCAACCCCGACCGGTCCCCCTGAGGTCTGTTCTGCCTCGGGGATGGCCGTATGCCAGGTGCTCCATCGTGCTGCTTCGGTCGTGATGGCGAATACCTTCCCGACCGGACACCTGATTTCTATCCCTTCTTCAATTCTTGCCATTGTATTCCCCCCTGGAAAGCAGTCCGGGGATTCCCCTCCGGTATGGCCGTTCCGTCCGTCAGAAAACAGAAAGAGACCACAGCGTTGTCTGAACCCCTCGTCCTGGTGATGGAGCACCTCCATCACCTGATCCAACATACAGGGGGGATCTTATTTCATCATTTCGGGAACCTGGTGGAACAGATCCGTTCACCCTCTTTCCTGGTGACGAAAAAGGAATAACCGTATTCCTGTGAGTGGGTGCGGAACACCTCGATCTCCTCATCGAGTGAGGCAAAGAGGGCCTGTTTCTCCTGGTCGTCCAGGTACTGCTCTTTCAGGATTTCCAGCCGCCGGGATAGTGGTATGTAGAAGTGCTCCCGCCAGGCGGCGTCGGGGAGCCGGAAGGTATCGAGGATGGTATACCCGGTGTCCCGGATCATCCCCCGGGCCTCCTCTTCATGCACCATGGCAGGATATTGCCGGGCAAAGTACTCCCGGCACTCCTCTGTCGGGGTATGAGTAAACCAGACAAGGTCGGAGAGGGCCACATACCCTCCCGGTTTCAGGAGCCGCTTCCAGGACGAGAGTGCCTCCCGGAAACCCATCACGAATGCAGAACCCTCTGCCCAGATGAGATCGAAGGATTCTGCCGGGAACGAGAGATCGTCCATGGATGCACGCACGGTAGTGATCCGGCCATCCAGTCCCGCCTCCAGTGCCCGCTCGTTGACGTCATCAAGAAATGGCTGGTGAATATCGGTTGCGATGATTGTTGCACCAGGGCAGAGACGGGCCAGCATGAGGGTCTGCATCCCTGAACCGCAGCCGATATCGAGAATCCGGGCATCTGCCGGGAGATCCGGGATAGTGTGGAATGCCCGGGCCGTATATTCGTCGAGCCCGGGACCCTGCCGGGGCAATCCTTCGAAGATGGTGAAAAAAAATGCTTCAACCATGATTGTACCGGTACGCACCTGTACCGGATTTGGTTTTTGGCCATATCCGATCCCGGGAAGGGTCCTGAACGCTGATACCGGGTGATCGCACCTAACAGGCCGGAGGGACGGGGATCACCAGGAACATGGCATAGGCGTCACCAGTGTTCCGGGTCACGTGTCCTTTCCCCGAGGTATCCTCCAGCAGGACGAGATTTCCAGGCCCGAGCCTTCTTACCGCCCCGTCTGTCGTCTCCATCTCCACCGTGCCCGACATGAGGGCGAGGAACTGGCGTGCAGGAGCCGGGTGCAGTTCGCCGATCCAGCCGGGCTCGAACGTATAGAACCGGTACTTCAACGCGGGACAGTCTCCGGAGATGTAGAACGGGGCCGCAGGTGGTGCTGCACGTGCCAGACTCTGTTCAACGGTCACGGTATCAAAGTGCGAGTTGCCCTGTGCGTCCGTGTATATTCGATGATACGATACCTGGGTGATCGTGGGCGGGGTTGGTTGTGTCATGAATGGTTCTCATCCGTGTGATGGGTGGGTGGGGGGAATGGTTCCCAATGAGAGGAGAACGGAATGGAGAGGAATAAAGATTCTGTCTTATCGCCAGGCAGAGCCCAGACCGATGCGCATGGAATATTTCATATATTTCTGGATTTATTCCAATATGTTCATATAAAAATCGATGAATGAAGGGATGAACATGGCATTCATTAGAATCGATGAATATGTGGTGAGTTATTCGACGCATGGAGACAGATTCCCACCCCGTATCTGGCTGTATAGTGAAGGGAGAAGTATTGGGCAGCTCCTGTTCGCACGAAATGGCGCCAAGCTCCCCCAAGATGAGATGAAACAGGAGAACAGATACTGGCTGTGGTATCACCTTGAAGATTTTAGTAATCTGCTTGATCTTCTCCGGAATGAAAAACCAGTCTATCTCGTTTTCGGTGGCTCAGGACCAGAATATGAGAACGGGATTAGAACATTTGAAGAAGAAGCAGGTGAAGGAGAGACTTAATTTTCCTGAAGAGGATGCGTGCCGTGGAGTACGTGCGATGGATGGGTCGGAAAATGCTTCCCCATGAGAGAAGAACAGAACGTGGGGGGATAAACATGGTTCCTTTCGATGGGTGAGCTGGGATAGCCCTTCGAACTATCACCTCCCTTGCCCCCCGGAGATACCTAGTAGGCGATTGCAAGGGATGTCCCCCTGGTGATACACCATGGACACCTCCCTCGTCATCTCCCGCCACAATCCCGAGAGTTGCTGGATGCACAACCCCGCGACCCGGCAGATCCACGTCAATCTGGCGAACAACCTGGAATCGCTCCTGAAGAAGCATAAGGTCTCACTCCTCGGCTGCTGGTTCGATCTCCCCGACCATACCCTCTACGAATTCTACGATGCCCCGAATCGAGAGGTCTTCCAGAAACTGGCTGCAGAGCCGGAGATCCTCCAGTGGGCATCGTTCACCACCGGCAGCCCCAGGATGGTGTTGCGGAGAATTCCTCTGACATTCACGATCTGCCGGGCTCACCGGAGAGATCGTTCTCCCCATCCTGACCCTCAGTCCCCTCTTTCAGCTCTGCCAGATACTGTTCAAGGATCCGGATCAGGATCTCCCGCTCTGGCTCATTGTCAGGGTATTCCGTACTCCAGCGCCGCCAGTACGGCCTCTTGTGGGCGACCTTGTACTTGACTCCCTGCATGACCGTCTCGTACGTATCCTGGTCCAGCTTCCGGGCCCTCTGGTGGGCAAGGATGAACCAGTGATACTGTGTCCCCGGGAGGGCTCCTGATCCTTCCGGAGCCTTCCGGACCCTCTTCTTCTCGCAGCGGAAGGAGAAGACCCAGCGATCCGGGGCCACCTTCTGCTCGTGCCACACGCCATGGGGGTACTCCCAGGCATGGGTGCCGCCGATGGACATACCGGAATAGACCGTTCCCTGGAAGGTCTTCATATCATCAAATGCCACAGGACACCCTTCGTTTCCTGCATCAATTCCTTTCCGGGAATGGGGGGTGAAAGTGAACGATGGAGTCCGGAAAAGAGAGCAGGTTCACCAGGGTCGTCGTTCCCGCCCGCACCATCACCTGCTGATGGAAAAATTCCGTGGGCATCCTCCGGTGAGCCTTCCCCCAGTGCCGCTAAATAACCCGATCAGGAAGCATCACCTGAGGACCTGCACGATCTCCTCAGGTACGATGAGGTCAAAAAGCCCGTGAATCTCAGCCCGGGCATCGTCAAACCATTTCACTACGCTGTCACCGGAGACAAACCTGGCCGGTCCCTCAGTGGTCATGGTGAATACCAGGGTCCATCCCGATTTTCCGGGTCTGTTCTGCAGGGAACAGACTGACCCTGCAGTGTCAGGGATACTCGTGCTGATGAGTACGATTTCATTCCGGAGCGTGTCGATGGAACAATTGTATTTCCCGGAGAGGAGCTGTTCGATAGCTTCGGTCCCCGGCAGGGTCTTCCCATCACCGACAGGTATCAGGTCGGTATACCGGAGCATGCATCCGCTAATCCGGGATATCTCCCCGGCACCGGCGATCATCTCCCTGATCCTGTCCCTGATAGTCGGCCAGCCCGGGTAGGGCGGCGGGATGGTCAGGGAGAGAGATTCTGATCCGCAGGTACAGCGACAGAACACCTCCTCGACCGGTGAACGGGAAAAGGAGTGTGGCGGCGGATGGTGCATGAATAGAAAGGTACCAGACGGATTAATATTCTGTCTTTGCTGCTCGTGTTCCCGGCATCAACGATGTGATAGAACCATCCGGTTCATCTGGTGGGGAATGGTAACCCTGTTGAATGAGGGAGATCCGGATTTATTTTCCGGATACCCAGGTGTCGATGAGCGCACGCGTGATACTCAGTTGTGGGGGAAGATCCGGGAGGTGGTTGCGGTCAAACCAACCGGCGCTCTCAATCTCAATGCCATCCGGGGCTAGTTCTCCCCCCTCATAATCAGCAACGAATCCGAGCATCAGTGAATTGGGGAACGGCCACGGTTCGCTTGCGCAATACCGGATATTTTTGATCGCAATCCCTGCCTCTTCCCGGACCTCGCGGTGTACGGCATGTTCGATGGTTTCGCCGGGTTCAACAAAACCGGCAACGAGGCTGTACCTGCCGGGCGGCGCCTTTTTTCCACGGACCATGAGGGCAGAGGTATCGTTTCTCACCAGTACGATGACCGCAGGGGAGAGCCGGGGATACGTGACCCTGTGGCAGGACGGGCAGACTTTGCCCCTCTCGGTACGGACAGGCCCGGTTGCTGTACCACACCAACCGCAGAACCGGGTAGCCCGGTCATAATCGGTTAGCTGGACGGCAAGCCCGGCAATGGCAAGTTCCTCGTCCGGGATGAGACCGGCAAGTTCGCGCACACCGGAATATGTCAGTCTTCCGGGCGGTGGCAGGTCGCCGGGAACCTCGATGGCATACCAGGGAACTGATTCCCGGTGACCGAGATACTGGGCATGCCTTTTTTGCCCTTCCGGGAGTGCCGGGGATACGTGTTCAACGATGGTCGGAGCGCTGCCGGTCCTGACATAAACCCCTCCATCCCTGACAAACACGAGGCATGCATCGTCCGGGAGCTGGTCCGGTTCCGGGTAGTGTGTATGCAGCGAATCGACTGCAAACCGTGCCGTATGATCCATGACACCACTCCAGTACATTGGCTGCCGGGGTAAAAAATCCTGATGGGCTGCCAGGGTTATGGTACTGGAAACAGGATAATCCGGGAGTTCTCTCCCGGTACCCAAAAAAACGGGTTCCCTCCGCGTTCGTCGAACACTCCTACCAGCACCCGGACCAGTTCTCGCTCGTGGGGTTGTTCCAGGCATAAGACCCGTAAACCTTTTTCGGGTTCTTTTCCAAGAATCTAGTATGCAGTCGATAGATGGGTATATCGAGTATACGCGTCGGGAATATTGTCATGATGTGAAATGCCCGATCCAATTGCTTTTGGATAAAGAAGTGGAAAAATCTCCTGAATATGAAGAAATCCGGGCGATTTGTGCGTCCAAATGTCTGCATAGTACCTATCAATTTCACCACTGGTTGATAGAGAAGGGGTACCTCATCGTGAGGTCGAAGGAACAATAATCCCACCTTTTTTTATCGTTGTGTATCATTCATTCTCGTGAAGTGTCCCCATGGCAACTGTATATCCTGATAGTGGAATTCAAAGCCGGATGAACCGGATCATCAATCCGAAAGATAACCGGGTCGTGATGCTTGCAATTGACCATCCCTATTTCCAGGGGCCGACCACGGGCTTGCGGAATATGAGTACCACCGTAAAAACCCTCCTTCCCTACTGCGATTGCCTGATGACGACCCGTGGGGCAGTGCGGAGCAATATTGCGCCCGAAGATCTCGGATCAAAACCCATCATGTTACGGGTTACCGGGGGAAACAGCGTTCTCTTTGAAGAGTTGAGTGATGAAAAGCTCACGGTCACCATCAGAGAAGCCATCCGGATGGATGCCGCCGGTGTCGCGGTCAGTGTTTTTATTGGCTCTGCCAACCAGCAACAGACGATTCTCAATCTCACCGACATGATCAACCAGGCCGAAGAATACGGCATTCCCGTCCTGGCAGTCACCGCTGTCGGGAAAAACATGGCCCGGGATTTGCGCTATCTGGCGCTTGCATCACGTATCTGCCAGGATGCCGGGGCCCGGATCGTCAAGACCTATTACTGTGAGGAATTTTCCAAACTGGTTGACGCTGTTGCTCCCACTGCGGTCGTCGTTGCCGGAGGGAAGTATTCGAGTCCTCCTGACGCTCTCCAGATGGCCTACAACTCTGTCCAGGCGGGTGCCGTGGGAGTTGATTTCGGACGAAATATCTTCCAGGATGACAATCCGGTCGGCATGATCAAGGCAATCGGTTCCATCGTCCATGGAAATCATACCGTGAAGGAAGCCATGGATGTTTACCAGGCATGTTTGCCCGGTGCCCGGAAGCTCGACTAAATTTTTCACAACTCCCCGGTGGTTACGATGAAAGCAGCAGTCTACTATTCGAACAGTGACATTCGTATCGAAGATGTTGAGGATCTCTCAGTGGGACCCGGGGAGATCAAAGTCAAAATCATGGCATGCGGCGTGTGCGGGTCGGATGTCATGGAATGGTATCGGATCAGGCGTGCGGGACGACCCGGGGGTATTGGAGCGTTTGGACACGAATGCACCGGAATCATTGCAGACGTCGGTTCCAGGGTAGATCCGAAATGGAAGGTGGGAGACCGGGTCGTGGTGACCCACCATGTACCCTGTAACACCTGCAATGCCTGTATCCGGGGGCATACGACCGCATGTGAGACCCTGCAAACAACGAAATTCAAGAATGCGTATGGGGCGTTTGCAGAATACGTGGTGTTGCCCGGGATCAACGTGGACCGGGGGATGTTGCGCCTCCCCGATTCGGTCTCCTTCGATGCAGGAACATTTGTCGAACCTCTCGGCTGTGTGGTGCGGGGGCAGCAATTCGCCCCGACGTCGGATGGCCGATCGGTCCTGATCATCGGTGCCGGTATCACCGGATTGCTGCATATCCAGGCCGCTCGTTTGCAAGGTGCGGGATTTATTGCGGTCTCCAACCCGAGTCCCGAACGGTTGAAGATCGCCCGGAAATTCGGTGCCGATGCAACCATTTCCGCTACCGAAGATGTTCCCAACAAGTTTAAAGAATTGAACGGCGGGCTTGGCGCAGATACCGTCATTATGACCGCACCGGTTCCCGTGTGCGTGCAGCAGTCACTGGAAGCAGTCGGACCGGGGGGTACGATCCTGTTTTTTGCCCCCACAAATCCTGAAGTCCAGTCTGAAATCAACCTCTGGAACCTGTGGCAAAAGGAGGTCACGATTACCCATTCCTATGCTGCCGATTTCCATAACCTGACGACTGCCCTGAAATGGATTCAGCATGGCAGGATCAATGTGGCCGATATGATCACCCATGTCTTTCCCTTGCGGGAAACGGTCGAAGGGTTCCTCCTGACTGCCCGGCACCGGGACGGGAGCCTGAAAGCGATCATCCATCCGCAGGAGTGACTTTTTTTTGCAAAATTCTCACCTGTGGCCGAAAGGGTGCTGCTTTTTAGAGCTACATAACCGGGAGTGATTCCCGATAGGGGAGATACCGTATGTACACCGGTCAGGCCGCAGGGACGGGGATCACCAGGAACAGGGCATACCCGTCACCGATGTTCCGGGTCACGTGTCCTCTGCCCGTGGTATCCTCCAGCAGGACGAGATCTCCGGGTCCGAGCCTTCGTACCGTACCGTCGGTTGTCTCCATCTCCACCGTACCTGACATGAGGGCGAGGAACTGCCGTGTGGGAGCCGGATGCAGTTCGCCGATCCAGCCGGGCTCAAACGTATAGAAGCGATACTTCGACGCAGGGCCGTCCCCGGAGACGTAGAACGGGGCCGCGGGTGGCGCTGCACGTGCGAGACTCTGCCCGACGGTTACGGTATCGAAGTGCGACTCGCCGTGGGAATCCGTGTATATCCGGTGATACGATACCTGGCTGATTGTGGGCGGGGATGGTTGCGTCATTGGTTTTTCTCGTCCTGAATGCAGTGATCCATTCAATAATCCGGATGATGTCAATCACGTGGTTGACGTTTCTTCACGGCGAAGTATCTCCCGGACCTCAGATTTCAGGGCAGGGAGATGATTCCAGATCGTATCCCAGAGTATTGTCAGCCTGACCCCAAAATAGGCATGGGAAAGAATATCCCGGAAACCGGCAATCCTCCGCCAATCTGTATCCGGGTATTTTTTCTTGAGATCTTCAGGAATATTTTTCACTGCCTCCCCGATAACTTCGAAATTCCGGATTACCGCGTCACTCCGCATGGTATCGGAGGAGAACTCCTCGAATGAGGTATTCTTTGTATACCGCTCAATCCTGTCTGCCGCTTCGAGAATATCATCGAGATACTGGAGCGTTGTCCTACGCATACACGACCTCGTTCTCAATAGGGTCACGAAGTCGTCGTTTGATAGAATCCCTGATGACCAGATCCACGTTCCTCTGGAACAGATCTTCAAGGTAAAATTTCAGGTCCATGTAGTTGTTGAAGGTCTCCTGGCCTTCCTTGAACTCAACCAGGACATCGACATCGCTGTCCGGCCGCTCCTCTCCCCGGATATATGAACCAAAGATACCGATCCGGAAAACCCCATACTGGTACCGGATCTGTTCTTCATGCTTCCGGAGGAGGGCGAGTGCATCCATATCCATATGCGAATTATTCCAGATTGTATTTTAAAGTACTTCTCTGCCGAAGGACCCTGATGAGTTCTACCCGGAGCCTGAAAGCGATCATCCATCCGCAGGAGTGACCTTATTGAGTACCCCTCAATCTAGTTCAAAATTATCAGAGGAGCAGTAATAAGCAGCATGAGCAGCATGGAGCGGGAAGAGCTCCCCGCCGCATTCCGGGCAGAAATGAGGCCCTGGCGCCGGGGCACAACACGTGCAGGTATCCTTCAGAAAAAACTCCCGGGTGCAGTTCGAACAACGGTAACGTTCCATCTTATCAGCTTCATTCTCCTGTGCATTAAACCTGTCACCCCAGCAGGACATGACCCTCGTTTCCCCAGGAACTGAGCGTGAGAGAATCAGATTTAATACGTCTGCTCCACCTCACTGGTGTAAGGGTAGTATGAAGATTCTTGTCATTCTGGGCAGTCCCCGGAAAGGAAACACCTACCATGCAGCCGAACGCATCCGGGAGACCATGCAGGAGAAGGCCCCGGTTGAGTGGGAATATGTCATGCTGCGGGATCTTTCCCTTGAACCGTGCCGGGGGTGTGGATCCTGCTTTGTCAGGGGGGAGGACGTCTGCCCGATCCACGATGATGTCGGGAGCGTTGTTGCAAAGATGCAGGATGCCGACGGGTTGATCTTTGCAACACCGGTCTATGCATTGCAGGTCTCGGGGTTGATGAAGGTGTTCATCGACCGCCTGTCGTACATCCTGCACCGCCCCCGGTTCTTCCGGCAGAAAGCGCTCATCCTTACCACTGCCGGAGCGGTGGGGACCAGCGATGTGCTCACATATCTGGACCAGGTGGCCCGGGTCATGGGCTTTGACGTGGCTGCCCGTGTGGGGATCCTTGCCGAATTTGTCCCTGAATACCGGAAAAAGGAGAACGAACGGGAACTCAAGGCGGCCGCAGAGTCGTTTCTTGCGGCGCTCCGGAAGGGATCGCGATCAAAACCCGGATTGTCGGACATTCTCGTCTTTCATGGCCAGCGGGCGACGTTCGATGAGCTGGCAGACCAGTTCCCCACCGATCACGCGTACTGGACAGCCAAGGGCTGGCTGGAGCCGGGGTGCCGGTATTTCGTGGATGTCCCGGTCAACCCGGTCTACCATGCCGCAGGAATACTCCTGGAATGGTACCAGCGGCGGCAGATACGGAAGGACCTGCAGGACATGGTGTGAAACTGGCCGGGATGATCCGTCCATATGGGATCCAGCTCTCCAATGAGATGGGGGGAATGTTGGTTGCCAGGATGCCCTCAGATGACAGCATTTGCTGGCTCGTAGGGAACCAGGCAAGGCTACTTTCCCTTCTTTTTTGTTTTAAAAACTTCGAAATTTTTCGCAGTTTACACCAAGTTGATGTCGTCACACCCCAAGCTACAGACCATGTCACGCAGCCGTCACCTCCTCATACTCGGTTGCTCCCTCATCCTCATCGCCGTTCTTGCCGCAGGATGCATG
>Ga0209269_1000897_pt1 | contig 20098 bp, 16 predicted proteins | sample MTBAKMMethaMetaG_FD_187455 | JGI IMG/M metagenome (GOLD analysis project Ga0209269, IMG submission 187455) | Enrichment culture microbial communities from Arthur Kill intertidal strait, New Jersey, USA, that are MTBE-degrading - MTBE-AKM (Arthur... | ecosystem: Environmental > Aquatic > Marine >... | reverse complement strand
TCGCGTAGACAGCCGCGTCGCCGCTCGCGAGCTGCAGGAGCTCGTGGCGCTCGGCGCAGTCGAGATGCGCGGTGTGCGTGGCGGCTCGCACTATGTGCTCGCGCTTCCAGCGGCGATTCCGCAGCCGAGCAAGGCGCCGGCCGATCGCGACGTCGAGGATATCTTGGCCTTCGTTCGTCGCGAGGGCTTCATCACCAACGGGCAGTGCCGGGAACTCCTCGGCATTGCCAGCCGCGAGCGGGTCAGACGGCTGCTGAGCCGACTCGTCGACGAGGGCCGCCTCGAGCGGGTGGGGCAGCGCCGCGGCGTCAGGTACGTGCTGGCCGGCGCTGCGCTGCCGCCGGGATCGCGCTCCGCCTGAGATTGGGCGTTATGCCACGCGAGGTGTGGCATAACGCGACAAACCGCGGCAAACCGCGACAAACCTCGGCAGGTCTGGCTGCTTCTCGCTTGGCGCGGCGTCGGCGCGGTGTCGGCGGAGCGCAGCAAGCGCCTGCATAGGGCGTTCTTCCAATCGCAGCGCACGTCTCCATGACCTCCAGCAGAGGTCGGCGCGTCGCCAGAACCCTGGCGGTTGACAGCCTCGCGCGCCGAGCCTGCTGACGTCCTTCGCCCCCTTGGCCGCGAACTCTCACTCTACTAATCGGGTCGGGACCGCGACCCGGCGGAGCAGCTGACCGGGCCGCTCGCAGGTGTCGGTCACGACGGTAAGACTCACGCCCCGCGATCCCGGCGCCGATAACGTTACGGAGGGCCTGTGTCGAGGAGGCGGAAGGAGCGGGGCGGACATCATGAGCGACGAGCAGACGCTCGGCGAGATGGCCCTCGACGCCGCGCGCCGCGCCACCCACGACCCCGAGACCGGCCTGCCCAACCACTACCTGCTGAGCGACCGCATCCAGGTCGCGGTCGCGCAGGCAAGGCGCAGCGGGCATCTCACGGCCGTCGTCGTCATCGACCTCAACAAGACGATCGAGCATCGCGCCGCGCTGGGGCTCGATGCCGGCGGCACGCTCACGGCCATGGTCAGCGATCACCTCAAGCTCTTCTCGCGCAAGTCCGACACCCTCGCCTACATCGGCAGCGACCTGTTCGCGATCGTCATGGGCCAGGTGCGGAACCTGCCCCAGATCCTCGGCCTCACGAGCCGCGTCATGAAGCTCTTCGACGGCCCCTGGGAGCTCGCGGGCCAAAGCCTGCACCTCTCGCCCGGGGTGGGCGTCTCCTACTTCCCGGAGAACGGCGAGGAGGCCGAGGAGCTGCTCACGCACGCGATCGCCGCCGCCGGCCGCGCCGGCCGCGAGGGCGCCGCGAAGCCGGTCCTCGCCGATCCGGTGTGGCATGAGGAGGCGCGCCGCCGGCTCGCGCTCGAGGCCGATCTGCGCCGCGCGCTCGAGCGCGAGGAGCTTCTCCTTCACTACCAACCGCAGGTGAACGCAGAGAGCGGCTGCATCAGCGGCTTCGAAGCGCTCATCCGCTGGCAGCATCCGGGGCGCGGCATGGTCTCACCGTGCGAGTTCATCCCCCTGGCCGAGGACACGCGCCTCATTCTGCCGATTGGGGCCTGGGTGATCGAGGAGGCCTGCGCGCAGCTCGCGCGCTGGCGGGCGGCCGGTCACGAGGACGTGCGCGTGGCCGTGAACCTCGCCGCCAAGCAGCTCGAAGAGGAGGGGGTGGTCGGTCAGGTGCAGAGCGCCCTCGATCGGCGGCAGCTGGACCCGAGCCAGCTCGAGGTCGAGGTCAACGAGTCCTCGGCGATCACCGACGCGGCGGTCACGGGTCGCATCGTCGAGCAGTTCAAGGAGCTCGGCGTGCGCGTCACTCTCGACGACTTCGGCACCGGGTACTCCTCGACCCTGCTGCTCGCCCAGTAGCCCTTCGACACCCTGAAGATCGACCGCTCGTTCGTGGTGCGCATCGTGGAGGGCGAGAAGGAACGAGCGCTGACCCAGGCGATCATCGCCCTGGCGCACGCGGTCGGCATGACCGTGGTCGCCGAGGGCATCGAGACGCGCGAGCAGCTCGCCCTGCTGCACGAGCTCGGCGCCGATGAGATCCAGGGCTTCTTCTTCGCGCGAGCGCTGCCCCCAGAGGCGTGCGAGCCGTTCCTGTCCGGGCGCTGCAGCATCGCCGACGGGCGCCTTACCTAGTCGTCCCGGCCCGCCGGCGGGCCTTCAGTGCCGCTGCCCGAGCAGCTTCTCGAGGTTGATCCAGGCGACGACCTCATCGATGGGGCCACTCTCCAGCCAGTCCGCGTCCAGCGGATCGCGCTCGTGCTCGGCGGTCGAGATGCAGTAGATGCGCACCGAGCCCGGGTCGACCTTCCTTGCGCGGCGCCCGTACCGCTTTCGCAGCGCGGCGGCCAAGACCTCGGCTCGAGGAAGGCTCATCATGTAGCACTCCACGGTCCCTCCAGTCGTTGCGGCCTAGTGACTCCATGTATCGGACGGGCTCACCGTGCCCATGAGTCGGGGTGACCCCGGGGGAGCCGGCTCCACGTCGACTGCTCTTGAAAGGACGCCCGCAACGGGCACGCCTCTCGCGCCCTGGATACGGCATCACCTGCGCCCAGAGCACTCCGGCCCCGGCAGCGGCCTCCGTCAGGGGGCTCGCCCGGCGACGAGCAGTGGGCCGCAGCCCTCAAGACGGGCGACCCCGGTGTGGGGATCGGTGCGGACCACGGCGCGACCGGCGACGCTGCGCCCGTCAAGCGTCTCTGCGGCGAGCTTCACCTCCGCCTCCCCGGTCGGTACCTCGCCGCTCACGCCGCGCACGGTCCCCGACCAGCTGACGCCCGCCTCGGTACGCCGCCAGACGAGGTAGGCGCGCCGGAAGCCGAGTCGCTGCCCCTGCAGGCGTAGGCGGCGGAGCGAGAGCAGATGGTCGTGCATAGGGGTGCGGCTCCTTCCTGCCAGCGTGCCGAGGGGGCAGGCTACCAGAGGCGCCGCCTGAGTCGCCAGTCGCGGGGCGTTCCGCCGTGCGGGATCGACGGCGCTGCTGGTTGGCCAGCACTCAGCTCATCCCGCCTGCAGATGGCGCTGGTAAACAGTCCAGCTAGGACTCGGGTTGGCCTCAGTGTCAGCCGTATGCCGCTGCAGGCCTCCGCGTGCGCCGCAGCAGTGGCGACGCTGGAGTGTACGCATATGTTGATCCCGGATTGGCGCCTCGCCGGCTTCGTCGGCGAAGTACCAGCAAGTCCAATGCCTAGGCTGGCTCGGGGCGGCGGCATTCGGTCGGCAGACGCCTAGAAATGCCTGCACGTCGGCCCCTCCGCTCGGCAGGACATGTTCTCAGGACCTACGCTGGCCCGACGCTGACTGCGCCCGGCAAGCCTGCGATGCTCCGGGGTGTCGCTGCATTATGTTGCGGGCCGGACATGCGCAAGCTCAGACAGGTGCGATCGCCACGAAAGATGTCGAACGAGCATTCAATCGGGCAGCGGGCCTCATCACGTGCGACGCGATGGATCGCGAGCACCGGCTCGTTCGGCTGAATGGTCAGAAAGTGTGCGGCTTGGTGTGTGGCCGTTGCGATCTCGATCTCTTCGTCAATGGTCGCCACTATGACGTCATAGCGCTTCTGGAGGAGTTCATACATCGACGCCTCTCCGCCGAGACCCTTGTCCAGCAAGTCGGGGAACCGGCGGAGACTGAGGTACATGCGTTCCAGTGACAACGGGGCGCCGTCGGCGAGGCGAAGACGCAGGAGAGAGATCACGGGGTCCGCAACGTCGATCTCCAGGTCCAGCGCGATTCGCTCGTCCGGCGCCTCCAACTCGAGGGCCAGCACGCGATTCCCCACATCGATGCCCTGCTCTCGCAGCATGTCGTTGTAGCCAACGATCTCTGCGAGTCGACGGTTGAGGTTGCATCCATGTATCACCGGGTGGATGCGCTCGGGATGGGCTCGTTCAACGAGGTACGCCCCTCCGTTACGCCCTCGTATGACATTCACGAGGCCGTCCTCAGCGAGGACCTGCAAGGCGCGCCGCACGGTCGCGCGCGAAGCGTGCAACTCGCGGGAGAGCGCGCGCTCGGAAGGAAGACGCTCGACGTGCTCCTCGCGGAGACGCCCACACCGCGCCGTCAACTCCTGGACTATCTGCTCAGTATTCGCCATGCAATCACCCTTTGCCGCGACCGATTCAGGCACGAGTACTGTACCAGTGCCGTATTGGCGCGACAAGAGAGGTCTATAAATGGTCTGCGATAGAGCGGTCCATAAATTGCAACTTTCGAGACTGCATATGGTCCAAATTCCCTGTTGACTTCAGTCTTTCGGAGTCGTAGCCTCCTGCAACTATGGGGGATGCTGAGAGTAATGGTCTGTTCGTTCCTGAAAAGGTACGCTGGCGCCTTCGGGCCAGCGACGCCCTTAAGCGCCTCGACCAGGTAGCGTCACCGTTCGTGGCGATCGAGCCGGTCCGTCCTTCATCTTCATCTCCCGTCGTTGAATCACTTGCTGCCACCTTGAGCGACAGTTCGCTGGCTGACTGAGAGGGAGGGCATTGCCGTGGCTGATACCCCTGCTGCCATCTACCCGACGCCCGGAGAGCTCCTGCCCGATGAGCTTGCTGCTCTGGACTGGACACCGGTCTTTCCTACCAACGCGAGTCCGTCATGGGTGGGGGGAGACAGCCAGTTCTACGAGGGACATGGGCCAGACGGCTCGTCGATCCTCCTTCGCTACCTGAAGCCGGCTGCGACGCTTCGCACCGACTGCTCGGCGGTGTTCACGGCAATGGCCGCAGCCGGAGAGGCTGGACTCGGTCCCACGATCCTCTATCAGGACTCAGACCGGTGCGTATGTCTGCAGCAGAAGCTGGGCGACGAATGGCGCCCAGGCACGCTGCACCGGCTGCTGGATCCCGTAGCCCGCAAGGCCTCGGTAGACGTCCGCTTGCGGTTCCGGGAACTCGATCTTGATCTCCCGCAGGTGAGCATCTTCGAGCAGATCTCGCACCTGCTTGAGCACCTGCGCACAAACCAGATTGAGATCCCCTCCACCGCACACGAAGTCATTCGCGCGGTGGAGGAGTCACGGGGTTCCATGCACGACGGACCAGCGGCTGTGGCGTGCCATGGCGACGGAGCCGCTTCGAACGTGCTGTGTTCGTCTGGCCAGGCCCGGCTCGTGGGGTGGACTCAGGTCGGGGTCATGGACCCACTCGAAGAGGTCGGCTCGCTCATCACAGAGCTCGTACCGTTCGTGGCCGACGCAGAGACCGTGTTCGAGATGGCATGGCCTGATCGCGACCCGGCCGCGCTGGCTCGAGCCAGGCTGTACGGCGTCGCCGACGATCTTCGCTGGGCGCTGATCGGATGGTGTGCCCAGGCTTGGCGCAAGGGCTCGGCCAACGAGTATCAGAAGTACGGCAACTGGCGGCTGCTCAAAGCGAGGTCAGCGGTGACACACGGAGGCCACTTCGAACGCTGGATGGAGGAGGCGCGATGAGCCTGGCGGCAGCCATTGAACCATCCGCCGAGTTGCTCACGCTCCTGCAGAAGGTGCCTGTGTTCGCCGGCAAGAAGCTCGACATAGTGCCGGTGTCCGGAGGACTCACCAACGTCAACTGGCGGGTTGACGTATGTGACGACGGTGCCGGGGACCGCGCGTACTTCGTCAAGGTACCCGGGCCGGGAACGGACGAGTTCATCAATCGCGCCACTGTCTATGCCGCGAGCAGACAGGCGGCAAGCATGGGAGTCGGCCCCGAGGTCCTCTTCTTCGACCCGGAGACCGGCATAGAGATCGACGAGTTCCTCGGCGGCCACAAGCCCTGTACGACAGCGGACCTGGCGCGCGAGGAGATCTCGGACCAGGTCGTGGAGCTCTACCGGAAGTGGCACGCGGGAGCTGCCTTGCCGGAAACGAAGACCATGCTGGATCTCGTGGACGAGCACCGGGAGCAGGTGCGGCGCGATGGTACGGCTGTGCCCTCGTGGGTGAACCAACTGCTTGCCACCTACGACGAGGCGGCAGCACGATTCCGCGCTTCGGGCCTCGACATAGTGCCCTGCCACAACGACGCGATGCCGGGCAACTACATGCGTGCCCCGGCGCGCTCCATGAGACTGATCGACTACGACTACGCCTCCAACAACGAACGCGCCTACGAGCTGGGCGGCTTCGTCTGCGAGTTCTTCTTCGACCGCGAGCAGACCCGTCACGCTATCGAGGTGTACTTCGGCCACTGCGACCGGGAGCTGTGGTCGCGAGTCCAGGTCTGTCGCGTGATCGCCGACGTCAAATGGGGGCTCTGGGGTCTCGTGAACGCCGTCGCCTGGAACAGCGACTTCGACTACTACAAGTACGGCCTCTGGAAGCTCAAGAGGGCCGACTTCTTCAGTCACGATCCCGACTGGGCAGACGACCTCGGCAGCATATGACCGGTTCAGCCAACAGACTCAGCGAAAGGTGCCGCGATGGCTGAACCCTGACGCAGGGGCCATGGCCCTCAGGACTATCAAGTTTGCCTGCACGCTGCACTCATCTGAGGAGAGACGCATGAAGGAGTGGTTTCGCAAGCTGTCGCTGCCACAGCTAACCGCGGTGTTTGCGGTCCCGTACGTGATCGTCTGTCTAATGGCGCTCTTCCCGCCGCTCTACCTCTGGGCCAGCGGCGGTACCAGTCTGTTCCTGGGCATGCCAGCGACGATGTGGTACTGGCTGGTCATCCCAGTCGTCTGCACCGTCGTCACGTGGATCCTCTTCCTCGTGGAGGGGGTCAGAGGGGAGCTGGACCTCGAGCTTGCCGATCTGGACGAACTCGCCAATGAGCAGGGGGCGTCGGAATGAGCAGTATGACGATCATCCTCGGCATGATGGCGGTGTTCTATGCCTGCGTGATCTACGTGCTCTACCGAACCATGCAGACGGACAAGCCGTCGTTCGACGAGTACGCGGTCGGAGGACGGCGGTATGGAGCGGTGTTCATCGGTATGTCGTACGTGCAGTCGTTCTGGCCGGGGGTCATCTTCACCGGCTTCCTCGGGGGCATCGGCGTGCGCTTCGGCGTCATGATCTTCTATGCCCTCGCCTACTCGGTGCTCGGTCTCGTCATGATGTACTTCATGGCGAACCGCGCGTGGCGTTGGGGTCAGCGCTACGATCTGCGCTCGCAGCCGGACCTCCTTCAGCTGCGTTTCAACAGCCCGTGGGTGAAGATCGTGGCGAGCTGCATCGGCCTCATAGCGATCATGCCGTGGGTCATCCTGGGCATCCAGTCCCTGTCCGTGTTGTTCCAGGTGGCGTCCGACTTCAAGTGGTCGATCACTGCCAGCCTCGTCGCAGGCATCCTGATCATCCTGGTCCGTCAGTATTGGACCGTGCGCATGGGCATGCGGGGCCTCATCATGACGGACATGCTGCAGGGCAGCGTCGCGTACATCGGCGGCGCGGCCATCGCGGTCATCATGATGGCCGCTGGCAACAGCTCCCCAGCCCCCTATAGGAACCTCGCGCATCTCCCCGCCGCCCTGCTTCACGTGCCGGGGGACGGCGGATCGTATGGCTCCTTCTACATGTTCGCGCTCATCGTCATGGGCGTCATCGGCGCCATGTGCTGGCCGATGAGCTTCCAGCGCATCTACACGGCCAAAGGCGTCCGCTCCGTCAAGAAAGGGACGTTGTGGGCGCTGACGCTCATGACTGGCTTTCTCGCGGTGATCTGCGTGTTCGCCCTGGCAGTGGCTGTGGTGCCCGGCCTCAAGGATAACCCGCAGTTCGCGTGGTTCAACGTCCTCGATATGTTCGGGGGTCCGTGGCTCGTCGGACTCGGCTGCGTCATGATCCTCGCCGCATCCATGGGCCACGTGGACGGCAGCATCCAGGTCTGCGGCACGCAGATCGCCAACGACTTGGTGAACCATTGGCGCCCCTTGAAGGACCGGCAGCTGACCGTCGTCGCCAAGGTGGCCATGGTCGCCTACATGCTCATCGCCAGCGTCCTCTCCTACGTCTTGTTCGACGTCCCGCGACTGCAGCTTCTGGCGCAGATGTCCTACTACTGGGTGATCCAGTTGGCCGTCCCGCTCTACTTCGGGCTGTTCTCACGATACGGCAACAAGCAGGGAGTCCTGGCCGGCATGCTCTCCGGCTCGATCGTGGCCACGCTGCTCACGCTCAAGTGGGATGACGCCATCCCGGCACTGGGCGGCCTCACGGCCGGGCTCGTCGGACTGGCCGTCAACCTGGTGGTATTCGCCGTCGTCTCGCTGATCACCGGCCAGTCGGCCGAAGAGAAGGCGCGCGTCAACAAGCTGTTCGACCAGACCAGCCGCAAGAACGTTCGCACCGCGCGGACCCGCCAGCCCGCCCCGGTGACTGCCGCCGTGAGCGTCGCAGCATCGTCCAACGAAGCAACCGCGGCCGCGAACAGTCGGATAGGGCAATGACCGACGACTGCCGCACCGCAGGCCCCACGGGCTCGAACTCGTCCGTCGCTGACACTTCCGGCCGTCGCTCTGTGCCTCACGACGGCGCCGAGTTCCTAGCTGACATGAAGCGGATGTCGGCGATTGGGGCTACGGCAGGCGGTGGAGTGCACCGTCTGGCTGCCTCAAAGGAGGACTGGGAGGTACGCGACTGGCTGGCGAGGTGGCTACGTGAGCACGACTTCACGGTCAGGGTGGACGCTGTCGGCAACCTCTACGGCGTCTACGACTGGCGACCAGGCGCGCCATACGTGGTATGCGGTTCGCATCTTGACAGCCAGCCTCTGGGCGGCCAACTAGACGGCGCCTACGGCGTTCTTGCGGCGGCGCATGCGGCCGATCGCCTCCGGCGCCAAGTAGTCGCGAGCGGCGAGACCCCCCTGTACAACCTCGCCGTCGCAGACTGGACGAATGAGGAGGGTGCCCGGTTCCAGCCGAGCCTGCTCGGAAGCTCCGTCTACGGCAAGCAGATGACCGCCGACGAGGCACTGGCCTTGGTGGACGGAGACGGCATCAGCCTACGCGAGGCGCTCGCTGGTATCGGCTACCTGGGCTCGCAAGACGCCCCGTGGCCACCGGCGGCCTACGCTGAGGTCCACATCGAGCAGAGCCACGGCCTTGAGGAAGCAGACAAGCCCATCGGGCTTGTCTCGACCAATTGGGCCGCCTACAAGTACGAGATCGAAGTCATCGGAGAGCAGTCTCATACCGGGCCGACGCCGATGGACGAGCGCAAGGACGCTCTCCTCGGCGCGGCACACCTCATCGTCGCCGCACGCTCCTTGGCCGATGAGCTGGCGCCTAAGGTCCTGCACACTTCGGTGGCCAGAGTACTCACGCATCCAAATTCACCGAACACCGTAACCAGTCATGCAACTCTCTTCCTCGAGCTCCGCTCTCCTGACGTGGATGTGCTTGAGGCTGCGGAAGAGCTGTTCTTCAAGGCCGCTGACGAGGTCCAGCGGAGGGTGGGAGTGAGAGTCATCTATCGTCAAGCGACCAAGAGGGATGTGCTTCATCTTGACCGTAGCGGCGTGGAGCTCGCGCGAGTCAGCGCGGAGGCAATCGGTCTGGCTTCCATGGAAGTCGGCACTGTCGCCGGGCAAGATGCAATCGCACTGGCCGGCATCACGCAGTCCGTGCTCGTCTTCGTGCCCAGTACAATCGGACACAACGAGCGCGAGCAGGCTGCCGAAGCCGACCTCGTGAACGGTGTAGACGTACTTACCGAGATCGTCACGCGCATGTGTCACGGGCAGCTGATTGATTCAGAAGAGGACGAATCCCCAGAGTGACGAATCGTGATTGACTCAAAGAACTGACAAAGACCCCAATGACAACCGGGAGGAGAGGTGATGCCATCTCCTCCCGGTTGTCGCATTTCGCGAGTCACGACCGGGAGGAGCCCTCTACGATCAGGTCTGGGCGAGCCCGTGCGCGACGTCGCGAGCGCGACGCCACCGTACCTCAGGCCCGGCCCGGATTCGCGTAGACTACTTCCCCGCTCTTGATGGTCATCTCCACGGTGAAGTTCTCGATGTGCTCCGGTTCTGCGAGGGGATCGCGATCGATGATCGTGAGGTCCGCAAGCTTGCCGACTTCGACGGTGCCCTTGTCATTCTCCTCGAAGGCCGCCCAGGCGCCGTTGACGGTGAACATGCGAAGGGCGTCGTCGACTGAGATGCGGCGGGCAGGGTGCGGTGCGTTGGCTGCCGCATGAATGCCCAGCAGTGGGTCGATTTCGGTGACGGGGCTGTCCGACCCTCCGGCCACTCTGATGCCCCGTTCAAAGAGCCGAGCGTAGGGCTCTGCCCGGTCGGCACGCTGGCGCCCCCAGATTCGGGCGCACTCGCTCTTAGCCTCGCGGTCCCATGTCCAGGCGAAGGCTGGCTGCATCGGCAGGGCTAGCCCGAACCTCTCGGCCTGGGAAATTGCCCAGTCAGAGGGGACATAGAAATGCTCGGCCCTGTGGCGACAGTCGCCCTGCAATCCGTCCTCCAAGGCTTCAGCATAGGCGCTCACAAGGATGTCGACGGCGCGGTCGCCGATCGCGTGCATGGCTACCTGCAGGCCGGCCGCATGGGCCTGGGAGACGAACTCGCGGACTCTCATCTCCGGTATGTAGAGGGTGCCTTTCGTCGACGGCTCGTCCGTGTAGGGCTCGTACATAAGCGCCGTGTGGTCGAACCCCGAGCCATCGATGGTCAAGCAGCCGCCAATTCGCGGGAGACCGAGTTCGACGACGCGCTCCACATCCATCGTCTGAAAGTAGACGACGGCGTGGACCGGCAGGCTCGATCCCAGTCCTAGTAGACGCATGACGTCCTGATCCCCGCTCATGAACTGTCCCTCGAGGCAGTGGACTGTAGTCACGCCGCGGCTGGCAGCGAAGCTTGCGGCCGTCCGGTAGATCTCGTCGATCTCGTCTGGGGCGAGCGCGCCGAACGCAGCTTTCGCGGCGGCAAAGTGCGCATCGTCGCTGACGAAGGCGCCCGTCGGCTTGCCCGAAGCGTCCCTGTCGACACCGCTGGCCTCGGCGGCAAGGCCGATCTCGCGGAAGCCCAAGCTATTTGTTGCACCAGAGTGGAAGGTCACGGCGGAGATGTAGACGGGGTTCTCCGGCGCGGCTTCGTCCAGCTCCGACAGGGTCGGGTACCGTCCTTCCTTCAGACCCCACGTCGCGCAGCCCATGCCGTACACCCATCGCCCAGGGAGCGTGTCCCGAGCCCGCTCCCGGATGGCGTCGCATACGTCGGCAACCGAGGCCGCATCCCCCAACGCCACCGCAGAGAGTCCCAGCCCGGTCAAGAAGAGATGGACATGGGAGTCGATGAGGCCCGGCAGCACTGTCTTGCCAGCGAGGTCGATCATCCTGGTGTTCGGGCCGGCGAGGTCCCTGATTGACTGGGAGTCACCGACTGCGAGAATGCGCCCGCCGTCGACGGCCACTGCCTGCTGCCGTCCGTAGGGCACGGCCATCATGATCACATTGCCGTCGAACAGCACCATGTCCATCGCGCGCGACTCCCCGGTTGGGTTGCAGGACGACACCGCCGCCCACAGATCAGCCCTAGGCTACCTCAGGCTTCGGTCTTGGATGACGGGCCTGAGTAGTGCCTCGCCCACGATTCTCGCAAGCGGGGAAGAGTCGCCCTCATTCACGCCGACGCGGATCCACAATCGACCTCAGCCCGGACCTCACATCCTGCCACTAAGCGCTTGCTGCGTGACATCGTGAGCAAGGATCATCGTCGCTATCATGAGTCCGTGCGTGATTTGAAGACGCGCGGCGTGCTCACCCATCCCCGAGGCGTCTGGTATCTGTCGACGGCGCATAGCGAAGAGGACGTCCAGCGGACTCTGGATATCTGTCGCGCTTGCCTGGGCTGATGGGAGCAAGGTCCGGATTGGGCCCATCGTTCGGGGCTCACGTCTTCCTCTGGGCTTCCGATGGAACTGCGGTCCAGTACGACAGGGCGATCCAAGCGGCGAGCCGACTAGGCCTAGACTTCGTCCAGGTCTCGCTATCGTCTCTCGACCTCGACCTCGCGGCCGTGAGGGCGTCGCTAGAGAAGCACCAGGTGAGGTGTCTCACGGGGCTGGCCGTGCCGTCGGCAGTCTGGTCCGAGCGTCGCGACGGGGCTTTGCGTCGCTATCTGATCCAGGCCGTGGACGCGACGGCTGAACTCGGCTCTGGGATCCTGAGCGGTGCACTCTATACGCCCATGGGCGAGAGGACCCGGTGGGGGCAGCTTTCGGCGGAGCTGCGCTTCTTGGGAGAAGAGCTCAAAATAGTCGCCCAGTACGCTGCGCGACTCGATATCCAGCTGGGTCTAGAGCCCCTCAATCGGTACGAGACGTCACTGGCGAACACCTGCGAGCAGGTGCTCGAGTTGATGAGCAACGTGGATGAACCGAATCTCTTCGTACAGCTGGACACGTTCCACATGAATATCGAGGAGCGCGGACTGCGTGAGGCGATCGTCCTGGCGGGTCAGAAGCTCGGCTACGTTCAACTCGCCGAGTCTGACCGCGGCATCCCCGGGTACGGCCATATCTGCTGGGAGGAGGTGTTTGCGGGCCTGCGCGACATCCACTACGAGGGGCCGCTCGCATTTGAGTCCTTCACCGCAGAGAACACGGTGCTCGCGCAAGCGGCCTGTCTCTGGCGCGACGTCGTGGACGACCCCGACTCGTTCTTGAATAAGGGGCGCGAGCGAAAGCGAGCCGGTGCAAACCAGGCTGGTTACCACTTCCCGAACAGGGTCGGCTGACGTTCGAGGAAACGTCAGCCGACTCACCTTGGTGCGCGAGGACGATTGACGGCTTCTTGAAGCGGGGCTTGGTTCCCTTGACTCCAAACGCGACCTCCTTAGGCAGGTCTGCCCATGACGGTGGCTCCGCCCTGTCGGACTGATGAACGGCGGCTTGTCCAAGCATGACGAAGCCCGGTCGTTGTTGCCGACGGGCTGCCGACGAGACGCCTTATCACGCCGCATGACGGTCGAGCACGGCCTGGCATCGAGAACGCTCGGAAACCTGGACTGTGCAGCATAATCGCGTCTAGCTGACCATCAGCCCGCACAGCCGTCTGACGACTGCAAGACCTCCATCACCTACCTGGTCTGGTGGCGATAGTCGCGGGGAGTGGTCCGCCGCCCCCATGCCGACAAGACGCCTCGTCATGGCCCACCATGGCTGGGCACGCCCAGGACTTACCTCGCGCGAAAACATGGACAATGCAGCACCTTTGCACATCGAGCACTACCGTACGGATTTCACCCTGAGGTTTCCTAAACCTGGTGTCGCTGGTTCGATTCCAGCCGGGGGCACCACTTCTATGCTGCACGGGGCGCCCTGGTGCTCAGGCGTTCGGCAGCAGTCCTTCCGAATCGGCAAGACTGCCGACATGATGCTGACGAGACGCGTCGGCACGGGCCGGCGCGGCGGCGCACTGGTCATCACGGGATCCTGATGACGTCGGTCAGAGGCGTCTTGCGCGGTCTGCGCATGGCTGCTCCTGGCCTCGTGGTACAGTCGTTTGCAGAAGTCGGCGGCTGCAGTGGAGGGTCTCTTGCGGACTGCCGAAAGCTAGTTAGGAGCAGCATGCCGTCAGCGCTAACGGTAATGGTGGAGCACGCGAACTGCGGTCCGGGGTTCCCGGACGGCGAATTCCGTGGCTTCCTTGCCGATGGCGCTCCGGACGCGCTCGCGTACCGGTACACTCCTCCGCCCGGGACGATTGTGGCGGCGTTGGACTGGCAGGTCGTTCTGGGCACCGGGGCAGACCTCATCGCCTACGCGAGTCTGGTTTGGACCGCCTATGAGCGCTTTGTCAAACCGCTCCTTGCCAAACGCAAGCGCGTCAGCAGCCGTCCCGGCGAGACAGCGTTCCTGCTCGTTCACGTCAAGCGCCGCGATGGCAGCTTCGCCCAGTTTGCCCTTGGCCACGAGTACACCGAGCGTGAGCGCTTCGTCGAGGCCTTCGTGTCTGAGGTGGCCAGCCTCCGCGCGGGTCCCGGCCCGACTGACGACCAACTCATGACGGCACTCGATGCCAGTCGTGACTGGACGCGCACCGATGAGCGCTCCTAGCAAGCGGATCAAGCTGGCTCGCCGCAGCGCCGGTGGCCTCACGGGAGGCCGGCGCGCTCGCAGCTTATCCGCGGTGCGTTCGGCAGACCCGGGTGGGAGTGGTAGGCGCGCGTAGTTGGGGTCAACTCGAGTCGGACTTCCGAGCTCTGCGCGAGAGTGGTTACGCTCCGCGGCTCGACCATCAACACGGCGCCGCCGGCGAGTACTGGCGTTTGGCAGGCACGCCCCGGCCGCAGGGACACAGTCGGTTCGAGGCGTTGGCGCGGCTTGCCGGCCAGAAACTGCTCGAAGTCCCAGCCGTCGCTCACGAGAGCGCTCTCGCTGGCGAGCGGGATCCAGTCCTGCGCTGGTACCGGGCGCTGAGGCAGCTCTCTGGTGCGTATCGCAACGACCTCTACGCGACGCAAACGGACGGCGATGGGCAAGACGCGGGCCTCATCCTCCTCGCGAAGATCGACGATGTCTGCGCTACGTCGGCCACACTCTGCATCACGCTCGAATCACTCGCTGCTGTGCCCCATCGCTCGCTTGAGGTGCTCTCGGGGGTCCCCCGGTATGCTGGGCCGTACAGCCACTGGCAGGCGGCGCAAGAGCACTTGTCCGCGGAGGACCCGGATTATGCTGGTGCAGCACGCGAAGCCGTAAACGCCGTGGAGGCTCTGTGCCGCATCCTCGTGGGCCAGCCGTCAGCGACGCTTGGCGATTGCCTCAAGGAGATACGGCGGCGCGGGCTGATGCATGCGGCGCTGGCGAAGAGCATCGAAGGCCTATGGGGGTTCGCCAGCGACGAGCCCGGGGTCCGGCACGGCGCGGCAACCGCTCCTTCAGTCAAAGCCGTGGAGGCCCGATATGTTGTCGAGGCCAGCAGTGCCTGCTTAGTGTTGCTGCTGTCCATCGACGCGGGGCAGGGGTAAGGGCATGCCTGAGTTCAAGTTCGAAGTGCAACATCTAAGCCTCTGACGCCCGCTACCCCTCCGCAAGCACCAGCCCCGCGATCAGCGCCGCCGCCTCCTCCTGCATCGCCGGGATGGCGTGCGAGTAGGTGTCGAGCGTGATCGAGACGGTGGCGTGGCGGTGTGCGTGCTCTGCGAATCGGGTCGGAGCGCAGCGCCCAGCAGCCGTGAAGCAACCACCAGACGCCGTCTTCGGCAGGGTGACAGGCCTCAAAACCCCCCTCGACGACCTCGGCCAGTGAGTACGTGCGCCCGTCGTGCATCTGCCTCCTTGCCGAGTAGCCGAGGGAAGCGCCGGACCTTCTCCACGTAGGGATGAGGCTTCGGGAGTTGTATCGACGGAGCTGCCTCTTTGGCTATGGGCCACTGCCCCCAGTACAGTCGGGAGGCGACCGCGAGCGATCTCAGCGTCGTCACGGGAGGCTACGCATGCGCTCCGGCCACACTCAGACTTGCTCGCCCCGACGCCGATAGTAGCGAGCAGGGAGAGGACCATGCGTGGCACGCCCGTGCCCGTGTGAGATGACCTGCAGGGAGAGAGAGCATGCCACCAGCCGCGCCGCGGCCAGGTGGGCGCGGGCACGCCCATCCGGACGCTTACGAGCAAGGCGCCAGCGCGCCGCCCTACGACCCACTCCTGGCCTACGAAGCGATTCTCGGGGACTCGCGCCTCAACATCACGACCTACGACCGCGACTTCTTCGTCCGCGATGTGAGCCGCACGGCCGCCGAGCTCGCCCACAGGACCCGCGAGGCGATGATCGGCGCCTCTCTGCTCGAGGTGCTGCCGCCCGAGTACCGCACGAATATGGAGCGCGTCCTCGCCGGCGAGACGCTCGAGGTCGAGGTCCAGGTCGCACCCGAGTTCTGCATCGAGGAGCCCTGGACGCGCATGTGCATGTTGCCGATCCGCGATCCCGATGGCGTCGTGCGCGGCGGCATGACCATCGCCGTCGACGTCACCGACCAGCGGCGCGCGGAGGAGTTGATCGAGAAGCTCGCTTTCGTCGACCCGCTGACGGAGCTACCGAATCGGCGCATGATCTCGATGATGCTCGGCAGAGCGCTGTCAGGAGCCAAGGCGGGCAAGCGCCAGCTGGCCCTCGTGTGGCTCAACATCGACCGCTTCAAGGACGTCAACGACGCCCTCGGCCGCGATGCCGGTGACGAGATCCTGCGCGCCGTCGGTGCGCGCCTGAACGAGTGCGTGCGCACCAACGACACGGTGGCGCGGATCGGCGATGACGACTTCCTGCTTCTGCTGCCGCGCATCAATTCGCGCAAGCACCTGGAGCGGCTCGTTGGCCGGATCCACGCCGCCTTCGCCACGCCGTTCGTCGTCGGCATGGAGTCGGTGCTGCTGAGCGCGAGCTGCGGCGTCGCCGTGCATCCCAACGGGGGCAGCGTCGCGCACGAGCTCGAGGAGCACGCCCACACCGCCATGCGCGCCGCCAAGGAGTTCGGCGGCGGCGCCTGTGAGGTCTACGAAGAGGGCTACGCAGCAGAGGCTGACCCGCATCGGCTGCGCCTGGTCGGCGAGATCAAGGACGGCATCGATCGGGGCCACTTCGTGCTCCACTACCAGCCGCAGATCCACCTCGAGTCGATGCGCGTGCAGGCGGTCGAGGCGCTGGTGCGCTGGCAGCACCCCGAGCGCGGCCTGTTGCCACCCGGAGAGTTCATCGCCTTCGCCGAGGAGACGGCCATGATCGTGCCGCTCGGGCGGCACATCCTGGAGCGTGCCTGCGATCATCACAAGGGCTGGCACGAGAGTCTTGAGGCTCCGCCGCGCCTGGCGGTGAACGTCTCCGCCCGCGAGTTCCAGCGCACCGATGTCTGCGGGCAGGTCCGTGAGGTCGCCGAGGCTGCCGGCCTCACGCCCTCGGCGTTGGAGATCGAGATCACCGAGACCGCGGTGCTCGCCGACCCGGGCCACGCCGCCGAGGTCGCGACCTGCCTACGCGAGGCAGGCGCGACGATCGCCCTCGACGACTTCGGCACCGGCTACTCGTCGCTCACCCATCTCCGCGAGCTGCCCATTGATCGCGTCAAGATCGACCAGACGTTCGTCGGGAACTGCCTCACGGACCGGTCCGCAGCCGCCATCTTGGTCGCGGTCACGCACCTCGCCCACGACCTTGGCTTGGAGGTGGTCGCCGAGGGCGTCGAGACCGAGGCGCAGCTGGACTTTGTGCGCGCCGTCGGCTGTGATGCGGCCCAGGGCTACCACCTGGCGCGGCCATTGCCGCACGATGAGTGCACGGAATATCTACTGCAGGCGGCCGGGCCGGTGATGTAGGGGGGCGGCCGTTCGGCGGCAGCCGTGGAGAAGTGCCTGCAGTAGCTCGCCTCTTCGGCAGCAGACGTGTCTTCTTAACCTGCGCGGGCCAAGGATGGCGGCACAACACGTTTGCATGGGCGGGTGTGCCGTGCGCAGGGCACGACTACCAGATGCAGCGTTTGCTGGCACTGCGGCAGTCGCTGACGTGTCGACATGATGCTCGCCAAACGGTTCCTCACGCCGCCGAATGACACGAATCGGGGCTTCACTCAGATGCTCGTCGCTTCGCGATGCCCCAGGGGAGAGGGGCAGAGCAAGGTCCTCAGGCCAGCCGGAGCCCATAGTGACCGAGTCCCTCGAGGATGCCCCGGGCGCAGCGGCCCTCCGCGAAATAGACGTTGTCCTGATTGCGGAGCGAGTCGAGCTCGGGGCTGTGGTTGCCGACGACCACCGCCCTGGTGTCCCCGGTGAGCATCTCCAGGTCGTTTCCCGAGTCGCCCGCCACCAGGAAATCACCTAGCGGAATGCCCCACTTGTAGGCGAGGTAGCGGACGGCATGGCCCTTCGAAGCGCGGATGGGGAGGACGTCGAGCGTCTCTCCCTTGCTGAGGACGAGCCGGCCGCGCAGGCGCCGTTCGTGGAGGAGCCGCTGGACCTCCTTCAGCGGAGGCATGTCCTCGATCGAGACGTAGTAGCTGAGCTTGAACTCGCGCTGGTTGTCCGCCTCCTGCGTGCGCAGGCCGGGCACGCCGTCGAGGGTCTCGGCGATTGCGTCCCGGCGCCAGAGGTAGCCGATGTGATTGGTCCATCCGACATCGCGAATGAGCCGGCTGCCGTAGCTAATCTCCGTGCCGACCGACGTGATCGCCACGTCCGGCGCCGGTACGCGCCAGTTCCGCAGTTGCCGGGAGGCGCTCTGCGGCGAGCGGCCCGTGGCGACGCCGAAACCGACGGGGCCGCGGTGTTCCCGAATCCAGGCGAGGAGGTCCTGGAGGCCCTCCCTGTCACCGATCAGCGTGCCGTCGATGTCGGTGATCAGGAGTCGGTGTGCGAAGGCGAGCAAGGAAGGGCTGCTGCGGGCGACGGAGGCGATCTGGCGGCGATGGCGCTTGCGATTGCGGTAGAGAATGCGACGAATCGTCTTCACGTATCTGGCTACGTGCGCATCCCAGCTATAGTGACGCTGAACCCCGGTGACGCCACGTCTGGCCCAGCGCTGCCATTGCCCTCTGTCGGAGAGAGCTGCCTTGAGGGCCTCGGCGAGCGCGAGCGGGTCCGTCGGGTCGACGAGGAGACCGTTGCGGCAGTTGGCGACGATATCGCGCGGGCCTCCGTTCTCGGTGGCGACGACCGGCAGACCACTGGCGGCCGCCTCGATCAAGGTGAGGCCGAAGAGTTCGATGAGGGACGGGTTCACGAACACGCCTCCCCGGCGCGCCGCCAGCCGGTAGAGCTCCGGCACGTCCTCCGTCGAGTGTTTCTTCGGCAGTGCCACCTTGCCCCAGACGTCATGTCGATCGATGTCCAGCACGAGGTCGTGCAGCACACTGCGCTGGGCGGGCTCCAGCTCCTGGATGTCGTCCCTGGTGCCCGCCACGATGACGAGGTTGGCGATGTCCTGCAGCGTGGGCTCTGCTCCGTAGGCGTCCATGAGGCCCTTGAGGTTCTTGCTCGCCTCAGGCCGAGCCAGGGTGAGGATCATCGGCTTGTTCGGTTGAGACAGAAAGCGATCGACCTTGCAGGAGGTCTCGCGGTTGATCGGCCGTCGGCCAGGCGGGGAGAAGCGAGAGGTGTCGATGCCGGGCGGGATGACGATGCTCCGCTCGGGGCGGTGGGCGTCATAGAGTCCGTACTGCTCCTCCACCTCCTGCTGCGTGCTGGCCACGACCAGGGAAGCGTGACGCAGCACTTCTTCCTCGGCGGTGATCCGGCGGGAGAAGTTGAACTGACGCTCGATGGTGTGCGCCTTACGCCCGTCGGCGAGGAGCCGCTCGCGCTTGGCGCGACCGAGCGAGTGGCCCGTGTGCACCTGGGGGATGCCGAGGAGTTGCGAAAGCTGCAGGCCGACGTACCCGGCATCGGCATAGTGGCTGTGGATCAGGTCCGGCAGACGGCGCTGCCCTCGCAGCAGATGCAGGCAGCGGTCGACCATCTGATCGAGGTACGGCCAGAGTCGTTCCTTGTGCACGTAGCGGCGCGCGGGACCGCAGCGCACGCGTAGGATCCGGGCTCCGTCCGCCAGGAACTCCTCTTCTCGTCCGTAGTCTGCCGCCACCGCGGGATCGTCGACGAGCCGGGTCAATAGATCGACCTGCTCGACCTCATCGTGGCGGGCGAGGGCCCGCGCGAGCTCGACGACGTAGGTGGACTGACCGCCGGTGTCGGCGTTCCGCCCGAGCTCGAGATCGTGAGCACGGATCAGGCCGTGCACGCTGATGAGGAGGATATAGAGGGGTTCGTCAACCAAGACGAGTGTCTCGGCGGATGCAGCGGCCGATGTCGCGCGTGAGGCAGCGCAGGCCGCCGGCCGACGTGGAGACTGCGACCCCGATATCGCGGAATCTACTGCTCAAGGCCACGCGCCGATGCGCTCCGCTTCACATCCAGAGGTACGCCACTCCGGGCGGCGTTGCCGGGAGAGTCGGGCGCGTGCTCGGACCAGGTTCTCGCCCACGCTATCAGGAGCGTGACCCGCGACCATGACGCTGCCCACGGTGAGTCGAACGTCCAGTGGCGGGTCTCAGCGATTGATGGGGCTGGGTCGCCGGTTGTGGACGGCACGCCGGTGACAGAGGTTGCACTGGTAGCCGTTGTCGTGCCGAAGCCTCACGTGG
>Ga0209269_1000896_pt1 | contig 20142 bp, 22 predicted proteins | sample MTBAKMMethaMetaG_FD_187455 | JGI IMG/M metagenome (GOLD analysis project Ga0209269, IMG submission 187455) | Enrichment culture microbial communities from Arthur Kill intertidal strait, New Jersey, USA, that are MTBE-degrading - MTBE-AKM (Arthur... | ecosystem: Environmental > Aquatic > Marine >... | reverse complement strand
CAAGGGTCCTCTGTCCGAACTTCTGAAGGAGGTACCCCATTATTATCTGGACAAGCGCAAGATGGTATGTCCGGAAGAGAAGAAGGAGTGGGTCCTGGAGCAGGTGGAGGTTTACTTCGCCGATCAGCAGACCGACCTGACCGACGGGATCAAGATATTCTTCGACGGGGGATGGAGCCTCGTGCGTCCTTCCGGAACCGAGTCCATATTCCGGATATTCTCGGAAGGCAAGGACGAAGAGACCGCCAAGCGCTGCGGTGACGAGTGCGAGAAGGTGCTGCGTGAGCTTCTGGAAGATTGATCAGAGAAGCTGCTGCGCCAAGAATATCACGCCGAACACGATGAATACCACACCGCTTCCTATGCGGATGTAGCGTTTGGGGACCTTCTCCCCGATGACCTTTCCCAGAGAGACCTCCAGGACGGTAAGCCAAAGGAAACCGAGCACCGCTCCGATGAACACCAAAAGTGCCGCGCCAGATTCCGCGGAGAGAGTGATGACAGACAGCTGGGTCTTATCCCCCAGTTCCATGAGGGCCACGAAACCGAAGGCGGTCAACAACCCGCCCCATCGTCCCCGGTCCACGACCGCTCCATCCTCCTTCTCCTCCCGGACCAAGGTCACCACCCCGAAGGCGATGAACACCACCCCGGCGGCCAGCCCCACTATCCAGGAGGGCACGAACTGGAAGAGCACCTCTCCGATCACCACGCCCACCGCGGTGACGGCGGCCAATGCCAGGAAGGAACCAAAGAACACCGTGCGCTTGGGATACTTGGAGGAAAGGGTGATGACCGCCACCATGGTCTTGTCCCCCAGTTCGGTCAACGATATCAGGATGAACGCGGAGATGAGGGGGGACAGGTCCATCTACTTCTCACCTCGGTGAGTGTGCACTATGGCGATGACCTCCATGATCATGCGGGCCGCCAGGGCGGCGGTGGCCCCCGGGTCGTGCGATGGCAGGACCTCAGAGATGTCAAAGCCGACCATACGATCGCCCATCGAATCTATGCAACGCTTGACCTCGTAACCGGTCAGCCCGAAGGGTTCCGGGCGGGAGGTCCCCGGTGCATACCCGGGATCGATGCTGTCCATGTCCAGGCTCAGGAGCACTCTCTCCCGCCTCATCATGTTCAGGACCTTCTTCCAAGAGTTCTCCACCCCCGCCTCCCGGATCTGGTACGCGTCCACGTAATTTGGCAGCTCCCCCGACAGCTCCTCGCTGGAGATGGAACGCACCCCGAAGGGGACGACGTTCTCTATGCCCACCACGTCCGCCACCCGGCGCATGGTGCATGCATGGTTGAACTTCGTACCACAGTCCGAGCGAAAATCAAGATGGGCGTCTATGGATATGACGCCCACGTCATGGAAGGCCTTGACGAAGGGATAGGTTATGCTGCGCTCCCCGCCCATGAGTATGGGGAACTTGCCGGCCCTGACCACCTTGGTGGTCTCCGCCTCCACGGCCTTGAACATGTCCTCGCAGCTAGAACCGCATTCCAGGTCACCGACGTCGTGCACTCTGGCCTGGGAGGTATCGAACCCGTGCTCGAAAAGATAGGGGTCGAAGATGTTCGAAGCCTTACGGATGGCCGCCGGCGCCTTCCTGGTCCCGGAACGGAAACGGGTCGTCCCGTCGTAAGGAACGCCCATTATGACGAAGTCCGCCTCCTCGAAGGTGGAGTTCGATAGGGCGAAGGAATCGCTTCGGGCCATGAGGCCTCGGAGGCCGGATCACACCTTGGTGATCTTGCGGCGGTCCATGGCGATCATGTACATGATCTCCTCGCCCGCGTTTAACTGCCCCTTGTACTCCTCTGGTATGGGCAACTGGAAGGTCTCGTAGTTGTCCAGGTCCATAAGTTGGACCTCTTCCCCGGCGATGGACAGGACCTGTGCCTTCCTCTTGTCGATCATGGGCACCTGCACCTTGTGCTTGACCGGATGCACAATGTTTCGCTTGCGGTTATCGAAAATGCCAACGGCATCGATGTTGGATTTCGCTTCTCCGTGCTTCCCAGGCTTGGAGGTGGATATATTGATGATCTTGCAGGGCTCACCGTCGATGAGCATGTAACGCCCTTCCTTGAGCTCCCTGACTTCCTGTTGAGTCCACGACATAGCTACCTCTGGAGGGAAATGACGGTGCGTTTATATATTTTGCTTATCTCCGGCGGTTCTGACCGTACCTTTGGCCCTGGCCATGACGGTAGTTCTGCGGGCGCCCCTGCGGTCTCTGCTCGCGTCGCGGGGGGTCGGGATACTTCTCCCTCACCTCGGCCACCCTTCTCTCCATCTGTTCCTTCAGCTTGTCGGCCAAGAACTCGCCGCGGTAGGCGTCAACCTTGGCGGCTATGCTTATCTTCCCGCCAAGGCTGCGTGCGATCTTCCCTCTCTGCCAGTAAGGTGAGCGGTTCACCCATGGGTGCTGGAAGATGACGCCGTGCTTAGGCGGCCGCTTTCCGGAGCGCAGGTGCAGGAAGAGGGCCTTCTCCGCCCCCAGCAGCTGCACGGTCGACGAGGGCAGCTTGGCCAGACGTTGCAATCCTCCGGCCAGCGATATCAGCCTGGCGGCCAGGTTGGGGTTGAGCAGGGCGGAAAGGTTCGGAGCCACCCGGTCCATGCCTTCCAGTATGTAGGCGTCCAAGGCCTCCTTCCTACTGTAAAGTTCGTAGAGCGTGCTCCCCAGTCCCCTTATCACGTCCAGGTCGCGTTCCACCAGGTCCGTTCCCACCGATTCCAGGGAGACGCCCAGGTGGTCCATTATGGCCTGCCGGTCCCCCATCTCCGAGACCAGACGGGCGTATTCCGCGTCCACAGCGAAATCGCCCAGCTCCGGGAAGTAAACCCCGTACCACTCGTGCAATCGCTCGCTCAACAGGTTGATCTCCTCGATGAGGTCATCGGTGGCTCGAATGGCCTGGGCGATGGAGCGGTCTTCGCTCAGGGGCTCCCTCACCCTTATCTTTCCGAGCTCCACCATCACCCGCTGCATGAGCTCCGGCGTCAATCCGTAGCTCTCCGGCTTGATGAACGAGGAATCGAACACCATGGGCTTTCCCAGGGCCTTGAGGCGCGGGTCGGCCACCTTCATGCGGCGCACCGCCAGCTCCCTTTCCTCTGGCAGGATGTCCCCACGCTGGACCGCAGCCAGCTTATGGGCTACCAACTTCGGCTCCTTCTCGAAAAGCTTGAACCTACGGACCTCTGTTCCCTCGCAAAGGAAAACTCCGAACCATTTCGTGACAAGTATCATGTGATCACTCCCTCAGTATGCGCCTTATCTCCGTCTCTGGAAGGGGCCTTCCCCTTCCCAGCAGCAGCAGGCGATACTGCAGCTCGGCGTGGAACTCCATCGTTTCCAGGCGATGGTAGGCGTCCTTGATGTCCGTCCCCACCGCTATGGCCCCATGGCTCTCCAGGATAAAAGCGTTGGAGCTTCCTAGTTCACATCTAAGTCCTTCAGCCAGATCTCCAGACCCGGGCGTAGCGTAGGGTATCGTCGGCACCCTGCGTCCAAGGACCATAAGTCCCTCGGGCGTCAGACCCGGGTCCACCGCCACCCCGGCACAGGCCAGGGTGGTACAGAACCGGGGATGTACGTGGACTACGCCTTTCACGTCCTCCCTTTCTCTGTACACCGTAAGATGGAAAGGCGTCTCCATGGAAGGACGGCCGCCCGTGGCCTTTCCAGTGGCTATGTCCACTGTGACCAGCTCCGTGGGGTCCAGCATTCCCTTGCAGGTGCCCGAGGGCGTTATGACCATCGTGTCGCCCACCCTAGCGCTTATGTTACCGCCGGTCCCGTTGGTCAGCCCCCGCTCGTAAAGAAGCCTTCCGTAACGGACCACGTCCATGGCCGCTTGGTTCAAATCGCATCCCCCTTCAACTTCTCAGAGATCTCCCCAGGCCTGATCACTCCCCTCTCCGTTATGATGCCGGTGAGGTACCGGGCAGGTGTGACGTCAAAACCTGGGTTTAGGGCTTTACAGCCCAAGGGGGCAATCCTGACCCCGTCCACTACCGTGACCTCCTCCTCGCCCCGGTACTCGATGGGTATGTCCTCCCCCCTCTTGATGTTCAGATCGAACGTTGATAATGGTGCGGCGGTATAGAAAGGAACACCAAGCTCCTTGGCCAGGACGGCCTTTTCGTATGTTCCTATCTTATTGGCAAAGTCACCGTTGGCGGCGATGCGGTCAGCTCCCACGATGACCATGTCCACGCCCTCGCGCAGGAAGTGGCCGGAGGCCCCGTCCGGTATTATGGCGTGTGGGATGCCCTCGTTCAGCAGCTCGAATGCGGTGAGCTTCATGCCCTGCAGGCGCGGCCTTGTCTCCGAGACGTAGACGAAAATGTTCTTTCCTTTGTGCCACGCCTCTCGTAAAGGTGCCAACGCCGTCCCCCAATCCACCGTGGCCAATGCCCCGGCGTTGCAGTGGGTCATGATGCGGTCCCCGTCCCGTATCAGTTTTTCACCGTGCTCTCCGATAAGTCTACACCTCTCCACGATGGTGTTGGCGTACTCCTCGGCTACCTCGGTGGGGTTCTCTCCGTCCCGTATGCGAGAGAGCATGTGGTCCACGGCGAAGAAGAGGTCGAAGGCCGTTGGTCTGGTCCCTTTCAGCTCCTCGGCCGCGGCCTCGATGTTCTCTAGGTTGTTGGCGGCCAGCATCATACCGTAGGCGGCGGCGACCCCTATGGCCGGTGCCCCTCGCACGGTCATGTTCCGGATGGCCTCGGCCACATCATGGTGGTTCTGGAAGCTGACGACCTTCACATCGTGAGGAAGAATCCTCTGGTCCAGCATATGAACGGTCCCCTCGGTGCACCAGACAGCTCTCTTCTCGCCCACCTTTCCGTCGATCCTTATCTTCATCTGATATCATTTCACTGCAGGGTCAGCAATCTAATTAAGTTATTCTGGAACCGATAGTTCGTATGTTTACGATAGATTTAATTACAGAAAGCTTTAATCAGTAACCTGGCGATCATTCTGCCCAACAGGACCACTGACTTCGACGTTTATTCAACGACCACCGGGCTAAGACAGATATCAAACCCAGTCCGCCAGAAGATATTGAGCGAACTGCAACGAAGGGATCTCAGCCTCAGCGAGATAGCGGTCCTGACAAGCAAGGCCCAGAGCACCCTCTCTGTACATCTTGATAAAATGGTGAAGGAAGGGTTGATCGGCTATCGGGACGATCCAGAGGACAACCGCCGCAAGATATTCTATGTCATATCCCGCCCGGTTGGCAGTTCCGTCGTCCCTAGGGACGAGCTGAAGAAGGCGGTGTCCAACACCATCGGGCGGTCCATCGGCTCCCCGAGCACGTTCTTGAAAGGCACCATCCGTTCCATAGTGATCGGCATGGAGTCCATCGGTTTCAACATGGACCCCATCCTAAAGGACATAGGAAGGCAGATGGGAGCGGAGATATCCACCCGAATGAAGGCCAACGACGTCGAGGGTCTGATACACGAGGTCAAGGAGTTCTACGCGGCGCACGAGATGGGAGAGGTGGTGGTCTTTTCTCTGCACCCGGTCACGCTGATCATCAGGGATGAGTACGACTGCTCCAAGGCACCGGACGTGGGTAAGACCCTCTGCCTGCTCAACGAAGGGATATTGGAATCGATCTTCGAGGAGAGGTTGCAGATGCCCCTGCGAGTGGTGGAGAAGGATACGTTCGGCGCTGGGTTCAACATGTGCAAGTACGTTATCGAACCGTCGCTTTGATCAAAGCACAATCCGAGGACGTACTAACAATTGGGTAGGTCATCGGTATTTATTTTTGCATTTTTTTCCAAATATCATTAAATCGATCGTAATGCTCGGCCCGGGTGGAACCGCTGTTCCTGTTCAAGGCCTTCCTGGACGGCATGGACGGGGTCATTAAGGCCGGCTGTCATCCTATGGACTGCCACCATCATAGGGGCAACTACTTCGCCCGTCGGAGGATGGTCATGGTCCAGGACATATTGAAGGACTTGAACTTGGAAGCGGAGAGGGTGCGACTTTCCCGGGCAACGGCCTCGGAGTGCGGGCGGTTCCAGCAACTGATAGAGGACTTCGATGAGGAACGAAGAAATTAGACAGGAACCCGACCAGGGACGAGGTCTTCCTTTAGCTCGATAGTACCAACATCGCAGGGCATGAAAATGGGCCTTCGCCTCGGTCGAAGGGCTAGGCTCGATCATCTTCGTTTTTAAGGACAGAGTACCTCAGCCAGACCATACCATCTTCCAGTTTCTTTACCCCATTGAGCTCAAGGGATAGGGGTTTCCGGAGGGAGAGCTGCCCGGGGTCTACGAAAACGTTCTGCGAAAGCCCGCCTATCAAGAAAGGGCTGACCAGCAGACTGATCTCATCCACCAGCCCCTCTTTCAGCAATACGCCGGCCAGCCGTCCGCCGCTGTCTACCCTCACCCTTCTCACATTATAACGCCTGTTCATCGTCAGCAAGGCCTGTCGAAGGTCCACATGTTCCTTCCCGGCCACGATGTACTCCACCCCTTCCCGCTCCAGATACTCCAGATGGTCTTTGGGGGTAGATTCCGAGCAGAGCGCCAACACACTGTGCCAGAAAGGCTGTTTCTTGAGCGCGCTCCAGTTGCGGACCCTTCCCCGACTGTCCACTATGGTCATGATGGTCCGTTCGCAGCTGGGGAAGCTCTTGGCCACCTCATATGACCATTGTGGAACCTCTTCCGGCACATCGGCCTTCAGCATGGTCTCCGCACCGGAAAGTATGGCGTCCGGATCGAACGTCTCCGCCAGCCGGTAGTACGCCCCCATATTATACTCGAAGCCGTCAGCCTTGGAATCGAGGCTGACCTGAGTGTGCAATATGACCCGCATACCTCGCATATGGACAAATCTGCCGGAAGGACGTAAAAAGTTTACCACGAACAGGGAGCAGATCACGCCCCATCCTACAGGTCATTGTTCTTGACATCTTAATAAAGAACGGAACGGTCTGATCGCGGATCATTATTGGAACAGATAATCAATAATATATATTCGACCATTTAATATTAAATCCACTAGGATGGGAGATGTTCAAATGGCCAATTCAATGAAAGCGATAATATGCTCTGCGATTACCTTGATGATGCTACTATCGGTCATACCTTTTCTCGCTCCTTCTTCGGCCGCAACCGGCCCACTTCCTGAATGGAGCGTCCATACCATCTACAGCACGAACGATGTGGGCAAGTACAACTCCATGGGACTGGACTCGAATGATTGTGTGCACATAAGCTATCACGACGCGACCCTCGGATATCTCATGTACGCCACAAACTCCAGTGGTTCATGGACGAGCATGGCCCTGGAGACCGGGGCCCTTGCTGGCCAGGAAACGTCCCTGGCCGTGGACACCAATGATTTCGTACACATCGTGTACTACAACTATCCCAACGCCAATCTCAAATACGCGACCAATGTCGGTGGAAGCTGGACTTCTGTAGGGGTCGATGTAGCAGGGAACGTAGGCCGATTCGTGTCCATGGAGCTTGATTCCGTCAACAACGTTCACGTCAGTTACTACGACCAGACCAATAGCGCCCTCAAGTACGCCACCAACGCCGGTGGAAGCTGGGCCACGAGCACCATCGATAGCCTGAACGACGTCGGCTGGTATTCCTCGATCGCCGTGGACCACAACGACGTGGTCCATATCGCCTACTATGACAACACGAACGGCGATCTACGCTATGCCACCAATCCTGGAGGGGTGTGGAGCACCACGTCGGTCGATACTGCCGGAACGGTCGGGGCCTACTGCTCCATCTGTGTGGACTCCCTGAACAAGGTTCACATCAGCTATTGGGACGCTTCCACCGGTTATCTGAAATACGCCACCAATGAAGAAGAGGCCTGGACCATCGGACGGATCAGCGATACCGCTATGAACGGCCTCCATACCGACACGATAGTCGACAGTGAGGACATCGTGCACGTCACCTTCTACGATCCGACGGACGGCGACCTCTGGTACGCCAACGATGCCTTTGGAGACTGGACCCTGGGCGTGGTGGACTCAGCAGACAACGTCGGCCGCTTCCCCGCAATAACCCTCGATTCCATGGACAACGTGTACATCTCATACTACGACGTAACCAATATGAACCTGAAGTACGCCCAACAGATATTGGTGGAGCCTACGTCCCCGCTGCAGCTCATGGCCATGGCCGGGTCGGCGCAGGTCACCTTGAGCTGGACAGAGCCGGTCTGGGACGGCGGTTCCACGATAATCGGTTACAACATCTACCGGGGCAATGCCAGCGGGAACGAGTCCCTCCTTGACACCGTAGGCCTGGTCCTTTGGTACGAGGACATCGCAGTGAGCGACGGGGAGACATACTGGTACCATGTAAGGGCTGTCAACGCGATGGGTGAGAGCATTCCTTCCAATGAGGTCAGCGCCACCCCCATGAGCGTTCCTTCCCATCCCATGGACCTGCAGGCCGTTCCAGGCGATGCGCAGGTAATGCTCAGTTGGGGAGCTCCGGTCGATGATGGCGGTTCCCCCGTCCTCTACTATCTGATCTACCGCGGCCTGATCAGCGGGGGTGAGGTCCCCCTGACGACCGTCTACGGTTCCACAGCCTTCCTGGATTCAGGACTGACCAACGGGGTCACCTATTGGTATTACGTGACCGCCTTCAACCAGGTGGGTGAGGGAGCGGAATCAGACCAAAAGACCGGCACTCCGATCACCCTGGCCACCGCTCCTATAGGTCTGCAGGCCGTTGTTGGCAATAACAGCATCAACCTAAGCTGGGAGGCGCCCGCTTACGACGGAGGCTCAGAGATCACCAACTACAACGTCTACCGTGGAACGTCCAGCGGAACGATGGTTCCGCTCATCACGCTGGGCAACGTCACTGTCCATGAGGACCTCACCACAGAGCCTGGCGTCACCTACTGGTATCTCGTAAATGCGGTGAACGGTGCGGGGGAGGGCCCCGCTTCCAACGAGGCCAGCACGGTAGTTCCCACCATTCCATCTGAACCGATGGACCTCACGGCCGATGCCAGCGACGGAACGATCGAGCTGACCTGGGTCACACCGACGTCCGACGGAGGTTCGGCCATAATCGGTTATCATATCTTCCGTGGGCTGGCCAGCGGAGAGGAGGAATATCTGACCACGGTCGATGGCACCAACCATACGGACCAAGGGCTAGACAATGGCGTGGAATATTACTACTTCGTGATGGCCTACAACGCGATGGGGAACGGCTCGGCCTCCGGCGAGGTCTTCGCCACCCCACTGGCCGTTCCTTCGGAGCCCTTGGGACTACAGTGTTCGGTGCAAGGGTCGATGATAATATTGAACTGGACCGCGCCCGCGGATGATGGTGGCACGCCAATAACAGGGTATGTCATATACCGCGGAACGGAGAGCGGGGACGGAGAGTTCCTGGTGCGAATAGAGAACCAGCATACGTATGTAGATGCCGGTCTGGTCTATGGTCAGACCTACTGGTACCAGGTGAGCGCCGTCAACGCCGTAGGTGAAGGCCCGTTATCCAACGAGACCGATTGCACAATGCTGCTGGTCCCCTCTGCACCCATCGGTCTGCAAGCGATCGCTGGTGACACATCGGTGCTTCTTACATGGGACGCGCCCTCCTTCGATGGAGGTACGAACATAACCGGCTACGATATCTATCGTGGTAATGCCAGCGGAGCCGAGGAGTACCTGACCACCGTGACCGCCACCAACTATACCGACGAGGACGTGCAGAACGGTATGGTCTACTTCTACTACATCGTAGCTGAGAACTCAGAGGGTGCTGGCCCCATCTCCAACGAGGCATCCGCCGCACCCCTGGCCGCACCATCCGACCCTGTCCTCAGTGCCGAGGCAGGGAACGCCCTGGTAGTGCTCTCCTGGACAGCGCCTTCTAACGATGGAGGTGCACCGGTACTAGGCTACAACATATACCGTGGGACGGCGAGCGGGAGCGGGGAGTTCCTGGCGATGACCGGCAATGTCCTCACCTTCACGGACGGCGGGTTGAGCAACGGACAGACCTATTGGTACTGTATAAAAGCGATAAACCAGGCTGGTGAAGGGGCAGCATCCAACGAGGCCTCTGCCACCCCGGCCACCGTGCCAGGTGCTCCGCAGGACCTGCAGGCCATGGCCAGCGAAACGGCCATAACCTTGACCTGGGTCGCCCCCAGCGACAACGGCGGTTCGCCCATCTCCCATTACCGGGTGTACCTGATCGAAGCGAACGAGGCGACCCTCCTGGCCACCCTGGAGAACGTACTCACTTACGTGGACGGTGAAGCGGACCTTGGCGTCGAACTCACCTACATGGTCACCGCCGTCAATGAAGCGGGGGAAGGCCCAGCTTCGGAAGAAGCGACGGCCACTGTGATCGTTCCGCCCACCGCACCGCTCAACCTCTCCACGGTCAGCGGTCAAGGGTTCGTCATGCTCACCTGGGAAGCACCATCTGACGATGGTGGGTCCCCGGTCACCCAATATTCCGTGTACAGAGGCAGCGAGACCGGTACGGAGGTGCTGCTGACCCGTGTAGGGAACGTACTCAGCTTCCTTGACGATGAGACGACGGACGGCTCCATCTACTACTACTTCGTCACGGCCAACAACTCCGTGGGAGAGAGCCCGTCCTCCAATGAAGCACAGGCCTCTCTACAGACCACCGCTTCAGCTCCCGCGACCCTCAATGGAACATCCGGCGATGGTATGGTGCTTCTGATCTGGACGCCCCCATCCGACGATGGCGGTCACCCAGTCACCGGCTATAAGGTGTATCGGGTCAACGAGAGCGGGGAGGCCGTCCTGCTGACCACGGTTACCGGCCTGGGGTATACGGACGATAATGTGAGCAACGGCGAGACGTACGCTTACTACATCGTCCCCACAAACGCCGCTGGCGATGGCGCGTCCTCCGACATCATACTGGTAACACCCACCGCTCCGGATGATGATGGGTTCGATTGGGTGTTCTGGTTCCATATCATCCTGTTCATCGTGATCCTGCTCCTGCTGGTCTATTATCTTTACCGCAGGGCCAGGGGCAAGGAGGAGGGACCGGAGGATGTGGAAGGGAGGTCCGCCTCGGCGCAGGCGGGGGCACCCGTTCACGAGGAAGTGAAGGAAGAGCCAAAAAAGGAGGTTAAGAAGGGCAAGAAATGAGATCCAAAGCGCCGGGTGACCGGCGCCCTCTTTATTTAATCGCACCTGAACGCAGAGAAAGTATCGATCCGGAGAGGTTGAATGCATAGGCGAAAAATTACGAACGGACACTTACATGGCGGTATGCCTTTCAATCAGTTTGGGACCGGTTCGCGCATGGTTGTTGTTTTTCAGGGATTATTATTTGAGAACAAGCCGCTCACCGGTCTTCCATCTTTCTTCATGACCCGAATATACAGGTTCCTGGATGCGGAGTACAAAACGTACATCGTAACTCGTAGACCAGGTCTACCCAATGGTTACACATTGCAGAACATGGCTGATGATTACGCGGATATGATCAGAGAGGAGTTCGGAGTTCCGGTCGACATAATAGGCGTATCGACGGGTGGCTCGATAGCCCAGCATTTCGCCGCCGATCATCCCGATCAGGTTCGAAGACTGGTGCTCCACTCAAGCGCCTACGTCCTGAGCGACGAAGCCAAGATCATCCAGATGCGCGTCGCTAAATTCGCGCGCCGACGCCATTGGAGAGCGGCCTACGGCGCGATGATGGGCATATCTAACCCCAAGAAAGGGGCAAAAAGATACCTGGCCAAATCGCTCACCTGGCTCGTGTCGCTCCTCGGTGGATTGATGGATGCGCCAAAGGACCCTTCGGACCTGGTGGTGACAATCGAGGCAGAGGATAAGCACGATTTCAGGGACCGTCTGTCTGAGATCACCGCACCAACACTGGTTATAGCGGGCGATAGAGATCCATTCTACACCGAGGCGCTGTTCCGAGAAACGGCTGCGGGCATCCCAAATGCAAAATTGATCCTCTACAAGGGGATGGGGCATCCAGCATCCGGAAAACGGTTTGAGCGAGACGTCCTCGATTTTATAACGGAGGACTCTCCGAAAAACGATTGACCATCAGGAGGCGTGCACAACCTGGCGAGCATGGACGTCTGCCGCTCAATCAATTCATCCGTCGAATGGTCCGTCCACGGTCCGGGAGCGATGAGGGAGACCCTTTTAAAATTATGATGAGAAGTGGGCTCATCCGGATTTGAACCGGAGACCTCCTCCGTTCCGCCCCCTTTTAGGAGGGGTTGTCAGGGAGACGTCATAACCGCTAGACCATGAGCCCTTGGAATTGGGCGTAAGTTGTTCTAATGTATATGCCTTTCGTCGCGCTAGACGCTGCGATCCATAGCCTGGTGCCATGGTTTCTCGAGCAAATTTTTATTACTAGCTCCCTCTTGCATCCGATGAACTAAATGACCGAGATCATCCTCTTCACGAAACCCGACTGCCAGAAATGCGATTACGTCAAGTCCCACATGCCTGAAGGGGTCAACCCTCGCATAGTGAACACCTCGGAGGCCGAAGGGCTGGCGGAGGCGGCCTACTACGAACTTCTCAACAAGAACCTCCCGATCCTGGTCGTCGATGATGTCGTGTTCGAAGGAGCCATCATCATCCTCAACAAGCTCAAGGAACTGGCGTGAGGTCATAGGTAAGCGATGTACTGCTTGGGCATAGAAGGGACCGCGCACACCGTGGGCGTAGGGATCGTCGACCATACAGGCAACGTCCTGGCCAACGTGCTGGAGATGTACCGTCCGGCCGAAGGCGGCATCCATCCCCGCGAGGCGGCCAACCACCACGCCGAGCGTTTGGTCCCGCTGGTCCGCCAGGCAGTGGAAGGATCAGGACTTAAGTTCAAGGACATTGGTCTGGTGAGCTTCTCCAAGGGCCCTGGGCTGGGACCTTGCCTGCGCACCGTGGCCACCGGCGCCAGGGCGCTGTCGCTCAGTCTGGGAGCGCCCATCATCGGTGTGAACCACTGCATCTCCCACCTGGAGATCGGTCGCATCAAGACCGAGGCCAGGGACCCCGTGCTTTTATATGCCAGCGGTGGGAACACCCAGGTCATCGCCTTCGCCAACGGCCGCTACCGCATATTCGGCGAGACGCTGGACATCGGCATAGGGAACATGCTGGACAAGCTCGGCCGTGAGATCGGCCTGGGCTACTACGCCGGTCCGAAGATCGAAAAGGCCGCCTCCCAGGGAAGTAAGCTGTTGGACCTGCCGTATTCCGTCAAGGGCATGGACCTGGCATTCTCCGGGATACTCACGGCGGCGGTGACCCACCGCAACCGCGGCGAGACCGTCGAGGACATCTGCTACAGTGTGCAGGAGACCTGCTTCGCCATGCTCACCGAGGTCACTGAACGGGCCATGGCCCACGTGGAGAAGGAAGAGGTTCTTCTGGGCGGAGGTGTGGTCCAGAACAAGCGCCTGCAATCCATGGTCCGCGATATGGCAGAGGCTCGCGGTGCCAGGATGTTCGTTCCTGACCGGACACTTTGCATGGACAACGGGGCCATGATCGCATGGACCGGTCTGCTGATGTACCAGGCTGGGATAAGGCATCCTTTGGAGAGCACCGTGGTCGACCAGCGTTTCCGCACCGATCAGGTCGAGGTCACTTGGCGCTAGCGCGGTTCATCTGCTTCGCCACTATCTCGTCCAGGGCCTGTAAGAAATCGATGTCCTTCCCTAAGGGTATGGTCGCCCCGCTGGCGATGTTGTGACCGCCCCCCACCCCTCCCACCGAGGCGGCGGCGTCCCTCAGCGCCACGGAAAGGTCCAGACCGTCCTTGTCCACCAAGGCCCTGGTGCCTCGGGAGGACACCTTGAACACCTTCTCCATCCTGGTAAGGCAGATGGTGGCCTTGTCCCTGTCCCCAACCCACTGCATGATTATCCCGCACAGTTCGCTGGAGACCTCCTTATGCGGTGATAGGAAGTGTTGTATGGCCAGCTCCTTCGACAGACCCCGCTCGGCGGTCCGTTTGGCCGCTGAGAGCAACATATCGTCATACTCCTTCACCAGCTCTTCCGCGCGTTTCATGGCCTCCTCCTCCCCGAGCAAAAGGGCTAAACCCAGAGCGGTCTCGTCCACCCGGCCGCAGGCGTTGACCAGCCTGGTCAGATGCCCGGCACGCGAATTATCATGTGAGAAAAAGTAATCAGGCGCGAGCTCGTCCTCCAGGCTTCCCAGGGTGCAGCCCTGTTCCAACAGGCGCAGGGAGATCAGGGATGACAGTTTCCTTCGACCGCCCTCATCAAGAGCGTCCCAGGTGGATTCCGGCCTGACGTTCGCTTCCTGCAGCAACAACGCGATCCCCTGCTCGTCCCCGCTGACCCCTCTTATGAAAGGATGCGCGGAACGCATGAGCGATTCGCCGATCGGTCCTGGAAGGAGCAACGATCCCTTTCTTTCGTGCACCAGCCCCCGCTTGCTTCCCCCAGCGAAGAGATGTGCATTGACGCCAGTAAGCCCCTGCAGGTGCTGTCGGTCGCCCACCATGCCGGCGAAGGCCAGGGGCATCATGTCCCAGTTGCCTTCATCCACGGTCACCGCAAGAAGCATGGACAAGGTACTGCCGCAGGCATATCGCGCCCCGTCCACCTTGAACACCATGGGGTTCAAGTGGAACACCTGCTCGGAATCCTTCTCCGGCCGGTGATGGTCCAGAACGATGACCTTCTTGCCCAGGCCCTCCAGGGCCGTTAGGTTGCTCGACCCCATGTCGGTCACGATGACCAGGTCCACCCCGTCCCCCGCTCCGGCCTTTACGGTCTCCAGATCGAAGCTCTTCATCATGGTGGTCTGACAGCCCTTTCCCAGACGGGTCAGCATGGATGTGAGCACGGAGGCGGCACCTATGCCGTCGGCGTCGTTATGAGAAAAAACACGCGCCTCGGTGCACTCGCGCACCGCGGCTGCCGCTTTGATAAAACGGTTTAAAAGGTTTTCCGGCAACTGGACGGCGACGTCCATGTCACCCTCACTCGATGAGCAGCTCGGCGTTCTTCAAGGAGTAGTTCCAGTCCCTGGGGAGCACGTCCTTGCGCTTGTAGTACTTCACAAGGCGCCTGATCTTGGACTCCACCAGTTGCAGTCCGCGGCGGTTAGCTATATCACCGCGGTTACCGCCCTGAATGTGAACGTTCAGGTTGATGGCCTTCCTCATCAGGGCCATCAGGTCTTCGGGCAGCTTAGGGGACAGCCCGTTCTCGTTCATTATCTCCAGAATGGTCTTGCCGGTGGCCAGCTTAACGCTGGGCACGGCGTGCTGGTCCCTGAGGACCACACCTATCTTGGAGCTGGTCAATCCATCCTTTCCCAGCTTGACCACCATTTCAACTACCTCATCGTTAGACAGGGGAACCCATTCGGGGTTCTCGGTTAACAAAGGCCTCCTGGAACGGGAGGACCCCCTTCTCCTGGCGTGCATTCTTGCCATGTGAACATCATCCTATGTTGATATCGTAAGATTTTTTACTTCGTTGGTGGCGGCGAAGTGACCGTCTATTCCACTCCTACTATTTAAGAGTTCGAGTCTTGCCCAGCTTTGAAAGCACCGCCTTCCTGGCCCAGGCTATCTGTTCGCGGTACTCGCACTCCGGAAAGGCCAGATTGTCCGGCAGCTCGTCCATGAGCTCCCACCCCATCTCCGCCTCCCCTTTCTCCTCGCCCAGAACGCCGGCGAAGACTACCACCGCTCCCATGGGTTGGCAGTCCAGGACCTCCAGGTCGAACCCGCACTCCTCCATGAACTCCCTCTTCATTCCTTCCAGTGGGGTCTCGAACTCCTCCAGCTTTCCGCCGGGCATCTCCCAGCCCCCCCGCTTGGGGTTGTAGACCATGAGGAACCTATCGTCCTTGAACCCTATGCCGTACACGTTGGGCAGCTGCATCACCGCTTCATTTCGAACGGACACTGAGAGGGACTATCCATATTTATCCGATTCCCGTTCACACCTAGCATGAAAGGGCGGGAAGGGAGCGTCTCTGGGGGTTTCAGGATCGCCGCGGTCGATCCCCGGTGCCAGGAGTCGATCGACCTTCAATGGGAGATGCGCCGAGAGCTGGACGTCATGTACGGTGAGACCACCATCGACCCCCCACCGTTGGAGCAGTTCATGACCCCTCGCGCGCTGTTCCTGGTGGCCTGGCAGGGGGACGAGGCGGTAGGGTGCGGGGCCATCACGACGAGGGACGCGACCACTGCGCACATCAAGAGGGTGTTCGTCACCCCGCGCATGAGGCGGAAGGGGCTGGGGATGCTCATAATGAAGGCCTTGGAGTCCCGCGCCTCCGAGCTGGGCTACTCCGTTCTCTTCCTGGAGACGGCGGACCGACAGCTAGAGGCCATAAGCATGTACACGTCCATGGGGTACCGTCGGGTCCCCTGCCAGGGACTGGTGCCTTGCTCGGAGCATAGCATATGCTTCGAGAAGAGGCTTTGACCTACCGTTCCACGACGATCATGGCGTGGTCCTTCTCGAAAGGTTCCAGCCCCATCACGTCGACGACGCGGAGCCCTTCCCTCTCAAGCTGCGCCGCCGCCTCTTTGAAGACAATCCCCGGGTCCTTGGTCACGTCCTCGGAACGGGCCTTGACCGCCAGCATTCCGAAGGGCGCGGAGAACCGCTTCATGGCCTTGGCGAATATGCCGGCCTGGTTCTTCTGCGCCACGTCCTGATAGACCACGTCCACCCGCTCCACCAGGAAGGCGATGTCGTCGGGCTTGGTCGCGTCGCCTAGTATTGGCATCATGTTCGGCCTGGTCTCGCACACTCCCACCAGCTCACGGAAGGAGCGGGGGGATATCTCCACGCAGTAAACCCGACCGTCCGGCACCAGGTCGGAGACGTGGCTGGGGGTCGTGCCGAAGGACGCTCCCAGGTAGAGCACGTGGGAATCCGGACGGAACGGGAATGACCCCCCACCTTTCCGAAGGTACGCGCCGAGCTTGCTACGGTCCGGCACCCACTCCCGGTATTCCACGCCGTCCTGCGAAAAGAGCCTCTCGCCGTACACCCGGCGACCAGGGGCCAGGTTGCGGGTGAGCAACATGTCTCCGGAACGTTGCACACCGGAAAATCGGGTCGGCTCTATCCTCACCTTGGCCTCGCTCATGCCTCTGCCATGACTGATAAAATATTAAGCGTTTCACTGTTTATGTTTCCGCGTGGCGGGAACGGAGGAGGCCAAGCGCATCGAGGAGCTTTCCGAGCGCATCGCCCAGCTGGAACAGGTCATCCGCCAGGTCTCCGTTCCCTATTCAGAGCTGGCGGCCCAGCTCGCCACCTTCCAGGAGACGGTGGGCAAGTACTTCCGACTGATGGACCTGTACCAGAGGTACGGGGTCGTGTCGGTGGACACCATCCTGCCGGGGGTCAAGGACCCCATCTCCAAGGACATACTGCGCATCCTTCTGGACCGCCCCGGACTGAACATATCCCAGCTCACGGAGGAGCTGAAAGGCCGGCGGGGGAGTTCCTCCCGCCGCATAGTGCGGGAGAAGCTCAAGGAACTGGCGGAGCAGAAGCTGGTGATCGAGGAGGCCGGGAAGAACGAGCGGTCGTACCGCCTCTCGGAAGAGGTGGTCAAGAAGTGGTCACAGGTGCTCGGCCTGACCAAGTAGGGTGACCACTCATACGAAGGTGCATGATAAAATGCGACAAGCGGGAAAAGGAACGCGCGGAATCACAGATGCAGATCAGGATCGCAACGATGATGAGGTGAGGAGATGAGCAACGACGAGATGCCAGATGCGGAACAGCTCCGGGATATATTCGGAGTTCTGACGGACAGCGTACCGAAACTGCTGGACAGCGTGACCAAGGTCCTGTACGGGGCCCAAGAGGGCACCAAGTTCGGAGAATCTGTGGCGGCCTTCTACAAGGCCCTCAAGGACGCTGGGATGAGCAATGAGCAGGCCTTCGAGCTGACCAAGGACTACATGTCCAACCTGAGCCTGGGCGGAATGCTGAAGAACGTGGTCAGCGGAGCGAGCAAGCACGATGATTGAGGCGCAGTGATGAAAGAAAAGAGTATGAAGGAGCGGGAGGACCGCGAGGCGATCATATACGTCGCCGCTGCAGTGCCCTTCCTGCTCTGGCGTTTGTTACTGGCCTACCTGCGCATGAGGAGCAGGGCCAGTAAGGAGGGTCGGCTCTTCTATGCAGCACTGCTCAGGGACGGGGTGCCCCGGGAGCAGGCTCGAGAGCTTGCCGACATGTACTCCTCCAGCATCTCCTTGACCCAGATGATCAAGGAGATGCGTCTGTTCACTTCCTGAACAGGTACTCGGCTATGCCGTAGCCGGCGTCGTCGCCGTCGTCTATACGGTATTTGGCCAAGGTCTCGAACATGACAGAGCCGCGGGTGTCCTCGCCCTTGAACTCCATGATGGCCTTCTTTTTGACCTCGCCCTTGACCCCGTACACCACGCCGTCCTTGTCGTACATAGCCATGTACAATGTGTTGGGGCTGCCATCAGCGTCGTACTCGGTGACCATGTCCACCTTGACCAGGGGAAGGTTCTCCCCGTCCACGTACAAGAACCCGGCGTCTATGTCGCCCTTGTCCATGTACAGCTTGGTGACGTTGAAGCCGAAGTCGTCGTTGACCTGGCAGGTGAGCCAGACCCAACCGCGCGGGGCGGTCCAATCCCTCTCTCCCCAGGAGTGGTCCCTCTCTCCAAGTCCTTTTATGTAGTACTCCTTGTCTTCGACGCTAAGCTGGCCCAGGACCTTGCCCATCTGCTCCAGGTGCTCGGAGGCCACCGAGGCCGCCAGAGCCTCCTTGTCCGAGCTGACGCACTCGCGGTAGTTGAACATGGGGTTCAATCCCTCGAAGCGCAGGTCGAACTTGACCTTGACCACGCTGTCCTCTCCCTTGTTGTGCGCCGGAAGTTCGCCCTCGAAAGCAAGGTTCCAGACCTTCTCCTCCTCCACCTTGGTGAAGGTGAGGCCCTTGGCGACGAGGGTGTCCCCGTCGAACTCCAAGCTTTCCTTGGTGCCTACCAATGAGCCGTCAGGCATCATGAAGAAGCAGAACAGCATCTTCTCGTTCTTGTTGGGTTTCAGGCCTAGGCGCAGGAATCCGCAGATGTCGTTTCCGCGGTCGTAGAAGCTGAAATAGAAACTCTCGTTCCAGTCCTTCTGTTCGCCATGCTCGTGAATAATGTCGGTTTCCACTGGAATCATCCTTCCCTGATGTATATCAGGCCTTCGTTGCCGTCAAGGGTTATTCGCTGACCCGTTATGAAGATTTTCGTTGCTCCCTTCACCGCCGTGACCGCCGGGATGCCGTATTCCCGGGAGACCACCGCCCCGTGCGAAAGGATGCCGCCAGTCTCTGTGACCAGCCCGGCGATCTTAGAGAAAACGGCCGTCCAACCAGGGTCCGTGTTGGAAGTGACCAGTATCTCTCCCTCTCTCACCTCGGACAGTTGCTCGATGGAGTCCACGACACGCACGGGGCCTATGGCCACCCCGGGGCTTGCGGACGTCCCGATCAGCTGCGCGGCGTTGTCCACCACCTTGACCGTATCATCGAACTCCACGCGCCCCCTCACGAACTTGGGCGGCAGCTCTCCCTTCCAGTCTACGAACTCCTTTCGGCGTTCCGGTATCTTCGACAATGCTTCCTTCCCCTGACCCTTGGCCAAGGCGAATATCTCCTCCTTGGACAGGAAGAAGATGTCGTCCTCCTTTGAGATGAGGCCGCTGGCCAGGAACCTCCTGGCGTACTCCATGTAGATGCGGCGTTGCCGGTACAATATATGATCGAGGTAGTAGCGCTGGTTCTCCCGGAACATCAGATAGGTCTGGGAGAATCCCATGATCAGACGGAACACACCCGCTTTGAAGAACCCCATCTTCAGCCCCCTGATCCTGGAGAGGATCTCCTTCTCCGTCTCTTCCCTCTCCGCGATCTTGCGCCTCTCCAAGGCCTGCAGGTCTACCGGGGGAGAGGAGACCAGGGAACGGACGATATCGGCCACCAGCCGTGGGTCCTCTCCCCAGCGCGGAAAGTACAGCTCGCGGGTATGGGAACGATGTCCGTACTCCTTCAGGAAGGAATCGAGCT
>Ga0209269_1000887_pt1 | contig 20326 bp, 16 predicted proteins | sample MTBAKMMethaMetaG_FD_187455 | JGI IMG/M metagenome (GOLD analysis project Ga0209269, IMG submission 187455) | Enrichment culture microbial communities from Arthur Kill intertidal strait, New Jersey, USA, that are MTBE-degrading - MTBE-AKM (Arthur... | ecosystem: Environmental > Aquatic > Marine >... | reverse complement strand
CGATCGTGCCATCCTCTATCTTGAACGAATTGACAGCCCCCTCTGAAATGGTTACTGCTCCCAGGTTATCTATCGTCGCATCACCGCTCATCAATACCTCCTGTGCTACATTACTCCCGTCACCCACCCAAATATACGAACTGCTAAGAGCTGACCCCACCGGCGACGTCCCCGTAATTGTCACACTCCCCGCATCCGTCAACCTTCCCTTGCTGTCAACAGTAAAGGTCCCTACCTGTGTCGCACTGCCATATGATCCCGGAGTGACAGTAGTATTGGAAAGTGTCAACACACCTGTATTACTGATCGTCGCTTCCCCTGTTAATGTAACTATCTGTGGAGCCAACCCTTCACTCCCCACTAGCACCTGACCATCGGTCATTGCAGCGGCCTCCACAATACTCCCCCCACTCGATATTATCAACCTGTTACTGTTTAATGCACTGCCTGAGTTTGTTCCGCCATAGGCTACCGGTAACACATTACTAATATCATCTGAAGAGGTTAAATCAACCGTTGCCGTTACAAGATTCCCGGAAGCATCTGTCTTTACCGGCCTGGATGCATCCAGCCCACTGAGATTCAAGCCTGTGAACTCCGGGGAAGCCCCGGTATGCAAATCCTGCGGAGCGGCAAGTGTTATACTCCCCTCTGCATGGGTAACCGAAACCTGGTTTTCTGTGCCAAATAAAGTCTTATACTCATTGGCATCACCGGCATCATTCATCCCCAATACCTGATTCGGCCCGCCAATGGCGACAGAAGCAATGGTCTTCCATCCTCCCTCGTAAAACCAGAACGACTTTGTGTCGTTATCATAAACCAGTAAGCCTTCAGCAGGAGTAACAATAGCCAGCCTTTCCGCAGTGCTCATCCTCGGCACAAGTAAGCCCCGCTCATTCGACATCAACTCAAGTATCGCCGAAGAGTGAGGAGTGATGGAACTCTCACTGATGCCAACACCCTGCGAAAAAACCTTGCCGGTACTGAAAACCAATAAAAGCATTATGGTACATATTACCATTTCAACAGGGAATACGTTGTAAATGTTTCTAAAAAGCCCACTGCGACTTAAAAATTTCCTGGTGGACATGTTTCGGATCGTTTTCATGATAAACCTCCTTATTGTAATTTTTTACGTTTTTTCCATATTAAATGTAAGCATACTGCTATAGGACAATATTCCCGGCAATCTTCGCTGTATGGCAACAAAAAAAGTCAGAATTCCCGGAAATAAACCTGTAATCAAATAAAAGTGATTTAAGCAGAGATGTAAAGAAAATGAAGTCAATGCCTTCTTAAATATTACCTGACATATACCAATAAACATCACCAGATCCTGCCTCATAACAGAATACAATTCCCTTTTGATATATCCCTGTAAAAGAAACATCAATTCACATAGTAAAATATAAGCACAAAAGTCCTCCTTCACTTTTCGTGTAACCCAATAGTAATCAGACTAAAAAATGAGGTGGATGGTTGCACTTGAGATTAAATAGCATAGTTTAAATTAAACGTCTGTAAATGTAATGGTTTTATACGAAAATTACCCCACAGGGTTATGGTATTGGGGAATTTATTTTCCGGATGGGAAATTGGGTTATTGGGTTATTAGGTTATTATCTGCTCCCACCTGATCCCGTGATAGCGTAATCCCTTTCCCGTCACCCGTCACATGTCACATGTCACTCAATACTCATCCAAACACCTCCTTCAGCACCCCGTAACTTCTCACGTTAGTCATCCCCTCCATATGAATGGCGTAAAAGCGTAATATATGCTCAAGTATGAGATGCCGGTCGTGATGGTTCATCTTCAGCCTGGAAAGATTGGGATAACCGGCATTCAACAGGTATTGCAGGAACCTTGTTTCGAAAGGTTTCAGGTATTCCGTATGATCCGGTATAACCGACTGGTAGTCCCCCTCTTTCATGTCGAAATAGGAAACTTCTTTACTAACACGCTGTGAAGGAAGAATCCCAAGATATCGCATCAGTTTTACGAGGAAGAAAATGTGAAAATTAGCCGTTCCGGTATCGTTGAGATCGAAATAATCAATTGAATTAACCAGAAATTCAAAGAGTTCCGGATTCTTATTTTCTTCTTTTACCGTTTTGTATAATATCTCGGAAATAAACATTGCCTGGGTACTTTTATGAATGTCGTAGGGAAAACTATATGTTCTGCAAAGCGATATTTCTTTGGCGAGGGAAAGTTCACCGGAACTTTTGCTATAGGATTCAATGTTCAAAAGGAATAAGGGCTGAAGAAGATTGGCTTTCATTTTTGATTTTGAATGGCGAATGCCTTTGAATATAAATGATTGCCTTCCTCTTGACTCAGTTAAAATATGAGCAATGATACTTGTCTCACCATATTTGATCTGGTGAAGTACTATCCCGCGGGTTTTATCAATCATATAAGTTTACTAATTTATTACGAGCACTTTTGTCACCACGGCCATTGTCCCTTCCTTGTCGGAACAAAATACCAGGTAAACACCTGTTTTCACCCGCTCACCCTTAAAATTATTACCATCCCAGATTGCCTGTCCTCCAAGGGATCTTGTTTCGTAAACTAATCTTCCGCTGACATCTGTAATTTTTACAATGGTTTCGGCAACCAGTCCGGTAATAACAATTTCACCCTGATAATCCTGTCGTACAGGATTAGGATAAACATAAACATCATTAAAATATTCTCCGGGACTCGTTGCATCACCTTTGTATGATATGATTCCCTTATCGGTTCCGAAAAAAACTACACCGGTCTTATCATCAATAGCAACATCTATAATGGTATTTGAAAGAAGGGGGCTGTTACTTGTATTAAAGCTTAACAGCTCTTCCATGCCATCGGAAGAAACTAAAAACACACCTGCATTGCGGGTTCCCAGCCATTTACGGTTTGCCCCATCCACTGCAATTGCTGTAACTGCTTCAGATCCAAGAAGAAGGTCTCCGGTTCCGGTACCATCATTCCTGGGCACAACGATCTGCTGGGCATAAAAGTTATTATCAGTAAATACCCTGCCCGGACTATAATACAATATTATACCTTTACTGCTTCCAAGCCAGATAGTCCCATCCCTGTCTTCTGCCATTGCGAGTATATCATTGGTTATCATGGCATTGTTCTTATCTGTAACGTTTAATCTTTTATATTTGTCGTCTGAGAAATCATTAAAGGTCCCGTTATCATCCATTACAAACAACCCTTTTGTTCCTGAAAGTATCTGTACCCACTTATGTCCTTCACGTGTCACTATAATACTTCCTATTTTATGATTATTTATATATGAATTAACCGGAAATCCCACCCACTCTCCGTTACTTTTCATCACGGATACCGGCTGTGGAACTTCAGCATTGGTCATCCAGAGATTATTGTCCTTATCGAACGCCAACCCTCCTATTCTTATAAAGGGGGCGCCAGGTACGGCTGACTGCAGCGTGCTGTTTGATTCCCGATAACGGGTCAACAAGTCCTCACCTCTAAACTCAAACAATCCTCCACCATAGCTGCCAACAAAATAATGATCACTATCCAGCGGATCTATAATAACTTTATAAAAATCAAATATCCCCGCAACTTTACTGTTATACCATCTGTCTCCATCAAAGCGGAATACTTCGGCAGGGCGGTATTGATTATTAAGATCCGTCTTGGTTCCCCCCGGCACAGTTATTATTTTCCCATCCCACACTCTGATACTTGTTACATTCGTACTTGCAGGACCTTCAGGCACCACCGTTTCCAAATTCCATTCATCAGGATTCCTTAGCATCCCTTTGCCAGCATCAGCTATCCATAATACTCCTTCAGAATCAAAATCTGCATGCTGAGGATCTCCTATAAATATATTATCCTTAATCTTATTCTCATTAATGTCAAACGCATCCAGATGATATTGCTTTAATAAAATTATGGTATCACCGCAGGCGATCATCTTCCTGCAAACAGGTTCATTAAACTTATTAAAAACCTGCCATGAATTATTGTCATATACATAGATAATATCATTACTTCCTCCTGTTCCCTTTCTGAGCGCAAATATTTTGCTTCCCTTTGTAACAATGGAAGTGAATGTTCCCGTGTAATCCGGAATGCCCATAATCCTTTCCCAGTAATTATAATCCTTAAGATTCTGAGCTCCAAGGTCAGCTTTATAAATGCCCCCGTCGGTTGCAGCATAAATATGATTTCCTGCAAAGGCAACATCATTTACTTTCAGCTGGGTACCTTCCGGACCTATTTTGTCGTAAGTGTCCTTAAATTCCCCGGCTTCTAAGTCCAGTACTATTATTCCAAACCCGGTAGCCAGGTATGCCAGCTCCCCTTCGAATGTAATATTGTATATGGTTTTATCCCCAAGTATCTGGTAACGCTCTATATCATTATAATTTATGATCCTGTCCCCCTTAACCAGATCAATATTGGAAGAAGTATATGCTATCACAAGCGTTTTATTCTCAGGGGAAAATTTCAATACGGAGATTCTTGTATCGGAAAGACCATCTTCCCTTGAAAACTTATTCAGGGTATTATCCCGGGTATTATAATAAAATGCACCTCCTGATGTTGCACAAAAAATTTTATTTTCTGCAACTGCAACATATGTTGCCTGGTTATAAGATAAATGACTTCTCCATTTTCCGGTAGAAGATTGGGCAAAAAGTGAAAGAGGAAATAATAAGGGTATGATGATCCACCTGGAATAATGCATAAAATTAAATTTTCTTTATTACGTATGTAATGATTGATTTATTATACCCTGCCCATAAAATTGATCATCTTTTGCAGCGCATCCGCCCTGTGGCTAATTCTGTTCTTTTCAGCAGGATGCATCTCTGCAAAACTGACTGTATAACCCGATGGCCGGAAAATGGGATCATAACCAAAACCATGTGTGCCATACTTTTCTTTTAAAATCTCCCCGCCAACAATCCCCTCAAAAATATACTCCCTGTTTTTATATATCAACGCAATAACTGTCCGGAATCTGGCTTTTCTGTTGGGCTCATTTCCGAGTTTTTTCAGAACTTTTAAGATATTCCCTTCATTTACAGGGATATCTGTAAAAACAGGAGCCCCTGTCCGGGAATATCTGGCTGAGAAAACACCGGGTTCATTATTCAAGGCTTCTATCTCCAATCCGGTGTCATCAGCAAAACAATCCCTTTTCAATATTTTATTAATATACCGTGCTTTTTGCATTGCATTTTCCTCAAGTGTTTCAAAATCTTCAGGAATATCAGCAGTAATATTATAATCCGATAAGCTTTTAATTAAAAATCCATTGCCTGCAATTGCTCTTATTTCTTCCAGCTTATGGACATTATTTGTCGCAAAGACTAATTCAATCATTACCTTGTATTAATAAAACCGGTTCAAACGCAGATATTACCATTTTGCCCTTACTAATCTCAAATACTGCAATTGAAAGTTAATTCCCTGGAACAAAAATCACAGTATTATACTTAATAGAGCCGGTAAATCATTCTGAATTTGAACCGGTATTCTTTCTTTATTAACAACCAATATCTATATTACCCTCCTGTAGCCCTGAAGCCTGCAGCAAACCTGCCAGGTTTCGGGTTAATGCACATTACAGGTAACTTAAATGGATTGGCAATAATGTATTGTTCTTTGGCTGCAATCAGATAATCAAGGAAAGTAATGTCTCTTGTTGTAAGAACAAGGATCAAATCGGCATTCATTTTTTGAGCAAAATCAACCGTTTCCCTTTCAAAAGATTTCTTCCCTGAAGCACTGTGCAGTTCATAATCAATATCATTATTCTTGAAATAATTTTCAACAAAAAGAAGATTTGAGGCCACGCTCTTCTTAAAACCACTGTCAGATACCTTACTCTTAAATACCAGAAACCTTGAGCCAAAATGTTTTGAAAGATAACTGACCCAGGCTACCTTTTCCTTTGTTTCTCTCCTGAAATCAACAGGGAAAACAATATTTTCATACTTAGGTTTTTGAGGTTTATCCTGGACGACAACAAAAGGCACCTTTGAATGCACTATTACACGTAATGCCTTACTCCCTGTAAATTTCTGAAACCCCTTAATCCCATGTGTCCCCATAACAAGCATCTCAGCCTTGTAATCATGGGCGGCCTGACTGATGGAAGTAAATATATTACCTGTCATAACCAGAGGAGAAGTATTTATTCCATATTGTGCTTTCAACTCATCACACTTTTTTTGCATTCTCTGCTGTGCTTCCTGCAGATCTTTATCCTCAGCGATAATATGCAGTAAAATAATCTCACGGTTCAGTACATTGGTTATTACTAATGCATGCTCAAATGCATTTTCTGCTACCTGGGAAAAATCCCATGGAACAATGATTGGTCTTTGTAGGTTTTCCATAAATCCTCGATTTATAGATTAATGTGTTTAGTTATCGATTATTTATTTAATTTTGATTTGAGAAAAAATTCCTCTCAAATGAACTCCCAAGTTATGAATTTTATCAATGACTTGATCAAATTACGAACTATTTTTTTTATCTGCCTGATTTTATCCATAAAGGGAAACCCGGTTTTATCCAATGATTTCCTGTCTCATTTTCCGGTAAAAAGTTCACCTTTTGTCCTGCCACAAAGCATTTCAGCTAATCATACAGCTGATCTGACTTTCATGTATAACGGATTAATGAATATTTCCACACCTGGTGCAGTTTTCATCGGCAATGGCATTCACTGGGAAATTATTAAAATCACAGGCACCCCTGCGCTTGTTCCATTCAAAGATAATGTTTATATTTTTACTTCTGATGACGCCGGGGTAATTTCCCGCGATGGCACAGGAACCTGGTATTATTCTTCATTCTCAAAGATATTTGAAAAATATGGAGTGAAGTTATCGAATGTTACTGATCTTAAAGTATTTGAGGATGAAGTGTATTTAATTAACAACTCAGAATTATTCCGGCTGAAAAATGATACAGTTATTTATGTAGATAATGATTTCAGCTCAGGAAAACTTTTTACTGCCGGAAATGCCCTCATACTCTACAAATCTGCTGCAGGATTCAGAAAAGCCGGAATTCCCGGTTCTGATAGCAGCAATTTGTATTTCCCCTTTATTCCCGATTTTCTTTTTTATTTCCCTGACGGATATATTACCTGCTCTAAAACGGATAACCGCTTTATTAAACTAAACAAGGATCTGCTTATTACTGGCGAATGGAATCCTGGAATAAATAAAAATATAGTCTTCGCGGATCAGTCAGATCAGTTTTTATACTTTCTTACAACTACTAATGATTTATATATATTCTCACTTACAGGGAAAAAAACACCTTCACTCTTTAAAATTATAGAACTGAAGGATATGCCTGTCACGGCAATAAGGGCATATCTCAATAAACTATGGTTAATCAGCAACGGACAACTGTCCAGCCTGGAAATTCCCTCCGTTTTCCTTGAAACATCATTTCAGGGATCTGATGGTATGATCCTTTCTGCAACTGTTAAAAATGACAATATATATCTTGGCACAAACACCGGCCTGTTTCTTGTTTCTCCGGAAACAGGATCAGCGGTAAAATTATTTAACGGGATTTGCAGAAAAATAATACATTCGTCAGGAAATACTTTTTTTCTAACGGGCAAAGGACTTTATATACTCGATAATAATGGTTCCCCCCGTGAATTTATTTCCGGCCCTGTCATGGATATTATTCTTGACACGGAATCGGAACAGATTATTGCAGGTCTGCCCGGTAAAATTATAACTGCTGAAATCAATAAAAATACGCCGGATATACGATCTGAATTCTTCCTTTCAGATATAACCCCCGGAAACCTACATGCATATGAAGAATATATTTATTTTACGGGTACAGACTCCTTTGGACGAATAAAATTAACTGATCCGTTAAAAAATCCGGATTTCTTTCCCTGCCCGCAACATGAAAAAATCATTAAAGTGTTTACCTGCCTTGATAAGCTTCATTTACTTACCGAAAAAAATATTTACCTGTTAAATAATGACTTTTCTCTTACTAAGATCAGAACTTCAGCTTTCCCCGACAACTATACTTTCTTTGATGTGTCAGTTTTTCATGGAAACTCCTGTTGGTTAACCATCAGGGATGATGCAGGTAAGTTTTTGCTTTTTCATAATACAGGTTCGTATTCATTTTCCCAGGTTACTTATCCATTATTTAATTCTTTTTATCCATTTTCAGTAGCTTCGGATAGTTATAACAGATACATTATCTCGTCGGGAAAAAACAGCTTTCTTTTTACCCCTGTTAACGAATCCATTCCGGCATATCATATCCTGTTAACTAAAATAATTACAGGAAATACCATGATATATGACGGGATTGGTTATTCAGCCGGATTATCAGAAATACAGGGAAAATTAGATAATATTCCATATACTGATAACCTGATACAGCTCTACTTATCCTCAACAAGTTATACACAAAGTGATATTTTATACCGGTACACTCTTTCAGGAAAAAGAAATCTTGCTTCCGGCTGGGAATCATCCCCGTTAATCACCCTGAGAAATCTGAAAAAAGGAAAATATTCACTATTAATAGAATCTACAGACAGCTGGCAAAATGATTCTGAAAGTTATAACCTGACCTTTACTATCTTAACTCCACTATGGCAAAAATGGTGGGCTTTTTCTCTTTACTTCATTATCGCAGCCATTCTGGGTTTCATATTATATAAACAATTCAGGATAAAACAAACACAGAATATTGTTCTGGTAACAGACGCTCCTGTTTCTGAATTAATCACCAAAGAAACCCCTAAATCAGAACTGTTTAGTGAAGAAATAATGCCGGCTCCATCCGATAAATCAAAGTGGGAAAAATTTGAAACAGCTACCGTTCTTTTTTCCGACATACAGGGATTTACTAAAATTGCTGAACAAATGAACCCTGAAACACTGATCGATGAACTCGATACATTCTTCTTTCATTTTGACTCAGTATGTGAAAAATATGATATTGAAAAAATAAAGACCATAGGTGATGCTTATATGGCTGCCGGAGGAATCCCAAAACAAAACAGTACAAACCCGATTGAAGTTGTGCTTGCCGCATTGGAAATGCAGAACTATATGAAACAACTAAAACATACCAGGACCGACATATGGGACCTCAGGATCGGGATTCATTCCGGACCTGTTATTGGAGGTATCATCGGATATAAAAAGAGAAGCTATGATATCTGGGGAGATACGGTAAATACGGCGAGCCGTATGGAGTCTTCCGGTGAACCCGGTAAAGTTAATATATCCGGAATGACTCACAAACTCATTAAAGACTTCTTTATATGCGAATACAGGGGTAAACTGCCCGTAAAATATAAAGGTAATATCGATATGTATTTTGTTAAAGGTCTCCGGCCTGAATTATCCGTTAACCTGGAAATACTGCCAAACAGGATCTTTTCGCTTAAACTGCAACTCCTCCGTTTAAAAGATCTGGAAGAACACGTTTTCGAAAAACTACAAACAGAACTACCTGATAATTACTACTTTAATTCATTTGAGAATATCAGACAGATGTATGCACATGCAAGCTTGTTAAGCAAAGCCGAGAACCTGGACATCGAAGACGATATTATTATTAAAACTTCTGTGCTGCTGCTCTTCTCAGGCCTTACAATGAGCTACCGGAATTATGAAAACAAATCAGCTGAATATGCCAGACAAATCCTTCCTGAATATAAGTACACCGACAATCAAATCACTACTATCCATAATCTGATTTTATTTGCCAAACTTCAGCACGAACCTGAAAATCATTTTGAGAAAATTATGTTTGACCTGAAAACCGAGCACTTTGGCCGATCAGATTATATTAAGTTGTATAAACTTCAATTCCTGGAGTATATTGAGAATATGCGGAATATTTCCGTCCAGGAATGGAAAAAACAACAGATCCGCCTCCTTGAAAAGCATGATTTTTATACCGTATCTGCAAGACGACTCAGAGAAATCTCTTCAGACCAACAGGTAAAGAATATTGAGTCAGATGACTGGCAATAATGGTATTTAGTGTCTGAAAGAAAACTCAATATTTTCGCATGTGCTTGATAAGAAAACGTCAAGAGCAAGGCATGCGATGCCTGAAAGACAGGAGTTTACTAAACGTAAATGACTGTCTTGAAGGCGAGCATAACGCAGCTATTGGCGTTTTCTTGCAAGCACTATTTAATAACATGCCTTACCTGCTTGCTGCTAACACTATAATTTCCTATCTTTGAACCAGTCTTATTATACTCGTCATTATTTTTCTCTATGGAACCTGACTGGACAAATATAGGGTTTGGATACCGGAAAACCGATTACAATGTGCGTTACTATTTTAAAAACGGAAAATGGAGTGAACCTGAAATCTCATCTTCCGAACACATTAACCTCCATATGTCTGCCACATGTCTGCATTACGGCCAGGAAGCTTTCGAAGGCATGAAGGCTTATAAGGGCAAGGATGGCAATGTTCGTATTTTCCGGTGGAAAGATAATGCAGAAAGAATGAATTCTTCATCAGATGGCATTCTGATGACCCGGGTACCCAGCGAAATTTTTCATGAAGCAATTTGTACAGCCATAAAACATAACAATCAATATATTCCTCCTTATGGCAGCGGTGCATCATTATACGTACGCCCCCTGTTGATCGGAACAGGTCCCGAAATAGGTGTTAAGCCTTCCAGAGAATATCTTTTTATGGTTTTCGTCATGCCTGTCGGCCCATATTTTAAAGATGGATTTAAACCGGTTGATATTATGATCTGCCGTGAATATGACAGGGCTGCCCCGCTGGGAACAGGACATATTAAGGTAGGAGGAAATTATGCCGCCAGTATGATATCAATGACCAAAGCACACAATATGGGTTTTGCAACAGTTATGTACCTCGATGCAAAAGAAAAAAAATATATCGATGAATGCGGACCTGCAAATTTTTTCGGGATTAAAGGTAATACATATGTTACACCCGATTCTCATTCCATTCTTCCTTCCATAACTAATAAAAGCCTGCAAACATTGGCAATCGAAATGGGTTTAACGGTAGAAAAAAGACATATACCGGTGGAAGAACTTAGTGAATTTGATGAGGCAGGAACTTGCGGAACAGCAGCAGTACTTACCCCGATAGGCAAAATAGTGGACATTGAAAAGAATATTACCTATAATATCAGCAAAGACGGAACACCCGGCCCTGTTTCAACAAAACTCTATGAACAACTGGTTTCCATTCAATACGGAGAAATCCCTGATAAATATGGCTGGACAGAAATTGTGAACCTGCCCTGATATTTTCATTTCAACCTCTTTTTCTTATCTTTGCCGCTCAGGACTATTGTAGCCAAATGAACAGTAAAGAATACAATCTTGAACGCAGGCGCTTAACGGGCTCGTATATTACCACGGTATTAAGCATCTCGCTGGTTTTATTTCTGATCGGTATTGTCGGATTTTTAGTTCTGAATGCCAGGAGCCTGAGTATCCAGGTCAGGGAAAACCTGGGAATAAATATTGAATTGCAGGATAATCTGCGGGAGGCCGATATTCAACAACTGAAAAAATCACTCGATGCAAAAATATATGTTAAAAGCACTACCTATGTTTCTAAAGAGCAGGCAGCCGTTGAAACCCAGAAAGCACTCGGAGAAAATTTTCTCGAATTCCTGGGTTATAACCCGCTGCCAGCAATCATTAAAGTGAAAATAATTGCCCCCTACGCAAACCCTGACAGCATAATGACTATTGTGAACCAACTCTCTTCTGCACCCCAGATAAGAGATATTTATTACAGGAAAACCCTCCTGCACGAAATAAATGATAATATCAAAAAAATCAGCCTTATCCTTATTTCATTCAGCCTGCTGCTTTTTATTATCTCTCTTACACTTATTAACAATACGATCAGACTTTCGGTGTATTCCAAAAGATTTATTATTCATACTATGGAACTGGTAGGCGCTACCCGTAATTTCATACTTAAACCTTTTATCCTTAAAGGTATATGGCATGGTTTTATTGCTGCTCTGCTGGCCTCCGGATTGCTGACAGGAAGTATCTACCTGGCACATAACCAATTATTCGAAATTATAGAACTCATTGATCCGGACACACTCGGATTGCTGTTCATTATTATTATAATTACCGGTATCCTTTTTACTGCAGTTTCCTCATTTTTTGCAGTAAACAAATACCTTAACATTGACCGAGATAAACTTTACTTCTGATATGGCTAAAAAACAATTAACAGAAAACAGAGCAGACCTCCCTCTTACTAAAAGAAATTATGGCCTGATAGTTATAGGATTCCTTATCATTATCACCGGATTTTTACTTATGATCGGCGGAGGTTCCGATGATCCCAATGTTTTTAAAGAAAATGAACTATTCAGCTTCAGAAGAATTACACTCGCCCCTCTCCTGATTCTGACCGGATTTATCTTTGAAATCTACGCCATCATGAAAAAAACCAAAGAAGATAATTAATGCACTGGATTGAAGCAATTATCCTGGGGATAATACAAGGATTAACAGAATTCCTTCCGGTCAGCAGCAGTGGTCACCTGGAACTCGGAAAAGCATTCTTTGACATAGATGCGGAAAAAGACCTTACATTTACAGTTGTTGTTCATGGTGCAACAGTTTTGAGTACACTAACAGTCTTCTTCAATGAAATTACCGCACTGGTAAAAAACAGTTTAAGCCTGAAAAGTAATGACTCACAAAAATATCTGCTGAAAATTGCCGTTTCTATGATTCCCATCCTGATTCTTGGTCTTTTTTTTAAAGATACAGTGGAATCTTTTTTTGGAGGAAGCATTAAATTTGTCGGATATATGCTCCTTATAACTGCATGCTTTTTATTAAGCACCCTTTTTATTAAAAACGAGAGGAAAAAAAATATATCATGGCTTCATTCATTCCTTATTGGTATAGCACAAGCCATTGCTGTGCTGCCGGGAATATCCCGTTCAGGTATTACAATATCTGCCGGATTGTTACTCGGAAATAACCGTGAAGAAACTGCAAAATTCTCTTTCCTTATGGTTATTATACCGGTTATAGGAGCCAACCTCCTCGAGCTTAAGGATATAGATTTTATGCAACATACAACAACAGGCACAGGTGTTTATCTGGCAGGATTCCTTGCAGCTTTTATCTCCGGTTTGTTCGCCTGTAAATGGATGATAAAAATTGTAAAAACGGGAAATCTTGTTTATTTCAGTATTTATTGCTTTTTAATGGGACTGACAGCTGTCTTTTTAGCCTGAATAAAATGGAACTGATGCGGGACGAATTTACCGGGGGAAAAACTCTCCTCATTGATAAAGATTATGAGTGGACATCATTCGATGTGATCAATAAAATCAGACTTATACTAAATAAAAAACTGGGTATTAAAAAAATTAAAGTAGGTCATGCCGGAACTCTTGATCCCCTCGCAACAGGATTGATGATCATCTGTTCGGGAAAAGCAACCAGGTTAATTAATAATTATATGAATCTGATAAAAGAATATATGTTCACAATGAAACTGGGAGAAACTACACCTTCTTATGACCTTGAAACAGAAATTGATAATTACAGTGACTTTAACCATGTAACCGGGGAGATGTTAAATAAGGTAATTTTAAAATATAAAGGTAATATTGATCAGATACCTCCATCCTATTCTGCAAAATATATTAAAGGTAAAAGAGCTTATGAGTTCGCAAGAAAAGGGAAACAAATCACACTTGATCCGGTAAGTGTTAAAATATATGAAATACAAATGATAAACTTTCAAAGTCCGTTTGTGACATTAAAAGTAATCTGCAGCAAAGGAACCTACATAAGATCTCTCGCAAGGGATATAGGTAATGATCTCCGTTGCGGAGCCCATCTGACCATGCTCAGAAGAACAGCTATAGGCGATTATAAAGTTGAAGACGCCGTTACAATTAAAGAATTTGAAAATAATTTATTAAATACCTGAAACTTATTTAAGATTTTTACGTATAAAGGTTTTCTGTTTTTATAACTAATAATATAAAATGAAGCTCTCACAGTTTAAATACAATCTCCCTCCGGAACTGATTGCAATGTATCCATCTAATAACAGGGATGAATCACGCCTGTTAGTTGTTACCAGGAAGACAGGAGAGATTGAAGATAAAATTTTTAAAGACATTATTAATTATTACGATGATAAAGACGTGCTCGTCTTTAACAATACTAAGGTTTTCCCTGCCAGGTTATATGGCAATAAAGAAAAAACAGGTGCTGAAATAGAAGTCTTCCTCCTCAGGGAATTAAACCGCGAACAGAGACTCTGGGATGTGCTGGTTGATCCAGCCCGTAAAATAAGAATTGGGAATAAACTTTATTTCGGGGAAAACGATATCCTGGTAGCTGAAGTAATTGACAATACCACCTCAAGGGGTCGTACACTCAGATTCTTATACGACGGTGATTATGAAGATTTTAAAAAAACCCTGTATGACCTTGGTGAAACACCTCTGCCTAAATTTATTAAAAGAAAAGTAGAGCCTGAAGACAAAGACCGTTACCAGACTATTTTTGCATGCCATGAAGGGGCTGTAGCTGCCCCCACTGCCGGACTCCACTTTAGCAGGGAATTAATGAAGCGACTTGAAATAAAAGGTGTCGAATTTGGTTTCATTACCCTCCATGTGGGCCTGGGAAATTTCAGAACTGTGGATGTGGAAGACCTTACCAAACATAAAATGGATTCGGAGAGGATCATTATCACTGATAATGTGGTTAACCTTGTTAATGCAGCAAAAACAAGAAAAAACCAGGTCTGCGCTGTAGGAACTACCGTGCTCAGAACTCTCGAAAGCTCAGTGTCCACTGATGGATATCTTAAGGAATTTGACGGATGGACAAATAAATTTATCTTTCCCCCATACGATTTCAGTGTCCCCTCTTCAATGATATCGAATTTCCACCTTCCCTTTTCAACATTACTCATGACGGTTTCTGCATTCACAGGTTACGACCTTCTCATGAAAGCCTATAAACATGCAATAAAGGAAAAGTACCGGTTCGGGACCTACGGTGATGCCATGCTTATAATATAAACTTATAATTTCATCCTGATTAAATGCCCGTAATTAACTCTATAGTCAACTGGTTTAATATTAAACGCATATATAATATTGAACTTTTTAAAAAATATCCGTTTAATGTCCAGAAGGAAACTTTTAACAGGATCATTTCACGGGCTGTTGACACTGAATGGGGCAAAAAATACGGCTACCATGAGGAAATGAGCATTCAAGAATTTCAGGCTGCTGTACCCCTTCAGTCATATGAGGAGATTAAACCCTGGGTAGACCGGCTTAAATCAGGTGAGCAAAATCTTCTCTGGCCGACAGAAATAAAATGGTTCGCCAAATCCTCCGGCACAACAAATGATAAAAGCAAATTTATCCCCGTTAGTAACGAATCTCTCGAAGAATGCCACTTCAGAGGTGGAAAGGATTTACTGGCCATTTATTCCAATAACTATCCCAATTCCGGCTTTCTTAAAGGAAAAAGCCTTACGCTGGGAGGAAGCCACCAGATTAATAATTTCAGTAACCAGTCCTATTATGGCGACCTCTCTGCTATTCTGATCGAAAACCTGCCTTTCTGGGTAACCTTCATCAAAACCCCCTCCAACGACATTGCATTACTTACCGAATGGGAGGAAAAACTCGAAAAAATCACAAAACATACCATTAAGGAAAATGTAACCATAATTGCCGGCGTGCCCTCATGGATGCTGGTACTCCTGAATTATATACTCGATTTTACCGGGAAAGATAATATCCTCGACATATGGCCAAATATTGAACTGTTTACTCACGGTGGTGTCAGTTTTAATCCTTACAGAAAAAGCTACCAGAATATAATACCATCGGCGGAAATGCATTACATGGAAACATATAACGCTTCTGAAGGATTTTTTGGAATCCAGGATGAACCCGATAAAGATGATATGCTGCTTATGCTCGATTACGGAGTTTTTTACGAATTTATCCCGCTGGATAAAATTTCCGATCCGAACCCTCCGGTATATACAGTAAAGGATGTGGAAACAAATAAAAATTATGCTATTGTAATATCAACCAACTCAGGCTTATGGAGATATGTTATCGGCGATACTATTTCATTCTCCTCTCTCTTCCCTCATAAATTCAGAATTTCAGGAAGAACAAAGCATTTTATGAATGCCTTCGGCGAAGAAATTATCATCGATAATGCTGAAAAAGCACTGATGATCGCTTCTGAAAAAACAGGAGCCATTATCAGTGAATATACCGCTGCACCGGTTTATATGGAAGGTAAAGCAAAGGGGACTCATGAATGGCTCATTGAATTTGAAAAAGAACCTGATAATATTGAGATGTTCACCGATAACCTGGATAATGCACTCAAAAGCCTGAATTCCGACTATGAGGCAAAAAGATACAAGGACTTTACTCTTGTCGCTCCAATAGTTCACCGGATACCGAAAGGAACATTCTATAAATGGTTTGAATCAAGAGGAAAATTAGGAGGACAGAATAAAATGCCCAGATTATCAAATGAAAGAAAATATGTGGAAGAGATATTTAAACTTATGAATAATCCTATCTTTACCTCTCAGAATAAAGCTTAAATACCAAAACATGCACTCAGTATCGAATCTTCATCAAAGTACCCGCAAGAAGAAGAATATGCATATCGCTGTTGCCGGAAATATCGGTTCCGGTAAAACGACTATTACAGGGTTACTGGCAAAACACTATGGATGGGAAGCACAATATGAAGACATTGACGACAATCCATACCTGAATGATTTCTACGAAGATATGCAGCGATGGTCATTTAACCTCCAGATCTATTTTCTTAACAGCAGGTTCAGCCAGATCGTAAGGATACGGCAGTCAAACAGTACAGTGATCCAGGACAGGACTATATATGAAGATTCCTATATTTTTGCCCCCAACCTGCATTCAATGGGGTTGATGAGTACACGTGATTTTGAAAATTATTTCGCATTATTCAACTTGTTAAACTCTCTTATCGAACCTCCCGATCTGCTGATTTACCTCAGAGCCTCCATACCAACCCTGGTAAACCAGATAAACCGCAGAGGCAGAAAGTACGAAAACAACATCCGCCTCGACTACCTCAAACGATTGAACGAAAGATATGAAGCCTGGGTGGAAACCTACAACTTGGGAAGAATTCTGATCATCGATGCCGATGACTATAATTTTCCCGACCGGCCCGAAGACCTGAGTGCAGTAATTGATAAAATCAATGCTGAATTACACGGGCTGTTCTGAAAAAAAAGCCGGCCATGAAACAGCCGGCAAAATTCTTATTCTTAAACGCTCCTCAGGTAGGACTTGAACCTACGACCTACGGATTAACAGTCCGCCGCTCTAACCAACTGAGCTACTGAGGAATAATAAATACAAACTACTGACTTTACCAATATAAAACCAACCTGTAATGCCGGTTTTATTTTGCCTCGCAAAACTAATAGCTTTTACTTAATTAAACAATACATTTCAGCAAAATTATTGTATTTTAGCAGAACTTTAAAATTAAGAGGCTTTCGCAAACGTCCTTTGTGACATCTTCAGTCCTGTAAATAAACAAAATAATAGTTTTATGAATGTCATCGGAACAGGAAATGCCCTGGTGGATATTCTCACCCAGTTGAATGATGATTCTGTGCTGCACAGGTTTGGACTGCCAAAGGGCAGTATGACCCTGGTCGACAGGGAACTGTCGAACTATATTCATGCAGAGACTGCAGGACTGCCAAAAAAGAAAGCTTCAGGAGGATCTGCCGCCAATACTATTCACGGACTGGCACATCTGGGGTTAAATACTGCCTTTATAGGGAAAATAGGAAATGATGAACTGGGAAAATTTTTCCGAAAAGATATGCAGGTAAATAAAATTAAGACCATCCTGTATAATTCCATTACAGATACAGGCCGGGCAGTAGCTCTTGTCAGCCCGGATTCTGAAAGAACTTTTGCCACCTACCTCGGGGCTTCTGTGGAACTTACTTCGGATGACCTTACTTCAGATATTTTTAACGGTTATGATCTTTTTTATGTGGAAGGGTACCTTGTACAAAACAGGGAATTAATTGATAAAGCCCTTCGTCTTGCCAAAACTTCCGGTCTTGCTGTTTGCCTCGACCTGGCCAGTTATAATATTGTAAAAGACAATGCTGAATTTCTGAGTGAGCTTCTTGGGAAGTATGTTGACATAGTATTTGCCAATGAAGAGGAGGTTAAAGCACTTACAGGTCTTCCTCCTGATGAGGCGGTTGAAATCCTGGCCGATATTTGTGATATCGCTGTCGTTAAAAAGGGAGCTGAGGGTTCTGTTGTAATGCGCGGGAACGAAAAAGTTAATATAGATGCGGTAAAATCTAACCCTATTGATACTACAGGAGCCGGAGACCTTTATGCCTCCGGCTTCATCTATGGATTGTCGCAAAATGCCGGTCTGTCTGCCTGCGGAAAAGCCGGATCAATACTCTCCGCTAAGGTTATTGAAGTACTCGGTGCTAAAATGGATGAATCAACCTGGGAAATCCTTAGAAGAGAGCTCAATAAAGAAATAGCCTGATAATTTTATATCCTTTGGTCGTGAACTCCGCTTTGCTCCGGTTGCGAAAGGGACTGTCTCACAAATGTTTTTAACGGATATTATGGACAGACACTAATTAAGCCAGAGCAGTTCCAGGCACCGGAACTTCAAATTTCATTTCCACTGATCCCATTTTAAGCTCTTTCGGACCTAATTGCATATCAGACGCCATCATCTCTTCCCATGTCACTTCCTTCCCTGTATAAGCTGATACCCTTCCCATAATACCAACAATGGTGGATTTGGCAATTGCTTCTGCCTCATTCAGAGGACTATTGGTACGGATAGCCGTTACCATGTCAATATGTTCCTGATGATACGGATCTGTTATACCTTTTTCATTTTCTTTACCATCCTCAACAGTCGGGTATTTATATTCCCATTTAATACTTCCGTCAGGGGAGTAAATTGTGTTTTTGCAGTTAGAGTACCCTTTCTCTCCCCTCACAAATTCTGAAATATTGTTTGCACATCCTGTTATCTGCCTGCACATGCTATGCAGGTGAATCCCGCCCTCATAGACAAAATCAACACTGAAATTATCATACTGATCTCCGGTAACACGCCTTTGTCTGGAACCAAAACCCACAGCCTTTACAGGCCATAATCCCGTAAACCAGTTAATCACATCAATATTATGAACATGCTGTTCTACGATATGATCACCCGATAACCAGCACCAGTTAACCCAGTCGCGTAACATGAACTCCATATCACTCCACCCGGGCTGACGGTCCCTGTGCCATAGTTTACCACCATTCCAGTAACAGTTGGCTGATGTTATTTTACCTATTGACCCGTTATAAACCTGCTTATAGGTCTCCACATAATCCCGCTGATGTCTCCTTTGTGTTCCGGCAACAACTGTCAGACCTATAGCTTCAGCCTTCATGGCAGATGTTATTATAGATCTTGCACCCACCGGATCTACTGCTACAGGTTTTTCTATAAATACGTGCTTTCTTGCTTCCACACATGCCCTAAAATGTTCAGGTCTGAAATAGGGAGGGGTAACCAGCAATACAACATCCACATCCGAATCAATTACCTTATTGTAAGCGTCAAATCCAAGAAAACATTTATTATCCGGGACCTCTGCTCCAATCTCCTCTTTAAGCTTCTTTCTGCATCCATCGATCTTATCCTGAAAAACATCAGCGATAGCGGTAAGTTGCAGATTTGGTCCTGCTTTTAAAAAGTTCAGGGCTGCACCGGTTCCCCTTCCCCCGCATCCTACAAGTCCGGCCTTGATCACGGGCCCATCGGGTGCCCTGTCCAGTAAGGGCGGGATACCGGGAGGCATAAGATTACCTTTGGAACTGCATGAATTTAAAAGGTACCCCATCCCAACAGCGCCAAGAGCGCCGAGAGCAGCTGCATTACCAAAAAAATCCCTGCGACTGAGTGATTTATTCTTTTTTGTCATAGTACTAATTATTTATTAAAGTTTCGCACTTGTTTAGCTTAGTTAAAATCAACGAAAAATATCCTTATCGCACCCACCCCCGGGGCTGTCTCATAAGTGTTCCTAACCGCCGAGTAGGCAAAGGGGAGTTTCACCCCTAAGCCTCTCACAGAACCGTACGTGACAGTCTCCCGTCATACGGCTCGTGTTATTCTTGCTATACTTAACAGTACCCAGTCTCCCAATG
>Ga0209269_1000885_pt1 | contig 20371 bp, 19 predicted proteins | sample MTBAKMMethaMetaG_FD_187455 | JGI IMG/M metagenome (GOLD analysis project Ga0209269, IMG submission 187455) | Enrichment culture microbial communities from Arthur Kill intertidal strait, New Jersey, USA, that are MTBE-degrading - MTBE-AKM (Arthur... | ecosystem: Environmental > Aquatic > Marine >... | reverse complement strand
CCGATCGATCGCATTGAGGCACATCGTCTGGAGGTACATGAAGACGTTGACGACCTGCACGAGGAGGAGGACGGCGAGGGCCGGGGCGCCAGCGGCGAAGCCGGCGCCGTAGAAGAAGTAGAGGAGGCGGTCGCCCAGGATCCAGCCGCCGACCGCGACCGGGACGGCGAGGAGGAGGGAATAGGTGACGGCGCGGGCGAGGGAAAAACTAATTTCATGAAGAAAACCCTGGGCATTCCAATTACTCACTTTGGGATAAAGCACAGTATGAAGAGCGATCGTAATGAAGGTTGCCGCCGATGTCAATTGGAAGGCTGTCTGATATATGCCGACTGAATCCTCGGTCATAATAATACCGATAATTAGAGAATCGGCATAACTGAAGACTACATATCCACTTGAGGACAAAAAACTCCAGAAGGAAAACATAAAGAGATTTTTCATATGGGACCCATTAAACCAAGTTAGGTGGAGTTTAAGGAAATGAAAATTTATGATGCTTCCCACAATAAGGCCAAGGATTAAACCTCCGATCAAGCCTCCCACGCCGAAACCCAGGAATACGGAGATGATCTGGACAAATACTTTAACAAAGGCATTTATCATCCTGCTGATCTGTGATACTCCAACTTTACCCGTGCCAATGACACCATTTACCGCTCCGCTGTAGACGATGCTGACAAAAAGAGCCAGTGTAAGCCAGTAAAATACATTTAATGTTTCCAGGCCCTTGAGATATGGACGTCCGGCGATGAGAACGATTATTGCAAGTGAGAGAAGACAGATGCGAAGGAAAAGATATGCCGAGTAATATTCGTTCTGTTCTTTGCCCTCGCTGATTCTTTTCACAGCCGCACCACCGAAACCTCCGTCGGCTATCAGATCGAAGACACCATAATATGCGAGAAAAAGATAATATGTGCCGAGGACAGTAGCACCGAGTACGTGCGCAAAGTACATCGTCGAAAGGAAACCTACTCCCGTTAGTCCAAGATAAGTGAGGAAAGAGATCATGCTCTGTCGTTGCACAGATCCTATACCCATGATGCGGGAGAGATATGTTTTTGGCAAAAACACATATTATCTACCACCTTCGGGTCATAAATCACTTCTGAAAATTTTATAGAGAAAAACGTAGAGATCATCTTATTCATTTCTAGTTATGAGAACACAATTTTAACACCACAGGGGTTTTAATCCTGATGAAGATGGAATATATAAACTGATAGAGGTACCATGAAACTGAACCGGGATGAAAAAAGTTTAAAGCAATACCAGAGCAGAGCGCCGGAGAGGGGAGATAAAATACGATATCAAACCATTGCTACTTTTTGTGAGGGAACTATCCTTGATGTGGGTTGTGGAACTGGAGATTTATCGAAATATCTCAATCCTGAAATGGTAATGGGGTACGTAGGCCTGGATACAGATGGTATTGTTGACATTCATGGTTCAATCTATCATCTCCCATTCAAAGACAGAAGTTTCGATACTGTGGTTATTTCAGAAGTCCTTGAACATCTTGAACAACCCGCCAATGCACTTCGTGAATTGGCGCGCGTTAGTAAAAAACGAATTGTCATTACCGTCCCAAACCCCTGGAATCTTAAACAGATCCTCTCTTTAGTCTTCCATAATCACAATATCAGGGAACCAAATCATATCAGTCTTTTTGGAGATAATGAAATTGAACGACTATGTGAAAGGGCAGGTCTATCAGTTGAGAAAATAGAGCGTTTTTTTGTTTCATTGCCCCACATCTCATACTATATTCCGATCAGATCGAGATTTGGAGAGTGGAATTGTTATTTATGTACGAAAAAGTCTCAATATCTGTTTCAGTGAACTGGGCGCGAAGAAAGCATGTGATTCCTCTTTTAATATTTATTGGGGGATGCGAAATACACTGGATTTATGTATTAGGTTGGTAAACTGTGTTTTTCACTGCAATCTTCAATCTCAGGGAAAAAAGACTTGTTCATTACAGTCTAGAAATCGAATGGATGGCTAACTATATTATATGCCAGAGATAATCTCGTCAATAAACTTTGTAGTAAAAGTGAAGTGATGAAGAAACAAGCGAATATCTTTCTTTTGGTGGCATTATGAAATATATCATCACAGGTGGGGCAGGATTCATCGGCTCAAATCTTGCCGAAATACTATCACGGGACCACGAAGTTGCCATCATTGACAACCTGGCAACAGGGCGGATGGAAAACATCCAGGATCTTGTAGAGAACAGAACTGTAGCCTTTATCCGGGGAGACATCGATGACGCACCCCTCCTCCAGGAACTCTTCCATGACGTTGACGGGGTATTCCACCAGGCTGCCCTGCCGAGCGTCCAGCGCTCGGTGAAGAACCCGATGGCGACGCATGAGGCAAATGTCACCGGCACCTTAAACGTCCTCCTCGCGGCCCGAGACGCAGGCGTCCGCAAGGTCGTGATGGCCTCCTCCTCCTCGGTCTACGGCAACACCCCGACACTCCCTAAGCATGAGGGCATGATCCCAAGCCCCCTCTCCCCGTATGCCGTTTCAAAAATCGCCGACGAGTACTATGCATCGGTCTTCTCAGATCTCTACGGCCTCCAGACCGTCTGCCTGAGATATTTCAACGTCTTCGGGCCGCGGCAGGATCCGAACTCGCAGTACGCCGCCGTCATCCCGAACTTCGTGAAGCGGATCCTGAATGACCGCCCACCGATCATCTATGGCGACGGCAAACAGACCCGCGACTTCACCTATATCAAAAACGTTGTTCAGGCGAACATAAAATCGATGGAGAGCGATGCGCAGGGCGCCTTCAACATCGCCTGCGGGGAGCGGATCGACCTCCTGACGCTCGCCCAAACCATCATGGAGATCGTGGGCAAAGATGTCAAACCGATCCACGAAGTGCCCCGCTCCGGCGACGTCAGGGACTCCCTCGCCGACATCTCCCGGGCAAAGGCAGCATTTGGGTATGCACCGCAGTATGACCTCAAGTCAGGACTCGTGGAGACCGTAGAATGGTTCAGAAATCACTGAAGAACAAGACTGTCTGCGTTGTCGGGCTTGGCTATGTGGGCCTGCCCCTTGCGGAGGCATTTGCACAGAAGATCACCACAATAGGCTACGAGATCGTGGAAGAGAAAGCGCGGCACATCGCCGAGACCACAAAGGCGCCCCTGCATGTAACCTCTGATCCCGCTGAGATCAAAAAGGCGGATTTCATCTCCATCTGTGTCCCAACACCGGTAAAGAAGACTAAGGAGCCAGACCTCTTCTTTGTTGAGTCGGCGGCACGTGTCGTCGGCCAGAACCTCAAGCCAGGGGCAATCGTTGTCCTGGAGTCGACGGTATACCCTGGCGTTACGGAGGAGATTGTCAGGCCTATTCTCGAAAAGGAGTCGGGCTTTGTCTGTGGGAAGGACTTTAAGGTCGGCTACTCCCCTGAGCGGATCAACCCGGGTGACGAGGCACACAAACTCGCTAAAATTACTAAAATCGTTGCAGGTATGGATAGCGATACAACCAGAACACTTGCAGAGTGCTATGGCCTTATAACCACTGTGTATACGGTCTCCGATATTAAAACCGCCGAGGCGGCAAAAGTAATCGAGAATATTCAGCGTGATCTCAATATCGCTCTCATGAATGAGCTTTCACTCATTTTCAATAAGATGGGGATCAATACGAAAGCAGTAATCGACGCGGCGGCCACCAAATGGAACTTCACCAAATTTTCTCCGGGCCTTGTCGGGGGGCATTGCATACCTGTAGATCCATATTATCTTGTTCACAAAGCCCAGGAATTAGGTTATCATCCTCAGGTAATCCTTGCAGGGAGGGCGATAAATGATTCTATGCCCCGTCATGTCGCCTATTTGACTATCAAAGGACTGAATGAAGTAGGCAAGGTGATCAAGGGGTCGAAGGTACTGATCATGGGTCTGACCTACAAAGAAAATGTCGATGATATAAGGGAAAGTCCTGCTCACGAAATTATTCGTGAGCTTAAAGAGTTTGGTGTGGATCTCATCGGGTACGATCCTCTTCTCAGAAAAGAGGTTGTAGAATCGTTTGATATCAGATCTTTAGAAGATGATGCCCCTGAAACTGTGGATGGTATAATCATTACAGTGCCCCATAATGAATTTAAAAAACTATCTCTCCAGGACCTTGAGATGAAAATGAGCAAAAAACCGGTTTTAATCGATATTAAGGGGATATATAGTCAAGAAATGGCAAAAAAAAGAGGATTTTATTATAGTTCTCTTTAATTTGTCATCTACTATCATTCTCAAATCGGAATGTCTTGGTATTGGATTTACCTTCTAGTTTCAAGGAATATACATCTGTTTTCGTCCTACTGATGAAAATATTATATTCACTTTATATGTGTGATCCGCGGATCCATCTCTTCGTCGGGTGACATAATAATAAAGAAAATAGGATTTTCCTTCAAATTTAACGCATCGATTCTTTCTTGTTCTCTTTTTAAACTATGATTATATTTTATGCCGTGTCACTTAAAATTGCGGCGTACTTCCTTGCCATCTCACGGTAGCTGTATTGATTGATTGGTATATCTTTCCCTTTATACTCGACACATTTATTCTCTTTAAATTCTGCATAGTATTTCGCCATGGCTGATTTTATGGCGCCCACTGATGTGGCGTTTATACCGGCATCAGTTTCTTCGAGCAATTCATCGACGACATCTTTTCCTGAACCTCCTGTTGCAAGAATAGGTCTGTGTGCTGCAAGATACTCGAATATTTTCAGCGGATAGCAACCTGTCTCCATTTTATCTTCCCAATTCAATAACAGCAGGACCTGTGATTCCTGTTGTTTTCGAATGGATTCACTCCTAGAAATGCGGCCGCATTGCTTGGCAACCTCTTCCAGTCCTGAATCGCGTATTTCTTGCCCAAGCGGTTCAGAATATGCTCCAAAAAAACGCACAGATACATCGGAAGTGTTTATGATCCCTTCATCGATCAACTCCTTTAATGCGACAAAAAATTTTTTTACATCCTGTTTTTTTGGATATATCTGTCCGGTATAAGTGATCGAAAATGATGTTGAGAGAGTGGTATGGGTGTGAATCGTATCAGGATCATACCCATTGGGGATAGAATAGACTCGATTTTTCCTGTGGAGACATCTGAGTTTTTCTACCCATACCGATGATACGGTGACCAATACGTCAGCATTGGCAAGTGTATGCACTTCCAGACGTTTATCTAGATAATGACGTAGGCGCCCGTACGAGTAATTATGGTTTTGAGACCATAGGTCGCGTAGTTCTGCAATCCATTTTATATCATACTTTTCTTTTAACTCATGGGCAATTAGATGGGTAATTACTGGCGAGGAACTGCTTATTATTGCATCAACATCTTTATTCTCAAGTATTTCTTGGGCTTTTTGAATAGCATATGGTTTCCATGCTCTTTCGATATCCGGGTAATGGATCAATCCAAATATCGTCCAATAAAGTGATGTGAAATATTTATATAATGAGGAATCTGGTGAGATCCTCATCCGATTACTAATCTGTGTCCCGAAGCCTTCGTTGAGATCCAGACCTGCCAGTCTTTTTGCTGCTCGAACTCCATAACTATAATCAGTTTCTACAATACTTACAGAACTGCAATGATCAATATTTATGGAACTTAAAATTTCCCCTTTTTTCTCACCGAGAGGTGGTACCAGTATAATCGGTTCCCAACCGAATTCAGGCAGATATTTGACTAAACCTGGAATTCTTGGAGAGGAATGAAAAAAATTGGTGACAATTAACACTTTTTTCATTGTTTCACACTTTTTCCTTTATTTATAGAAATAACTGCTCCGTATTCGCTCCACCCATCATCAGGCCAGATTTCGGGTGAAATGGGTTTGATATCTATTGATGCTTCTGATACAAACTCACCAATAAGTACGCGGTAATTACGCTTCCACAAACCGCGACCGAAAACGAATGTACCGGACCCCTGATCTGTTGCCTCATCGTGCCACTCCATCAGAACCACTCCTTTTCGGGCCACCCGGATCATCTCCTGAATAACGCTCCGTATTTTATCAGGTCCGATATAGATCAGTACCGCATCGGCAAACACAACGTCAAAACTATTGTCAGGAAATCGGCTCAGGTTGTCAGCCTGTCCCTCAAAGAGTATTATATTATGATAGCCATAATCTTGAAGCCAGAGATTTCCCTTTTCTACAGCCTCACTATTGATATCAACACCTGCAAGTCTTATTCCTGGGGAACGATCTGCGAGAACGCGGAGGTTTGGACCGCAATTGCACCCTATTTCAAGGGCGCTTTCTGGCGAATATTTCTGGACTTGATCTATTAACAATGCTCTATGGGGGTGATTTATCGAATCCCAATATCCACGCAACCAATCTGATTCCTTATTGCTCCAGTCTCCATTTTTTTTTAATTTCATGCGAATATCATGGCATTTCCATTCTTTTTCATAGATCCTGGAGCCCCAAAGCCTGACTTTGAGATGATGATACGCTACTCGATAAAACTGGGGATCGGTTAATTTATTTATTCTGAAAAAGAGGGAAATCGGGATCTGATTGGACACCATAGATCAATCACTGATTATAATATGCTCTCAGAGTCTGGATGACGATATCTACATCTTCATCTGACAACTCAGGGTACATAGGGAGAGAGATCACTTCTCTGGATAATTGCTCGGTCACTGGAAGTTTGTGCTCGGAAAGGCCCAATGCAGGATGGTAGTGCGTTGGAGTGGGCCAGGATATCAGGATTTCTATCCCTGATTCTCTAAGATAGTTTGCCAGATGATCTCGATCATCAGCCCTGATCACGTAGTTCTGGAAGGCGTTATAATATGAAGGTTCAATATCATCTGTTGGCGGAAGAGTGAGGCCCTCAATGTCCCCGAGACCCGCCTGATATCTCTGGGCGATAGCCCTCCGTCTCTCGATCCATTCAGGGAGATATTTCAATTTAATATCGAGCATGGCGGCCTGAATATTATCCAGACGACTATTATAGCCGTACAGGAGAATTTCTCCGGTTGAACGACTGTATCCGTGATCCCGGTAGAGCTTCACTTTCCTTGCGATCTCGTCATCATTTGTTACGATCGCTCCTCCGTCTCCTGCACATCCGAGAATTTTTGCAGGATAAAAACTGAAGCAACCCGTCAGACCAAAAGAACCTGCCCTTTTTCCGCAATATTCTGCACCGAGAGACTGTGCTGCGTCCTCAACCACCGAAAGACCGTGTTCTTTCGCGATCTTCATGATCGGATCCATATTGCAGATTCTACCGTTCAGATGAACCGGGATAATGGCCTTCGTCCGTGGTGTGATCGCTGATTCAATGAGGGAAACGTCCATGTTCATATCGTTGCCGACATCCACAAGAACGGGCTTTGCCCCGCAATAAACTACTGCAGCAATGGTTGCGACAAAGGTGTGGGAGACGGTGATCACCTCATCACCAGGACTTACCCCTGCTGCTTTCAGGGAGAAAAAGAGTGCATCAGTCCCGCTGTTCACAGTGAGAGCATGCTTCACTCCAACAAAAGAAGCCAAATTCGCTTCAAAATCCTCCAGTTGCTGGCGCATGATGAGATCGCCGTGGGAAAGGCAATCCTCGATTGCACTCATTATTTCATCCCATATTCTCCGGTAATGCTCAGGATAATTAACGAATCTAACCTTGTACACCATTATACACCTACTATGTGTTCTGCCGCTTTGGCAATATCTTTTGCTTTTCTGAAATAAATCTGCTCGAGGGATGAACTTGCAGGGGCGGGAGAATCAGGAAGAGCAATCCTTACAACCGGTGATTTCAATGAGCACATTACTGGAGACTCCACGATTTTTGCCATGATCTCTGCGGCTGCGCCGAAACTCCTCCAGCCCCCGTCGGCAACGATAAGACGCCCTGTTTTTTCAACAGAACGGAAGAGCAATTCACTGTCAAAAGGTTTTATGGAGATAGGGTCAATTACTTCAACATCGATGTTCTTAGACTCTAACATCTTTGCCGCTTCAAGTGCTTCCTGGACCATATATGAGGTGGCGACTATCGTGAGATCGTCACCCCGACGTCGCACGACACCTTTTCCAATAGGGACAGAATATGGCTCTTCAGGAACATTTCCCACCATATCATATAGCCAGCGATCATCCACAAACAGGACCGGATTTTCGTCCTGGTGGGATGAGAAGAGGAGTCCTTTTGCATCATAGGGATTCGAAGGAAGAACGACCTTTAACCCCGGTATATGTGCGTACATACCGTGTAGGGCCTGAGAATGCTGGGCCCCCTGTTCTCCCCCTCTGTTGATGATTCCCCATATTGTCAGAGGGACAGACAGGGCACCACCGAACATATAATGCCAGTTAGCCGCGTGGTTTGCAATCTGATCCATTGCATAATACATAAAATCCATGCGCGGATGTTCAAGAATGGGTCTCATTCCTGCCAGTGCAGCTCCGACTGCTGCCCCGGTTATGGCCCCTTCGGACACGGGTGTGTCAATAATCCTGTTGGGTCCAAAGCGATCGAGCAGTCCGACCGTTGTTGCTCCCACATACCACGGGCTGGTCACCCCCTGTCCGATAAGAAAGGCACGGTCGTCCTGAGCAATGATCTGATGCAGCGCTTCGTTCAGAGCACGGGCATAAGTAATTTCACGCATCACTTTTCTCCCTCACCTGAAAACATCACTGAAACGGCCATCTTCTTGGGGATATGGGCTTTCTCTAGCGAATTTAACCGCATACTCTACATCTGATTGGATCTCTAGTCTCATCTTCTGCAATTCAGAAGGAGTTATACTGTCTGAATTGGAGATGTATTGTTGGATCCTCCCTATTGGATCACGTTCTATCCAGTGTTCAAGTTCTTCCTTACTTCTGAGTCCCTTATCCAGGTCGTTATTCGGACCGACGTGACCTAACCACCGGTAAGTCATACACTCGATAAAAGCAGGACCGTTTCCTTCACGTGCTGCATTAATTGCACTGGATGCTGCCTGATACACTTCCAGCACATTGTTTCCATCGACGCGGACTGCAGGAACACCCATGGCCTCGGCTTTTTTATAGATATCTGTGTTTGCCAGACATTCGGCGATTGGCATGTGTGTCGAATAAAGATTGTTTTCACATATGAAAACTACCGGTAATTTTTTTAACGCTGCAAAATTCAAGGCTTCATAGAGGACGCCCTCATTCGTTGCCCCGTCACCAAAAAACGAGACCGCGACAGTTCTAACATTTTTCATGGAGAATGCCAGGGCAGCGCCCACGGCAAGTGAGATCGTCCCGGCAACGATTGCAGAACTGCCGGGAAAGCCGATTTCTGGAGAGCATAAATGCATCGATCCCCCTCTTCCTCTAGAACATCCAGTAGCCTTGCAAAATATTTCAGCCATCAGGGAGTTGATGTCCCCTCCTTTTGCGATATAATGTCCGTGACTGCGGTGATTACTGAAAACCCAGTCTTCAGGTTTCAGGGCGTGGCAGACTCCTGCTGCAACACCCTCCTGACCAATATATAGATGGCATGGATCGATGATTTCTTTATTTTCTATCAGTTTTGCAATTTTTTCTTCAAATGTTCTGATTTTTACCATCATGTAATATAATGATGAGGCAAGATCCCGCTCTCTGTTGGGGAGAGAGTTCGAGGAAGAGATTGATGAGGAATTCCAATCCATTACAGTTTAAGCCTCCAGTCCATACCGTAATTTTTGTACCATTCCACGAATTTTTTTAATCCGGCATTGAAATCATACTCGGGGTACCACCCGAGATCTTCCCGTGCCCTGGAAGCGTCAGCGATAAGGCGGTTTACCTCTCCGATTCTCGGTTCGATGTAAACTGGCTCGATAATCCCCTGTTTCCCACACAATTCGATAATTTTGTTTGCAAGGTATGTGATCGTAACTTCGGTTCCGGTTCCGAAATTGATCGGCTCCTTGAGAGGTGTTGTATGATTCAGGGCGAGATCATATGCCCGAATCACATCCTCTACATAGGTATAGTCTCTTGTCTGCAACCCGTTTCCGTAGATCAGGGGGGGTATGTTGTTCTGGACACGACGCGTAAATATTGAGATAACACCACCGTAACCTACATCCCGCTGTCTGGGTCCGAAAATATTGAAAAACCGAAGTATATTGACGTTCATGCCGTAGGTGTGTTGATAGGCATAACACATCCTATCTGCAGCGATTTTGCTTGCACCATAGGGGTGGGGAGCATTTAGGGGGTGTTTTTCATCTATCGGAGCATATATCGCAGATCCATATACTTCACTTGTCGATGCATGGATCACCTTTTCTACATCATGGAGACGCGCAATTTCAAGGATGTTCTGCGTCCCTCCTACATTGATGTCGTACGTGAGTTTGGGTTCGATATATGACCTGTCCACATGAACCTGTGCAGCCAGATGGAAGATAACATCAACATCCCGGGTTATTTTTTCCAGTAAATCATAATCTCGGATGTCACCGTTGATTAATTTAAAATTCCGGTAATCCAGAAGATGTCTGATATTGACGAGATCGCCGTTCAGAAAATTATCCAGGCAGATTACAGTTGCACCCTCTTTTGTGTATTTATCACAAAGATGGCTTCCAATAAAACCCGCTCCTCCGGTTATTAAAATCCTCATGTTCTACCCTCCTTCAGTTCCCTGTATGCCTGTTCAACTTTTTTCATTTCTTTATAATAATCTTGGCGTGTTTCGATGATTTCTCTGCACTTTCGCCCGAAACTCTCCCGTGTATTTCGATCAGAAAGCAGATGTGTTACTTGTTTGGCCAGTATGTCGGATTTACCCTTTGGGAAAATGTATCCATTAATTCCATCCTCGATCCACTCGTGGATATCTCCACATTCTGATGAGACCACAGGAAGTCCGCTTGCCATTGCTTCAGCAGTACTTGCGGCAATACCACTGTCTGAGAGGGAAGTAGAAACATAGACATCCGACGAGGCCAAGAAATAAGGGAGATCATTCTGGGATATATTTCCTACAAATTTCACCGAAATGGAATGTCCCATCGATTCAACCTTCTTTTGTAGATCTTCCTTCTGCTCTCCTCCCCCCGCGAGCACAAATTTTGCATCAGGAGTTTCTTTGAGAATCAGAGGGATGGCGTCGATAAGAGTGCCGGCATCATAGACCTCGCGGAATCCGCGAATGTATATAATTACCTTGTCAGGGCACTCTCCGAAAATATCAATGAATTTATTTTTATCTCGCTTATTCGGGTGATATTTTTTAGTATCTACTCCAAATAATATTTTCTTTATTTTCTGTTTGTCCTGACCGAAATCGATCATTGCAAGTCTGGTGTTATCACCGTCACAGGTCAGAAGATCTGCATGATTCAGTGCATATTTAATGATTGCATTATGAAAGACAGATTTTTTGGGATCAATCAGAACATCGCTGCCCCACGCTGTTATGACAAATGGATGAATGCCACTGAACGCACCAAAAAAACCATATTGCAACACATAATGGGCATGCACGACATCAGGATTGATCTTTTTGATCAATCTTCGTACAACAAATGCAGAAAACGGCAGACGGAGAATATTTTTTGAAATTTTATGAATGGATACACCTTTCTGTGCTAGTTCAAGCTCTTTGGGCTGCATCAGATCCTTTTCAGGATAGTCAAAAGAAATGAGATCAACATCGTGGTTCTCGGCAAAAAAACTGATCCACCGCACTGTGTGAATCGACCTTAAATCTGCTAGAAAGCATAACCGCATTCTTTGATCTCTCCCTCACTAATAGGTGGTATATCTGGATCTATTAATCGTGAGACGCCCTGACTGATAATGGATTTGATAGAGTATTTCCACCATGTCCTTTACAGAAAGGTTATAACACCCCCATCTCACTCAACCTTGCCGGCAAATACTCCTTCGTCACGAAATCCAGCCCCCGCGCCGCGAACGCCTGCTGTTCAGACTTCAATCCCATCTGCAGCTGCAGCGCGATCTGCTCCCGCCAGTAATCCGTCGCAAACCGCGGGTCGGTCAACTCCGCCTTCAGCGCCGCCACGTCCTGCTCGGAAAGATGATCCGCAGGAAGATCGTAATCCCGAATATCAGAGGGCTGCACCCCGATGAACTGAGCCTGCGGCGTCGCCAGCAACTCCGACATATGCGCTGCCTTGATCGAGCCGTACGCCACCGAAGCGTAGATCCGGTACGACCAGGGGTCGCCGTCGGTGAATACGACGACCGGCAGCCCGAACTCCTCGTGGATCCGCTTAAGAAGTCTTCTCGTCGATCTGGCCGGCTGCCCCTTCAGGTGGACGAGCGCCGCCCCGAACTCCTCGTCGAAGCCGTTCTCGATCAGGCGGGCGTACATGCCGCCGGTCTCCAGGGCGATCACAAACTTGGCGTCGTGGTCCAGAAACTCAAGGGCGTCGACGTTGTTCGGGATCTGGTAACCGGTCTCCCCGACGTTGTCCTGGCAGTGGATCTCCTGCACGCCCCGCCTGGTTTTCTCCCTGATCCTGATCGGCCCGAAGATCGAGGCCCCGTCCTCCTCCGGGCGCAGGTGGTAGATCTCCCGCTGGATGTCGGTGAGGATCTCCAGGTCCTCGACGACTCTGTTGCTCTCGTCCTGGGCCCCGAACTTCGCCCCCTTCCAGCCCTCCGAGATGTAATACATTTCTCTCAAGGTGGAGGACCGGTTCTCGGCGAGCTGCTGCTTCAGAAATCCGATCACGTACGCCATCTTCAGGAGGTGCGAGGCGCCTTTTGCGGTCTGGGCCGAGCGCACGCTCTCGCGGTCGCCGTACTTCCAGACCTCTGAAGCGTCGTCGTACTCGATGTTGTGCTTCGTTCGCGTGGGAAGGCTGATCGAGGGGATCTGGCCCTCCACGAGCTGGTCGTACCAGCGCTCCGCGATCCCCATCAGCCGCGCACGCCCCAGCGCCTCCATCTCCTCCTTTATCGTCATAGGTGCATCACCACTTTCTTCGCTTCATCGACGCCGCGCACGTCCAGCATCCCGCCGCCCCGGCCGGGATACGCCGCATGCCACCCCTCTCCGGGGCCGAGTGCGCAGTTCCAGACGCGCGTGAACTCACCATCGAGGTCGCTCACAAAGTCGGGCTTCGGTTCGGCCCCCTCGCCGGCGTCCGAAGAAATATCATAGATCACCAGGGCGAGGTCTGTATGGGTGTGGTTCTGGACGTCGATTTGCACCCGCCCGTCCCGCACGCTCTTGCGCGCCACCAGCCGCCGCATGATCCGTCCTTCGATCGCCGAGATGTCGGGCACCGGGCGCTCCACGATCTCCGCCACCTTCTCCGCGATCGCCGGCATCACGGCGCAGACCGCCCGCGCCCGATCCTCCTGCTGCCGGTTCCGGTCCCGGCGCGAGAGGTAGGCCTTCAGCTCGCGCCCGAGGTCCTGAAGGGCGAGGGTGATCTCCTTCTCGACCTCGGGGATGGAGGCCACGGCGTCCTTGCTCTCAGAGGTGAAGGGCACGTTCGTCGAGGCTACATGGACAAGGATGAGCACCGGCCCGTTGGGGAGGCCTGCCTGAGAGAGCCCGTAGTTCTTCCAGTTCACGTTCGAGACGGCATTCGTGACGGCGCAGGCGCCCTGCTGGTAGATCAGGGGCACCCGGTTTGCAAACCGCATCACCTGTGCGGTCCCGTCGGATGTGAGTTTGCCGCCGTAGCCGATAGCCGCCTCCACCACGAAGGGGTGGCCGGAGAAGACCGAGGGCGGGCGGGTGCGTGCCTTCACGAAATCGAGCTGGAACTCCTTTTCGAGCCCCTGCGTGATCAACTCCTCCCCGATCGGGGAGAGACACTGGCTCATCGGCGGCGCCGGGACGTGCACCGACTGCATCGCCGCAAGCAGCGCCTTCTGAGCCTCGGCACCGAAATCGCGCATCCGCGCTCTATGGGGCAGCCCAGCCGCCCCGGCGATCTCCTCGGCGGTCTTTTTCCCGACGCGGGAAAAACTCTCGACCAGAAAGTCTTCGAGCGTCACATCGGGCATCGCCGCCGCCATACGCTTCAGGGTGCCGAGTTCGATCCCGTGCGGGTGGGGCTTGATCGCCTGCGGCGACCTGATCACCTCGTCCGAGACCCGCTCGAAGGTCGTCGCCTCGCCGTCGATCTCCACCCGGATCCGCGCGTGCGGGTTCACGACCGCCGTGTACTTCAGGTAGTCGATCAGGCGCTTTCTCGCCGCAAGGGAACTGGTGAACTCGAGCTCGATCCTGGTGCCGTGCGTGCGGTCCCAGGCGACCTCCTCGTGCTCCAGCACCTGCGGCTCGTTCGTCTCGGTCTGAATCATCAGGGAGAAACGGTGGGCCGGAACCTTTGCCGAGGTGCGGGAGACGACCGCCGCCGGCGTGCCGGTGGTGAGCTGCGCGTACAGCACCGCCGCCGAGATCCCGATCCCCTGCTGCCCGCGCGACTGTCTGATCTGGTGGAAGCGGGAGCCGTACAGGAGTTTACCAAAGACGTACGGCACGTTCTCCGGCACGATCCCGGGGCCGTTGTCCTCCACGGCCACGCGGTAGGCGTCGGGCGAGACCTTCCGCACCGAGACGAAGATGTCCGGGAGCACCTCTGCCTCTTCGCAGGCGTCGAGGGCGTTGTCCACTGCCTCCTTGATGGTGGTGATGATTCCCCTCACCGGCGAGTCGAAGCCCAGAAGGTGTTTGTTCTTCTCGAAGAACTCCGCGACGCTGATGCTTTTCTGCTGCTTGGCCAGGTCTTCAGCGAGTGCCACTGCCCGTCACCTCAGCGATGGCCCCGGCGACCGTCATCTCGCGCTGCTCGCCTGCGTGCAGGTTCTTGAGCGTGACCGTCCCGGCTTCGGCCTCACGTTTCCCGACGATGCAGGCGAAGTCTGCCCCTTTTGCAGCGTGGGAGAGCTGCGCCCCGATGCCGCGCTCAAGCAGGTTCACCTCGGCCCGCAGCCCGGCGGCGCGCAGATCCCGCGCCACCGCGAAGGCGTGCACCTGCATCTCTGTCGGGGCGAGGATGGCGACCACCGGCAGGCGCGGCGCTTCGATCTCGCCCAGGGAGACCATCACCCTATCGAAGCCGATCGCAAACCCGCAGCTCGCTGTGTCCTCCCCGCCGAAGAGATGGGCGAGGCGGTAGTTCCCGCCGCCGACCACCTGGTTCTCGGCCCCGAGGTTGTGGGCGAAACCCTCGAAGACCATGCCGGTGTAATAGTCGAGTCCCCGGGCGATCCCGAAGTTCACGGTATACTCGATCTCTTCGCCCTCCAGGATCGAGAAGATCCCGCGGATCCGGTTCGCTTCTGGTATTTCCCCGCAGATCTCAAAGGCCTCCTCGGGGTCGGCGCACGAGACCAAACCCGAGAGGGACGACTCGAGTTCGGCCTGATTGCAGGACTGGAGGCAGGCTGCAAGTCCCTCCATGTCCCGCTTGTCCAGGTAGCCCATCACCTGCCGTTGGAGTGAGGGATCCACGCCGTTGAGCAGGTGCTTCATCGGGGCGAGGAACCCCACCTTCAGGTCGTAGTCGAGGCCGACCGAGCGCAGGAGGTCGTCTGCCACCATGATCACCTCGGCATCGGCCGCCGCTGAGTCCGCCCCGATCAACTCCACGCCGAACTGCCAGAACTGGCGGTATCGCCCCTTCTGGGGCCGTTCGTAACGGAAGCAGTCTGCCACATAGTACCAGCGGACGGGTTTGGGGATCGAGCGCCCCTCGTTGACGAACATCCGGGAGACCGATGCGGTCACCTCGGGGCGCAGGGTCATCTGGCGCCCGCCCTTGTCCTCGAAGGTGTACATCTCCTGCCTGATGTTCTCGCCCGAGCGCATGGTGAAGAGCTCGACGTGCTCGAAGGTCGGGGTGCAGACCTCGCCGTAGCCCCATCTTCCGGCCGCATTGCGCATCTTCGCCTCCGCGGCCCGCCGCTGCGCCATTTCTTCAGGCAGAAAATCCCTGGTCCCGCGTGGTTTCTGAAGCATTCACTCGACTCCTTGGTGTATAGGTTGGGGGCGCTGTCTTATCTTACCTGCGCCGGGCGCTCCCGAGAAAACGGGCCAGTGCGCTCTCGCCCCCCTCCCATACCCGCTCCTTCTGCACCCGCCCCTGCAGGTACAGGGCGAGCAGCACCGCGCCGAGGGCGAGGAACTCGAGGTCCGGCGAACTGTACGCCATCAGAAAACCTGCGAGGGCGAGCGCCGTATAGAGCACCCCGCGGTACGCCGCCCGCCGGTAGCCGGGAAGGGCGGTGCGGTAAAAGATCCGTGCGTCCCGCAGCCAGAGGAAAAAGGTCGCTGCCGTCCCGAGTCCGGCCACATAGAGAAGATACGTCATCCGGGTGGAGTTTTATTATCCGCCCACATAATACTGTAGTATCTGACCATGACCGCGGAGAAAAGCCTGAAGGAGGTGCTCGCCGCCTATGCTGCCGGCAGCCTCTCCCTTGACGACGCCCTCGACCTGATCTCCGGTCTGCGGATCGAGCAGGTGGGGGAGCTGGCACGGATCGATCTCGGCAGGGAGATGCGCTGCGGCATACCCGAGGTGGTGCTCGCCGAGGGGAAGGAGACGGCCGACCTCGTCTCGATCATGGAATGCCACTGCGCGGCGGCCGGCCGCTGCCTTGCGACCAGAGTGACACCGGCTCAGGCGGAGGAGGTGGCGAGAGCCGCCGGGATCGCCGGCCTCTCCTGCCGGTATGAGGAGCGGGGGCGCACGCTCGTCCTCTCGAACGGCCGGGAGCCGGCGAAGAGCGGCGGCATCGTTGGTATCCTCACCGCCGGGACCGCCGATATCAGGGTCGCCGAGGAGGCGCGGGTGGTGGCGGAGGAGATGGGCTGCGAGGTGCTGACCGCCTACGACGTCGGGGCAGCAGGCGTCCACCGGCTCTTCCCGGCGCTGAAAGATCTCTCGAAGGCGCATGTCTTCGTCGTCGCCGCCGGGCGCGAGGGGACGCTCCCTGCCGTGGTCGCCGGTCTTGTGGGCCGGCCGGTGATCGGCGTTCCGGTCTCGACCGGCTACGGGTATATGGGCCAGGGGCAGGCGGCGCTTGCGAGCATGCTCCAGTCCTGCGCGGTGCTGACGGTCGTGAACATCGACGCCGGTTTCGTGGCCGGGGCGCATGCGGCGCAGATCGCAGCCCTTGTGGGGCGAAGATGACGCGGGCGTTCTACATCGGGCGGTTCCAGCCCTATCACAACGGTCACCACTCGGTGCTGGAGCGTATCGCTCCGCTGGTGGACGAGATCGTGATCGGGGTGGGCAGCGCTCAGCTCTCTCACGAGGTGGAGAATCCGTTCACGGCGGGTGAGCGTCTGATGATGATCGCGGCGGCCCTGGAGGAGATCGGCGTCCCTTATTATGCCGTGCCGATCGAAGACCTCCGTAGAAACGCTCTCTGGGCGTCGCACGTCTTTTCCATGACACCGTATTTCGATGTGGTCTATTCGAACAACCCCCTTGTGATCAGGCTCTTCGCGGAGGCAGGCATGAAGGTGAAGACCCTGCCGATGTTCAGGCGGGACACGCTCTCCGGGACCGAGGTGCGCAGGCGCATGATCGACGGCGAGGACTGGCGGACCTTGGTGCCCGCCCCGGTAGCCGGAGTGATCGACGAGATCAACGGCGTAGAGAGGCTGAAGCAGATCGCCACCTCGGACTGAGATCGCCTGAAACGCTTTATATTAACGCGCCGATAGATCGATGATGTTCAGGTTTCTCAAGGGCCTTTTCGAGAAAGAGGAGAAGCCCTTTACGCTCACCGTCAGAGAGGCGGGGGGATGGCTTGACGAGCGTGAGCGCGAGGTGGAGGAGGGACTGCGGACGAAGAGCGCAGAGACCCGCGCCGCGGTTGCGGATCGCCTCAAAGGCCTTGAAGAGGTGCTTCGCGATCTCGAGGGTGCGGAAGGACGAGAGGACATCCACCCAAAGCTGCGGAGCGTCACCGAACGCTCTCTGCCCGTTTTCATCCCGGCGATGCGCCAGCAGATAGTCCGGCCCATGCCCGAAGACTCCGATGCCTTCTATGCAGCGGCGGCCGACCTGCTCGCCGCCCTTCTGAAGATCCAGAAGGGGCAGGGCCGCTATCTCGCCGGCGTCTTTCCCGAGGAGATGAAGGAAGTGAAGCACCTCACCGCCGGGATCGGCCGGTCGCTCAACGATCTCACCGGTGCTGTGAAGGAGGCGCAGGCTGAGCAGGGCAGGATCGACGGCGCACGCGCGGCGCTGAAGGATCTTGAGCAGGCGCAGGAAGGTGTCCGCTCATCCAGAGCAGCGATCCCTGATCTTAAAAGTCATATCTCTCAGGCCGAAGCCACGATAGCCCAAAAAGAGGAACTGGTCCGTATCCTCAGGGACGATGCCGCATACCTCCGCTGCCTCGGGCTTCGGGAGCAGGTTGAAACACTCTCGGGCGAGGCCGATGGGGCCGACCAGGATCTCCTGAACCTCGGGGCCCAGGCGGCCCGCGTTCTGCGCAAGGCCGAGCGGATCTCGGGGCGCGCCGGCGATAAAGCCGATGCGAAGGCGCTTGCCGGGTGCATCGCCCTCCTTGAGAGCCCGGCCACTGCCGGATCCGATGCCGTGCTGGCCGCGCTCCCTGCCGCCGCAGGGGTGGTGAGGAAGCAGATCGCGCACGGGGATCTTTCCCTCAAAGGAAAGGACGATCTGGCGCTCTTCAGCGGAGACAACAGAATTAGCCAGACATTTCTCGACGCGTTCAGCCGGTGCGTCTCTGCGCAGGCACAACTTGCAATCGCGCAGGAGGAGGTGCGGTCCTGTACCCTCCCCGGGGAAATTTTGGATCTTGAGGAGGAGATAGATGCGCTCGCATCGGACATAGCGGCCTACAGAAAAGACCTGCAGACGAAAGAAGAGGAGATCCTCCTCCTGAAGGAGAGTATTCCTGCCCGCGCCCACCGTCTCCGAGAGGCCCTTGAACCTGTCGCGGGCCGCCCGCTCTCCCTCGAAGGGGAGGGTTTTGTCATAGCCGCAGATACGAAAACCGCTCAAAATCGGTGACGGCGAACTCGGGGTGGGAGCCCGTGCACGCCCCGACCCTGAGGATTGCTGGGCGGTCGAGGGTGACGGTGTCGCAGTCGGGCAGCCCGTCTGTAGTTTCGTACCTTATCTGGCGGTTTAAAACCGTTTTTCCATCCTGCAGACAGCAGAGGGGTGTGTGCTGGTGACCGCAGCAGAGGTGCCTGAGGCCCCGGCGTTCGAGCTCTGCAAAGGCCATCTCAGGAGTGTAATGGTAGCCTGAGAGCGACGGCCCGGGCCGCTCTGCGAGGCGCTGCCAGAAAGGCTGGTCGGTGAGGGCGTCTCCGATACTGAGCGGCCCACCGTGCACAAAGAGCGTGCGATCGATCACCGCCTCCACCGGGAGGCTTGCGACCCCGTCGAGGAGAGGAGAACCTGCAAGGGATGCGTGCGCCTTCATGCTTGCATCGTCGCTCCCGCTCACCGGGATGCCGTGCACAAAGGCGTGATCGTGGTTGCCGAGGATCGAGATGACCCGGTACTCTTTTTTGAGTCGCTCCATTGCCGCGAGGGTCTCGGCCGGGGCGCAGCCGCGTCCGAGCAGATCGCCGAGGCTGACGATGCACTCGATATTGCCGAAACGTCCGATAAACTGTCTATCCTTAAGCAGGGCAACTACGCGTGTGAGTGCCCGGGCATCGGCATGGACATCTGAGAAGACGACGACAGCCACACTAAGATCTACCACAACTTCATTTAAAAGTGCGGCGCATTATTTAGTGATGACAAAAGGGCAGGAGGTTCTTGATCGGTTCTGGCTTGCCGTTCCGGCCGTATCATTTGGTGGTATCCTGGTATCGGCGCTTGCAATCGTCGCAAAGGGCGACCAGATGCTCGTCGACCACTCGCTGTGGGCCATCGGCCTATGGGCAAATGTTGTGGCGTCGTTCATGCTCTTCGCCTATGCCTACACCAGACCGAGAAAAGACCTCGTGGCCATGCTCGCCCCGATGTATGCGGTGATCATCTTTCTGGTCGGCGACTTTTCCACCGGCCCTATCATGCAGGTGCTCTTTGCCGCCTCGATCACCGTCCTTGCGATCAGGGTCGAGAAAAGGTTTCAATAATTCAGGAGAGGAGGAGTAGCATATGGGACGGGCAGAGAAGTTCTTCGATGCGTATATCGAGAGGATCAGGCCGACTTTTGAGGGAATGGATGCTGAGACCGGGCATGCCGTGGCGTCGGCGCTGCTCGGCTTCAAGTTCGGCCTCTACGGCAATGCGGTGACCAGGGCGGACATGGCGATCGAAACGCTGGCCGCCGGCAGGATGCCGCAGGCGCTGCTCACGGCTCTGCGGATC
>Ga0209269_1000881_pt1 | contig 20555 bp, 17 predicted proteins | sample MTBAKMMethaMetaG_FD_187455 | JGI IMG/M metagenome (GOLD analysis project Ga0209269, IMG submission 187455) | Enrichment culture microbial communities from Arthur Kill intertidal strait, New Jersey, USA, that are MTBE-degrading - MTBE-AKM (Arthur... | ecosystem: Environmental > Aquatic > Marine >... | reverse complement strand
CGGAATTCCGCAACGTTTATCTATACCAATATGTTTCCGTGGCCTAATCGGGCTCGTAGCTCAGCTAGGTAGAGCAATCGGCTCTTAACCGATGGGCCGAGGGTTCGAATCCCTCCGAGCCCGCCATCATTCTATCCAATGAGTCGATTTTCAAAGTCAATTCGAGGTTTTTCCGAGTCTTGCTGTCTGGCCGGTGAAACCTTTTTTCTTACTTTTTTTAGGGAACTGTGTCTTTACTTTACTTACTTAAAAAAGGCTCTTCTGTAGGTAGGTACCCCAAAAACACAACACATTTCAATTGTGTTTTGTTTTTATGCCCGCTTGAGTTAGGACTATCGTTCCCAGTAATAAAAATTTAGACTGAACCTCTTCATTTTCTTTTTCAATTATCTTAGGAATTGTTAGAAATTGTCTTATCGTATTATCTGGCTATAAAAATATTACTTTCTAAAACGAATTAGAACAAATTTGGGTGGGAAAATCCACTTTGTTAAATTCGTAGATAAGTGAAATATATCAGGGATTGAACTACATTTTCGCATCAATTTTAATGAGATCAAATCGAGGGGGACACGTAAATGGGGCGGGGGGCGGGGTCAGAGGTGTTAGTAAAGAAAATATGGTCTTTGATTTTCGTGTTGTCTTTCATAACAACTGGGTTTGTAATGATTAACGAGGCCGCAGCTGGTCTGACCAGTGGTGATTATGAGTACCAATTAATCAATGGCGATACTGAAGTAGAAATAACAAGATATGTCGGACCTGGCGGAGATGTCACAATACCGAATGTAATTGAGGGTAAACCAGTAACATCTATTGGAGATTATGCATTTCAATATGGAAACCCCCCAACATCGGTAATTATTCCAGATAGTGTGGAGATATTGAAAGAGGGGGCATTTTACCACTGCACATCTATGTCTACAGTGATCATTGGAAATGGTATTACTTCAATAGGGACATCGGCATTCTTAGAATGCACCTCTCTAACCAATGTAACAATTCCAGACAATGTTTTATCTTTAGGCCAAAGGGCATTTGAAAGTTGCACATCTTTAACCCATATCTCGATAGGTAATGGGATCGAGTTCATCAATAATTGGGCGATTGCATGGTGCACTTCACTAACTTCGATAATTATCCCGGAAAACGTCACTGTAATCGGTAATAATGCATTTTATGGATCATCTTTGAATACAATTTCGATAGGACCAAATGTATACTACATTGGTGGCAGCGCATTTTCAAACTGTCCTTACCTAACTTCAATAGATGTCGATCCTGCAAATTCGAATTTTGATAGTATAGATGGTGTACTATACAACGAGATGCGAACAGTACTGATTCAATTCCCATGCGGGAGAATTGGAAATTTCACCACTCCCATAAGTGTGGTGGCTATTGCAGACAACTCCTTCGCATTCTGCTCTCAACTGACTTCTATTGAGCTCGAATATGGTTTAATTTCAATTGGAAACTGGGCGTTCTACCATTGCTATTCTCTAACAAACATATCAATGCCCAACAGTTTATCTTCAATCGGGTATGGTTCATTCGATACATGTTCTGCGCTGGCAACAATAAAATTACCGTCGAGTCTAACCGCAATTGATACCTATGCTTTCCTGAATTGTATATCATTAACCTCCATCGACATACCCAATAACGTCACATCACTAGGTAAATGGGCATTTGCGAATTGCCAAAATTTAACTTCAGTTATTATTTCTAACAAGATTACAACAATCCAAGAAGGATTATTTTCTTATTGCACATCCTTGACAAATTTCACGATTGGTGACAATATAACTTCCATCCAAAGTAGTGCATTTTACTCGTGTCATTCTCTGAGTTCGGTTACTATTGGAAAAGACGTTGTTGAGATACAGAGCAATGCTTTTGCCAATTGCATCTCTTTAATACGATTCACAATAGATGAGAATAATCCGGTCTTCGTAACGATGGACGGAATAATATATAGTAGGTCTCTCTCGACACTCGTTATTTTTCCGAGTGGCAGATCGGGAGAATTTTTCGTACCAAATGGTGTCGTGACGATTGGTGATTATGCTTTCTCAGAATCTAACAATCTTGTATCGGTAATTTTTCCTAGTGGACTGGCGAAGGTTGGTGTTGGAGCATTCAGATCTTGCGCTTCGCTGACCAATGTCACCCTCTCCAACTCTTTATCAACAATAGGAGATTACGCCTTTGAAAATTGCGACTCGCTAGTATCGATCTCTCTTTCTGGAGTTTCCAACGTCCTATCTATCGGAAATGCGTCCTTTATTGATTGCTCAAATCTAACCAGGGTCATTTTTCAGAACGGCGTTCAGTCAATAGGTGATTACGCGTTTATATCGTGCGTCTCTTTACGAACCATCTACTTCTTTGGTGACGCTCCAAATTGTGGTGTAGACTGGCTCCCTCACCCCGATCTTACAATTTATTATTGGTCGGGTGCCATAGGATACACAACCCCCGAATGGCAAGGCGTTCCAACTTATCCCATGTCGGTTCCTTCAGAGCCCATCAATCTGTTTGGATTCATCGGAGATAGGTATGTTAGATTAACCTGGGATCCGCCATTAATAGACGGTGGTTGGGAGATTGATTATTATTCGATTTTCCAAAATGATGAAATGATTATGGAAGGTGTAACAGGACTTGGAATAAATATCACTCAACTGACGAACGGGCGCTCATATAATTATACAGTCATCGCCCATAATTATCTAGGATTTAGTAATCGGAGTGAATCAATCACTGTCACGCCTGGATCAGTTCCAGATGCTCCATCAGAATTATTGGCTATTGCTGGCCACGAATCGATTACTTTATCATGGACTCAACCCTGGGATGATGGAGGTTATGATATTGATTATTATATAATTTATAAAGATAATATCGACATCAAACATACAACCAGCAATTATACAACAATTAGTAACCTTGTCAATGGGCAAACCTATGCATTCACAGTCGCCGCCCATAACTACTTCGGGGTAGGTAATAAGTCACTACCCATACAAACGGTTCCAAATAGTTTACCAGAATCTCCAGAGAACCTAAGATATTCGTCAAATTTAACCTCAATCACGTTGACTTGGGACTCGATCGATGGTGCTTCAGGATATAATCTATATCGAGGGGAGTCCCGCGATTCATTAATTAAGATCGCTAGGGTAAATGGAACATCATACGTAGATTGCATTCTACCACAAGGTACGGATTATTATTATCAAATCTGCGCTGTCAATAACATAGGGGAAGGTCCTGGGAGTTATATTCTGCACGCAACAACCCTGACAATAATTAAGGGCGTAATTGTGTATGAAAATGGAGACCCGATCATTGGTGCAATCGTATCATTAGAGAACGGCACCAGTGTATCTACTACGATGTTAGGTGCATTTGAGGTGATGGTCACCCCTGGGGATCACACACTAACCATCAGTGCTGAAAACATCGAATCGCAAGATGTTCAGGTTATAGTGAATGGTGAAGGAACCGACCTAGGAATAATTTTCACATCTTATATAGATTATTCAAAATTAAATAATTCAATGATTATTACAGCAATATCGATTACAGTTATTGTGACAGCTCTTCTTGGAGGCGTTTGGTATCTGAGAAAGAAGAAGTGAGTAATGCCTAAAAAGGGGTATTGAAGTCGAGCCAATAAATGGTGGGCCCAAGGTGATTAGGGCTCCTACGGATGACTGGCTTAAACGATTTCTTTCCGAATTCGGAAATCTGCCTTTGGAGGAAGAAGGGAACCTCAAAGTGGTTCCGGCAAACCTTTTTTATCATTTTTTCAACCATTAATAAAGATAGCTACTGTTTTTCTGTTTTACTGATTACTTCTGTATACTGGCTCAGGAAAACATTAGAAAATAGTTACTGTTTTATTACATCCACTTTTTCTCTTACCAAGGAAACTCTCTTTATGATCGAAGGGTGCGTATTTAGAGTCCGATCAAATAATCGGTCAAAGAGAGTGCTCTTTACTGATCTGTGGGGGGTTTTGTTTAGAACTTTCTCAACAATAATTGACGGGTTATCAATCCCATATTTTGTCTGAAGTAGCAGTGCCGCATGATTATCCGCTTGAATTTCATCGTATTCTAGATTTTTTCTAAATAATATCATCATAATTAATGGTAAAATCATTAATATAAAAAAAATAGTAAAATTAAATGATGTGAATTCCAATATGCCAAACATAATCAATAACAATGTGGACAACCCAGATGAAAAACAGACAAGCCAGATAATCGCAAGTATGTTACCATTTTGAGAATCATTCAAATGGCTTTCTTCATGCAATAGAGAAAAAATTAACTCATCCCTAGATAAGGATGAGCAATCCCCGTAATAATAAATCTGTTTTTTAAATCTAGATGCTAAAAAATCCGGTCGCTTACGATATGAACGCTTATGCCTTATTATTCGATGAATATTCATCAATCCATCGTTTTTTAACATAGATGAAACTGATTGAACATTATCGTTTTTATTTCTTGAATCCATTCCAACAAAATATTCATTTTATCATATTTAAAGATGCAATAAAATACGATCGGGGTATGAATTTAACAGCGAGCACGAGGGACTCGTTAATCGTCTAAGCTATTTTGGCACTAATTGTTATTTATTCAAAATATGCTATTACATATTTTATAAGTGGTTTGAGAATAAATTAGGTAGTAACCTTCGGGGATTCGAACATTTCTACATAATTGAGTAAACTAACTTGTACCTTCCTGGTTCTCTCAAGGATTATTGGAAGCGCCCTTACGATTCCAAAATCCGACGAATAGTCCTCAGGACTGGGTTTCATATCTGGATATCGAGTACATTGTTCATGTGGGAAGGTTATAACTGCGAGTACGATAAGTGAAAAATTATTCGATACCTTTTCAATCGAACTGTTAATCAGCTCGTCCATTTCTGGGTTGGGTTGATCCCAATCACTTATTCTTTCTGGTTTGAAGATTAGATTCATTACTAGTTTCAGAGCGGGAGTAGCTTTGGTAATTGCCTCTGCACTGAATGTATCATAATTTTCTAGAGCTTCAAGAATACTTATGTAAGTTGGTTTAACGATTCCAGGTGGTTCTTCTTTATATTTTAGAGCTTTATTAACTCCGGTAACAAGATCGATCAATCCAACGATGTTTGTATTCATTCCTGGGGATGCCTGCTTAATTAATGGAATGAAATCGGACATAATCTCGACCATCTTCGAAAAAATGAGTGGTGAATTATGGCCTATCTCTTTTTTTAGAAAATTCATATCAACAACCCCAAAAGTGAGGAGATAGGCCTTACACAATTTTTCTACAGACTGTTGTGCATGAAACACTGACAGTGAAAAAATTCCTTCCTTTGATAAAATTTCTGAGGCCGTCAGATCCATTTCTGCACATCGAATGAATGATTTGGCGAGATGTAAATTTTCAGGCGCTGGTCGTTTGAAGTTTAATGAACCATATTTTGTCATCAGATGAGAAGAATAATCACTCTCGATTTGATCGGACATAATAATGTGAAAGAGCGGACACGCTTAAATGATTTTATTATGTATATATTAGAGATGACTTGAGACCGCCCCTTAATAAACCGGATTGACTGAATGATAAACGAGCGCAGGATGATTCGAGATCGATGCGAAACTGGTTAAACTAATTAATTTAATAAATGACAACCCACTGACCGTTAGTTAATTGATTTATTTGGGGAGTTTTTCCCAGCATCCATTATATTTTTTTATCGCACCGTAATTGGCTCCCCACTGATAATTAGGACGAACAGTTGATTTTCCTTCAGCTGTCCATTTTTGCATTTTTTCATCATAATTTTTTTGATACTCGTCCATCGCTTCTTTACTCGTTAGAATGAAAAAAATGGGATTATCCCCTACTTCACCAACATTAGTGAAAATATAGAACAAATTTTCTTTAACGTCCCTCTTACAATAAGTGCAAAAAGTAGTAGTCTTTTTCACACTTTTAACTTCAACCGAAAAATGCACGTTGCCCGGGCTTTTAGCAATAATATCAGTCTCATCAGCATTACCCATGGTGAAACCGACAAAATATCCTCTTTTAACCAGTTCAGCCGCTACATAAAATTGGCCAGACCATTGAGTTTTGTACTTATCTTTATTCGAAGACACAATCAATAAAAAAACTAATGATGCCTAATATAACTTACTCGGGTTTTATTTATATAAAAACATTAGTAATTATTTAACGAATGTGTAGTATTAATCTTTTTTAGACCGTCTGAAAATAAAGATTTAAACAATTACCATATTGAATTTCAGTAGGCTGGTAGAATGCTATGACTGAATCTTTCCAAGTTAAAGGGGGAAAAACCGTTTACTATGTAGTAAAAGGAAAAAACAACACGACCCCATTAAAATTTTTTACTGAATACGATGAAGCTGATCTATTCATAAAAGAAAATAACAATTTGAGTCACACATCGGATGAAGAAAAATTGTTCCTCTGCAATTCGGTGGATGAAGACCATTACCTATTGATAGACGAGTTAATCAATGAATACCTAGAATCTGAGTCAATTATTGATCAACCCGTTGTTGTCTTCTATAAAAGAAGCAAGATTTACAAAATTGTTTCAAATGAAATCCTGACTAATGAACACTGGGTCAAGTATCCGTTCACCTTGTTTGGTTCGATATTTGATACGAATGTGTTGATCAGGGACCCTTATGGAAGTTCAGAATTGAGTTGAATTTGATAATTGAGGGTGATTTTCAATAATTCGACTGACTTAATAAGGGCAGCAGTCGAACTCACTAGAAACATGATATTAGCCTTGTTTCTTTATTCTTTTTTATTGGTTTTTTAAATATTCAATGACACAATTAACGAGTTCTTTATTCATATTACCTGGGGAGGTTCGAATAATCTGAACATGCTGATCCTTGTCGTTTATCCTCTTCTGAACAGCAGTTTTTAATGGCTTCCATCTCTCTGAATCGATCTTCACATTGTCGATGTCGTCGTAGTATGCCATGATTACTTTCTGGCGACCACACGAATAATACTTGTCAGCTGTGCCCCCTTTGGCTACTACCCTTACCCTACCTAAGATGCACATACTAAGAATGTCTCCACAGATAATTTTCACATTCCCCTTGCACTTCTCTTCGATTTCACATAATACAATGGCTCTACCAGCGTAGCCATCGATGGGTTTTTCATAAGATTCCAGGACAGCAATATCAATGTGAGAAATCTGAATATAGTCACCATCAGCAGTAGCGATTTCTCCCACTGCAACACATTTATTTTCTCCGCTTTCCGCATGATCAATGCACACCTCATATGGCCGATGCCTAAATTTATCTCGAATTTTTTCTTCCAATTTTTTCCCGATTTCTCCGGTATTCTTCCCATTCATAATCATCAATGAATTTTGATTTTAATAAAAAGAATTGACGCATATCGTTGATCAACAAACAAATTTTGATAAATTAGCCATGAAAATACCGAATGCCCCCTAATAGAAGTGGCCACTAAATAATTCCGAAGGAAAACTATGCCATTACATCGATTCCTAATTCGGATGTATAAATATTTTATGGATTATTTTTAAAAGGGGTCATTCGGAAAGAAACATTGAGATATCGTATAGACTCTACAATCGATAAATATTCATTTGATGCCTAATAATTAATAATCAGCATCGATTCATTTTCCCATTTTTCTGGACTTAAAACGAGATACAGTTTAACTGCGCCAAGATATTTATGACTCCATCACGGGTCAACCCCAATACGAAAATTCGACGTCCGTAACTTCAATATTGTTCTTCTATCCACCAGAGTATTAGGAGAGGATCATGGATACTACCCGAAGATAAGATTAGGTAGCCACAATTTCTTCATAATTTTTAATAATTAAAAATATGGTTAATGTTTTGAAGCCTCTTTTTCCAACATATCGAGGAATAGCCGTTCTTTGGGAACTTTACTAGGTGCCTGAGATATTGCATATGCACATTGATCTAATTCATCTCTTCTCACTCCAAATACTAGCTTTTCTGAATTAAAGCAGGTCATCAAATCAACAAGTGCGACAAAATCATGGTTTAAGACTTTAATCACCTTGGGTAGCTTTGACCATGGCTCTTGCACAGCTCTCGTATTAGGAACCGCAACAACTGCATATTCTGGGCTCAGGGGTAATAGAATGCCGGTCCCATCGCCATCTGGTCTATACGTATCAATGGTTACACTTTTATCCAAGCTCAATCTATATGCCGGACAATCCGATGTGCAGAATTTTACATCCGTTTCATTTTTAAAGTAAAAGAGTACAAAATCCATCGCTTGACTTTTTGGAAGTGGAGTCATCAAATCGGGATCGTCCCTAAGCCAGATTCTTCTTACTTGTCTCATTGACTCTTCATCGAATGAGGCTTTTTCTACTGACTGACCTGTGGGTTGGTCCCGAACATCGCCCCATTCAAGAGATCTCATATGGAGGGCCCAGATAAATTCTCTCAATACCTTTTCATCTTCAGAATTAATAGTCGACGCATTTCCATTTAAGACTTTAGAAATGATAGGTGCTGACGAATTCTCGATAGCATCCATATAATCGTCTGTGTCATCGTCGTAAATTCTTCTTCTCCAGCATTTAACCTCCGGATTTACTTCCTCTATCATTAAAGACCGGTTCATTTCCCAGAACCTTCTCGTTGCATTATTGGAAAAGTTACGCAGATAAAAGCGAGGAATATAGTGTTGCCTTGTGCTCATAAAAGGAAAATAATCGAACGACTAATAATATGTTTGGTGTCATATACTATTTATCCAGATATTCATTCTTTCATGTTAAAGATGCCTTCTTCTCGCAAGAAAAAATAAAATTTCTTAATAACCGAATTAAGATTCAGAGATCAGATAACGCGGGTTATGAACACCATGGCTTCGTGTTTTTTTAAGCGAATACTCCCCCTTTCAATTTCTTCAGCTTAAAGGCGATCAATGCGAAATGTCCGAAGGCCAATAGTCCCACAATAATCATTGCTAACATGAACAACCACAGCAATGAATTTGCTCCAGACTCAACATCGAGTTGGGTGGAGCTGAACCACATAAAGAATAGAGCTGAAAACATTTCAACTCCCGGTCTTTTCAATTCCGTTACAATTCTTGCAGCCTCCTGAACCAATATTGAGTATTGATTTTCAGGACCCGTGGTGAGATCGATTAATTCTTTGGAGAAGTTGGCAGAAGCTGCCTTACCGGTTAAAAGATGCGCATAAACATAGGTACGATAGAATGACCAGGCGGTATTTAATAGAATTTTTGGAAGAGATATTGCAAATAGAAATACCGAGGATAAAAGTAATCCTTGGTAGATCAGCTCCACGGAAACAGCCATAGCAGTGTATCCCAGTGATAAGTAAAGAGTATATCCCAGTGATTGCGGGGATATCACCGCGATATCTCTGCCGATTTCCCTTTTTCTCGATAATACAATTATATCTTCTTCATTATATTACTATTCACATATTTATCACAATACCACCACAAAAATGTAAACCAGTTCACAAGTGATCTAATTGAATTTAGAAATTGGGTGGGGGCCTAACGGTGATGACATGTATAATCAGCATAATTCCAATAATTATAATTTACACTGATTAAAATATTTTACAAAGCTTTCAACTTTGTCCACAGAACCCGATATAAAATTAACTCCGTTTTGGAACTCAATTTTTGCGACGATATCCGTGGGAGAAATCGGCTTAACTAACCGCAAATCGATTGATAATAAATTCGGGGTTTCATCAAACCAGTCTTCCTGAGTTTTTATAGCATAAACTACAGGTTTATGATTATTTTCTATTTTAAAATAAGACTGCTCAACATTTTTAATTTCTGCCAGTGAACTGATCAGTAGGGGTATATCATTAGAATTTTCAATAAAAATCTCGTATTTTAATTTTTGATCTAGAAAATATTCGTCACTTTGATTTAATCGTTGTCTTTTTACATGCTCAGCACGCAACTGTTCATCACTCGAAAAACGTTCGAAATCATGTATTGCCCCAATAATGGCCTTTACTGTCTCGCCTCCGGGATTTGAGGCGTAGTTCCTCGCATATTCGTAAGCTGATGAAAAGGAAATGGGTTTGAATTCGTCATAGCGGCCAGAATCCGACGTATATGCCTTTAAGGTGTTGTAATTAGACCAGCCACCGTCATTAATTCCGAACCACCCAAAACGCTCATATGTTGAGCATATTATTTTCACATCATCCATTTTATAGGGAAGTAGATCGTGGTCACCAGGTACAAAACCCCTTTCTTCGATGGACCTTGAGAACTGGGAACTGGTTCCATGATAGACAACTACACCATCGTTCTTAATCCAATCTGGTAATGGATTTTTACAATCATCTGGGTCCAGAACACAAGATTTGAACATTATCATTCACCCTAATTGATGTATTCATCAATTTTCCATGAATCTCATCCCATTCCTCCATATATACAATAAATGTGTTCATTATTTTGTGGGGATGTGAGTGGTCAATTTTTCCAATAAGCGGTCAAAAACAATAATTTTCGATCTGGAGATGTACTACCCAGAATCGCAAAAAGACATCCATAATGGATCATTACACTTCAATCCGAACGATCCAGGCAATTTCATTATTGGTGGAGTATTTGCCACCTTCTGTACAAACGATGTTAATAGCATGGATTTTGGATCTAACTTAGAGTATACTCATTTTTGGTGTAATGATGAAGATGGTGAAAAACAGATGCTCGATGGCATCTATCAATATTTTACCCAGGCATGGGATTCAGTAAACAAACTCGATGTAAAAGAAGCAGATTTAACCTTATGTGGTGTAGGTATTTCCAGAGTAGATGTCCCATCCTTATACGTACGCTGTTTAAAAAACGAAATCGACACACCAAGCAATTTATTCTCCACATTTTTCAAGACGAAATTTGTTGACCTATCTGAGGTTGGAATTCCACTATTCGGTAGGAATCGCAGAATTTTACATCCCATTACGAAAGGTGATCTAGCAAAAATGTTCGGGATGGCAATGACATCTGACGTCAAATTTGATGTTAGAAACGCCGTGGATATGAAGAGATTTGATGATATTAGAAAAAGAACAGAAATTGAGGTTAAACAGATTGCTAAATGCTACTGGTTCCTTTCAGGTTACGCTCTGAAGGCAAAGAATCCTTGGTACTAATTTAATTAATATTTTCACTGTTGAACTAGATCGTTATTGAAGGTTACCAGTTTAGATTTTTTATAATCTGGGTCAGGTTTTTATCGCTGAATGGCATTCAGAGCATCGTTTGTGACCGGCATGCAGTTCGACGACATCATCGCGAAATATCGCTCAGAATCCTATTCGGAACGCGACAAAGGGACCCGATTCGAGGAATTGATGGCGAGGTACTTCATGACCGATCCGACCTACGCGTCCATGCTCGAATGGACAAAGTCATGGATGAATTTTCCTGGCAGATCTGACCTCGGCAGGATGGATACTGGTATCGATCTCGTAGCCAAGACCAAGACCGGCGAATACTGGGCCATCCAATGCAAATGCTATGCTGCGAATCATAGGGTTTCCAAAGCGGATATGGACACGTTCATATCCACGTCTGGTAGGAAGTTCCGCGATGACGAAGGGAACATGACCGCGTTCTCACAGCGTGTCATTGTCGCTACAACGGATAACTGGGGAGAGAATGCTATCGAAGGCACATCAAGACAGACGATCCCCGTCATAATAATCAGCCTCAGCATGCTCAACGAGGCTCCTGTCAAATGGGGGGAGATCGAAGAAGGAGCCCATGGAAGTATTGCAAGGAAGGAGAAGTATTCACTACGCCCCCATCAACAGGAAGCTGTAGACAAGGCAATCGAGCATTATCGCAATAACGACCGTGGAAAGATGATAATGGCTTGTGGTACTGGCAAGACATTCACATCACTCAAGGTCATGGAGGCCATCCTGGATGAGAGTAGTAACAAGAAGAAGGAAGATTGTATCTTGTTCCTTGCCCCTTCCATATCATTGGTCGGTCAGACACTCAGAGAGTGGATGGCCAATGCGGAAAAAGAATTAACGCCCATTTGTGTGTGTTCCGATCCGTCTGTATCCAAGAAACGCATTGAGGATGACATCGGGGAAAGGGTCGAAGATCTGGGAGCACCCGCAACTACAGATGCAGGAAGGATACTATTCCAATACCGACAGAGTACGGGGACGACCGTCATTTTCTCTACTTATCAATCCATTGATTCTGTGATTGCCGCACAGAGGGCGGGACTTCCAGAGTTCGATCTCATCATATGCGATGAAGCACATAGGACAACCGGCGCGATAATATCAAATGAAGATGAAAGCAGCTTCACCAAGGTACACAGCAACGACAACATAAAGGTGAAGAAGAGACTGTATATGACGGCAACTCCGCGTCTGTACGGTGTCAAAGGTAAGGAAGATGCTCTGAAGGCGTCCATCGTCCTATGTTCGATGGATGATGAAACGTTGTACGGTAAGGAGTTCTACAACATCTCGTTTGGAAAGGCTGTCGAATTGGACCTTCTTTCCGATTACAAGGTTCTTATTTTGACAACCCCGGAGAAGGGTGTTCCTAAGATTGTAAGGGAACATTGGACGGATGAGAACGGTGAGATCGATGTCGATGTCCGTTGCAAGATATGGGGATGTCTCAACGCATTGGCGAAGAACGTTGCCTATGATGAGACTTTGAAGAACACGGACCCCGATCCAATGCGTTCCGCGGTCATATTCTGCCGCACTATTGCTATGTCGAAGGCCATTTCTAAAGTATTCAATGACATGGCCAAATCCCCGATGAGCCCCACGTCTCTGGATGTCAGACACATAGACGGAAGGATGCGTTCCATGGACCGTGAAAGGCTCATGACCTGGCTGAAAGCCGATGAAAGTACTGGATGCCGTGCGTTATCTAACGTTAGGTGTCTAAGCGAGGGTGTGGACGTTCCGGCATTGGATTCGGTCATATTCATGGGAACTAAGAGTTCTCTCGTCGATGTCGTACAATCCGTTGGACGGGTAATGAGGAAGGCTCAAGGTAAAAAATACGGTTACATCATCATTCCCGTCGTTATTCCTGAGAGCGAAGATCCGGAAACGACCCTGAGCAACAATGAAAATTACAAAATCGTATGGGATGTTCTCCGTGCATTAAGGTCCCATGATGAAAGATTAGATGCTGAAATCAACACATTCAACCTTAGGAAGAATAATTCAACGGGACGAATCCATATAGGACTCCCTTATCCGTACGGTTCGGGGGGTAATGATTCAAACCCTGAGGAGTACCTCCCATTCGTCGACGGCCAATACTCTCTGGACGATTTCGGCGGTGCACTACTGGCGAGACTTGTACTCAAGGTCGGAGACAGAGAGTATATAGAGAACTGGGCGAAAAATGTCGCCAAGGTCATGCCCACGCTCATCGAAAGATTGACGAAGATCTGCCAGCATGAGGAACAAGTGTACAAGGGATACAAGCCCGCGTTCAACAGGTTCCTCAAAGGACTGAGGTTCTGTGTAAATGATAACGTCGACGAGAAGACCTCAATCGACATGCTTGCGCAGCAGATTATAACTAAACCAATTTTTGAGAAGCTGTTTGCGAAGGATGGCTTCGCTATGCAGAACTCCGTCTCCCAGACCATTGATGAGATGCTTCAGGAGATCGATGCGAAGAATGGTCTTGAAGACATCAACAAGGAATTAGAGGAGTTCTATAAAAGCGTCGAGAACACCCTCAGCATGATCGATACTGCTGATGGGAAACAGAAGGTCGTTATGGCCTTGTATGAAAAGTTCTTCAAGAACGCCTTCCCCAGGGGTCAAACCATCGATGGAGTTGTCTACACCCCGCAGGAGATCGTTGATTTCATAATTCGTTCGGCCGCCGACGCACTGAAAGCAGAATTTGGCATCGACATAAATGATGAAAATGTAAACATTCTCGATCCGTTCACCGGTACGGGTACATTCATCGCTAGACTGATGGAGACAGGCATCATTACGAAGGAGAACCTCGAAAGGAAGTATCGGAACGAACTTTTCGCCAATGAGATCACCCTTCTGGCTTACTACATCGCGACGGTCAACATCGAGAACACATTCGCAAGAATCACAGGCAAGGACGAGTACGTTCCGTTCGACAACATACTTCTCACGGATACATTCAATATCGAGCATATCTGTGAAAAGAAGACAGAACAGATGAAACTGGATGACGGCGTGACCTTCAAAATCAACAAGGGCAGGATCAGAAAGGAGCACAACTCTCCGATCACCGTAATCATGGGCAACCCGCCTTATGGTGCTAGCCAGAAATCGGCCAATGACAATGCAAAGAAAAGGAAGTACAGAGAAGGAATCGATAAAAGAATCGAGGAAAGTTATCTAAACGATTCCCTGTTTAATGAAAAGGCAGGGTTGGTCAAGTCAGTATACGACAATTATATTCGTGCATTCCGCTGGGCGACCGACCGTATTGGTGATAAAGATGGGGTAATTGCATTCGTCACACCGAATGGCTGGCTCACTAGTAGCGCATTCCAAGGTTTTAGAAAATGTATCGAGAATGAATTTTCGAAGATCATGGTCTTTGATTTGAGAGGAGATGCTACATGTCAGGGAGAAAGAAGGCGTCAAGAGGGCGATGGAGTGTTTGGAGACGGTTCCAGAACAGCAATATCCATCACCCTACTCATTAAACGTATGAATCACTCTGGAAAGGCGGAAATCCGATATTATAAAACTCCCGATTACGCCAAACGTTCGGAAAAATTCGATTTGTTGAGTGGTTCCGACTCATTCATTATCATGAATAAAAAGAGGTTAATGGACTCCCTTGAACCTAAGCCCAATGGCGACTGGCTGATCGAACGCAACGAGGCCTTCAATACGCTCATCCCTTTTGCCGGAGACGCTCATAAGAAATTCGAAAATCATTGTGAAGATACGGTCTTCGTTGGATACAGTAATGGATATGCAACTAATCGCGACATTTGGTGCTATAACTATTCAATAAAATCTGTTTGTAAGAATATGTCCAGTATGATTGAAGAATATAATCTACAAACAGAAAGTGGATGCATTGAATACAATTCTGAAAAAATTGCTTGGACTGCGGGCTTGGAAAGTTTATCGAAGAAACGGAAAAAAGTGACTTTCAATGAAAAATTAATACATCCTGCATCATATCGCCCTTATTCCAGGCAGTATTTTTACCACGGAGAAGACGTAATCGAAAGAAGATTGCAAAATGACAAGTTTTTTCCTTCGTCTCATTCCGATAACTTATTGATTTGCGTGTCAGGGATAGGTGATAAAACAGATTTCTCATGTCTCATAACAAATTGTATGGCCGATCTTCATTTTGTTGGAACTTCTCAATGTTTCCCCCTCTATTGGTATGAAGATAATACTAATATTAGGCGCAAGAACAAGCAACAATCTCTAATCGATGATGATTCCGATCACTTGACCAGACGCGACGGGATCAGCGAATACATCCTCAGAGAGGCCAGGAAGAAGTATGGTTCCGATGTAATAAAAGAAGACATCTTCTATTATATTTACGGATATCTTCACTCTCCTGAGTACCGGAGAGCTTTCTCCAACGATCTAAAATTTTCATTACCCAGGATAGGTCTTGTCGATAGTAAGGGGGATTTTTATACTTTCTCGAACGCAGGAAGAGAACTTGCTGCATTACATCTTAGTTATGAAAATTATGAGGCCCCAGAATCCGTGAAAATATCTGGGAACCTAGATATACTAGACGTATTGAAGAAAGAGAACATCTGTAAGGTCACCAAGATGAGACTTTACCCAGAGGATAGGAAAATTGTGTACAACGATTACATAACAATCGAAAACATCCCCGAAGAGGCGTTCCAATATATTGTGAACGGCCGCAGTGCGATGGGATGGATTGTAGATCAGTATCGATATGATTTTGATAATAATTCAAGGATTGTCAACGACCCCAATGAGTTCGCGGGAGGCAGTTACATCCTGAAATTGCTCTTGTCGGTCATAACCGTCAGTGTGAAAACGATGGAGATAGTAAAAGGTCTCCCGTCGATAGGACTTCCGATGAAGAGTGAGACAATCCCTGAACAATCGTAATTCAAGTGAAAATCATCCTCTTGAATACATCGATCCGGACCCATCAAAAGGATGATTCTTACCAACAAGACTATTAACGAAATAATTGTTTTTTTTAAGGAGGCAGGGTGTCTTTTTTTTAACAGATTCCCCTCCATTAAACAAGGAGACAAAATCTAACAAATTACTGATAAGAATTAGGCATCAAATCGGAAAATTTCATTTTCATGTTTCTAAAATCTAATATTTTATATCATGAATTCATTGAAAAAATCGTGTCGTATAATGGGGAAAAATATGACAAAAACAAGCATAATTACCTCAAAAACCGGGGGTTCCGGAGATGAAAAAGACCCTTTACCTGGAAAGACGACATTACCGAAAGTTCTGACTTATGATGAAATAGATCGCCTGCTTTTATCGATGGACGATATTGAGGACCTTTCGGCTTGTAGAATCATGCTCTTTGCGGGATTACGAGTGGAAGAGGCATCAAGTCTCCAGATAGATGATGTAGACCGGGAAAGGCGGGCAGTGTTCGTTAAGCAGGGAAAAGGGGGAAAAGATCGTTGGGCTCCCTGCGATATTGCTACGATCTCGCTTGCCAACTGCTATGCAAACTCAATCGGAAGGAAAGGTAACGAACATCTTTTCACCAAGACTACGAGGACTTTACAGAGGCATATTGAAGACGCCTATGAGAGGGCTGGTATAACCTGGGGAGCGACCTGCCACACACTGAGGCACACTTGTGCTACATGGCAATTGGATAAAGGCATACCATTAGAAATCGTAAGGGAGAATCTTGGACATGAGGATATAACGACAACTCAGATATACCTTCATTTAAACATCAGACAGAGATCGAAAATTTATCAAGATGCATCCAGATTCGGGATTTAATAAAAATATAATATTAACTAATTTCTTCAATAACGTTTGTAAAAAATGTTATCCATACTCCTAATTCGGGGTTGTGTTTAGAACTTATACTTGCGACAAAATGAAACGGGGGATCGCATTCCGAATCATCCCACTGTCTTCGAAATTTTACACCTCTATTTTTTTCGATTTGGACGATTATGTAAAAAAACAAGTGACAGACAGATTTTAAATTATTTTCATAGTCGAGTAGATGATCCGAATACGGTTTCATTCCCTTGCATTGTGATGGGTCAACATACTTATGAGGATTCAGTTTAAAATCAAATATTTGTTTTATGATGGTAGTTCCTTGATCAATAGCGAGTTTTTCTAAGGCTACTTTTCGTCTATATTCCTTCGGATATTTCGATTCGTTTTTTGTCAGTGCTATATGCCCGCGCTTGGGCTTGACAACGATTCCTTCTTCAATCAGTTCATTAATCGCATCGTAAAGAATTCTCTGAGAACAAATTGATCCAACTATAGATTTTCTAATCATCCTGGTTTCGCACCAGTCATTTTGTTTGAGATAATCCAATATAACAATCTTGGCGTCCTCTATCTTTGTGGGTCCTGATATAACCATTATTTTCACCGTTTTGCTAGTTTTTTCTACTTATTGCAATTACGACTATAGAATATCCAGTAAATAAAAATATACATGGTATGTATAACAAATAAAATAACTAATTTTATAATTGTTATAATAAACAACAGAGATGTTTTAGCTTTATGAACCATAATAAGGCCGAAGTAAAACAAATCCACATTCTGATTCCAAAGAAAATGTGGGATAGAATTAAAAGAGAAGCTAAAAGAAAGGGATTATCCAGTAGTGCAGAAATTCGCATTGTTCTTGATGCCCACTACAGAGAAAAATCAATAGACTGCCGATCCCCGGCTTCACGGACGAATTATAAGCTTGTTACTAAAGTGCACGGAGGATTGTGATATGGGATATGATGATGAGCTGAACGCCCGAAAGATGGCTTAGGGGGAGAATCGTGCCAATTGATCAATGCACCAGCTTAAGCGCTGCAGAAAAAGGCAGGGCAGATCCCGACACCACAGATGTAAAGGACACATTTGAAAACCTTCAGAAAGAAGGGAGAGGACACGTAAGAGCGGTCCCTGATAAAATGACTGCCCAATCAGCGCCTAAGCAGTCCTTCAATGTACACACGGTGAAGGTCATCCTCGACGGCAAGGGTTATCTTGACGACCGAATGATTATCGATGCCACTGCTCCAGATGGTATACGGCGCTCACTTTCGATCAGGGCATGGTATTTAGAGGTCCTCGCCTGCATGAACGAAGAGCCTTGGAAATTCATGGGCGCATCTCTACTTCAGATCGCCCACAAGGTGGAATTTTCCAACATGATCAAGGGGGTCAAACGGGACTATGGATACCTCGGACCCTGAACCTCCAACCATCGAGCTGTTATATGCGGCTTTTCTCGAACTCAAGGCTGATCTGCTTGAGAAAGAAAGGCCCAAGGCTCGAAAGAACAGAGCACAGTGGCGGAGCAAATTACCGCTTCTCGAGGATCTAGTGATAAACCAAGGCTATGTCCGATACCATGACGCTGAGCGGCTGGGATTAAACAACACGGAATGGGACCGCGCTACGTCGGCATTGATGTGTGCTCATCCGGACTGGAGGAAGGTCATCGTCAATCATAGGAAGATACTGCACCGGCCCGACTTCAACATCCAACATATAGAGCTCGAGGACCTGGCATACCAGAATTACACCAGCAATGACCCGAAGGTCCTGGGGCACATGATCAAAAGGATCCTCCGGGCGGGTCGACTTAACGTTCTTGACGATCTCCAGAAAAATCAACCCAAGACTGGTGAGGAATGGAGGAACCGGTTCCTCGACAGTCTCACGGATTACATCAAGGACAACCGGTACCCAATCCAACGCGAGATAAGAAACGACCGAGGAATACCACGTTCCGCCGATTGGTTCAGCAAGAAGGAAAATTGATGGCCAGCAGGCATTCACAACCCATTAATATCTCTGACCTCGTTGTCAATGCCGAGGCCGCTCGAAATGACGCGCATCGGCGCGGGCGACCTAGCAAAGCCGATCGGCTGGCACAGAGGGGGAGGTCTATGGGCAGGTATCCCCTGATGGTTGCAGCCGAGAAATATCTAGAGGTGAGGGAGCTAAAAGTGGGCATGAGCACGATGAAATACGAGAAAAGGAAGGTCAGGCACATTGTCAGAGAGTTCGAAGCGATGCGGGAGCGTAAGGAGATTAGGACGACCAACCCTAAGGAGATAGGTCCGATAGAAATTCGAGCTTTCCTAGGGTGGATGCGGGACCCGAGCAAGCATAATGGTAAACCCTTGGACCCCGATACCCAAGTTCATTACCTCTCCAAGATTGAAGGTATCCTGGAGATGAACGACAACCGCGTTCTCAAAAAGATGAGGGACGAAGGTTACAGCCTACCGCAGAAAGGTGGACGAAAACCGATCAGAGCGATCACCCAGTCAGACCTCGATTGTGTACAAGCTTCTGCCTGGAAGGTTAAAAAATCTACAGGAGAGCCATCCGGGTGGCGCAAGGCGAAGGCGCGGCTGTTAATGACCGCATACGTCGCGACTGGTCTGAGGCCTTCGGAACTCCGACTTTCCTTCGTGGAGGACCTCGACGTCAATCGGTGGAGGCTCTATGTCCGGACCCCCAAGGGATCGGGCGTATGGGCCGAGAACAGGACGGTGACGATCATGCCTCCCTATCGGCAGGATATACTCGACTTCCTGCGAGAGCGTGATGAGCTCCTCCGTTACTACGGTAGGGAACGATCGACATATCTGATCCCCAACCTCAGAGGGGGCGATGATAAGCCGTACAGCGAGAACCACTTCCGCATGCTCAAAGCAGAGGTGCAAAGGCTCTCTGGCGTTGACTTCCACCTCAAAGACTTCCGGTCCACCTTCGCCACGATGAGCGTTGAGAAGGACCCCAACCTCTTGATCGATGTATCGGCACAGCTAGGTCACTCGAATCTAAAAACTACGCAGAGGTTCTATGCCCAAATCTCTGCGGAGAGCGCCGGGTCCAGACTCGAGAAAGCATGGGACGCAAAGCCAATTTCAGAAGCGAACGATAAAAACACAAATTCTGAAATTGTGTTTGGAATGTTGATAAAAGCCTTGGGAATTAACACACCCGAGGACCTGCAACAGCTTCTCATCTCTCGATCAGAAGAATCGGTAAACCCCAGAATTGATTCTAAAACTCGACTAACTGGATACAACTGATACGGGCTCCTCCGAGCCCGCCATTATCCATATCTAGTCACCACATTTTTTTTATCACTATGTTTCTTCACATCGGCCTATAACGTAAAGGGCGTGAAAACTCTTTTTTAGATAATCTCTACGGCCCATCGTCTT
>Ga0209269_1000876_pt1 | contig 20598 bp, 19 predicted proteins | sample MTBAKMMethaMetaG_FD_187455 | JGI IMG/M metagenome (GOLD analysis project Ga0209269, IMG submission 187455) | Enrichment culture microbial communities from Arthur Kill intertidal strait, New Jersey, USA, that are MTBE-degrading - MTBE-AKM (Arthur... | ecosystem: Environmental > Aquatic > Marine >... | reverse complement strand
AGGACGTCCTGGCGCATGTGAGGGGGCGGGGGCACGAGGCGGCGCTGTCGGAAGTGTGGGAGAAGGGCGGGGAGGGGGGAATGGAACTGGCGGAGAAGGTGCTCGGTTCCATGAAGAAGGCCAACGGCTACCACCCGCTGTACGAACTGGGGCTTCCGCTGAAGGAGAAGATCGAGAAGATCGCCACGCACGTGTACGGAGCGGAGGGCGTGGACTACATCGAATCGGCCAGCGCGTTTTTGGAGGACCTGGAAAAGCGGGGTTACGGGACCCTGCCGGTGTGCATGGCGAAGACGCAGATGAGCCTGTCTGACGACCCGGGGAAAATCGGCCGGCCGAAGGGCTGGAGGCTCTTGGTGCGTGAAGTGAGGCTGTCGGCGGGAGCGGGTTTCGTGGTGCCGATCTGCGGGACGATCATGACGATGCCGGGGCTTCCGAAGCGCCCCGCGGCGGAGTCCATCGACGTGGACGACCAGGGCCGCATCACCGGGCTGTTCTAGGAAGTTTTTCGGGTCGCTTAATCGAGATGGGAAACGGGGAGCGGTTTTAACCGCTCCCCGTTTCCCATCTCGTGGATCTCCTATTGGAGAAAAACTACTTGATATCGGGGATCTTGATTTTGGCTTCCTTGTAGAACTTTGCAGCTCCCGGGTGAACGGGAACGGTGATCCCGTCCATTGCCGTCTGTGGCGTGATGAGCTTTGCCTTCGCGTGGACGTTCTGGATTTCCGCGATATGGGTCCAGAAAGCCTTCGTGAAGTCGTAGACGACCTTGTCGGAAACCTTGGAGTCGACCACGAGGATGGCCATGACGGCCGGCGTGTGGGTGTCCGTCGTCACGCCCTTGTAGGTGTTCGCGGGGATGACGCTGGGGACGAAGAAGGGGCTGTCCTTCTGGAGATTTTCGAGGGTAGCCTTGTCAAAATTGACGAGCGTGATGTCCTTCGTGGTGGCAAGATCCATGACGGCCGCGGTGGGGTATCCTGCGACGACGAAGCCGGCATCGATCTGGTTGTCCTTGAAGCGCTGGGTGGTCGCGTTGAAGTCAAGGAAATCGGTCTTCATGTCGGAGTACTTCAGGCCTGTTGAAAGGAAAATGGCACTGACGTCGGCCTGGACGCCCGAACCCGGTGCACCCACGGAGACTCGCTTTCCCTTGAGGTCTGTAAAGTTCTTGATGCCGGAATTCTTGAGGGCGATCAACTGGACATGCTCAGGGTAGAGGGAGGCGACTGCGCGGACGTTCTTGAACTCTTCCTTGAACATGGCCTTTCCCTTGTATGCCCAGAAAGCGGTATCGTTTTGGACCATGGCCATCTCGATCTTGTGAGTGCCGATGAGATTGAGGTTCGCTACGGAAGCGTTGCCTGTTTCAGCTGTGACCTGGAGATCGGGGACATACTTGCTAACAACCTGGGCGATGCCTCCACCGATCGGGTAATACGTTCCGCCGGTACCGCCAGTTGCGATGGATACGAACGTCTTTGCCGAAGCCACACCAGCAACGGCACCAACCACCATTAGGGCGGCCAAGGTGAGCATCAGGATCTTCTTCATAAAGCGAACTCCTCCTTTGAGATAATTTTTTAAAACCCATTTGCCTTATACGGAAAAGCCTTACAGAAAATAAAGGAATCGTTTATTTCCTTCGCTTCGTACTTTACCATTAAATTGTGGAATTCTCAACGGTTGAAGGAGGGAAGCGCAGCCATGGGATATAATGGTCCCGTTTTCGATCCAGGGTAAGAGTGACGGAAGGAGGAAACAGGATGAAACTCAAGGAAATATTCGGGTCCAGGGAAGAAGCTCCCCGGGAACACCAAGCGGTACGGGCTTTCGATGAGGGGGGCAAGTCGACGGAAACACACAATGCCGGTTTTGAACTCCAGGTGACACTGCGTTTTACAGAAGAAAGCCAGGTGGGGCGGGCTGCCCTTCTTCTGTCCTGCACGACCGACAAGCAATCCGAAGAAAAACTGAAAACATGCCTCAACGCCGAAGGCTGGAAAGCGGTAGCAACGGAGGTAGGGGGAATTGCCAGTGACCTTCCCCAGAAAATTACGCGTGCCCTTGTCGGGGCAGCTCTCAATGCGGGGGTCGTCGACAAGAAACCTCGTGAGATGCATGCCTTGATGCACGCGGCCCTTGAAGCGATAAACGGTTTCATTTCCCTTGGGACCCTTGAAGCGAGTATCGGCGCCAAGCTTGCCATCGTTAGAAACTCGGGCTGGATTGCCGTTTCCATGGTCGGGGACACTGCGTATCACGCGGTAGCCCACCATGAAAGGTGCGGGCTTGGAGTCATGCACATCTGAGCCTCCCTTGTCACGGGGGACGGTCTGTGCTAAAGTTTGCTTCTGTGTGTAGCCAAAGAAAAGATCGCATGGAGGTGCACCATCATGAAAAAGGAAATCCATCCCCGTTACGAAGACTGCAAGGTCGTTTGCGCTTGTGGCAATACCTTTGAAACACGATCCACCAGCAAGGAACTGAAGGTCGTGGTCTGTAATGCCTGCCATCCCTTCTACACAGGAAAGAAGGGACGTTTCGTTTCCGAGGCAGGGAGGCTGGAGAAATTCCAGAAGAAGTACGCCGGAGTGGATTACGGCCAGAAAAAGGAAACGGAAGAGAACTAGCGGGGAGCGCAAGCTCCCTTTTTTTATCACGGGAGGAAGGAATTGAATGGCTGCTCTGGTTAGCCTGATTGCCTCGACCCCCGAACCGGACAGGCTTGTAGCGGCTTCAGCGCGCCTATGCTACAGCCCGGGTTCGGCTTGTGACCTCGCCAGGGATGTGACCGGTGAAGAGGCCGTTCGCCTGTTGAAGCACCTGAGACGGAGCGGACACCTTTCACCCTTCGAACATGCCTCTTTTGTCTTCGCAGTGGACGGAATCAGCCGCGCCTGTTCGCACCAGCTTGTGCGACATCGCATTGCGAGCTTCAGCCAGCAGAGCCAGCGTTACGTGCGTGCGGAAAAGCCGGAATTTGTCGTTCCCCATACCGTTGGCGAGGTTCCCGAAGCCCTTTCCTGTTTTCGCGAGACGCTTGAGAAGGCCTATGAAGCCTACGGAAAGCTTGTAGCACTTGGAATTCCCCAGGAAGATGCGCGCTACGTCTTGCCGAATGCCTGTGAAACCCACCTCGTTGTTACAATGAACGCCCGGGAACTTCTTCACTTCTTTTCCCTCAGGCTTTGCAAGCGGGCCCAGTGGGAAATCCGCGAGGTTGCCAGGCAAATGCTGCTGCTGGCAAGGGAGAAAGCCCCGTGCCTCTTCACGACCGCCGGGCCTTCCTGTGTCACGGATGGAACCTGCGGTGAGGCACGTCCTTGCGGAAGCCCTTATGCGGACATGGAGGATCTCCTTGCGGGGCATTAGGTTCGGCATGCTTCGGCTCCTGCACCTTGCTGCTGCCTTCGCAACCGCGGCCGATGAACCGGCAAAGCTTCCGGTTGGTGGCCAAGCCGTGATCGAGGGAGTGCTGATGAGGGGCCGGGACAGATGGGCCCTCGCCGTCAGGGAAGAAACCGGAAAACTTTTCGAGAAAGTCTGGCCGAACGTTCCCTGGGCTTCCGCAGGGATGTGGCGGTTTCCGGTTTTCCGCGGCCTTGCAACGATGGCCGAAATGATGACGGTTGGTTTCAAGGCCCTTAGCCTCTCGGCCGAAGTGGCACTTGGAGAGGAGGAGCAGGTTTCCTGGTGGGAAATGGCCCTGACGGTGGGAATCGCTCTGCTTCTTGTCGCGGCACTCTTCGTGGCATTTCCTGTCTGGCTGACGGATCGCCTCTATGGCCTGGACTGGGGGTCGACGTGGGGTGGGCGCACGCTTGAAGGGGTCATCCGTGCCGCTGTTTTTGTTTCCTACATCGGGTTTATCGGGCTTTGGAAGGACATGCGACGAGTTTTCGAATACCACGGTGCAGAACACAAGACGATCAACGCCTACGAAGCGGGATTGCCGATGGACGATTTGGAATCGCTTATGAAAAGTTCCCGGTTCCATACACGCTGCGGAACCTCCTTCCTCCTCGTGGTTGTGGGAGTCAGCATCGTCGTTTTTGCGCTGGCAGGCGATGGAGGTCTCTGGTGGCGTATCGGAAGCCGCATTCTCCTTCTTCCCCTGGTCATCGGGATTGCCTACGAAATCATCCGGGGCTCCTCGCGGTTTCCCCGGGCGGGTAGGTGGATTATGTGCCCTACCTTGTGGTTGCAATACCTGACAACTCGGGAACCGGACGAAAGCCAGCTGCGGGTCGCCCTAAAGGCCCTTGAGCTTGCCCTGGGCGAAAAGAAGGAAATGGGACCGGCATCAGCTGCCGTGGAGGGATAATTCATGGATTTTGGCAAAAAGCTGGAGGAAGTGGAAAAGACCTATGTCGAACTCGAGAGACTGTTGACGCTTCCTGAAGTGGTGAAGGATCCCCACGAGCTTCAGAAGGCTGCCAAGAGGCACTCCGACCTTTCGCCGATCGTGGAAACGTATCGGCTTTACCAACGCGCCCGAGCAGACCTGCAGGATACCCGCGAAATCTTTGACACCGACGACAGCGAGATGAAGGAGATGGCAAGAGAGGAAATCGGCCGGCTCGAAACCCTTGTTGCCGAACTGGAAACCCGCATCGGAATCCTGCTGATCCCCAAGGATCCGAACGATGACCGAAGCGTTATCATCGAAATCAGGGGCGGAGCAGGCGGGGAAGAAGCCGCGCTCTTTGCCGCCAACCTCTACCGAATGTATACGCGATTTGCCGAACGAAACAACTGGAGCACTGAATTGATGGTTCTGAACGAAACGGGAATTGGAGGCTTCAAGGAGGTCGCCTTCCGGATCCCGAACGCGGGGGCTTATAGCCAGCTGAAATACGAAAGCGGGGTTCACCGGGTCCAGCGTGTCCCTGTGACCGAGGCAAGCGGGCGCATCCACACGTCGACTGCTACTGTGGCGGTTTTGCCCGAGGCGGACGAGGTGGACGTGCAGATCAACACTGAGGATCTCAGGGTTGACACGTTCCGTGCGAGTGGCGCGGGGGGACAATACGTCAACATGACGGATTCCGCGGTGCGGATAACGCATATCCCCAGCGGAGTGGTTGTTTCCTGCCAGGACGAGCGATCCCAGTTGAAGAATCGCGTCAAGGCCATGACGATGCTCCGGGCGAAGCTCTATGACAGTGAACTTCAAAAGCAGCAGGATGCCCTTGCTTCGGAGCGCCGGGGCCAGATCGGGACGGCCGACAGGTCGGAGCGCATTCGGACCTACAACTTTCCACAGAATCGCCTGACCGATCACAGAATTGGCCTGACCCTCTACAAGCTTGACCAAATCATGGACGGGGATCTTCTGGAACTGATCGAGGCCCTAAACCTTGCGGACCAGGCGAATAAACTGAAAAACCTGGAAAGCTAGGAGGCCCGTTGCCGGATGAACCGCGGAGAAGCCCGGCGCTTTGCCCTTGAAAGACTCAAAGCCAACGGAATATCCCGCGCCGCTCTCGAGGCGGATCTTTTATGCACTGAGGTTTTTGGCTGTTCCCGGGAGTCACTGCTGGCCCATCCCGAAGAACCCGTTGCCCCCGGCCAGGCGAAACAACTTGCTTCCCTCCTGGAGGACCGGATACTTCGCAGGCCGTTGGCCTACATCAGGGGAAAAGCCTCTTTCTGGGGAATGGATCTTGAAGTGGGAGAAGGATGCCTGGTTCCGAGACCTGAAACGGAGATCCTTGTCGAGACTGCCCTCGAGTTCTTTCACGGCGGGCGTTTCCTTGACTGGGGAACAGGGAGCGGCTGTGTGGCCCTGGCCCTCCTGTCGGAAAGAACCAACTCACTGGGCCTGATGCTAGAGAAGAGTCCTGCGGCGATTTCCTGGGCATGGCGGAATCTACGCAGGACCGCATTCCAGGACCGAGCTCTTTTATGGCATGGATCCTCCCTCGAATCAATCCCTTCATCATGGGTCCCCCTGGACCTGATCGTCGGGAATCCTCCCTATATTCCCACCACTGAGATAGCCGGCTTGATGCCGGACGTGAGGCTCTACGAGCCGTACCAGGCCCTGGACGGAGGTCCCGAAGGACTGGATGACGTGAAGGCTATCCTTGCCCGGGCAAGTCGCTTGCTTGTACCGGGAGGAACGGTCCTGCTCGAAATTGGCGGGGCCAGGCAGGTGGAGATCCTTAGAAGCACGCCGGCCGAAGGGCTTGATCTTGTAAGGGTAAAAAAGGATCTGTCCGGAAAGGACCGCATTGTCGTCTGGCGTCATCGTTAGGATTTGCTTAGAATAGGGTAAACTGGCCCATAATAGGAAGCATTCTTCAGGGAGGCGAATAGGCGAATGGAAAAGAGGGAACTTGTCATCATCGGTGCCGGCCCGGCCGGCCTAACGGCAGCGATTTATGGAAGACGCTCGGGGCTGGATGTCCTGATCATCGAGAAGGGGCTTCCAGGCGGGCAGATCAACACGACGGACGAGATCGAAAACTGGCCCGGAGTGCAGCACGCGAGCGGGCAGGAACTAGGCGACATGTTCAGGAAACACGCTGAAAAGTTCAAGCCCGAGTTCCGTGAAGCGGAAGTCCAGGGGATTGAGCTGAAGGAAGGGAAAAAGATCGTCGTCACAGACAAGGGTCCGATAGAGGCCGCTGCGGTCCTCCTCGCCACCGGTGCGAGCTTCAGGAAGCAAGGATGCCCCGGAGAGGCCGAGTTTACGGGCCGCGGAGTGAGTTATTGTGCGGTTTGTGACGGTGCATTTTTCGAAGACCAGGAGGTTGCCGTCATCGGCGGGGGAAACACCGCGGTGGAAGAAGGGGTTTACCTGACCCAGTTTGCCTCTAAGGTTTATATCATCCATCGCAGGGATTCCTTCAGGGCCGACAAGGTTGCCATCGAACGGGCCCTGGGTGATCCCAAGGTCCAGGCGATCTGGGATTCAGTCGTTGAGGAGATCCGAGGCACGGAGATGGTTGAAACCCTCCTGCTGAAGAACGTGAAAACCGGTGAACTGTCCGAGCTTCCGGTCTCGGGCGTGTTCGTCTTTATCGGCAACGAACCGAATGTCGGGTTCCTGAAGCCACTCATCGATTCCGGGGTCCTGAAGACGGCCAGGGGAGGGTGGATCAAGGTCAACGATCGCATGGAAACCTCCATCGAGGGGATCTTCGCGGCCGGCGACCTGATCGAGAAGTACCTGAGACAGGTTGTCACCGCAACGGGAGACGGGGCGACAGCGGCTATGGCGGCCTATGCCTACATCTCGGAGCAGGTTCACCTCGAGGGGAAACTCCTCGAACCTGAAGAAGTGAGTGTCGTTTTCTATTCCAGCGTTGACCAGGCCCAAGTGCGCCTAGCCGGGGAGATTGAGGCTGCGCCGCAGTGGAACAGGGTGGTCCTTGTCGACGGTTACAAGAACTCCAGGATGGCTGAGAAGCTTCAGGTCCAGTCCCTGCCTTGTGCACTGAAAATCGAAAAGGGGACGGTCACCAAGCGGTTCGAGATTTCCTCCGCGACGGACTTGCAGGGCCTCTAGGGGCAGGATCAGCGAAAGGGGGACTCTCCTTGATCGTCACAGTCACGTTGAACCCGGCAATAGACGAGGAGTACCTCGTTCCGGAATTCCGTCCCGGAGGATGGTTCCGCGCAAGCAAAGTGCAACGAACCCCTGGGGGTAAGGGGATCAACGTTTCGCTCGTGTTGAAGCAGCTTGGCCAGGAAACGGCTGCGATGGGGTTTCTTGCGGGGTTCAGCGGGGAGTATATCCGCGACGTCCTGCGGAAAGCCCAGATCACGACGAACTTCCTGCACGTCAGGGGGGAGACACGGACCAACGTCTACATCGTTGACGAGGTTGGAAAGGTAGAGACGGGTCTTGCTGAGCCTGGTCCCTATATCAGCGAGGATGAAATCGCCCGGTTCATTTCCAACTACGAGAGGATCCTCAAGAGAACGAGCCTGGTGGTGCTGGGAGGATCGCTTCCTCCCGGCGTTCCCCAGGATTTCTATTGCGAACTTATCCGGATCGCCCGACAGAGGGATATCCCGACTTTCATCGACGCGGCAGGAGCCCCCCTGCTGGCTGCACTTGACGAGGGGCCGACCTACGCCAAGGTGGACCAGCGCTTCATGGGATCCTACGAAGGCGTTACCCTGAACAGCCTGGACAACCTCATTGAGGCGGTGACAAGGGTCCATGCGCTGGGAGTCGAATGGGTCGTCGCTTCCTACCGTACCTACGGCAACGTCTTTTTCACACCTGAGGGCATCTTCCTTGCCGAGTTTGACAGGAAGGGGATTGTCTCGATGTTTGGCTCGGGAGAATCTCTTGTAGCGGGGTTGATTCTTTCGGGCAAGGAAGGAATGGATACGAAAGAAAGGATCCTTTTCGGAATGGCCGCTGCTCTGGAAAATGCCCTTCACGTAGAAAAGGGAGTCCGGAATCGCGTTGCCGTGGAAAAGCTGATCCCTCGAATCAGTTTCGAAAAGCTTTCCTAGAAGGGGGAGAAGGGCATGCGGATCTGTGAAGTGATGGACAGGGACCTGACGGCTCTTTCTCCCGACACAACCCTTTCCGAGGCGATCGAGGTCCTGACACGTCACAGGGTGTCAGGAATCCCGGTCGTTGACCCCTCCGGCCGGGTACTGGGATTCGTCAGTGAGAAGGATATTGTAAAGGCTGCCTTGCCCGGGTACTTCGATTACCTTCAGGACCCCTCTTTTATCCCGGATTATGGCCAGTTTCAAAAAAGACTCAAGAAGATTGGCCAGGATCCAATAAGCAAGGTCATGGCCAAGGATGTCGTCAGTTTTTCCGAGGAGGACAGTGATTTTTACGTTGCCATCACGCTGATCCGGAATCACCTGAAGCGAGCCCCGGTTGTCAGGGACGGTATCCTCGTCGGTGTTGTCAACAGGGCCGACCTTCTCGAGCGCATCATGATGGAGGAGGAACCGCCATCGTTTGCCTGACCCTGAAAGAGGCACCACTCGGGCATATCCTTGTGGTCTGCACGGGGAACACGTGCCGGAGCCCCATGGCAGAGGCCTTCCTGAATATCCTCATGGAGGAAAGAGGCCTCCCCGGCCGGGCTGCCTCAGCCGGGTTGTGCGCGGTGAATGGCCTGCCTGCGTCATCACTCGCCATACTTGCAATGAAAGAGCAGGGAATCGATCTATCACAACACCGGAGTCGCCAGGTTGACCTGTCCCTCATTGAAAGTTCCGAGCACGTCGTGGGAATTACAATGCGCCACGTCGAGGCGCTTCTTGAACAATTCCCCCAACAATCTTCCCGCATCCGCCGATTTTCCCTCCCGGATATTGCAGACCCTTATGGGAGCAGCCTGGACTCGTACCGGGTAATCAGGGATCTTCTCCACAGCTGGTGCTGCAGGCTCCTGGACTGTATCGGGGGAGAATCCCGGGTTACTGGCTGAAGCATGGAATTCCTGCCGAAGCGTCGCTCCCCTGATGATAGAATGAACATGGCTGGATCTTTCCGCCATTGGTAGAATTTCCCCCTTCAGTGGAACGACCGGGGAGGAGATATTCTTTGGGCAAGAAATTTTTCACCTTTCTGGGTTTGTTCCTCTTTCTCATTTTTTCGTTTTACCCTGCCGAGTCCTATGCGGGTGCTCTCTCAAGGGAAGACGAAAAGGAAGTAGCCCTTGGAAAGCGGGTCTGCGGGGAGGTCGAAAAAAGGTGGGAACGAATCGCGGATCCCATTCGCATCGCTCGCCTGGAAGTCCTTCTCCAACGTCTTGTCCCCGAGACGAAAAGACCCTTTGATTACGAGGTTCGCGTGATCAGCGATGACCAGCCGAACGCTTTTTCATTGCCCGGTGGTTTTATGTACTTCACCACCGGCATGATTGATTTTGCCAAAAGCGACTCGGAATTGGCCGCGGTTATGGCCCACGAGATGATCCACACCGAGAAAAAGCACATCATGATCCAGTCAGCCCGGAACGAGCGCCTTTCCCTTTTGGCTCTAGCGGTTGCAGTCGCCAGTAAGGGCGAAGCTGCGGCGGTGATCATGGCCAATATCGCCCAGGTGGCGATCCTGAACGCCTATAGCCGGGACCTGGAAAAGGAGGCTGACCTGGGAGCGCTGAAAATGCTGAACGCTACCGGCTTCCCGGTTGCCGCCGCGGTAACGGTGATGGAAAGACTGTCGGAAGAACGCCTGAAACACCCCTATGTCGATCCCGGCGTATTCATGGATCACCCTGATCTGCCCGAGCGGATCGACTATATGGCCAGGATGATCGGGGATGCAGGTTGGCCGTTGCACCGCAAGGAACCCCTTCATCTTCTGAGAACGGGAATCGAGGCGAGGGAAAACCGCCTTTTGCTGGCCGTGGATGGTAAGCCAGTCTGGAGTGGACCTCAAGAGGCGCAATCCAGGCTCTTCCTGGAAGAAACGGTTCGGCGGCTAGACCGGTTCCTCCAGATGGAACTCCTGCCCAGCGATATCACAATGGGGCGGGATGAGCGGGGCCCTTTGTTGCGCGTTGGCCCAGGGGTTATCGCAAGGGAAAAGGACCTGCCGAAGGGGATGTCCTCCCTGGACGATTTTTCCGAAAACCTTAGAAAAGCCCTGATCGATGCCCAGAGGGCACATCCGATGGGACGCTACCTCCTCTAGGAAAGGAGTCATCCTGGGATGCTCGGAAAAGAGATGCTGCCTTCAGGGGGACGGTATGTGTCCCTATACAGGCGATATAGGCCGATGCGATTCGACGAGGTCATAGGGCAAGACTCGGCTGTATCTGTGCTTCGCCATTCCCTGGAAGGCGGAAAGACGGTGCATGCCTACCTTTTCTCCGGCCCAAGGGGTTGCGGCAAGACCTCCCTGGCAAGGATTCTCGCGAAAGCCTTGAACTGTACGGATACCCAGACGGGAGCCGAGCCATGCGGGATCTGTCCCAGTTGCCTGGCTATAACCTCAGGGAACAGCCTCGACGTCGTGGAGATCGACGGGGCTTCCAACCGCGGTATCGACGAAGTAAGGGAACTAAAGGCTCACGTATCGCTTGCCCCTTTCTCGTCACACCGGAAGGTCTACATCGTCGATGAAGTCCATATGCTGACCGAGCCTGCCTTTAACGCTTTATTGAAAACGCTGGAGGAGCCCCCCCCGCATGCAGTTTTCATCCTGGCGACAACGGAACCTCAGAAGGTGCCGGTCACCATCCGATCCCGTTGCCAACACATTCCCTTCAGGAGAATCCCGGGAAAGGACATTGCCTTGCGATTGTCGCTTGTTTGTGACAATGAAGGGATTCCCTCCGAGGAAGCCGCCCTGTGGGAGCTGGCAAGACAGGCTGACGGCGCTATGCGAGATGCCCTTTCGCTCCTCGAGCAGGCGATTCCTGTCGGTTCCGGTTCAGTCACGGTCGATTCCGTCCGTGCACTTGTAGGAGGCGGAAGCCGTGCGGAAATGGAACAATTCGTGGCAGCGTTTCGATCCGACCCGCAAGGGGCTGTCGGTACCCTGATGGAGTCGCTCCAGAAGGGAGCCTCCATGGAGCGGCTTGTTGAGAGCCTTTTCCTGATTTTTCGTGATTTATGGATCCTGCGTTCCTGGGGGCAGAAAACTTTGGAAGGGCTCGAACTTTCCATAGAGGAGAAGGCTTTCCTCCTGGAAGAAACCCCGTTTTGGTCACTTGAGGGTTTGCGGTTCTGTCTCGAAAGCCTTTCAAAGATGCTTGGCCGCCTGAGGTTGGGAATCAGGACGGATGTCCTCGCGGGTTTGCTCTTGCAGGGGCTCTGCACAGGCCAGCCCGTAAGGGAGCAAAAAAAACCTGCGATTGAGCGCCCCATGCAAGCGGCTAAGGGGAATGGACCTCAGGGGAGGGGCATCCCAGTTTTGGAGAAAGAACCCGACTTGGTTCCACCGAGACCCCTGCCGGCCGATAAATTGGAGGGTGGCTTGCCGGTGGCTATCGATCCCGAAGCGGTCAGGTGTTTCTGGAACAATTTCATGGGAAGCCAGGATCCTTCGGATCGCCAGGTACTTGCGGCACTTTCCGGAGCATGCGTTCGAACAGGAGAAGACGGTATTGTCGTGGATTTCGGTGAGAAGGACCGCGTGGGTTTTGAGTTGATCAGGCTTGAAAGGAACCTCCGACAGTTCACCGCCGCCAGGGAAAGAGCCCTGGGGTCGCTTCCTGTGACCTTCTGCTGCAAGGAGGAGTGCATTCGGGCCGAAGGGGCGGCAATCCCGGAACCGGCACCGGTTCGGGAGGGGCCAAACACAGCCCCCTGGGAGAGACGTAAAAATAACACCAGCAAGGTGGGAAATGACCGAGCTGTTCCCGAAGCGATGGAAGGGGTAGACCCTTCAAGCGGGGAACAGGGGGTGTCCGCTCTCGATGAAATGATCGGGTGGTTTGGCGGCGAGGTCCTCCTGGTCCGGGAGGAAGAGCTTGAAGGCGGGCCGGCTGGCCTTGACGAGGGGAGCGCTACAGAGTGACGGAACCGTTTGTCCATCTTCACGTCCATAGCGAGTACAGCCTACTGGATGGTGCGATTCGTTGCTCTGAACTTGCCGCGAAAGCGGCGGAATGGAAATCTCCTGCCGTTGCCCTAACTGACCATGGGGCGATGTACGGCGTTGTGGAATTTTACGAGAAATGCCGTTCCGTGGGTGTCAAGCCGCTGATCGGGTGCGAGGTTTACCTTGACCCCCTCGGGCACACCTGCAGAGACCGCAAGGGTGGGAACAACCACCTCGTCCTGCTTGCCCGCGACCTTGAAGGGTACCATAACCTTGTAAAACTAGTTTCCATCGCCAATACGGACGGCTTTTACTACAAGCCGCGAATCGACCATGACCTCCTTGCCCGGTATGCCAGCGGATTGATTGCCTCCTCGGCTTGCCTTGCGGGCGAAATCCCTTCCCTGATACTCGAAGGAAACGAGAAGGGGGCAGAAGAGCGAGCCGCCCTTTACCAGGACATTATGGGCAAAGGTAATTTTTACCTGGAGATCATGCACAACGCCCTGCCTGAACAGGCTCTGGTCAACAAGGCGATCGTCCGTATTTCCCGAAGCACGGGAATCCCTCTTATCGCGACGAACGATGCTCATTACCTGAACGCGTCCGATGCCACATGGCATGATGTTCTCCTTTGCGTCCAAACGAATGCGACTGTAGACGAACCGAACCGCTATCGGTTTGGAGCTTCCGACTTTTATCTCCGTTCGCCTTCGGAGATGTGGGCTCTTTTTGGGAGGGAACTTCCCGAAGCTCTCACCAACACCGTGGAAGTCGCGGAAAAATGCGACGTGAAGCTGGATTTCAACGTCTATCGGCTACCTCTCTATGAAGTCCCCGAAGGCGAAAACCTGGAGAGTTTTCTCGAGAAACTTGCATGGAATGGCCTGAATGAAAGGATGGGCGGTTCTCCCCCGCAGGAATACCGGGAACGTATGGCCTACGAACTGGGGGTCATCCGGAAAATGGGTTTTTCAGGTTATTTCCTGGTGGTTTCGGATTTCATCAGGGCGGCGAAATCGCGCGGTATCCCGGTGGGGCCGGGCCGCGGCTCAGCTGCGGGCTCGCTCGCAGCCTGGGCACTCCGTATCACGGAACTGGACCCGATCCGTTATCACCTGCTTTTTGAACGTTTTCTCAATCCAGAGCGGATCAGCATGCCAGACATCGACACGGATATTTCAGACAAGCGGCGCGACGAAGTTTTGGAGTATGTTGTGGAAAAATACGGCAGAAACCACGTTGCCCAGATCATCACTTTCGATCGGATGAAAAGCAAGGGGGCGATCCGTGATGTCGGAAGGGCTCTTGGAATTCCCCTTGCGGATGTGAACCGGGTGGCCAAAAGCGTTCCCGATGGAGCCGCCAGTATTGCAGAAGCCATTGAGGGCTCTCCTGACCTCGCAGCCTTCCAGAGGAAGGAACCCGCCATTCGACATCTCCTCGAAGTGGCTGGAAGCATCGAGGGCTTGGCCCGCCATTGTTCCCAGCATGCCGCGGGCGTGGTGATCTCTCCTGTGGAAGTGACGGACCTTGTCCCTGTACGAAAGATCGGAGACGGACAGGTCGTGACACAATTCGGGATGGAGGCCATCGAAAAGCTTGGTCTCGTAAAGATGGATTTCCTCGGTTTGAGAACCCTCTCCATGATCGAAGATACACTTGAGAACATCAGGCTCAACGGGAAGGACGTCCCGGATGTCAATGCCCTTCCGCTCGACGATCCTTTGACTTTTTCTCTTCTGCAGGTTGCGGATACCCTCGGTGTGTTCCAGCTTGAATCTCCCGGAATGCGGCAGCTCCTGAAACGGATTGTCCCGGATTCCTTCGAGGTTCTCGTGGCGATCCTGGCCCTCTACCGCCCCGGTCCCCTGGGAAGCGGAATGGTCGACCAGTTCATCAACTGCAAGCACGGCCGGTCCAAGGTCGTTTATCCCCACCCCTCGCTCGAACCTGTCCTGCGGGAAACCTACGGGGTCATCCTCTACCAGGAACAGGTCATGCAGATTGCGGCAACTCTTGGAGGATTCACCCTGGGTGAGGCGGATCTTCTCCGGCGCGCCATGGGTAAGAAAAAACTTGAAGTGATGGAGCAGCAGCGGAAAAAGTTCGTCGAGGGGTGTCTCAATAACGGAGTCGAAGCCTTGACGGCCGAATCCCTCTTCAACTTGATCCAGGAGTTTGCCGGCTACGGGTTCAACAAGTCCCACAGTGCGGCCTATGCTCTCATCAGCTACCAGACAGCCTATCTCAAGGCTCATTACAAGGCCGAGTTCCTGGCGGCCTTCTTGTCCAGCCAGATCGGGTCCCGCATGGATGTCCTGGCCCGGTACGTCCGGGAGGTCAGGAATGCGGGGACACAGGTCCTGCCACCCGATGTCAACGAATCCGGCGCCTTTTTCTCCGCGGTGGGTAATGTGATCCGTTTCGGATTGAAAGCGGTCGCCAAGGCAGGGGAATCCGCGGTTGAGGCGATCCTGAAGGCTCGTCAGTCGAGGGGAGCGTTCCGGTCGCTTTGGGATTTCCTGAACAAGGTCGACCTGAGGGTTGTCAACCGGGGTGTCATCGAGAACCTGATCAAGTCGGGGGCCTTCACGGAACTCCACCCGAATCGCAAACAGCTTCTCGAGAACCTTCCGATGCTTGTCGACCAGGCGCAAAAGAAGCAGAACGATGGAGCGCAAAGATCCCTCCTGGCCCTGGTGGAAGAGTTGCCCCAGGAAGAACCGCAGCTTGGAGAGAGCGAAGACTTTTCAATGGTGGAGCTCTTGGATCTCGAAAAGGAGGTCCTGGGACTTTTCATCTCCGGCCACCCGCTTGAAAGGGAAGAACAGCGAATCGCCAGATTCTCCACCTGCAGGATTGGGGATCTTGCATACTGGAAGGCAGCAGAGACTCCCGCTACCGTGGGCGGGCTTCTCGTCGGTTTTAGGGAAAAGACGACCAAGCGGGGAGACCTCATGGGGATCCTTGAATTTGAGGATACGGAGTCCAGGGTAGAGGTTGTCTGCTTCCCCAAGGGCTGGCCAGCGGTCAAGGGTATGCTCGATCCCGGGAAAGTTTTTTTCGCCCGAGGGCGGGTCCAGGATCGCGGAGGCATCACCCTCGTGGCCGATGAGATCATTCCCCTGGCGGAGATCGAAGCCCACCAGGAACCGTTCGTCAGGATTCGCCTCCGGGCGAAGGCAAAAGACCTGCCTTTCAAGGCCCTCTGCAGAGAACTCAAGGGACATCCAGGGTCCTGTCCTGTGCTGGTCGAATACATAGATGAAAGTTCAACATCGGTCATTCGCCTAAAGGATATCCGGGTTAAACCGGAAGAGTCGCTTTCTGAGCGCCTCGTAGAAATTTCGGGCGGTGCCATGGAAGTCATCCTGTAACTAACTCCGGCAAACAGGGGGAATTCGCGTGAGAGAGGAACCTGGAGATATCCGATCCGTCCTGAGCGACTACATCGTGATCAGGGCACTGGAGAACGGGGTGACGGTCATCGGCCTGACAAGGGGACAGGAAACCAAGTTCAGCCATACGGAGAAACTTGATGCCGGGGAGTTGTGGATCTCACAGTTCACCGAGCATACATCTGCGATGAAAATAAGGGGTATGGCCGAGGTTTACACGAAACACGGCATGATCCCCTGCGGGAGGCTACAGAATGAAAAAGGTTAAGATTGTCTGCACCCTCGGTCCGGCTTGCGAGTCGAGGGAAACTCTGATTGCGATGGTGAAGGCGGGGATGAATGTTGCTCGCCTGAACTTTAGCCACGGCTCCTACGAGAGTCATGGAAGGACCCTTGAAAGCATTCGGGCAGTGGAACAGCGTCTCGGGACTCCCCTGGCGACAATTCTCGACACCAAGGGACCCGAAATAAGAACGGGAAAGTTGAAGGATGGCCATCCGGTCTTTCTGGTCCAGGGGGAGACCTTCTGTTTCGTTCCGGAAGAAATCGAGGGCGACGAAGGCCAGGTTACCATCAGCCACGCCGAAATCTGTTCCGAACTCCATGCAGGGCAGGATGTCTTCATCGATGACGGGACGCTTCAGTTGAAGGTACTTGAAGCACAGGGGACAAGGCTTTTGATGGAGGTCCTTGTCGGTGGAGAACTCGGAGAACACAAGGGCGTCAGTGTTCCTGGAGCACGACTGAAGATACCGACCTTGACCGATAAGGATCGTAATGACATTCGCTGGGGTCTTGACAACGGGCTGGATTACATTGCCGTTTCCTTCGTGCGGTGTCGAGACGATATCATGGAAGTACGACGTGTCATGGAAGAGCTGGGTGGTTCCATGAAGATCATCGCAAAAATAGAGACAAGCGAGGCGGTCGCGTCACTCGAGGAGATCGTCGAGGTTGTTGACGGGCTGATGGTCGCTCGTGGAGACCTTGGAGTGGAACTGCCTGCGGAGGAAGTTCCGCTGATCCAGAAACGCATGGTCGACCTCGGGCGGTCCCAGGGAAAGCCTGTCATTGTGGCAACCCAGATGCTGGACTCCATGATTCGAAATCCCCGTCCCACCCGGGCGGAAGTGAACGACGTGGCCAATGCTGTCCTGGATGGAACCGATGCCGTCATGCTCTCCGGGGAAACGGCCAAGGGTGTTTACCCCGTCCAGGCGGTGGAAACGATGGCCCGTATCATCGTCCGGACGGAAAAGGAAATCCGCGTTTGGCAGAGACCTTCGTCCCTTCCTCCCATCGCTTCGCAGACGGTTCCTGATGCGGTGAGCCACGCGGCAGTAACGATCGCGGAACAGATGCAGGCCAAAGTCATCCTTTCCCTGACCCAAACCGGCAGTACCGCCCGGATGGTGAGCAAGTACCGCCCCGCCTGCCCGATTTCGGGCGTGACCGTCGACCGTCGGACTTGGCGAGAGCTGGCCTTGGTCTGGGGAGTCGTTCCGATCCTGACCGGGAAGACACACGAAGACGAGCGGGAAATGGTTGAATCCGGCCTTCTGGCAACTCTCGCCGAGGGCATGGCTTCGGAAGGGGATATCGTTGTCGTCACTTCGGGCATCCCCACTGGCATCGCCGGCACGACCGATATGGTCAAGGTCCACACCGTAGGGCGCATCGTCGTGAAGGGGATTTCACTCGTTCGCAAGGAGGCTTTTGGTCCCGTCGTCAAGGGACTGACCGCCGCTGAGGCCCGTATCAAGATGAAGCCTGGGGCCGTGCTTGTCGCGAGGCAAACGGATCGTGATTTCGTGGATGTGATCCGCATGGCATCCGCGATCGTCTGCGAAGAGGGGGGGCTCACCAGCCATGCCGCGATACTGGCGCTCGAGATGGGCATCCCCTGCGTTGTTTCCGCGACGGATGCAATGAGCCTCCTTGAAGATGGAATGCTCATCACGGTGGATGGATCCCGCGGACTTGTCTATCACGGCAAGGTCCGCGTCAGGTAGGCTGCAGGGCTCGGAGTCACATGCTCTGGGAAAAGCTGGGGTGCCAGGGGATATCTGTCCCCTTTCCTTCCTGGGAGGATCTTCCCGAAAAAGGGTTCCGGCAGAGTGCGGTCCTGGCCCTTCTCTGCGGAGAGACTCCAGATCTGCGGATACTGCTGATTCGCAGGCAGATGCACCTTAACCGTCACGCAGGGGAAATCGCTTTTCCCGGGGGAAAGAGGGAACCGGAGGACAGAGGTCCTATCGAGACTGCCTTGAGGGAGGCCCGGGAGGAACTGGGACTCGATCCCAAGAGGGTGCGTCCATGCCGTCTGCTGGAAAAAGTGTTTGCCCATTCAAGCGATTTCGAGATACACCCCGTCCTTGCCTTGCTGGGCTCAAGGGAGGCCCCGTACCCGCTTGTCGATCGCAACGAGGTTGATGAAGTCTTTCTTCCGCTTGCCGGCGAGTTTTTTCAGCCCCATCGACTGGAATGGGCTCGCCACGGTAAGATTGATTTCCTCTTTCCCGTTTTTGAACCCCTGGCGGGACACCGGGTCTGGGGTGCGACTGCCCGGATTCTATGGCAACTGGGACGCATCCTGGAACCCATCTTGGAGGAGGCTTCATGCCGCTGATCGGGCTGCACGTTTCCATATCCGGCGGTTTCCTCAAGGCGGTTGAACGGGGCGAAAACCACGGCTGCGAGGCAATCCAGATTTTTACGAAAAACCAACTCCAATGGAAGGCCCCGGCTATCTCCCCCTCCCAGGGAATCGCCTTCCTGAAGGCTCTCCGGGAAAGTGGAATCAGGCGTGTCGTTTCCCATGCCTCCTACCTCATCAACCTAGCGGGAGAAGAGCCCCTGCGTGGCAAGAGCATGGAGGCTCTCATCGATGAAATCGAAAGGTGCGATCACCTTGGGATCGAGGACCTGGTCCTGCACCCCGGTGCTCATCTGGGGCAAGGGCTGGAGAAGGGGCTTCTGAACCTGACGGAAGGACTCCGAGTTGTTCTTGACAGGACTGAAAACGCCCGTGTGAGAATCCTGCTGGAGACCATGGCTGGTCAGGGGACAGTCCTCGGGGCCAGAGTCGAACTTTTTCGCGAGGTCCTCCAGGGCTTGGACTGGAACGGAAGGATCGGTCTCTGCCTCGATACCTGCCACCTTTTTGCCGCCGGTTACGAACTTCGGGAAAAGGGGTCATACGAACACCTCGTGAAGAACTTAGAAAAGAACTTCGGGCTGGAACGGATCGGTTGCTGGCACCTGAACGATTCAAAGGCCGAAAAGGGAAGCCGCAGGGACCGACACCAGCACCTTGGTGAAGGTGAGTTGGGGCTCAGGTTCTTTTCAATCCTGCTGAACGACAACCGTTGGGATGATGTGCCCCTCATCCTGGAAACGCCCAAGTGTGGGGTGGGTGACTGCGGAAACATGGCCCTGCTCAGGAAGCTAAGAGGGCATTAAACTGCTCTTGATGGAAAATATGGGATAAACTAGATCTTGTCGGTTCCATCGGGAGGGTTCTAATGGCATATCCGAAGCTTCTGATCCATACAGGCAAGATTCTCGAAAACGCAAAACAGGTCGTGGCAAGAGCAGCGACTGCGGGAATCGATGTAGCCGGTGTCACGAAGGGAATGTGCGCCGATCCGGAGATAGCCTGGGCCATGCTCGATGGCGGGTGCCGGTGGCTTGCGGACAGCCGCGTTTCAAACCTCAGAAGACTTCGGCAGGCCGGGATCGGGGCTCCCCTCATGCTGCTCAGGATTCCCATGCTATCCGAGCTATCGTCCTTGATCGAGTACGCGGACCTTGCCCTCGTATCGATGCCCGATACGGTTATGGCTCTTGAATCAGCCTGTTCTGCCCTAGGAAAAACACTGGGGGCCGTTGTAATGGTCGACACGGGAGACCTTCGGGAGGGATTGTGGCCGGACGAAACCGGTGCCATGGCGAGAACCCTTTCCGCTTGCAGGTGGGTGCATCCTGTCGGGGTCGGGACAAACCTTGGCTGCTTTGGGGGTGTCCTGCCAACGGAAGAGAACATGGCCCTCCTTCTAGCGGCCGCCGGCCGGCTTTCGTCGGGGCTTCCTTACCCGGTTGGGATCGTTTCAGGGGGTGGAACCTCCTCCCTGCTGCTGGTGGAAGAAAACCGCATGCCACCCGGAATCAACCAGCTTCGCGTGGGGGAGGCGATTCTCCTTGGGCGGGATGTAACCCGATTGAGGACGATTCCTTACCTGCACCAGGACACGATGATCCTTGAAGCGGAGATTGTCGAGGTTCGGGCCAAGCCTAGCGTCCCAATAGGCACGATCGGGGCGGATGCCTTTGGGAACGTTCCCCATTTTGAGGACAGAGGAAAGCGGCTTCGGGCAATTGTTGCCATCGGAAGGCAGGATGTAAGACTGGAAGGGCTGACCCCCCTGGATGTGGGAGTCCAAATCCTCGGAGCCTCCAGCGATCACCTGACCATCGATGTAGAGGAGTGCCAGGTGAAACCAAGAGTGGGAGGCCGGGCCAGGTTCTCCCTTGACTATGGGGCGATGCTTTCCCTGGCTACGTCAGGTTATGTTGAGAAAATCCATGTTTAAGACAGCCCCCCTTTCTCCGGAGGCACAGGATGCTTGAAAACTTCCGATGGCAGGACCTGCTTGACATTTTTATCGTGGCCTTTATCCTTTACCGGGTTTTGCTCCTCATGGTCGA
>Ga0209269_1000871_pt1 | contig 20751 bp, 29 predicted proteins | sample MTBAKMMethaMetaG_FD_187455 | JGI IMG/M metagenome (GOLD analysis project Ga0209269, IMG submission 187455) | Enrichment culture microbial communities from Arthur Kill intertidal strait, New Jersey, USA, that are MTBE-degrading - MTBE-AKM (Arthur... | ecosystem: Environmental > Aquatic > Marine >... | reverse complement strand
CGTACTCACTGTGGCCTCTCACGTGGCCTGCTTCCTGGAAGGGCGCATCGCCCTTCAGGGCAAACCCAGTGAGCTTACGAACGAACAGATAACCGCGGCCTACTTCGGAGTGTAGACATGGCATGGGTAAACGCAGCGCTTCAGGGCATCTTGCTGGGCGGTCTGTACGCTCTCTTCGCGACGGGCCAGGCGCTCGTGTTCGGCATCATGCGTCTCACCAACCTGGCTCACGGTGACTTCACGATCCTGCCCGCGTACTTCTCGCTCATACTGGTCACGGCCATGGGATTCAACCCGTTCTACTCGATACCTCTCACCATGGTGATCATGTTCATCATCGGGTATGTGCTCCAGCGCGGGGTTCTCAATCGCATCGTGGGCAGCAAGATCGCGATCGGGGTGATCGTGACGTTCGGGCTGGCCATGGTCATCCAGAACGGCCTCTTGGTCGGGTTCAGCCCGGACTCCCAGGGGCTCGATGCCGGATCCATCGAGAACAAGACCATCCTCATAGGCAACAACCTGGCTGTCGGCTGGCTGCCTCTCATCATCTTCATCCTGGCTGTTGTGGTGATCACCGCGCTGCAGATGTTCCTGACGCGGACCAAGATGGGCCGGGCCTTCCGGGCCGTCTCTGACGACCAGGAAGCTGCGCGTATGGTGGGCATCAACAACAAGCACATCTACGCGGTCGCGATGGGCGTCGCCCTGGCGATCATCGTGATCGGTGGCGTCATGATGGGCATCCGGACCACGTTCGACCCGCTGCTCGGCAACCAACGCCTCATCTTTGCGTTCGAGGCCGTCATCATCGGCGGGATGGGATCGGGCTGGGGCACGCTCATCGGCGGGGTGATCCTCGGGTTGGCCCAGACGCTCGGTGCACAGTTACTCGGCGCGTCGTGGTCGATCTTCGCGGGACACGCGATATTCGTGCTCATCCTCGTGCTGAGGCCTCAGGGTCTCCTGGCCAAGACAGTCCTCACGAAACCGGCGGCGGCATCATGACAAACGATACGACGACAGTCCCCATCAACGACAAACGGGTCAGCGTATCGGTCGCCGCCCGCAGGAATCTCATCGTGCTCGGCATTGGGGTCGTGATCCTCCTGGTCCTCGCACTGTTCCCGGTGTTCGGGGGCACGGCATGGACCAGAAGGCTGATCGACTTCTTCCTGTTCCTCGCACTGGCACAGTTCTGGAACCTGCTACTTGGATACGGTGGGATCATCTCCGTCGGTCAGCAGGGCTACATCGGTCTGGGATGCTACTCGCTCTGGCTGTTCGCCGACGTCTTCCACCTTCCGATATTCGTGGCTGTGATCTTCGCCGCTCTGGTCGGAGGCCTGGTAGCGATTCCTTCGGCCGCGATCGTCTTCAAGTTACGGGGAGGGTATCTGGCGATCGGGACGATGGTCCTCGCGGAGATGTATCGCATGATCGTTGGGAACATCGAGGCGACCGGCGGCGGCTCGGGCGTGACCATACAGGCCGCGACTTCCATCAGCAACGAGGCCCGGATCGCCGGGACCTACTGGTGGGCCCTGGGACTAGCCGTCCTCGCCCTCGCCGCTGTCTACTACATCATGCGGTCCCGCACGGGGCTCGCGCTCAAGGCCATCCGTGATGATGATCTGGGAGCCGAGAGCTTGGGCGTCAATCTCTGGAGGACGAGGATGTACGTCTTCGTCGTCGCCGGTGCGGGCTGCGCCCTGGCAGGAGGCATCCTGGCGATGAGTCTCCTGAGGATCCAACCCGCCTCGGTCTTCGCGATCAATTGGAGCGCCTATCTGGTGTTCATGTCGGTCATCGGCGGCCTAGGTACCATCGAAGGCCCGATCATCGGGGCGATCATCTTCTTCGTACTGCGGGAGACCACCAGTCAATACGGAGGCTGGTACTTCATCGTGCTCGGGATCGTGGCGGTCATCGTACCTCTGTGGAGTCTCGGCGGGATCTATGGCTTTGTCGTCAAGAAGACCAAGTTCTTCGCCTTCCCCCTCCAGCGGAGAGTCACGATGCTGTTACATTCGGCGCCGGTATCCGCTGACAGCACTCCGGAAGGCGGCGTCTCCGGGTAGCGCGGACCGCGACATCGCACAGACTGCTCTGCCATCGGGACGGACCACGACGGGAGTGGTCCGTCCCGATCTCTTACGGGCCCCTTATACCGGCGTGGGTATCATCGGCCGTGAGAATATCCAGGAATCACTGGCATCCAAGACTCATCGCAGGGGTTCGCGCGCGCGGCCCCTGGGTACAATAGCGGCATTCTGAGGCACCTTTGGGAGGGATCGACGATGACTGAGATCGGGGTGAGGGTCGCCGGCCGTAGGAAGCAGAACCGGATCCGGTTGGCACTGCTCGAGATGATCGTCGCGCTGGTACTGGTCGCGGCGTCGGGATTCGGGTTGGCCGCCTGCACGATAGAGACCGGCGGCGGGGCCACCACCACTGCTTCGCCGATCACGACGGCAACCACCTCTTCCATCGTCACATCGACCACCACAGGGGTCAGCGATCCCAGCGTCACCACGGTCCCGGTCGCCGACGGCTTGGCCAGTCCCGCGCAGGTCGTGGCCGAGAAGTTGGGCCCCAGCGTGGTCAACATAGCCATAAGCGGCACGGCCCAGGGAGCGTTCGGTCGTCAGCAGCAATACTCGGGCGAAGGCTCGGGGGTGATCTTCTCGGCTGACGGGATGATCATCACCAACAATCACGTGGTGTCAGACTCCCTCGGTGACCCCGTCGGTCGGATCGAGGTCACGCTGACCACGGGTGAGAAACTCCCAGCGACCATCGTGGGCCGTGATCCCCTGACCGACCTGGCGGTGATCAAGGTCGACGCCGGATTCGATCTCCCCGTGGCGACGTTCGTCTCCGAGGAGCCGAACGTGGGCGAGTATGCCGTGGCCATCGGGAGTCCTCTGGGTTACGAGAACTCGGTCACCTTGGGGATCGTCTCCGGACTGAGCCGCAGCATCGAAGGCTTGACCGGGGCAGAGGGCATCGCTCTCAACAACCTCATCCAGACCGACGCGCCCATCAGCCCGGGCAACTCGGGCGGCGCCCTCGCCAACGCGAGCGGCCAGGTGATCGGCATCAATGTGGCCTACCTGCCGCCCAGCCAGACGGGCGCGGTCAATATCGGCTTCGCCATCCCGTCGCTGACGGCGACCAAAGTGGCAGAGGAGATCATCAGCACGGGCAGAGCCACCCACGCCTATATCGGAGTGGGTACCCAGACGGTGACCCCCGACCTGCAGCAGCAGTTCGGGTTGTCCCGGTCCTCGGGGGTGCTGGTGGCTGAAGTGACCGCCCGGGGCCCGGCCGGGAAAGCCGGTATCCAACAGGGCGATATCATCGTCAAGATCGACGACGAGGACATGGTGAACTCGGCCGACGTGCTGGTGGTCATCAGGGACAAGAAGCCCGGGGATACGGTCCAGGTCACCATCGATCGCGACGGGACCACCTCGGTCATCGACGTGACTCTCGAGGAGCGCCCCGCCGGTCTGTAGTCGTTCGCGCGGTGACTGGGGTCCGCGCCGCTCGTCGCGGCGTACCTCGGTCGCGGGTCTCAGCGGACCTGGAACCCGCCCTCGCCCTTCGGTGGCTCGTCGTAGATCTCGACTCTGGTGACATCCGCCCGTTCGGGGCCGCGGTGGGTCCACTCGACCAGTTCGTCGACGGCTTCCCGTGGACCCTCGTAGGCCGCTTCCACCCGCCCGTCAGGCAGGTTGCGCACCCAGCCGTGCACTCCCAGGCGGCTCGCTTGGTGCCAGGTGCTGTCCCTGAACCAGACCCCCTGCACCCGTCCTTCCACGAACACGTGGACCCGGACGGTGAGCTCGTCCGCGCTGTCGGTGCCGTTTCGGAGGCTCATCCTTGGTATCCCTGCTCGCCGATCAGTGGGACGAAGACGCAGCCCAGGACCGAGGTCTCCCGGTAGCGGGGACTCGGCGTGGCGCCCGCTTCGACCGGTTCGTCAGGAAGGCGCTCGACTAGGGTGAGGTCCTGGCCGTAGCCGCCCCGAGCTAAAGGTATGACCATCCGTCCACCAATGCTCAGTTGGGTGCGGAGGGCCTCGGGAACGTAGGGCGCGGCGGCGGTGATGAGGATGCCGTCGTAGGGGGCGGCGTCGGGGTAGCCCAGCGTACCGTCGCCCGTGATGACGTGCAGGTTGGTGTGGCCGAGCCCGCGCAAGGTGGCCTCGGCTCGGTCGGCGAGCTCGGCGTGGCGCTCGACGGTCCACACCTCTCCCGCCAGTTCGGCCAGCACCGCGGCCTGGTAGCCGGAACCGGTACCGATCTCGAGTACCCGTGACGTCGGGGTCAGACGGAGCAGTTCCGTCATGCGGGCGACCATGAACGGCTGCGAGATGGTCTGACCGAGCCCGATGGGGAGGGGACCGTCGACGTACGCGGACCGGCGTTGACTGGGAGGTACGAAGAGGTGCCGAGGCACCCGTTCCATAGCCGCGAGGACGCGCTCGTCGGTCAGCCCGCGGGATCGCAACTGTTCTTCGACCATGCGGTGGCGGCTGCGGTCGAGTTCGTGTTCGTCCGGCTCAGTGCTCATGGCGGCTCACCGATCAAGGAGCGGTGTGGTTTGGGTGACGGCGGTGCGGAGGATCCGAGGCCTGACCTTCCTCCTTAGTTACCTAGCCTTTGAGTATGCGCAAACCTTTGTGCTTGCGCTTGCGCCTCTGCTGCAGGCGGTAGGTGAGCAGGAAGAGGAAGAAGGCGAGCAGCGCGCCGATCAGCGGCATGAGGACGAACACCAGGGTGCCGATGAGGACGGCGAGGTCCTGGTAGATGCTGATGAGGAGATGCGCTCCCCTGTCGGTCCCGTCGGCCGGGGTCATGGTGCGGCGGGCGCGGTCGGCGAGCCCGGCGATGACCAAGCCGAGGATGCCGGAAGCCGTCATCGCGATCCAGCCCCCCGGGGCCATTGCCGCGGCGAACACCAGGCCGCCCAAGATGATCTTGATGGGTTCCATCACTTGGTCGCGGGTATGGGCGAAAGCGGGGATCTTGTCGATCACGATCTCGATGCCGGCCAGGGCGAAGAGAAGGATGATGAACCACAGCTTCTCGACGAACGCGAACGGGGTGCCGTCGAGGATGGGGGCACTCGCGAACTCCAGACGTGAGTAGAGGGCAAGGAAGGCGATAGGGATGAACGCGCGCAGCCCGGTGAGGACGGCGAGACCGGCGCCCATGCAGGCTCGGGCGTAGATGCTGTTGAAGATGACGTCCATCGCGAATTCGAAGTCTAACACGAGCAAACGTGGCGACAAGCCGGACCCATGCCGGACGATGCTAAAATCTCCGGGCCGCGGAGGCGCCGGCCTGCTTGCTGGGTATGATCAGCCGCCGCCGGGCTCCGAGGCGGCAGACTCCACGCGTGCCCCCGTAGCTCAGGGGATAGAGCAGAGGTTTCCTAAACCTCGTGCCGGAGGTTCGAGTCCTCCCGGGGGCACCACTGATCCTTCTATTTGTGCCTGCATATGCAGCACTTCTGTTGATCCGGCTGAAGTGCGCTCAACCATCAGATTGAGGTTTTGACCCCTACGCCGACCCCTACCCAGGTGATACTGGGTGGTATTTGGTGGACGAAAACGGCCTAGATGAAGGAATTCGAAGGAATTCGAGCGAACCAATTCGGCGGCGTGGCTCCGGTAGGTGCATGATACTTCTGGGACGCGACTCCGGCCGGGCGAGACTGGCTTCGGTACCTGCACAACAGTCACGCCTGAGGAACCAGAATCATATGCACTGTCAGGGCTCTGCCGGACATAGCATTAAGCGGAGGCATAGAGATGAGAAACCGAATCCAGGCCTACGCAATCATCCGTGTAGATGACTTCCTCGAGCCGATTGTCGAGTGTCGTGACAGAGTGACTGTGAAGGAAGTCGTATGGGAGCAGGAGTTCGCCGAGGCGGAGGTGGCCAGACTCAACGCCCTGAACGAGAACAAGGGGCAAGTGTACTTCTGGCAGACCACCCGAGTCGCGCCCTTCAGCGATGGCGTAGCCGCTCCTGAACAGTCGGATGGATGAGCCAGCCGCAGGGGGAAGGCAGGTATGCTCGATGAAGCAGGGAACATCATCAGCTTCTGGTACAGATAGCAGGGATGGTTTCGAGACCGCGTACGCACTCTGGCGATCCGGCAGCGACACACTGCGGGCAAGATCACGGCGGCTCACGTGAGAAGGGCTGCGGTCGTGTCTAGCAAGTGCTGTCCTTCATGCGGCAGTGAGAACCCTCTGGAATCGAACTACTGCATATCCTGCGGTGTCGACCTCCAAGGTAGCCAAGCGGGTATTCGGCCTCAGTACCAGCTGCCTCAGCTGCCGCCAAATTCCAGGCCGGGAATCGCGTCATTCGTGATGGGTCTCACCTCACTGGGCCTCCCCTTCATTCTTGCCGGTGTATCGGGATACTGGTTTCAGCAAGCTGCCGGACAGACTGACGGCACCGCCATCAAATCCCCGCTCTGCCTGGTCATAGCCCTGGCTGTCGTCCTGGCGGTGACAGTGGCAGCACTCATAGTCGGCCTGATTGGACGCTCCCAGAAGCACCGGAACAGGTTTCATGGCACCTGGGGGGTGCGCATTGCCGGAGGAGTAATCGGGGCTCTTCTGCTTCTTCTGGTGATCGTTACTCTTTTTTCCCTGAGCTGGGACGGGAACAGGTGAGCAGGAACTGTGGCCGTACGGACAGGCCAAACCTTCGTCGGAGAAGCTGGCCGAGATACTTCGAATAGTCTACTCGGAGTTTCCGCTTCCGTAGCGTTCGGCTGTGTTAGAGAGGGGTTAGTATGCGCGAGACTATTGAGCTACGTGTGCTCGAGAAGCATGCTTCACGGGTGTTCGCTCCCAATGAGGGCCGGTTGCTCGGAACTGGAGGTGTACGCAAGGTTGAGATACCGGCTGAGGATCCTCGAATTCCCGAAATCGCCCGTGTCGACCGGGAGCTTTCGGAGGCCGGAGAAGGATCGCTCTTCTTCGGGTGGACTGTGCGACGACGGTACTTACGTAGTGAGCTTGCTCGTGCCGAACTCCTCCATCTGTGGATCAGCGCAGTATTCGAGCCTGCAGGCGAGGAGACTGGTACTGCGTACGACGAGTCGGGTGCGTGTCCTTACTGTGGGGCGGGCAGAATGCAGGTGGGTGAGCTCTGCCTCGATACTGGCCGTATTCCTAAGCGCGCGGACCTTGCAGGCACGATTGCCGACGAAGTGGTGTTCTCCCGTCGTCTTGCCGGTATCATGGCGGACCGCGACGTCAGCGGCCTGACTCTCCTCCCGATTAGGCAGCAAGGCCAGGGGGGGCGGATCACGCCAGAGTGGCTACAGCCTGAGATCACCTCGCGACCTCTTGAAGTCATCGAACCCACCCAATACGGTGTCAGTCCTTTCGACCACGACCTCGAAGGCCGTTTTCAATGTCCTCTCGGCCATACTGCAGGCCTTAATCTCATTTCGGAGTTGTATCTGGATAGATCGACCTGGTCCGGAGAAGATTTCTGCGCGACCCGACAACTAGTGGGCGTGAGCAGAGGTCTTCTTCGCCCTCGGCCCTCTCTGCTCATCTCGCAGCGTCTCTATCTGCTTCTAAGGAACGAGAAGGCTCGCGGTTTCAAGGTCGAGGTAGCGCATCTCGTATGAGGTTGGTCGCTTCGGACACACTTGTGGACGAACTCCAGGCTTTCTGGAACGAGTACGCAGTTGGGGGCAAGGTTATCCCGACGGCCAACTACAACGGAACCTGGTATCAACTCCCGGACGGATCGAGAATCGGATGGAGACTCGCTTCGAAGACCACTCGGTACCCGACTATCGATGTCAAGATCGGAGGCAGACAAACCACGATCCAGGTACAGCAGCCATGAGCGAGGCGGCTGCCGATATGATTGCCGTCCGTGGGCTTGACGACATCATCTCAGTGTCCGAAGTGGCCACTGTGGTCTGGGAACAAGCGGGGAGCATATCCGACCAGGAACTCATGGCCCAGACTCTGGCAACCATTCGAGTTCTCATCGACCGTGGCTGGGCGGAGTTCGGCGATATGGTTGTGGATGAGTGGACGTCAAGGAACCAAGAGCTGGCTCTGACAAATCCCGATGAAGCTATGGAGCGTCTTTTTGCTCGCTCGAGGGAGCTCGCGGCAGGAACGAGAGAAGGTCACCGGAGTCCTATCAGGAAGTGGCCCCTGACTACCGCGGAGACTCTGGCCCGAATAGCAGACGAGTGGACCGCGCTGGGTACTCGAACACCCGACCCCCCTGACATTGGCTGGCTGCTGACGACTGCTGCCGGCGACGAGCGGGGACGGATGATTCTTGGCCTCCAGGACCGGCTAATCGACTTGGCTCTGAAGCAAGGGCGCGGAAGCATCGTCCATGTGAGTGACTTCGTCAGCCTCCTGGAAACAGAAGCGCCTGATTTCACTGCTGAAGAGGTGAGAGAGTGCGTGGTATTTGCTCTCTTTGGTCTTCTTACGCGGGACCTTGCGGAAATCGGATCGATGCGGCGGATTCTTGGGTGGATGAGGTTTGTCAGGTGGAGATCTCTCTCTGTCGACGAAGTACTAGATCGAGTTCGCAGGACATGCAGGGAGTTCCCCGGCGGACCACCTGAGGGCGAGGCCTGCGCCATCCGTGTCCTAGTGGGTGAGACTTAGCACATTTTCTAGTACTAGAGGTGCCGTGACCAAAGAGCCTCTCTGCAATCCCATCCCAAGCGACCGGAAGGGTGATTACCGACCGGTGTTCGTACCATGCTCGGCGGACACAGCAGGTGGACAGGTATGCCAAAATCGGTAGGAGGGCTCCCTTCCCCCTCCCCGACGATTCCCCGCCTTTTGCCCCGCCAACCCGGATAGCACCCAATGGACACGATGGACAATATGGACGAAGGTTGCCGCTGTTTGTGGACGTGGTGATACTCAGTAACACTCGGTGGACGAGTGAGCGGCGGCTTCCTAAACCACATGCTACAACCTGATACTCTCGGACGTCGGTGCGACCAACTTGGCGGTTGTGTCGCCGAGGGACGGAATGTGCTGTGATGAGAAGAGATGCTGACGAGGCAGCCAAGGAGATTGATCCAGCCATGTTGGACGTCAGATGAATTGGGACACACCATACGGCCTAGGGGTCGACAGCCAGCGTAGTATCCGTGCGACTGTCTCGACGAGCCCGGAGCAGGCCCGATATGCCGTACTCACTTGGGCGGAGGATCTTTGCTGGTATTCGATTCCCACCTCGGGGTCAGCTCTCGTGTTCGCCCTCGCCTCAGAGGCGAGATTCTGGGCCCATTACGAGCTAGCGGTCTACGTATCTCAGCACGAAGACGGGCTGGTGGGCATCGAATGCGTGTGTTCGGGCCCCGCGCGAACCGAGAGAAACTACGACAACATGCTGCGGCTGGCGGAAACCTTTGCCCGCGGAGTGTGTTCTCAGCTCAAGGCAGAAGGGGCAGCCGTAGACCCACCTTACTTGGGGCGATCCACCCAAGATCGCCGGCGTACAAGGATTATCATGCACAGCCTGCGGAGGGCCGAGCTTACGTTCTTGGGGCTGGCCATACTTGGGGCAGTTCTGGCCTCCGTCTTCGTGCGGGAGGAGCGAGTTCTCGCCGCCGTCACAGCTTTCTGGTGGCCAACGTGTCTGTCCTTTGCTGTCGGTATTACCAAGGGATACGTACGCGGGGCTAGGGGTCCGGGCAACCTGCTCGCCCTCATGGGCTTTCTCGTTGGCGCTGTAGTGCTCACGATCGGCCTCGTCCTGGCGCTTCGAGGTGTGATCTGATTCCGGCATCTGAGTCTGGAGTTGGAGTTCCCCCGCTTCCCCTTACACCTGTGACCTGACCCCAATTGCCGGTGGACTCGTGGTGGCCGAGTCAGACGAAGAGGGAGATATCACCGCCACCTACGCCTATGCTCCGGAGGGCGGACTCATCTCCATGACCCGGGGGTCTGACACCTACTACTACCAGACCAATGCCCATGGGGACGTACTCAGCCTCACCGATGAGACCGGCACGATAGTCAACACCTATGCCTACGATCCCTGGGGAGAGGTCCTTTCTGCCACCGAGACGGTCAGCAACCCCTTCCCCTACGCCACCTACTACTACGACGACTGCACGGGTCTCTACTATCTTCTTCACCGATACTATGATCCGGGTACAAGGGAGTTTCTCACCGTCGACCCAGCTGTCCTCCTGGAGGGTGAGCGCTACTCCTACTGTGGCGGGAATCCGATCACGGAACTAGACCCGTTTGGGCTCGGTGTGAAGGACTGGTTCACAGGGAGGAGCAAGTACTCGCCGTGGCACATCTTCCACATGCAAGGCTACGAAGAGACAGGTGCCGCAAGAGTGACCGAGGCAATGAATCCCATCTACAAGATGGTGGCTGGCTTCACCAATATGGTGGAATCGGGTCGCGAGGATTGTGTCATGAAGGGTATCACGTGGGGGTTCTACGGCGTCTTGGGTCTAGAGGAGCTCTTTACACCGTTCATGTCCACGCCGTTGGCACTGGGATCCGAGGTTGGCTTCGTGGGAACTGCGGAGACGTTCAAGGGAGCCGCTCGTGTTACCTTTGGTCACGGCTCCAGATACTTGATTGGGAGCGGACTCGAGCAGAAGATGGTTCAGGGCGCCATCAAGTCACAGATTCGGCAGTCGGTCCTGAGGGTGACGAACGGGTAGTGGGTCAGTTTGAATCCAGAAGTCCGGCAATCTCTTCCAGCGTCCACACATGGTCTGCAACTCCTGCGGCCATTGCCGGGGTCCGAGGGTACGGATTCGCGAGGCTCTTGTGAGCCCTTGCGAAGTTGTAGTACATGAAGTGGAGGCTCACAGCCGCTGCTAGGTTCTCTGCCTTCTTGGAGAATGCATTGGTCAGTCTGGTGAACCGCCGCATGCTCATCCGCATGGTGAGGTTCTGCCGCTCGATATAGGACGTTGACACATGCTTCGGGTCGGGGTTGCCGCTCACTACTTTGGTTTCGCTTCCTACGCAGTCAGCGCAGGAATACCGCTTCTGGCTTTGAGGATCGTTCCCGTAGATCTTCTGTAGCACCGCGTAGTCGATTTCAGGACCGAACGCATAGTCAACAGCTTCCAAATAGGGTGCGTGACCGTCTGTGGTCAACTGAACGTGTCCCTTGACCCTTGAGGCTACGTCGCTGACGAAGGTGATTGCGTCTTCGGTGTCTCGTGAGCCCACGTACCAGGATGGGACCAACTTGGTGTCCGCATCCAGCGCAACCCAGGTCCACACATCCCCGTAGCCGAACTCGCCCTGATGTTCTTCGGGAACGTTCTTGGCTTTTGAGTAGCAGAAGCTCCAGATTTCGTCAAACTCAAGCCGCTTACAGGGAAGGTCGCGAAGAGCGCGATCCTGATACTCAGAGCAGGCTTGGCCGAGATCGACCAGAAGCTTGGTGACAGTGTTCTTGGCTGCCCCAGTAACCCTGACTGTGGCTCGGATGCTCATGCCTTCCACCAAGCATCCAATGATCTGAGCCCTTTTCTCTGTCGACAGCCTGTTCATAGCCCTATTATACTTGACCGCTCACGCATGTCAAGTCAGTTTGAGCTGGGGTCAGTCGAACTTAGATCATTACAAACGGAGTAACCACCTTGCTTCCAAACACCCGCTCCAATTCGGCAGAGGCCTGATCTTCTTTGGCTACATTGACTACCACTGCCTGCTGACTGAGTAGATCGACCTGGCCTGCGACGTCCTCATCGTGGTCAAGGACACGAACAAGCGCTATCCTCCGAGGATTGGCGACGACTGGGTAACGGTCGATCCTGGAGAAACTCCACACGGCATTGTGCACGGATACCCAAGGATCGCTTCCAACCTCTGACGCACCAAGGGCGAGGCGCTGCATGAGGTTGACCGCCCCGTTTTCATACTTGTAGTCGAATCTCACCCTGTCGACCAAACGTTCATCTTCGAACATGGGGTATATGACCCCGCGGTCAACCTTCTTGTCGATTCCGAGGTGGCGAAGAACCCTATCTGCCAATTCGGACGCGGTTGGCACTTCAATGGACGCAGCAGGCCGGTCTTCAACCAGCCGATAGTAGAGATCGTCGAGAAGGACGGCCGGATCGGTTGACTCAGCTCCGACTAATCTCTCGCCACCGTACTCAAGGAAGTAGCTGTCAGCAGACCGACCGGCCAAGAAACCATCTAGCTCCCCCCCGTTCCAGCCTTCGGCATGCGTAACCCAATGAGAGACCCAGGCCTTGAAGTAGTCCGCAGAAGCACCTACGCGAGCGCGAACAGTCCTTCCCTCAATACTTCCGTCTTCCTTCTGCCCGAGAAATCTTGATTTCAGTTCATCCCCCGAGCGTAGGATCACTCCGATGTTCCTCGGTTCCCTGCGTACGGGATCTGGCATATACTTCGCGACGAGCCACTCGATTCTCATTCTTCCTCTAACCCCCATTGAGTGACTCCTGCAAGCACGCCCTCGTTTGCTTGCAGCTCCTTCAGCAATTTGATTATGCGCCTCTTGCGGTTTGCCAGGAACTCGTTGACAGCTAAGCTCTCGTCTTCATCCATCGCGCCCTCGTGTACGGCGACCTGGCATAATTCAGCAAGTATTTCGTCAGGAATGGCACGTATCCTAGTTTGCCACTCGGCAAGATGCGCTCCGTTGTCCAGATGCGCCTGCAAACATGGGCTTGCATAGGGTCTATTGAGTCTTTGCTCGAGATGCCCTATCCCAGTTCCGGGGCCCCCGGCTCCAAGCAGGCAATGGCTGTGATCGTAGATTGTGACCGGGATTTGCAGTCGCGGCGCGAACGCCATGTTCTTCTCGTGTCGATCCCAGTTTGCTATCCAGCAATCAAAAGCCACTATCCCAGCAGCGGCAAAGGGAGACACTCGTGCTACCTCTGCTCCGTCCACTGGAGGGGGCAGTACGTAATTCCTACCTCCAAAGAACAGCGAAACATAAGCCAGTTCGTCGGAGTCCGTATGGATCATGACACCGGGTGGAGCATTGAGACCGACAAGAAGGGCCAAGCGACCGCACACGAATTCGTTGGCAACCACATACGCATGGGTCGGAGAGTTCCTCTTGAGCACACCAGCAATTCCGCATAACTGGGGATGCGTTGCCCCTTGGCCGAGAGCGGGTCCGTAAGAGTCAACTACATACGGTCCTTGGCCGTACATGTCTAACGCTTTTTGGACCAGCGAGCTTCCGCGGCCTTCTTGGCCGCGTCGCTGCGCTCCTCTGGGCTCATCCTTTCAGCTCGGACCCTGCCGCCCTTTAGTCCACCCTTGCGGCCAAGAGCAACAGCAGCAGGGTCTTTGCCCTCGTCAGATGTTGGCTCTTCTTCGGACTCGATCTCGCCCGTGGCCTCATCGACGACTTGCGCAGCCAGCTCGTTGATGTCTAGGCGCTTCTTGCTTGAGCGGTTAGGCATGAAGGCATAATACTCCTGTGAGAGCTTCTCGGCAACCCTCCGAGACATTCAGAGTGGTGTCCGAGAGGGCTGATAGACTGGCCAACACGCCCGTGTCTTGACCAACGAAAGGAGGTGAAGCCATGAAGGTCAACCCTTTCTACAGCCCGAAGCAGCAGGTCTACCACGATTGTAGCAACTGCACTGAGGGCAACAACATCGAAAAGGAAAACAAGAAGCCTGGTACTGGAGGGCGCAGGCATTGCAGCCGCTGCGCTGAACTGCAGCGACAAGGTAAATGCTAGCCTAAGCCCTTCCAATTGTGGGTAACCACTGGCATTTCTTCTAGTCTCTTGCAGTGGTCCCATATGAGTTCGCCAAGGGTGGGGAGGCTCAATCCCCACTTCTTGGCGAGCCATTCAAAGGTCATGCCGTTCTCGTGGATCTCCCAACAGAGTATCTCACCGAAACTACTCCCGCATCCAGTGGGGGCCTCGTCGTAACTCTCCTCAATCACTCGGCGTATCATCCCCACATAAGTTTCCTCGATTGTTATGAGCATCGGCGATGCCTCCGTGTCGCTATGTTTTCAAACTGACCCACTACCGACGAACGCGGAAGGTTGGTTCTCCGGACAGGTTATGGTAGGGGGACGAACAATCGAGTACCGAGCCTTCGGACTATGGGACGGAACCATCCACGTAGGGACCTACTATGTCATCCCATAGCCACCTAAATGGGCGGCGCGAGTCTCAGTGGCGGCCGCTTTCTGATATCGAACGGGGAGTTCTCACTCGCTTGCTCAGCGCGGAGTTTCCCGGCAGGAAGGAACTTGTAAAACAGGCGGCGGAGGCGCTGGCAAGGACCCTTGATGCCGAGGGCAGCGTTGCGCTGCTTCCGACCGTAAATGCTTCTGCCGCCGAGGTAGTTCACCGGATCCCCGTCGAGGCCATTTTTGAAGATCTTGACGGCGTTTCTGTCCATGTACTGCTGCATGTGGTCAGAGGATTTCTTGACGAACTGGAAATCTATCGAGACGACTCCGCGCCCGTACAAGGGGATGTCAGACCTGCCAGTTTCCGCCTCATTGTTCTGTAGAATCAGGCAATTGCTCCGCGACCGGCTGGCAGGTCCTTAACTGCCAGAGGATGCAAGCCCTGGCTTGTCCGCCGCGACTCGACAAGAACGTGCGGGAGCAAGACCGTCATGACCAGGAGAGCAGAGCACTGACATTCAAGGACGTACTGTGAAGGGGGCCGGACCATGCGGTCCCGGCACATACTTTCCACGTTGGCTCCGGTAGGTGCTTGACACTTCCGGGACGCGGCTCCGGCACCTGGGGGACAGTAGTCCCGGTACCTGCTGTACAGTCATGCCGGAGGGACCAGGACCGAAAGCACTATCCCGCCTCGGCCGGACACATCATGGAGTGAAGGGGCGCTCGGAACGAAACCCACACTGCTTCCTGTCAGAGCGCTGAAGGGTGTGTCAGGTCTTCCGAGGGAGTACGGGGTGGTCTTCTCTCAAAAAAAGCGTGGCCTCGCGGCGGCGGTCGGACTTCTTGTCCTAGTGCTCTTCCTGGCTGCCTGCTCGAGCGACCCCACCCTGTCTGGAGACGACCATCTTGGTCCCACCACCTCTACCACGCTCTTCCCGGAGCAACGCTCCTTCGAGCAGGAACTCACCGGTGAGGGCTACGAGGCGGCGATTGTCTTCGGGGAGCGGCAGGGAAGCACGACGGTCGTGTTCGTCTGGATCGGGGTGGACCTTAGCGAGGCTGACCGGGCGACCAGCGACGTCATCTTCGACCATGCAGTCTCCCTGGCTAAGGAGTATCAGGTTGCCGAAGCTACGGGAGGCCTTCTGAGAGTCGAGCTCTTCAAGCTGGGGGTCGGAGGGTTCATCAAGGACCAGATCTTCGAGTCGAGGGACTTCGACCTCTCTAGTGGAGATCCGGTCCTACCCGAAGAGATGGCTTCCGACTTCGCGTTTGTCGCTTCCTGCGGGGTGGGGGCGAGGAATGTCCTAGATACCTTCGAAGGCACCTTCACCAAGGATATCGTCAGTCCCTCCAAACCCAATCCGACTGCTGAGTTCCAGCTGACCCCCGGCGAAATGGCTGAGCTCTACGAGGAACTGGTGGCGATCGACATCCTTAGCTACCCGGATGTGTTTCGTCCCCAACTCGAGGACTCGTCCCTTAGCCCGGGAACCACCATGATGGTGACTCCGCACAGCACCTATCTCCTTCACATCAGAGCCGCGGGCATCGAGAAATACACTTCCTGGGAAGACGTGAGCCTGTCTGCGACCCCCTCGGCTGTGGCTCTTCGCGACTGGTTCGGCAGGCTGCGGCAGATGATCGAGGCCACTCCGGAATATGAGGCCATGCCTCCGGCCGAAGGGGGCTATCCGTAGTCGGGTAGGCACCATTTCGCCCCTGCCGGACATATGAGGAAGTGAGGGCGCAAGATGAGGACGGGAGCGCCCGCGGCGCTGACGGCGTCAAACGACAGGACAGCGCGCCAGAACCGTAGGGGTGGCAAGTGAGTCGTAGATCACGCATGGCCGCACTGACCCTTTCGGGGGCGCTACTGATCGTGGTCGCGCTTGGTCTCGCAGGCTGCACCTCAGAGACCGGGACGGTTCCTTCCCTGACACCCGGTCAATCTGCCGCTTCTTCGACATCAGTCACCGAGACGATGCCCCAGAGCACGACCACTACCGTCGAACGAGTCGAGACCTACATGGCCGACTGGAACTACGATCGGGCAAACCTCCAGTATCTGGTCGACGCTTCGGACGTCATCGTCCGCGGCCGGGTGATACAGGAGCCAGTGGCTCAATGGAACAGCCCTGACGGCAAGCAGTGGACGCCCAAGGACGCAAGCGAAGGAGCCCAGTTCTACACCACCTGGACCATCCAGGCAGAGGAGGTATTTAAGGGTGATGTCTCGGTGGGAACCGAGATCCCCTTTCGCTTCGAGGGCGGCACGGTGGAGTTCAACGGTCGTGTGGCTCACTACGTAGGTAACGACTACCCGGAGATGAGCAAGGGCGATGAGGTCATCATCTGTGGGCGGAGGAAGACTCGCATCTGGGGGGCCGAGGATCTACCCGGCTTCTGGATCCCCGCCGGGTTCTTCGTCTTTGCCAGGGGCGAAGATGGCGCGTTTCAGCGGATGGTCCCCGGAGGAGGCCCCAAGGGTACAGATGCCATCAGCCCGAATGAGCTTCGGAGCATGGTTGCTGACATGCGCGCCGGACAAATCAGAGACTACTTCGGTCTCTGGGTCGAAAGCGTAGAGACTCTTCCCGCCCAACCGACTGCGCTCCCTCCTCACTTCCTGACGCCCCCAGGTGAGATAGACGCCTTCAGAGCCGAAACTGATGACGGGACCTCTGTGGTTCTTCCCGCCCTGGGTGTGAAGACTCCGCTCTGGGTGTTTGCAGGCGAGACGAATATAGAAGAGGTCGGGTCTCGGCTCCGAAGCGCGATGGCCGATGAGCGCCCGGTGGTTGTCTTCGGGGCTGACGAGCAGGAGGTCTATCCCTACCTGCCCGGCTCAGAGGAGGTGGTCTTCTTCACCCCTGACGTCCCCCGCGAAAACAAGTTGATCGCCTGGGTTCCCTATCAAGGATTCCGTACCTCCGTCCTCATGGACTCGACCGAAGCACAGCAGGAGGTTAGGGATCTCACCGACGCCGAAGATCTCTACTGGCAGTTGGGAGCGCTCACCCTGTGGCGGGACTGGCGTGGAGCCTGGCGACGCGCACCGGATACTCCGGACGCACGCCTCTGGCCGCAGAACCGAGGCCCGTATCCAGAGACCTTCTCGTCCACCTCGATTGTGGGAGATCAGATATCACGTTGGGTCTGGCAGAACGGCTGCAATATCGTCAGCGATGGGAGCGGGAGGCCCACGGTCATTCCCATACCCAACCAGATCCCAGCCGGGATAGTTGTCCCCGCGAAGGTGATTGAGGGAAGCCCCTACGGGACTCCACGGGGCGGACCTGCTCCACAACCTGGGGACATGGAGATCACCTCGCTTGCTCCCGGCGAGTGGGATCGATACGTCGAACTCTACCAGACCGGCGTGGCCTTCTACTTGGTCCAAGGATATGACGGTTACATGCACCCAGCTGCGCTTGAAGATGTGAGGACTGAGACTTCCCCAGATTCTCTGGGCAGGTGATATCAGGTGCGGTTGGCAGGCAGAACGGTCGGAACCCAGGAGGGATTGGGTCGGCTTCGAAGGGCGGTTCTTCTCTCGGCCCTGCCGCACCTGCGCTGACCTGAGGAGGAAACGGGGTCGCACTGCAACATAGGAGACGTATTCTATCCCGAAGAGGTGATAGAACGGGTGATGACACCTGAATCGGGTCGCACACTGACCGTGACGTGCTCCATGTCCACGGATGACCGTCTATTGACAACGAAGCAACTCCGAGAGCCAGGGCCACCCACTGCCGACCAGGTGTGCGCGTGGACTCGCCTGGACCATGACGACCCGCTTCAGTGACCGGGAAACGGGCATGAACAGGTTGGCGACAACTCTGAGACCATTAGGGCGCGTGCTCGTCGCCGCCGGTCTTGTCACCTTCTATGGGAGCCTGTGGTCCCGCTGGTCGATGCCGGAGGGAGTGGCGAAGGCGGGCGCGATTGCTGTCGCCGCCGGATGTCGGTGTCTGATAGGCGTTCTCCTTTGGCCAAACGCAGGAAGGAACGCGACAACCCTTGACACCGTGCTCGGCTTCCTTTGCGTTCCAGCAGCGGTTCTGAGCATGTTCGTCGCCTCAGGCGATGAGATGGGTCTTCGGGTGTGGTGGCTGATCATCACTGTCTTTCTGCTCTTCGGTGCAATCGGTGTGATTGCGGCAGCGGCACGTGTTAGGCGCAGAGTCGAGGGCTGGCGGAACGAGGACTAGGAGGGCTGGCGAGACTGCACGGCACCCTCTCGCCCCTTGCCGGACATATGATGAAGCAAAGAGGCAATGAGGAAGCACAGGTGAGCGGCATGATCCCGAATGTTTGCGCGTGCTCGCGGGGGACCATCCTAGGCCCCGTGTTTCTGCTGCTCGTCCTTTCCGTGTCCGTGACACTGCTCGCCTGCGGTGAATCCCACTCTTTCGTCCAGTCCAGCGCGGTCACGACGCTCCCAGATGCAACCACGCCGACCGGACCTGACCCTACTGAGTATGAACCTGCAACGACTACGACGGTGTCGGCTGATCCCACCACAACCACCACGGAATACACCGGACCCTGGATGGGTGAGGCCGAGGTCGAGGCAGCTGGACTTGTCCTTCAATACGAGTTCTTCGAGGCTCTTCGCCGGGGAGACGCAGAGCGCATTGAATCTTTGCTTGTATCGGACCTGGGAATAGACGCAGCCACTCTTTGTGCTCAGGCCGACCAATGGGCCCGCGAGAGGGGTTCGGAGGCTCTATGGGCGGGAGGGGTTCGACCCCTTCTTTGGACCGGGGAGCGGTATGCCTGGGATGCGCCGAAGAACGTTCCTGGTGAGCTGGACACCTGGATCAAGGAGCACCCCGATATTCGGCTGGGGGCCCAGGCGACTATGGGCGACGATGCCCTTTGGTGGTTCGGCCTGGAGCAGACCGGAGATGGCAGGTGGCTTGTCTATCCCAGCGTGCACACACACGCCTTGATCGGTCTGGAGACGTTTCGGATCGATGCGATTCTCCGGGCCAACGGGTAGACGGGTAGACGGGTAGACGGATGGCGGAAGCCCTAGTGAGACTCACGGGTGGTAGGAAGCGCCTCGCTATCATCGGGGCAGTCGCCGTCCTACTGGTGGTCGCGCTGTCGGTGGCTGGTTTCTCCTACGGCCGCGCCTACTGGATCAAGAGCCACGGCACTACCCTCGTTCCCAGTCAAGTGCACCCTCCGGCCCAGGTGCCCTTCTTCCTTCAGAATGATCCCGCCTGGGGAGGCGAGACCCTGGGCCAGTCCTCGTATCGGATGAGCGGTTCGGGTTGCCTGGTCGCCTGCCTGGCTGCTTCCGCGGTCGGGCTGGGAATCGATACCGACCCAGGTCGGCTGAACGCTGCTTTCGGGCGTGCGGGAGTGTTCACGCCAGCGGGCGACGTCATCTGGACCAAGATCGAAAGGGCAGTGCCGGGTCTTACCTATGACTACAGCCGGGTCTTTGGAGCAGGCACCATTGAGGACGACCTTCGCGTGGGCCGCCTTCCTGTCGTCAGAGTGAAGTACCGGGGAGAAGGGGCCCCGCACTGGCTTCTCATCGTCGGGGCGACCAAGGAGGACTTCTTGGTCATGGACCCGCTGAATGGTAGCGGCGAGTTCACCCCCCTTTCTGCGCACGGGAAGGTGTATGCGTACCGGGTGCTCGTCCGAGCAGCTTCAGTCGGGGAAGAGGAAGCACATGGTGGATGAGCGCATGATCGGTGGGCTGACAGCCCAGAGGGAGCCTCCGACCCCTCGGAAGCGGACCTATCGGCGCTTTCATGGGAGTGCTAGACTGAGCGAACCGCACGATGAACAGGCAGGAATTGCCGTGCGCGACCCTGCCTGGATCTAGGAGGTAGACTATGCATCGCCGCACCGTCCAGTCGGACACCCCCCGCTTACACACGAGCGTACGCATGCTCGTGCTCGCCCTCGTCTTGGCGCTCTCGCTTGTAGCTGCGGCTTGTGGGGGGAGCGAGGAGGAGGTGGTCGAGACGACGACCACTGACCAGGAAGTGACGGAGGGTACCATGTCCGAACCCAGCTCTGATAATGGTTCCGCCGCAGACGGCGACGTCGAGCTGCCCTCCGGTTTCCCCTCCGGGATGCCGCTCCCGGCTGGTGTCGAGAGCGTGAGGGACGATGTCGCCTCCGGTGGTTACTCTGCCTTCGTACCGGGGCGCGGTCTTGCCGAGGTGGTCGCGGATGTCGAGGCGGCCCTGGATTCGTCCGGTTGGAATATCCTCGAGCGAACTGCCGACATAGGAACAGTCGGAGACATGTTGTTCCTCGTTGAGGAGTCAGGGGCCAAGATGTACGTCTTCGTCGAGCCCTCGGGCGGGTCCGAGGAAGACATGCGCGTTCTCTACTACGCCGCTGACTAGCACCATACCGAGGAGCGAGAGCTTAAATCTGTTCTGGTCTAACTGAACACAGTCAGTGGGAACGGGGCGACTTCAGTCTGTGACTGGTCAATTGCCCAGGAAAAAAGAGCGCCGGGGGGTGATCTGGGACCACCACCCGACGCTCAGGTTCTACCGGGGCGGGTTCGGGGTCGGCGCTACCGACCATTCGGCTGCCTAGGT
>Ga0209269_1000868_pt1 | contig 20800 bp, 13 predicted proteins | sample MTBAKMMethaMetaG_FD_187455 | JGI IMG/M metagenome (GOLD analysis project Ga0209269, IMG submission 187455) | Enrichment culture microbial communities from Arthur Kill intertidal strait, New Jersey, USA, that are MTBE-degrading - MTBE-AKM (Arthur... | ecosystem: Environmental > Aquatic > Marine >... | reverse complement strand
TGGTCTCTCAACACTCGACCGCGGAAGTCTCTGGGCTTTCGCACGCCGGCCGAAGTCTTCTGCGAGCATTGTGCTAACCAGGGCATTACACTCGACCCCTCTGTTGCACTTGGTCCTTGAAACCGCCTAACCAAAGAAAAGGCGACCCCGCTACGCCGCCCTCCGCTACGCTCCGGGTTCCCTGCGTTGCTCGCCGAGCCGGGCGGCTGAGGAACTCGGCCTTCGGCCTCAGACACCCTCAGCCAAAGACCCCCGGCTCGGCTGCGCTACTCGGCGGCGCAGAGGGGACGAAAAAGCTCCCTCACCCCCAGCCCCTCTCCCGAGGGGAGAGGGGAGCCACACCATTCGGCGACACGGCCACCCTCTCCCCCCGGGGGAGGGAAAAAACGCTGGAGGCCGGCAACAAGGCAACCAGATCGCGGTGGTTTTGAAGTGCCTCCCCTCTGCCCCGTCTCGTCTTGCCGGAAAAATCGGGGGCAGTCGGGCGCACTTGTCTGAGGCCGTAGGCCGAGTTTGGGCGCCCGCCCGATTTTTTCGGCAAGACGAGATTTAGCCCGAAGGGCCGGGGTAGTGGGGTCGCCTTTTCTTCCCGCCGTGACCTGTGCGCAGCACAGAGCGTCCGGCGAGGACACCCCTTGCGGGTGTGGTTACTTCTCTTTTGGCGAAGCAAAAGAAAGTAACTAGCTGTCGGGCTACCCCCGACACCCAAACCATCCCGCGCGAAGCGCGACAAAACAAAACCAAGAGCAGGCGAGGTCGCCTGCGCTACAACTCCAACGGCAGGTCCACCCCCTACCCTGTCGCCAAACCACGACACCCTCTACAGTGTTCCCCCCTCCGTTATGCGGGTTCCCCCCCGCGCCCAAGGCGGGTTTCTGCTCGCAGGCAGAACGACTTCCCTCACCTAACGTTCCCTTAAGGGCGCGTCCTTCACGGACGGCAAACCCTATTTCGGAACAGCAAACCCTTAATCCTGAGAAGGGGGCATGACATGAAGACCAGAGGCAAAACCCAATTCACGCGGAGCAAGATGAGTCTTGCCGTCGCCGCGCTCTTCGCCACGCTGGGTTCCGACCCGGCTGCGGCCCTCACCATCAATGTCGTCGACCAAGCCGGCACACCGATCACCGGCGGCTTCCGCTGGCTGGTGGAGGAGGATGCCACCAAGGCCTCCAATCCCGGCGACCCGGCACTCCCAGGGCAACACCTGTCCCTGAGCTTCCACACCAGCTACATGCCCGTGATGGACGCTGGCCGGACCGCGACCTCTTCGGCCAGCGTGACCCTGCCGACCCCCGCTGCGCCCAAGCGCTATTTCGTCTCCGTCCTGCCGGATGGCGGCTATCAGATGGGCGGGGCCCCGGTGGCCGAGGGCGGTGAGAACGGCACGGTGACCGTGGTGGTGAACCCCACCCCGATTCCCACCGCGCAGATTTCGATCTTCGTGTTCGAGGACAACCAGCCGGTCAACGGCACCCCCGACCTGCCCCAGGAATTGGGCCTGGCGGGATTCACCGTCACCCTCAAGGAGGCCGGCGGCGCTTACGGCGCCTCCGGCGGCCAAGTAACCCAGGACGCCTTCGGCAACCCCATCGGCACCGAATACCAGACCAACCCGGACGGCACGCCGGTGATGGTGGATGGCGCCCCGGTGGTGTCGAAAATCGGCGACGGCTTCATCCGGACCGGCGCCGACGGCACCGTGCTGATCAAGAACTTGGCCCCGGCGAAATACACCATCGAAATCATTCCCCCCGCCGGCACCTCCTACAAGCAGACCTCCACCATCGAGGGCACCAAGGGTAACGACGCCTGGGTGAAAGCCAACGAACCCAGCTTCTTCCAGGAATTCGGCCCCCCGGGACACCATGTGTTCTTCGGCTTCGTGAAAACAGGCATCAACGACACCACGGTACTCAACGGGCAAAGCACCATCACCGGCAAGGTGGTGAACATGCACATGTCCCGTTCGCCGAATTTCGCGTTCTACAACGGCGAACCCGTTCCCCAATGCCTGGTCGGCCTGAACGAATTGGCCGTGGCCGGCGGCCGCACCATTTTCACTACCGCCTGCAACCCGGACAGCACCTTCTCCGTCCCCAACGTCCCTGCCGGCACCTACCAACTGGTGATCTGGGACGAGAACCTGGACGTGATCATCGCCTCCACCAACGTCACGGTTCCCGCCGGCGGCGGCAACGTGGACCTGCAGGAAGTTCCGGTGTTCAACTGGTTCGGCAAAGTGAAAAGCAAGGTGTTCTTCGACGCCAACAACAACGGCTTCCGGGACGCCGGCGAAACCGGGATGCCGGATCAGGCGGTGAACCTGCGCTTCCGGGACGGCAGTATCTACCAGGCCCAGGCCACGGACCCCTCCGGCGACACCACCTTCTCCGAAGTGTTCCCGTTCTTCAACTGGCTGGTGGCGGAAGTGGATTTCGCCCGCTTCAAGGCCACCGGCGCCACCATCGTGGTGGACGCCGGCGGCCCGGTCCGGCCCGATGCCGGTTGGGCCGATCCCACCTTCGACGTGCTCAACCCCCAGCCCCAGTCGGAGAACGGCGGCGCCCCCTACCGCACCGAGACCGGCATGATCCTGACCCAGGGCATCCAGACCTTCCTCGGCCAGACCAACGTGATCGAGTGGGGTAAGAACAACTATCCCACCGGCGAAAACGGCGGCATTTCCGGCATCGTCCACTACACCATCACCCGCGCCGAGGACGATCCCCGCTACGCCGTGGCGGAAAACTGGGAGCCGGGCATTCCCCGGGTCCAGGTGAACCTGTACAAGGCCAACCTGGACGGGACCGTCGCCGACGCCAACGGCGACGGCGCCGTCACGCTGGCCGACGCGGACCACATGCCCCAGGGCAACTTCCCCGGCCCCGAGGACCTGGATCGCAACGGCAACAGCACCTTCGACCAGGGCGACGCCATCGACATCGCCTACACCGACAGCTGGGACGACAGCCTGCCCACCGGCTGCCAGGGCGACAACAGCATGCTGGGTCTGCCGGCGGATGCCTGCTACGACGGCCTGCGCAACTTCAACCAGGTGCGCCCGGCAGTGTTCGACGGCGGCTACGCCTTCGGTCCCGACCTGCCCGCCGGCAAGTATGTGGTGGAATCCCTGGCGCCCAAGGGCTACCAGACCGTGAAGGAAGAGGATAAGAACGTGGACTTCGGCGACGCCTACCAGCCGCAGCCCCTGGTCCTGCCCCCGGTGTGCGTGGGCGATCCCCACACGGTGCCCGCCGAGCTGGCCCTGTTCCCCGGCGTGGCCGCCCCCTTCGCCAACCAGACCCGCCCCCTATGCGACCGCAAGGTCATCGACGTGGCCCAGGGCAAGAACGCGGCGGTGGACTTCTTCATGCTCACCGAGGTCCCGGCTGCGTCCCACATCGTCGGCATGATCCTTAACGACCTGGCCAACGAGTTCGACCCCAACGCCCCCACCTTCGGCGAGAAGCAGGCGCCGTCCTGGGTGCCGGTGTCGATCCGCGACTGGACCGGCAAGGAAATCTCCCGGGTATATTCGGACCAGTGGGGCACGTTCAACGCCCTGGTGCCGTCCTCCTACTCGGTGAACGCCCCCATGCCCTCCGGCCTCGCCCCCAACATGCTTACCACCTGCATGAACGACCCGGGCCCCATCCCCGACCCCAACGGCACCGGCCAGATGGTGATCGACCCCAACTTCGACCGCCAGTACAGCCAGTTCTGCTACACCTTCCAGTACCTGCCGGGAAAAACCACCTATCTCGACACCCCGGTGATCCCGGTGGCGGCTTTCGCCGGCCCTGGCCAGTACCCCCTGGACTGCGAGTTCACCGACGGCACCCCGGTGGTCTACACCGTGAACGGTCGGGCCACCTCCAACACCGGCGGCGGCTACGTGACCCAGAACGGCCCCTACGTGCCCCAGCGTACTGTGGACCAGACCCAGCTGCCCACCCTGACCATCGTTTCCGCCGGCAGCATGGACGTGCCCAACCCGGCCTGGGACGGGACGGCCAACACGCCCCGCTACGTCACCCGGGACTTCGGCTTCGGCCCCAACGGCACCGTTACCCTGGGCGGCGTCAATCTGCCGGTCAATTCCTGGAGCAACGGCGTCGTGGAAGTCCGCGTGCCCTACGGCACTCCCACCGGCGAACTGGTGGTTACCCGCGGCGACACCGGCAAGGCCTCCCTCCTGGGGGTCACCGTCACCGTGGGCGGCGCGCCCCCCATCCGGGTCAAGCCCGGCCAGAGCATCCAGGCGGCCATCGACCAGGCACCTACCGGCGCGCTGATCCTGGTGGCCCCCGGCCGCTACGACGAGTTGGTGATCATGAACAAGAAAGTGCGTCTGCAAGGCTGGGGCGCGCTCGCCACCAACATCAACGCCGCCAAGGTGCCCGCCGAGAAGCTGCAAGCCTGGCGCAACAAGATCAACCAGCTCTACGCCGCCGGCACCTTCGACCTGGCTCCCGGCCAGACCGTGGGCTTCAACGGCCCCAACAACGAGCCCAACCTGTTCAACACCGAAGAGGGCCCGGGCGTCCTGGTGGTGGCCAAGAACGCCACCACCGGCGCGGGAGCGTTCACCAGCACCAACAACGCCCGCATCGACGGCATCGGCATCTCCGGCGGCGACAGCGGCGGCGGCATCATGGTCAACGCCTTCGCCAAGTACCTGGAGATCAGCAACAACAAGATCTTCAGCAACAACGGCACCTACGGCGGCGGCATCCGCGTCGGCCATCCCACCGAGGAGGGCAACGGCGCCGACAACGACTTCGTCAAAATCCACAACAACCATGTCGCCCTCAACGGCGGCCAGGGCGGTGCGGGCGGCGGCGTGTCGATCTATGCCGGCACACAGGTGTACCAGGTGAACAACAACTACATCTGCGGCAACTTCAGCGCCGGCCACGGCGGCGGCATCGGCCACCTGGGCAGCAGCAACCGGGGCGAGATCACCAACAACACGGTGATCTTCAACCAGAGCTTCAACCAGGGAGTCAGCGTCTCCGGCGGCGGCATCTTCGTCGGCGGCCAGGCGCCCATCGTGCCCGGCACCCTGTCCCCCGGGGCGGGCAGCGTCACGGTCAGCGGCAACCTGGTCCAGGGCAATCTGGCGGGGGCCGGCGACGGCGGCGGCATCGCGGCCCAGTTCGTCAACGGCCAGGACATCGCCACGGCGCCCAACAACGAGTCCACCTGGTACAAGCTGACCCTGGCGAACAACATGGTGGTGAACAACGTGGCCGGCATGGCGGGAGGTGGCGCTTCCCTCCAGGACGTGGTGGTCTCCACCATCGCCAACAACACCGTCGCCGACAACGACAGCACCGCCACCGCGGGCGCGGCCTTCGCTGCCGGCAGCCCCAACCAGTCCACGTCGCAACCGGCGGGTATCGTCTCCCGGGCCCACAGCACCCAGTTGTACAACACCATCGGCAACGGCCCCCGCGTGCGCCCCTTCAAGACGGAGTACGCCAACCCGACCCTGGTGAACAACATCCTGTGGCACAACCGGTCGCACTACTGGGCCATCGACAACACCACCGTGCCCCCCACCTTCGGGCTGTATCCCAACCCGAACGGAGCGTACTGGGACCTGGCGGTGCAGGGGACGTCCAACCCGGCTGACAAGCTGAACCCCACCTTCAGCGTCCTCACCGACGCCACGGGCTACGCCGCCAGCAACCTGGCCGCCGACCCGCTGTTCGCCGCCGAATCGGTCATCGGCCCGAAAGGGCAGACCATCCAGCAGGCGGAGCTCACCACCGGGATCTCCACCGCCGCGGCCTTCGACGAAGGCGGCAACTGGATCGATGTGCGCTTCGGCATCGGCACTGGAAACTCGACCGGCCTGCTCACCCCCGCCGGCAACTTCCACCTGCAACCGGGCTCCCCGGCCATCGACCAGGGGACCCAGGCCGCGGGCGTGACGCCGACCACCGACATCGACGGGCAAGGACGCACCGCCCCCCTCGACATCGGCGCGGACGAACAGCAGTAAAGCCGGCAATTGACCCGCCGGGCATCGGCCCGGCGGGTCGGAAAAAGGAGATAGATCATGCGCACGAACACCCTTCGCAAACTGTTGCTACCCCTCGCGGTGGCCGCCGCCTTCGGCGCGGCTTCCGTCCCCGCCCACGCCGCGGTCTTCGTCCAGTGCCCCGGCGACACCAACGGCGACGCCGTTCCCGACGGCCCGGGGGATCCCAACGTGGTGTGCAAACACCTCACCGCCGGCGACGGCTTCGCCACCATGGGCGACGGCAAGGTGATGTACACCTTCAGCTACCACGACGTCACCGGCACCCCGCCCGCCCAGGTATTCGACGCCGGCCGGCTGGCGGCCAACCTGCCCGCCCCCACCATCGAACTCAAGGAGGGCAACAAGTTCTACCTCAACCTGACCAACGTGGGCATGCTGATGCGGCCCGACCTGTTCGACCCCCACACCGTGCACTTCCACGGCTTCCCCCAGCAGGCCCCGGTGTTCGACGGCATGCCGGAAGGCTCCTTCGGGGTGAACATGGGGTCCAGCGTCACCTACTTCTACAATGTGTCGGACCCCGGCACCTACCTCTACCACTGCCACCAGGAAGCCACCGAGCACATGCAGATGGGCATGCTGGGCAACATCTACGTCAAGCCCGCCCAGGACGGAACGCCCTTCGTCTACAACGGCAAGACCTACACCCAGTTCGTTTATAACGACGGGGACGGGTCCACCGGCTACGACAAGGCCTATCCCCTGCAGCTGAGCGGCTTCGACGGCAACTACCACGAGCAGCACATCGCGGTGCAGCCCCTGCCCTTTTCGGAGTTGAGGGACACCTATCCGATGATCAACGGCCGGGGCTATCCCGACACGGCCAACCCGCTGCCCATCGACGGCCCGGCGGAGAACGGCAACCTGCCGGCCACCCAGGGGGTCAGTTCCCTGATCACCGCCACCGCTGGGGAAAAGGTGTTGTTGCGGCTCTCCAACCTCAGCGTCAACCACTACTACACCATCGGCATCCTCGGCCTGCCCATGAAGGTGGTGGGCGGCGGCGCCCACATCGCCCGGAGCCCCACCGGCCAGAACCTGGCCTACGACACCAGCTCGGTCACCCTGGGGGGCGGCGAAACGGCGGACGTGCTGGTGGACACCACCGGAATCGCGCCGGGAAGCTACTTCCTGTACACCACCAATCTCAATTATCTGAGCAATAACGACGAGGATTTCGGCGGCATGATGACCGAAATCGTCATCAACTGACCGGGACGAGGAGGACGAAAATGAACCAGCTATCCATCAAACTGCCGCGACTGCTCGACGTTGCCCTGGTGTTGCTGCTGCTTGCAGTCACCAGCACCGCGTGGGCCACCATCGACGGCGTCCCGGGACCGACCTTCAGCCTCACGGCCAAGGCGGACTACATCTCCAGTGCCGACGGCAACACCCACTACTCCTGGGGCTATGCCCTCAACGGGGGCACCATGCAATACCCGGGCCCCACCATGATCGTGAATCAGGGGGATACCGTCACCGTCAACCTCACCAACGCGCTACCGGTGCCGGTACCGGTGTCCATCGTCTTCCCCGGCCAGGCCAACGTGGCCGTCGCCGGCGGCACACCGGGCCTGATGACCAACGAAGTCATGCCCGGTGGAACGGTGACCTACACCTTCGTCGCCTCCAACCCCGGCACCTACCTCTACCACAGCGGCAGCAACCCGTCGCTGCAAGTGGAGATGGGACTGCTGGGCGCGATGGTGGTGCGCCCCAATGTGCCCGATCCGCTGCACCAGGCTTACGGGCACGCCAGCACCGCCTTCGACCGGGAATACCTGTTCCTGCTGACGGAAATGGATCCGGCGATCCACGCCCAGATTGATGCCCTGGTTACCGCGAATCCGCTGGTGGCACCGGTGGCGGACATGACCGCCTACCATCCGGTACTGTGGTTCATCAACGGCCGCAACGCCCCGGACACCCTCCTGGACGCCAACGTGGCCTGGCTGCCCACCCAGCCCTACAACATCGTGCCCATGATGCACCCGGGCGAAAAGCTGCTGATGCGGGTGGTCAGCGCCGGCCGCGATCTGCATCCCTTCCACACCCACGGCAACAACTTCTGGGTGGTGGCCAAGGACGGGCGCCTGCTGGAAAGCGCTGCGGGAGCGGGTGCCGACCTGGCCTACTCGGACTTCACCCTGCGTGCAGTCCCCGGCGAGACCTACGACGCCATCTTCGAGTGGACCGGCAAGAACCTGGGCTGGGACATCTACGGCCACGCCCCGGGCGACCCCATGGAGCCCAACGAGTACGCGGCGGACCACGGCAAGCCCCTGCCGGTCGTGATGCCCAACCTCCAGGACATCTCCACCGGCGCCAACTACAGCGGCAGCCCCTTCCTGGGCCAACTGGGCGCACTGCCTCCGGGCGTGCCCTCCCCCGGCGCCGGCTACTTCCACATGTGGCACTCCCACAACGAGAAGGAGCTGACCAACCACGACATTTTCCCCGGCGGAATGATGACCATGCTGATCATCGAGCCCTGGGGCGTGAACATTCCGTAACGAGGGAGCGACCATCATGAAAACCACCATGCTACACACCAAGCGACTCGTGCAGGCCCTGGCCCTGGCAGGGCTTGCCTCCGCCGCCGCCCCGGCCTCGGCCATGGACGTCTACCTGCGGGCGGAAACGGTGAACGTGACCATGCCCGACGGTGCCGTGGTGCCCATGTGGGGCTATGCCCTGGACGGCGCCTCCTGCCCCGCCGCTCCCTGCGCGGCCACCGTCCCCGGACCGGCCCTGACGGTGCCCGTGGGCGACCCGATACTCAACGTCCACCTCACCAACGCCCTGACGGTGCCGGTATCCGTCGTCATCCCCGGCCAGGCCGCCGCCATGACGCCGGTGAAGTTCACCGACGCCTCGGGACGCCAGCGGGTGCGTTCCCTCACCGCGGAAACCGCCCCCGGCGCCACGGCCACCTATTCCTGGAGCAACCTGCGGCCCGGCACCTACCTGTACCACAGCGGCACCCACCCCCAGGTGCAGGTGCAGATGGGCCTCTACGGGACGGTGACCAAGGATGCGGCCGCCGGCCAGCCCTACACGGGCGTCGCCGCCGCCGCTGAAAAGCTGCTGGTGTTCAGCGAAATCGACCCCGCCATCCATACGGCGGTGACCACCCCCGGCGGCTACGGCCCCGGCACGGCCATGCCCAGCACCCTCAACTACCAGCCCAAGTACTTCCTCATCAACGGCAAGCCGCACCAGACCGGCGACGCCCCCATTCCCCTCCAGGCCGGTCAGCGCACCCTGCTGCGCCTGGTCAACGCCGGCATCCAGACCCGGGTGCCGGTGATCAACGGCCTGGACATGGAACTGGTGGCCGAGGACGGCAACGCCTACCCCTGGGCCAAGCACCAGTATTCGGCCCTGCTGCCGGCGCTGAAAACCCTGGACGCGGTGGTCACGCCCCAGCTTCCGGCGGGAGCGGCCATGGCCAACCACCCCCTCTACGACCGGCGCCTCGGCCTGACCAACCCCGGGGGAACGGACAACGGCATGTTCGCCAAGCTGGTGGTGGCCAACGGCGTCTCCAGCCCGGTCATCACCTCCACCCCGGTCACCGCCGCCACGGTGGGCAGCGCCTACAGCTACCAGCTGACGGCCAGCGACCCGGACGGCGGCGCCCTCACCTTCTCCCTGGTGAGCGGCCCCGCCGGCATGACCGTGGGCGCCACCGGCCTCATCACCTGGATGCCCGACGCGGTGGGCAACCAGTCGGTGACGGTGCGGGTGACGGACCCCACCGGCCTGTACTACGACCAGGTGTTCACCATCACCACCACCACCACCAACCATGCGCCGGCCACGGCGGACGACGCAGCTTCCGCTCCGGTGCGGACCGCCGGCGTGACCTACCCGGCGGTGGCGATCAACGTGCTGGCCAACGATTCGGACCCCGACGCGGCCACCGATCCGACCAACACCATCGACCCGGCCACGGTGTGGCTCACCACCACCCCGGACAAGGGCGGCACCGCCACGGTCAACGCCGACGGCAGCATTTCCTACCGTCCCGTAGCGGGCTTCACCGGCACCGAGACCTTCCGCTACAAGGTGAAGGACACCCTGGGCCTGGCGTCCAGCCCCGGCGCCTACGTGCGGGTCAACGTGACCGCGGCCAACCAGGCGCCGGCGGCGGTGGACGACACCTTCACCGCCCCCCTGCGGACGGCCACCCCCTACCCGGCACAAGTCCTCAACGTGCTGGCCAACGACACCGACGCCGACGGCACCATCGACCCGGCAACGGTGTGGATCACGGTGGCGCCCAACAAGGGCGGATGGGCCACGGTCAACGCCGACGGCACCATTTCCTACCGTCCCAAGGCGGGCTTCGTCGGCACCGAGACCTTCCGCTACAAGGTGAAGGACAACCTGGGCCTGGCCACCCCCACCGCCGCCTACGTGCGGATCAACGTCGTGCAGTAAGCGCAGAGGGGGCGGCACCCGCCGCCCCCCTTGCCACCGAATTCGATGGGAGGAAACATCATGAACACGCGCCACCTGCCCCTTCTGGGCCTGCTGCTCCTGGCCACCCTGGCCGGCTGCAACGGCAACAACCGGGGCTACTACAGCGAGCGCCCCACGGATCCCCCCAAGGAATCCGCCGAGGGCAACGGCAATGAAGCCCGCCTCGGCATCCGGGTGGAAGGGCTGCATCTGGCGGCGGCGGGCAACATGCTCGCCTTCCGCTACCGGGTCCTGGACCCGCAAAAAGCGGCCCCCATGTTCGACCGCCACATCCACCCCTACCTGCTGGACGAGGCCACCGGCGCCGCCTTCGCCGTGCCCGACTCCCCCAAGGTGGGGCAGTTGCGCACCACCCGCCGCAACAGCGACGCCCAGGCGGACCGGGCCTACCACATGCTGTTCGCCAACCCGGGGCACTTCCTGCAAAAGGGGCAGAAGGTGTCCTTGGTGATCGGAGAAACGAAGTTGAAGGACTTGGTGGTGCAGTAGGCCGGGCATAAATGCCCGACGTGAAGAAATGTAGGAGCGCCCCATGGGCGCGACCATCGCGCCCATGGGGCGCTCCTACAGAAATTTGAATCGGGGAGTCAATCATGGACCGCAGCAGAACATCCTACCTTCCCCTCATAACGGGGGCGCTCCTCCTGGCATGCCTCGCCGGCACCGCCGCGGCGGCGGTGGTGGACCCCGAACTGGAAGCGGAGCTGAAAAAGCGCGCGCCCCAGGAGGAGGTGGCGGTCATCGTCTCCCTGGCCGACAAGGTGAACCTCAAGCTGTTCAAGCTCAATAAGGGCCGGACCAAGGTGGACCCGACCCTGATCAAGGCCCTGCGCACCCGGGCCGCCACCACCCAGGCCCCCATCAAGCAATTCCTGCAAAACAAGGGCGGCAAAAATCTGAAGGAGCTGTGGGCGGTCAACGGCATCGCAGTGAAGTTGCGGGCCGACGCGGTGAAGGCGCTGGCGTCCCAGGCGGGCATCGACCGCATCAAGCTGGATGCCATCCTCCAGGCCCCCGCCGTGACCCTGGGCACCCCCGTCGCGGCGGAATGGAACCTGTCCACGGTGCAGGCGCCGGACCTGTGGGCCCTGGGCCACACCGGCATCGGCGTGGTGGTGGCCTCCCTGGACACCGGGGTGGACGTGAATCACCCGGACCTGGCCCCCAAATACCGGGGCGGCGCCAACAGCTGGTTCGACCCCCACGGGGAGCACCTCGCCCCCTACGACATGAACGGCCACGGCACCCAGACCACCGGCATCATGGTGGGGGGCGCCGCCGGCGGGACCGCCATCGGCGTGGCCCCGGACGCCCGCTGGATTGCGGTGAAGCTGTTCAACGACGCCGGCTTCGCCACCTACAGCGACATCCACCTGGCCTTCCAGTGGCTGCTGGACCCGGACAGCGACCCCACCACCGCCGACGCCCCGGACGTGGTCAACGCCTCCTGGGGGCTGGGAGGCGCCACCGGCCAGTGCGTCACCGAATTCAACCTGGACATCGAGCAGCTCAAGGCCGCCGGCATCGCCGTGGTGTTCGCCGCCGGCAACGACGGCCCGGCCCCCATGACCGATGTGAGCCCGGCCAACAACCCCGCGGGCTACTCCGCCGGAGCGGTGGACAACACCCTCACCATCGCCGGCTTCAGCAGCCGGGGCCAGTCCGCCTGCGACGGCACCACCTATCCCGAGCTGGTGGCCCCCGGCGTCAACGTCAACACCTCGGACCTGTCCTTCGGCGGCATGCCCCTCTATGCCACGGTTTCCGGCACTTCCTACGCCGCCCCCCACACGGCGGGGGTGATGGCCTTGCTGGCCGGTGCCTTTCCCACCAACACCGTGGCCGACATCGAAGGGGCCCTGACCCTGGGCGCCCAGGACCTGGGCGTGGCCGGGCCGGACAACAGCTACGGCAACGGCCTCACCCAGGCCAAGGCCGCCTACGACCGGCTTGCGGCCCAGAACAACCGCCCCCCCATGGCCGCAGGGGACAGCTACGCCATGATCGCCGGGGGCACCCTGTCCAGAGCCGCCCCCGGCGTGCTGGCCAACGATTCCGACCCGGAGGCCAAGCCCCTGACGGCGGTGCTGGACACCCCCTCCGCCCAGGGCAGCGCCACCCTCAACCCGGACGGCAGCTTCAGCTTCACCCCGGCGGCGGGCTTCACCGGCAACGCCAGCTTCGCCTACACCGCCCAGGACGACTTCGGCACCGCCAGCACCCCGGCCACGGTATCCATCGCCGTGACCGCCAACCGGGCACCGGCGACCCTGGACGACACCGCCACCGCGCCGGTGCGGGGAACGGCCACCTACCCGGCAGTGATCCTCAACGTGCTGGCCAACGATGCCGATCCGGACACCGCTATCGACCCCGCCAACGTCGTCAACCCGGCCACGGTGTTCCTCACCACCGCCCCGGACAACGGCGGCACCGCCAGCGCCAACGCCGACGGCACCATCGCCTACCGCCCCAAGGCCGGCTTCTCCGGGGTGGAAACCTTCCGCTACAAGGTGCGGGACTCCCTGGGCTTGGCCTCGAACCCGGGGGCTTTCGTGCGGGTCACCGTCTCCGCCAGCAACGCCCCGCCGACGGCGGTTGCCGAAACCTATACCACCCCCCAGGGCACCCCCCTCACGGTAGCGGCCCCCGGCGTGCTGGCCAACGACAGCGACCCGGACGGCAACCCCATCACGGCGGTGCTGGTCACCCCGTCCCCCGACGGGACGGTGACCCTCAACCCGGACGGCAGCTTCAGCTTCGCCCCGGCCGCCGCCTTCACCGGCACCACCAACTTCAGCTACCAGGCGGTGGACAATCAGGGTGCCGCCAGCGCCCCCACCGCCGCGACAGTCACCGTCAATGTCGCCGCCCCCGCCAACCAGCCCCCCACGGCTACAGCCGACACCTACGCCATCCCCCAGGACACCCTCCTCACGGTAGCGGCCCCCGGCGTGCTGGCCAACGACAGCGACCCGGACGGCAACCCCCTCACGGCGGTGCTGGTCACCCCGTCCCCCGACGGGACGGTGACCCTGAACCTGGACGGCAGCTTCAGCTTCGCCCCGGCCGCCGCCTTCACCGGCACCACCAGCTTCAGCTACCAGGCGGTGGACAGCCAGGGCGCCGCCAGCGCACCCACCGCCGCGACAGTCACCGTCAACGTCGCCGCCCCTGCCGGCAACCAAGCGCCGGTGGTCATGGACGACACCGCCACCGCCCCGGCCCGCACCTCCAAAACCTACAAGCGGGCGATCATCAACGTCCTGGCCAACGATAGCGACCCGGACACCGCCACCGACCCGGCCAACGCCATCGACCCCGCCACCGTGTCCCTGACCACGGTTCCCAACCAAGGCGGCTCGGCCATCATCCAGGCCGACGGCAGCATTGCCTACCGGCCGGCCCTCAACTTCCGCGGCACCGAAAGCTTCCGCTACAAGGTCAGCGACACCCTGGGCCTGAAATCCCCCACCGGCGCGCTGGTGCAGATCAGCGTGCAGTAACCCTGAAGGAGACCGTCATGCATACCACCGACCACCCTACTTCCCGCCCCGTTTCGGGCTTTTTCCTCGCCGCCCTGCTGGCCGGCGTGACGTCCGGTTCCGCCCTGGCCGGAGGCGACGAGGCCAAATTGCGCCAGCACGCCCTGGCCTCCCAGACCTCCTGGTCCGGGCTGATGGTGCTGGCGGCCCTGTTCGCCGGCATGGGCGCCACTCCCGCCGCCGCTATGGAGGGCATGGGCGGACATGACCACCACCATCACCACCACGCCGCCATGGCCGCGCAAAAATCCGACGTGGCCCGCAGCAACGCCGCCTACCCGGTGCCCGACGTGAAGCTCAAGGACGCCGCCGGCAAGGAAGTCTCCCTCCGCACCGCCCTGGATACCGACGAGCCGGTGATGCTGAACTTCGTCTTCACCACCTGCACCACCATCTGCCCGGTGATGAGCGCCACCTTCTCCCAGGTCCAGTCCCAGCTCGATCCCAAACGGGAGCCGGTGAAGATGGTGTCCATCTCCATCGACCCGGAACACGACACCCCCGCCAAGCTGAAGGAATACGCCAGGAAGTTCGGCGCCGGCCCCCAGTGGCAAATGCTCACCGGCAGCCTGGAGAACTCCATCGCCGTCCAGCGGGCCTTCAACACCTACCGGGGCGACAAGATGAACCATGAACCCGCCACCTTCCTGCGGGCCGGCAAGGGCAAGCCCTGGGTGCGCCTGGACGGCTTCGCCAGCGCCGGGGAGCTGGTGAAGGAATACCGACAGATGATGGCGGCGAAGTAATTTCTTGAACCGCAGAGGACGCGGAGGAACGCAGAGGAAGAGCGAAAATTAACCACGAATGAACGCGAAGGAGGCCGTGCTTCGCCTAGCGATCTCAATAATTCGTGTGCATTCGTGGCTAAAAGAAGTTGCCCTTCCTCTGCGCCCCTCCGCGTCCTCTGCGGTGAAAAGCCTTTCCGGGAGAGATGAATGAAGCCCTGGCGCAATATCCTTGCAGCCCTGTCCCTGCTCGCCGCCCCTTGGGCGATGGCCGGCGATACCTCGCCCGAGGCCCAGGGCAAGGCCATCTACCGCCAGGGCATCCTGCCCTCGGGCCTGCCGGTGACGGCCACCCTGCAAAACGGCGTGGTGCTGAAGGGGGCCGACGCCGCCTGCGCCACCTGCCACCGCCGCAGCGGATTCGGCGGCAGCGAGGGGCGCAACACCATCCGGCCCATCGTCGGCCGCATGATCTACGGCCAGCCGGACTTGGCGGATGCCCCGCTCCATCCCTCCCTGGAGCGGGGCCGGGAAATGGTGCCGGTCTACACCCACGCCTCCCTGGCCCGAGCCCTGCGCAAGGGGGAGGACCCCAACGGACGTGCCCTGAACACCCTGATGCCCCGCTTCGACCTGAGCGATGCCGACGTGGCCAAGCTGGAAGCCTACCTGCGCCACCTGTCCGCCGAGGTGGCGCCGGGGGTGGACGCCGAAAACATCCACTTCGCCACCATCGTCGCCCCCGATGCCGACCCGGCGGCGGCCACGGCCATGCTCGACGTGCTCCACGGCTTTTTCAAGATCAAGAACGGCGGCACCCGCCAGGAAACCAGCCGCCGCTCCAGCGGCACCGAGCGCATGTACCGGGCCTACCGCAAATGGGTGCTCCACGAGTGGGCGCTCACCGGCCCGCCGGAGGGCTGGGGCAAACAACTGGAGGACCATTACCGCCGCCAGCCGGTGTTCGCCGTCCTGAGCGGCATCGGCGCCGGGGATTGGCAGCCGGTCCATACCTTCTGCGAGACCACGGAAGTCCCCTGCATCTTCCCCAACGTAACCGCCCCGACCGTGGCCGGGCCGGACGCCTATTCCCTCTACTTCTCCCGGGGTCTGACCCTGGACGCCGAGGTGCTGGCCAAGCACCTGGCCGAGGCCGGCAAACTTCCCGGCCCCCTGGTGCAGGTCTACCGGGACGACCCCGCCGGCCGCCTGGCCGCCCAGGCTTTCCGCGACGCCCTGGCCGCCCAGGGCCTTCCGCCGCCGGTGGAGCGCCGACTGGGTGGCGCCGCCGCCCCCGCCTTCTGGTCGGCCCTGGTCCGGGAGGATAAGCCCGGCGTCCTGGTGGCCTGGCTGGGGGACAAGGATGCCGCCACCCTGGGTGCCCTGGCCAACGGCGGCCCGGAAACCGTCTATCTCTCCGCCAGCCTGCTGTCCCCCGCCGGATGGGCCCTGCCCGGGAATATCCGCAACAAGGTCCGCCTGATCTACCCCTACGGCCTCCCCGCGGAGCGGGACCGCCACCTGGCCCAAGTCCGCCTGTGGCTCAAACTGCGGGGCATCCCCGCCAGCCACGAACTGGTGCAGGCGAACACCTACTTCGCCGCCACCATCGCCGGCGACGCCTTCTATCACCTGCTGGACAACTTTTCCCGGGACTATTTCATCGAGCGCATCGAGCACATGACCAGCCAATCCCTCTTTTCCGCCGCCTATCCGCGCCTGAGCCTGGGGCCGGGGCAGCGGTTCGCGTCCAAGGGCGCCTATGTGGTGAAGGGGGAGGATCTGGTGCCGGTCAGCGGGTGGATAGTGCCTTAAGACGTAAGGCCCGGCGGTTCCTGGACACCACACGATCCGCAAGTGTGACCAGGCCCTAGGGAATATTACCTAGACCCTTAGGTGAACAGCCAAATAGATTCCTTGGACAGGATCGCTAAACTCCATCCATGCCCGTTGTTGAATATCTTGAAGGGAGAACCGTGTGCGCATTCTCGTTGCGGAAAAGGATCGGAATGGGCGCAGCTTTCTGGAGCGAATGCTGCGTCTGGATGGCCACGAGGTCGTCATCGCCGCCTGGGGCAAGCCGATGGCGAGCCAAGTGGAAGAACTCCGGCCCGACCTGGTGTTGATGAACGTGTTCCGCTCCCTCCATGGGGGAAAACCGCCGGTGGGGAAGGTCAGCGTTCAATGCGGCGGCGGCAACATGCCGACGGTTTTCGTGAACTGTATCGGGGAATGCGAACAGCTCGGCCCGTTCACGGCGGAGGAAAACGATGCCTTATTCGATCGTCTGCCGGCAAAAGTGAAAATCGGCGCCATGGAACGGATCCAGCATTTGTGCAGCACCCTGAGCCGCTACAAGCGCCAGGCCGAGAGCAACCGGAACTTCGATTGGCACCAGGCGATCCAGAGCGTCGGGGCCGCTTCCTGTGCCTGATTGAATGGTCGGGCGCATCCCACGGCCACTCGCGCCCCCCTATCTCCCTGCTTAGTCCTGCAGCGCCAGCCGCGCCATCTCCAGCGCCCCGTCCTTCGTCCTATGCCCGGCGACAAAGCGTCCCCGGTGGCAAAACACGCAGCCGGTAAAGCCGACGACCGCATCCAGCTCTTCCCCGTCCAGGCCCGCCCAGGCGGCGGGGAGGGACTTTCGGTTGCCGAAGCTGCCCGGGGCGTCGGGAACGGTATTCACGTGCCATTTCGCCTGGGTGTCGGGGGAGACGACGTACAGCAGCTGCTCGTATTCCGGGGAGCCCAGGACGGCTTCCTTCCAGGGGGCGTCCCGGTCCAGCACCAGCAGTTTCCCGCCTTCCTGCAAGGCGCCCTGGGCCACAACGGCGCGGGCGGCTTCCAGGCCCTTGGCGTCCCGGATGGTGTTTTGCAGGATGGCCTGGGCCCAGGTGACGGCCTGTTCGAAGGCTTCGTTGCGGGCTTCCGGCGAGGTGTCGTCCTGCCAGCCGGGGTTGAAGCTGCCGATGGAGGAGGAGATGGACATCACGGTGACGGATTGGGTTTCCTTGCCCAGGGTGACGCCGCAATCCACCGCATCCACGCCCTGCACCAGCCAGCGGTCGACCCGGGACGCGGCGGCGTCGGAGCCGCAAAGAACCGTTCCCAGTTCGCGCCAGATCAGGCCGAAGGAGCTGTAGGGGATGCCGTTTTCCCGGGCTTCCTGGTACTCCAATTGATGATGGTCGAAGCGGCCGGCGGCGGGGTCGAACACGCGGCCCACGTCGAAGACGACAGCGGCGGCGGCCATCTGCTCCGGGTCCCGGGTGCGCAGAATGGGCAGCGCAGGGCAGATCAGGCGCAGCGCCGCGGCGGCCAGTACGTCGTCGGCGTGAAAGGAGCCCGAATGGGTGGCGGCGACCGCTCCGGAAAGCTGGAGGCGGGCATGAAGATTCGATAGGGTGTTCATGGGGCGGGAGTCATTGATGGTCGGCGGCCTCGGCGGCCGCGCTGGTCCGGTTATTCGGGAAAGGGGGAAGGCTGGCGCCGGCCCCCTGTGGCTTCAAGGATTGGGCTTGGGGGGCCGCTTCTGGAACTTCTTGAACGGCTTCCGGCCCTGCCCGTCGCCGCTGGGTTTCGGCCGATTTTGAGGCGCACCGGTGTTCTGCCGGGGGCCGGAGTCGCGGTTTTCCGCCCGGTTCACGGAAGCCAGCGTGATCTCCAGTTCGTTGATCTCGTCCCACTGGGCGTCAGTGCGCTGCCGTTCCGGAATGGCCAGAAGCTCTTGCAGGCGGCGGCGAGGAGAAGTCGGTTGTTGTTCGTTCATGGCGCCATTATCCCATCATCGCCGTAGTTTTTGCGATGATTTATCGTTTCCGCAGTGGATCGAGCAAAGAAGACAGTCCATTGTGGTCCAACTCCTGCATCAACGCCAGCAGGCGGCCGATTTCGCCGGGAGGAAAGCCTTCCCGGGCGAACCAGTTGAGATAATTGCCGGGCAGGTCGGCGATCAGGCGACCTTTGTACTTGCCGTAGGGCATGGCACGGGTGAGCAGGAGTTGCAGGTCTTCGGGGTTCATGCCGGCTGAAAAGTCGATGATGTGCGAAGAACCATTGTGACGTGTTCCGGGATGGGCTTCAAATCCCCGCCGCAACTACTACTTAGCTATTCTTGAGATTAGTTCTAGAATCAGATTCGGCCGGCCTCACAAGAACAACAACGGCCACAACAGGGAGCTAGCGACAACCCGTGGATAGCATCAAGGTAGAACAGGCCCGGCAACAGTGGGAGATCGCGGCGGATTCCATTCCGTTGCTGATCTGCCTGGTGGACAAGGAAGGGCGCATCGTCCTGGCCAACCGCACGGCGGAGCGCTGGGGGCTGGGTTCGGCGTCAGCGGCCCAGGGGCGTTCCCTCCATGAGTTGATGCATCCGCACTGCAGCGACGGGGACTGCTACCTGCGGAAATTCGAGCAGCAGGCGGTGGCGGAATTCGCCCGCAGCCGGCGGTCCCAGTGCGACGCCTTCGATCCCGTACACCAGCGCCATTTCGCCATCCGCGTCCAGCCCCCCATCCGCACCCCGGAGCAGCAGGACGCCTTCGCCATCGTGATGGTGGACGACATCAGCGAACTCAAGTACTACGAGAAGAAGATGGAAGTCCTGCACCTCGCCCACCAGCGGCACATCGCCGGCGAGGTGGCCAAGCGCCTGGAGGCGGAGGAAATCAAGACCCGCCTGGTGGCCATTCTGGAAAAAACCCCCAATCTCATCGCCATGGCCGACGCCGACGGCGCCTTCCTCTACCTCAACCCTGCGGGGCGGGCACTGATGGGGGTGAGCGACGACGACGACCTGGCCGGCCTGTCCCTCCTCGGCTCCCACGCCGCCGACGCCCGGGAAACCCTGGCCCGGGAGGCCATCCCCACCGCCCGGCGCTGCGGCATGTGGAGCGGCGACTCCGCCCTCCTGGCCCGGGACGGCAACGAAATCCCCACCTCCCAGGTGATGATCGCCAACCAGGACCGGCACGGCCAGCTGGCCGGCTTTTCAGTGGTGGAGCAGGACATGACCGCCTGGGTGGTGGCGGAAAACGCCCTGCGCCATTCCCAGGGGGAATTGCAGCGGCTGTCGGACCAGCTCATCACCATTCAGGAAACCGAGCGCCAGCGCATCGCCGCCGACCTCCACGACGGCCTCGGCCAGTCCCTGAGCCTCATCAAGCTGTCCCTGGAAGACGCCGCCCGGCAGGCGGACGAAGCCGCCCCGGGCGTGGCCGAAGCCCTGCGGCGCCTGTTGCCCAAGGTCAAGGACACCCTGGTGGAAGTACGCCGCATTTCCATGGACCTGCGCCCCTCCACCCTGGACGACCTGGGCCTCCTCGCCACCCTGTCCTGGTTCTTCCGTGAATTCGAGGAACACTGCCGCACCATAAGGGTGGAAAGGGATTGCACCATCCAGGAGAGCGAGGTTCCCGGTCCCCTCAAGATTTCCCTCTTCCGCATCCTCCAGGAAGCGGTGAACAACATCGTCAAACACGCCGAGGCCACCCTGATCCGGGTGAGCCTGAAGCGGGACGGCGATCTGCTGCGCATGACCATCGAGGACAACGGCAAGGGCTTCGACCCCGCCGAGCGGGCGATCCGCCCCACTCCGGAAGGGGGCGGCCTCGGCCTGCGGGGAATGAAGGAACGGGCCCGCCTCTCCGGCGGCACCCTGATGGTGGAATCCGCCCCCGGCGAAGGCGCCCGGATCAACATCTGGTGGCCGGCGCCCCCGGTGGAGGACAATCCGTTCTTGTAGCGCAGGCGACCTCGCCTGCTGTTTTGTATGCGCTTTGCGCATAGACGGATTAGGTGTCGGGGGCTGCCCGACAGCAGGTTACTTTCTTTTGCTTCGCCAAAAGAGAAGTTAGGCGGTTTCAAGGACCAAGTGCAACAGAGGGGTCGAGTGTAATGCCCTGGTTAGCACAATGCTCGCAGAAGACTTCGGCCGGCGTGCGAAAGCCCAGAGACTTCCGCGGTCGAGTGTTGAGAGACCA
>Ga0209269_1000863_pt1 | contig 20861 bp, 23 predicted proteins | sample MTBAKMMethaMetaG_FD_187455 | JGI IMG/M metagenome (GOLD analysis project Ga0209269, IMG submission 187455) | Enrichment culture microbial communities from Arthur Kill intertidal strait, New Jersey, USA, that are MTBE-degrading - MTBE-AKM (Arthur... | ecosystem: Environmental > Aquatic > Marine >... | reverse complement strand
ATCTTGCTGAAGATGTCAGGCGCGAAATCGTCTTTGCCCTTACCCAGATGGGATTTGAGATCGAAGCGTCACACCACGAAGTTGCAGAGAGCCAGCACGAGATCGACTTCAAGTATAGTTATGCCCTCGATACGGCTGACAAGGTGATCACCTTCAAGTTCGCAACAAAAACCCTTGCGCTCCAGAAGAATCTCCATGCAACATTCATGGCAAAGCCAATTTTCGGTATTAACGGGAGCGGTATGCACACCCACATGTCGCTGGCAAAAGATGGTAAGAATGCTTTCTATGATCCCAACGGATCGATGCAGCTCTCCCAGAGTGCCCTCCACTATATTGGCGGACTCCTTAAACATGCAAAGGCGATCACCAGGGTTGCCAACCCGACCATCAACTCTTATAAACGACTCGTTCCTGGATATGAAGCGCCATGCTACATTTCCTGGAGTGCGACCAACCGATCAGCGCTGGTCAGGGTTCCGGCTGCCCGCGGTAGCAGTACCCGTGCCGAATTCCGGAGCCCGGACCCGATGTGTAACCCCTACCTCACCTTTGCCGCCATGCTCGCCGCGGGTCTTGATGGAATCAAGAATAAGATCGAGCCGCCCGAGAGCACCAACACCAATATCTACCATCTCACAGCAGATCAGCGCAAGGATATGGGAATCGAGATGCTTCCCGGCAGTCTGATCGACGCTCAAAGCGAGCTTGAAAGGGATTCAGTCATCACCAAAGTCATGGGACCCCACGTGATGGAAGGTCTCACCAGTATTGCAAACCTGGAGACCGACATGTTCAGACTGGCCGTTCATCCCTGGGAGATCGACCGATACCTGGCCAACTACTAAATTTTTTTTGCCAGGAGGAAACAGATGGTTATTTATAGTACTTACCAATAACTTCCTTCCACTCTATGATGGCCGGGCCTGCACAAAATTCCGGGGAGGATGGCGACACAGGGGGCTCCCTCCAGGAGTTCTTTGTCATTACACCTGCCCGCGGCTCGATGAAATGGCTTCCTATCAAAGGAGAGGGATTAACCATTTCCTGGGAAAGGGAGCCAGCCAGGGATAAGGAAGAGGACTGTGGTACAGGGATTCGTGGTGAGAACAGCGAATGAAACTCATCAGGGCAGTCATTCGTGAGGAACGCCTCCCCTTCGTTCGGAAGGCACTGGACTCCCGGGGAGTGTATGGCATGACCGTTGCTCCAGTACAGGGGAGAGGCGAGCAGGCCGGAGTCCGTCTCCAGTTCCGGGGTGGAATCCTGAACATCGATCTCCTGCCAAAGCTTGCAATCGATATTGTCGTGAAAGATGATCAGGCTGACATGGTGATAGATGATGTCTGTATTGCAGCACGCCTGGGAAAACAGGGGGATGGAAGGATTTTCCTGGTTTCGGTTCTGGAATCACGGCGGATTCGTACCGGGGACGTGGAGGCCTGATATGTAGTACATATCAGTTCCTCCCGAATCAGTTTCTCCGCGCGGCATGCGGTGCTGCGCACGCTCTTTGAACCAGGGGGCTCCTGTCCTTTCCCCCCTGGTCTCCGTGTTTTTTATACCATGGTTTCCCTATAGGTTTCTTTAACAATACATTAATCTAGTATGGAAGGCAACTTCCATCCACTGACCGGGATATGCCTGATCAGAAAAATGGTGATTTCAGTGAGCATCGGTGAAGAAATCAATCAACCGGGCGGTATTCCCTCTGCGGGTGACATCCTGACTCTGTCCGGGATGTCACACCCGCATTCAGGGTATCTCCCGGTGCTGGACGGCCACCCGGGCTCTGTGCTCCGGAAGCTAGGACTGGGAAGGATTCATCAAGGAACTGACCATCCCTCCGTACTTCTCCGCGGATGCGATGCTTTCATATGCAGGCCGTTGAGGTAGTGATGTGATGATGCAGAATCCTGCACCCTGATAACATGTAATTCATTCATGGTGACACAATGACACTTGACACAGGCACAACAGCATGGCTCCTGACAGCGACTGCTCTTGTCATGCTGATGACCCCCGGAGTGGGATTCTTCTATGGGGGTCTTGTACGGCGAAAGAATTTCATCTCCATGGTGGCCCTCTCCTTCATCGTATTTGCCCTTGTCAGCATCCAGTGGGTACTCTTTGGGTATTCGCTCGCTTTCGGAGGAGACATCGGAGGGTTCATCGGAAACCTGGATTTTGCCGGATTATCCGGGATCGGGATGGAAGCCGGCGACGCCGGGTATCCTCCGATTCTCTTCGTCGCATTTCAGGGAGTATTTGCGGCTATAGCGATGGCCATCGTAACCTCGGGATTTGCGGAACGGGTCAAGCTCTCGGCATTCATACTCTTTGCCCTCCTCTGGACGACCCTGGTGTACGACCCCCTGGCTCACTGGGCATGGGGTGGTGGCTGGGCTTCGGTTTTTGGATCACTCGATTTTGCAGGTGGGACAGTGGTTCACATCAGCTCGGGTTTTGCCGCTCTGGCTGTGGCGATGGTAATTGGGAAGCGTTCTGGGTTTGGACAGTACACCATGGAACCGCATAACATACCGATGACCCTGCTCGGGGCAGCACTCCTTTGGTTCGGGTGGTTCGGATTCAATGCAGGGTCTGCCCTTGCAGCAAATGGCGTAGCTGCAAATGCTTTCATGGTCACCAACATTTCCGCGGCTGCAGGAGCCCTTGCATGGCTTGCGGCCAGCTGGTACCGCGGAAAACCGAGTTCGCTCGGGATGGTGAGCGGTGCCGTGGCAGGGCTGGTCGCCATTACTCCGGCAGCCGGGTTCGTGGATGTCGGTGCCTCCATCGCGATTGGTGCAATCGCCGGACTCATCTGTTACGGGGCCATGCTTTTCCGGCTAAAGAAAGGGCTCGATGAGAGTCTGGATGCCTGGGCTGTCCATGGGATGGGCGGTCTCTGGGGAGCTTTTGCCACCGGTATCTTTGCCGTCGCGGCAATCGGCGGGTACTCCGGACTGATTGAGGGCAACGTTGATCAGTTCATCGCAAATGCTGTCGGAGCCCTTGCTGCACTGGTCTATGCATTCGTGGTGACCCTTGCACTTGCCTATCTTGTCGACAAGACGATAGGGCTCAGGGTATCTGAAGAAGAAGAATATGTCGGGCTGGATATATCACAGCATGGTGAACGCGCGTAGGAGGGTGAGCCATGAAAATGATAAAAGCCATCATCCGGCCGGAACGGCTTGAATTCGTAAAAAAGGCCCTCGAGAATCAGGGGCAATACGGTATGACCGTCATGCCCGTTGAGGGGAGGGGGGACCAGAAAGGCATCTCCCTCCAGTACCGCGGTGGTGCTATCATCGTTGACCTCATCCCCAAGGTCCAGATCGAAGTCGTGGTGAAGGATGCTGATGTCGATAGGCTCATAACCGCAATCTGCGAGGGAGCAAAGACCGGCAAGATTGGCGATGGAAGAATCTTTCTCCTCCCGGTGGAACGTTCCATAAAAGTCCGTACCGGTGAACAGGAATTATAGGGATCTCTTTTACAGATCCCTAACTTCCACTGGTGTGATATTCATTCATCACATGCATGAAAATACACTCTTATCCACGTGATTCATTTCACAATCTATATTCCCGGATGCTCCTCACCTGTGAGTATTGACCTCCGAAACGCAGCATGACGAAGCTGTTTCACCTCAGATCGGCACAATCCTGATGGTAGCCATCGTTGTGCTCCTGGCAGCGCTCATCATCCTGATGTTTCACCTTCCGGATTTTTCCGACCCAATACACCCTATACCCTCATCCCTGGAAATATCTGGCGTGTACCATACTGATGAACATGGGATCCTGAACTATGACTCCCGGGTTATCCTCCTGCACAATGGAACCGAACGGTTTGAGAATGCCGGCCTTCGGGCAGAATTTTTCCGGAACGGGACGAAAATTTCAGCAGTAATCAAAACAATGAACGGCAATGAATTCATATCAACCCATCACTACGGAGTCCAGACCATGGGCGGCCTCGGTTGTTCCGGGCTCTACTGGGACCCGAAAGAGAAGATTGTCATCGATTTTTCCGACAATACCTTTCATTACGGAGACACCATCCGGGTTGATATCTTCAGGAAAGATTCAGGAGAACTTATCTCACGCCACACCAGACATGCATGAACTGCCCTGAATTTATAGGTCCCGTAATGCGGACTTGTGATTGCCTGATCTCATTCCCGGTGTTACCGTATCAGCTCTTCCACTTCTTATGATACAAATGGGATAATCTTCCGGTATACGAGCCTGCTGAGGACAATAACGCCTCCACCAATAAAACCCGTTATAAGCAGGGCGAAAAACTTGCAGATGATATGTTCCGTATCCCAAAGCAGGAAGAATGCCCAGATCCATCCTACGATGATAAAGGCCATGATTCCTGCCCATGCAAAACCCATATTGAGGTCCGCCCCTCCCCAGAAGTACAGCCAGTAGCCGAGCAGAATACCCCATACCGTAGCTAAAAAGACAAAAAACAGCAGGATATCAGAAGTGAATACAGAGGCCTGGGAAGTTTTCAGTTCACGTTTCTGTCTCAATTTAAGATCCTCAAGGGTATTTTTCACCTTGTACGCATCTTCCTTCCTTCCCCCCTTATAGAGAGAACAGCCCAGGTTGTTCCATGCTGCGAAATTATCCCGGTCAAGATGAACTGCATATTCGTAGCTACTGATGGCGTGATCATACTGCTCCTTCATGACGTACGTATCACCACGATCCTTCCAGAAAAGCGATTCATCCTTGGCGGTCATCTTTCAACAACCAATGATAACATATTAATTTACTAATTTATTTTTAAAGAAAAAACTCAGTTTCTGGCTTAATTGTCATCGGTCCCATGAATCTTCATCTATAAAATAATTCCCGGAACCGGCATGCCTGATTGCCTCCTGTCCAGAACCCAGAGGAAGGAGGCCTTTCCGTTGAATCTGTTTTCTTGTTATCATTCTCCCTGTCCCAGGTACTGCAGAACTGCCCGGGCACAGAGTCGGGCTACCCGGAGTGGCTCCGGGATCTTGCCATCAAAGGTGAGTGCTGAACAGAGTGCTGCTGCATCATCTTCAGATATCCCGTATGGACGGATGAAAATGGTATGACCTGTGGGCAGGATAATGGGAATACGTTCTCCCAGAGCCTTATACCGGGAGAGCCGCTCATCGTCACCGGGAAAATGCCGTGCGATATCCATTTCAATCCCTTCCGATTCTTCATAGGTGACAATGATGACCGGCCTTTCCGTCGCTTTCTTAACCTGGACCGGATCGATGATATTGAACCAGGATATGACGCACCCGCTGATCATGATGACGTTGATATCCTGTCTCTTGAGGCTCAGGTACAGGGAGATAACCGCCCCGGTCGCATCCATCCCCCCGACTGTCGTGTTCTCAAAGGAGAACCCGTCAATGCGCAGATCTTTTCTCATCACCAAGCCCGCAAGTACGGATTGGTCACCTGAAGAGAAGCTTTCCGCGATTCCAAGGACACGGAGCCCTTTTTTCGCGATATGCATGCAAGCACTTATGACAGGGTATATAAAAATTATATTCCAATGAGCATCGAGAAGGATCAGGTTTGTGTCCTCATTCCGACCCTGAATGAAGCCCCGACAATCGGGGGCCTGATCATGGAGTTTGTGTCTCTCGGCTTCAGGAATATCCTCGTGACTGACGGCCACAGCTCTGATGGAACACGGAAGATTGCATCGCAAGCCGGTGCACGTGTCATCGAGCAGAAGGACCGCGGAAAGGGAACCGCTATCATCGAGGCTTTCGAATTGATTAAAGAGCCCTATATTCTGATGATTGACGGTGACGGGACCTACTCTCCCGGTGATGCCGAAAGAATTCTCGAACCCCTGTCAACCGGATCAGCCCATGTCATCGGGAATCGCCTGACCGATGAGAACCGGTCCGCATTCTCCCGTCTCAATTATACCGGAAACCAGATCCTGAACCGCCTGTTCAAGCTCGCCCATGGCCGCTTCCTCAACGATATCCTTTCCGGTTACCGTGCATTTACACGTGAATCGGTCACACAGATGAGGCTGAAGGAATCAGGATTCGGCATCGAGACAGAGATATCGGCTGAAGCTGTACGGAACAACCTGGAGATCGCCATTGTTCCGGTACATTACCGGAAGAGATCCGGCACCCCGACAAAACTCAACCCGTTCCATGACGGTTTCAAGATTACCACTACGATCTATAAACTGGCAAAAATGAGCAACCCGCTCTTCTATTTCGGCCTCATCGGGGTGATCATCATGATCGCTGGATTTATCTCCGGCATCTATGTCCTGCTGGAATGGTTGAGAAACATCGATCATATCCCGCTCACCATTCTAACGGTCCTGCTCATCGTCATCGGTTTCCAAGTCTTCATGTTTGGTGTAATCAGTGACATGCTGCTCGCATTTCACAGGGAGCTGGTCAACGAGGTTCATGAAATCCGCAGAGGGGGGAGAAAATGATATCAAATGCCTATTTCCGGCCGCCCAATCCCCGTTCTGACAGAGAAATTTTATCTTGAAAGGATGCCAATTTAGTATCCACCGTATAAGGCGATAGTAGTCTAGCGGCAGGACAGAGGCTTCCCAAGCCTTTAGCCCGGGTTCGATTCCCGGCTATCGCACTCCTGGCATGACTGAACCTGTCCCCGAGCTTTTTGCAGTCCGGATCATTGTAGAGAACAGAAAAGGCGTTCTCCGGGACATCTCAACCGTTGTAGCCCAGCACGATGTCAATGTGCTGATGATTCACCAGGAATGCTTTGATACAGGACCGTTCCAGGGAATGGCTGAGCTCTACCTCGAATTCGAGGACGGAAAGGATTGCGAGGGCATGTTTCGCGAGCTGCTAAACCTTCCCTCAGTTCATGATGTCAAACCCTATGATCCCTTCAGCCACATCTATGGAACACGGGTCATCATCATTGGTGGCGGTGCCCAGGTTGCGCAGGTAGCACTTGGTGCCGTGAATGAGGCCGACCGCCACAATATCCGGGGGGAGCGGATATCTGTCGACACCATTCCCCTTGTCGGAGAAAAGACCGTAGCTAAAGCCGTCGATGCTGTTGCGCGCCTTCCCAGGGCAGCCATTCTTGTCCTGGCCGGCTCACTGATGGGCGGAGAGATCTCAAATGCCGTCGATCGTGTCCGTGATGCCGGGATTCCTGTTATTGCACTGAAGATGGCGGGAAGCGTCCCGGAACATGCCGATCTTGTCGTTACCGATCCAATCCAGGCAGGGGTTTTTGCTGTTATGCATGTCAGCAAGGCTGCCGTTTTCGATATCATGCGGGTAAAAGGACGTGAATTTTGAGAGGACCGTGATCGAGAAGGCTGTCTCGATCCTCCACCATGACGGGATCGTTATCTATCCCACTGACACCATCTACGGCCTCGGTGGCGACGCATTCTCAGAAGAGGCAATTCTCAAGGTATATGAATACAAGAAGCGCCCGCTCTCCAACCCTATTTCTATCGCTGTCTGCGACAACGATATGATCCGGGGGGTCGCACGCGTCGACGAGTATGCATCCCTCTTCATCGACCAATTCCTCCCTGGTCCGGTAACGGTAGTCCTCCCCGCCAAAAAATGCGTGCCGGAGATGCTCACCGGTGGAACAGGAATGATCGGTATCCGGTTTCCAGACCACCCTCTGGCCCTTGAACTCATCTCACGCTTTGATTCACCAATTACAGCAACCAGTGCGAATATCACCGGGGGAAAAGATCCGGTCACCCCAAAGGAGTGCCATGTGCCACATGATTTCCTGATCGATGCCGGAAGACTGCCTGGGACACCGAGTACTGTTGTTGATCTCATCTCCCGGAAGATTATCCGGAAGGGAGCACTGGTTGACAGGGTCGCTGCCTTCTTCGCTTCAGACATATGAGAAATCTGGTGAGAAAACCAATCAGGCTCAGGGATTTTATCGAGGATACCGAAGGCCGGCTCTATGCCGTCTCCACCTACGATAACCGTGAGCGTGTGGGATGTATCCTCCGGTATGTACCTGACCCTGCCGGAACGCGGCAGAACCCGGAAGGGGTCCGTTTTCGGAAACTCGAATTTGAGGAGGCATTCGATTACATCAACCAGATAAAACCGGAATATGCCGATATTGTCCAGCGGGTCCCCTATACGGATATCCGGAGGATATTGAAGCCGGAGGACGAGATCGGCACAATCATCAAACGGAATACCCTTGTAAAGCGGCTGGCCGGCATCTTTGACCTGCCGGTCCGGACGTATGGGTGCACCGGGTCACTGCTCTGCGGGTTGGAAAACGAACAGTCAGACATCGACTTCGTGGTCTACGGGAAAACCTTCTTTCACGCCAGAGACCTGCTCCGACATGCTATAAACCGCGGCATGCTCCAACCGATCAGTGACGGGATGTGGGACTATATTTACCGGAAAAGAAACCCGGAAATACCATACGACGAGTTCGTTCTCCACGAAAAGAGAAAATGGAACCGGGGACAGATCGATTCCGTGTACTTCGACATTCTCTACACGCGTTCATACACGGCACTCAATCCCTTTCCCTGCACGAAAGGGAGAGCCTGCGGAAAGAAGACCGTTGAGGCAACGGTCACCGATGCGTCCCTCTCATTTGACAGTCCTGCCCTCTATCAGGTAGACCATGAAGAGGTCTCCAGGGTCCTCTCGTTCTCACATACCTATAGCGGACAGGCACTCACCGGAGAGCGTATCGAGGCCAGGGGGGTCTGCGAGGAGCATGATGGCGAGCACTGGCTCATAATCGGCACGACACGGGACGCCCGGGGGGAGTACATCCGTTCCCTGAGCCTGCTTGAAGGATCAGACTCCTGAATTCAGGCTCTTGTTCCTCCTGGCCTGATGGCAGGAGAATAACAATTATTCCAGATTAGGGGCAGCCACCATACGTCTATAAGAGATCAGAGAGACGCTTTCCCCCAGCCGGATCGCACCGTTCACCATGGGGGCAGGAGGTGCAGGGAGGCCGCAGTGGTTTTCGCGGCAGTTCTCCGTTTGTAATCCGGCGGGCTTCGTAGAGGGCCCGGAGGAACTTCCGCTTGTCTATGGGCTCAATAGTGCAGACCCGCTCAATTCCGGAATGAATATACTCGACAGTCCCTCTCGGGATGGCAGTGCCGAGCATCTCTTCAAGGCAGATGGCATACCCTGCGACACGAAGCCGGTCAGTGGTATAGACGCCACGGGAGGGGGCTGGTGTAGGGCGGGTGACGGCAAAAAAGGGTTCATCATCGAATACTTTGTCCACTATACCATGAATCCTGTGAGACTCCGACCTGACGACGACATCAGCCTCCCGGTACGTCCGCCATCCCGGGTTATTGCGGCAGAGGCGCACCGATTCGGTGAGGGTTGGTAATACTGAGCTGTCGATATCCTTCTGCAGGAGACGGACGTCGTTCCAAATCTCATCTGTGTCGAAGGTGTCCCCCAGGCGGTATGAGATTTGCTTGGCAACGGAATACCGCCAGGACTCTGTCCGCCCCTGGCCTTTCTCAAGGTAAAACCGTAACGGGCACATCGACGCCGTCACCACAGAGGAGATACTGAGATCGGGAGGAGTGCGACTCACATCAGTGGATACTCCATGAACCTATGTATAGCTGTCTTTTTCGGTCTGGAATTAACACCGTTCGCCAGATCAGGCTGAACCCTGTTCAGAATCTCTGTCCACGCATTCCGAATAAGGACGCATGGTCACTCATATCCCATGCACCGCGGCAGGGTATATTATGTCTGAACCTGAAATTCAAAAAAAACTTATTCAGGCAGTTATAATGTATCTCTGCGTATGTCACACGAAATTTCAGTCAATATCCCGCAGTCACTCGACCCGGTCTATAGCAACATGATTCAGATCGCCTATAAAAACGACGAGTTCACCTTTGTCTTCCTCCACCAGATTCCTGGTGTCAGTCAGGCACGTGCCAAGGCTATCGTGAGCATCACTCCGCAGCATGCGAAGAACCTCCTTGCCGTCTTCACCAAGACCTTTGCTGACTATGAAGCAAAATTCGGGAAGATCGAGGCACCCTCCGGCAAACAGCAGGACAATGTCACTACGATCCGTGGATATTCCTGAAAGGGGTCCGGGTACAGCTGGTGAATATTCATATTCTTTCATGCCGATAGTATGGGATACTGTGCCGCTGTGGCTTAGTGGTAGAGCGGCTGATTCGTAATCAGCAGGCCGGGGGTTCGAATCCCTCCAGCGGCTTTCCCTACCCTCTTGTTCTTGTGGGAATTATCCTCCCCAGTTGACCCGCTCTGCATACCTTCGCAAGGAGGTCGCTCACGGATTCGAAATATTATTGGTTCAGCAGGAAAAATACGCGAGTGAACGGAGATCTGTTCGTGTCCACCGATTCCCTCTCCAGGCTCAGGGCCCTCATTACACGGTACACCGTGATCCTATTCATTCCCGATATCGACAACTACCGCCAGCTGACAGGGCGGAGAACCGGTTCTTGCATCTTCAGAGGCTGCACCGAACCGGTCGCCTGGGAAGATGCAAGGGGGAGCAATCTTCTCTGTGAAGGTCACTACCAGACAATGAAATGGTGGATCGAGGAGGCGCGGATTGGTCTTGTTGCCGGTGATCAGTCAGCACTCTTCCGGTCCGAACAGGAGAGTTCTCACGGGCAGGAATGATCGCAGGAGTCCTTACCGCGGCTTCTGATCACTCCCAACCCATACTTTCATGGTCCGCCGCGAGAACCCTAGGCACATGGATGACCCAGAACGCTTTTTCACCGATGATGCCTATGCCCGGCAAGCAGGGATCGTCCTTCTTGAGAGCTCCCCGGGCAGGGCCCGGGTGAAGATGGAGATCCGGGACACGCATCTGAACAGCCACGGTACGGTGCATGGGGGAGCCGTCTTCACGCTTGCCGATACCGCATTCGCGGTTGCTTCAAATTCGCACGGGATACCGGCAGCGGCTATCAATGCCCATATCTCCTACATGAAATCTGCATCCGCCGGGACCCTCTATGCTGATGCAGAAGAGTTTGCTCTCAACCCGAAACTTGCCACCTATACGGTCAGGGTGACCGATGAACAGGGAGCACCCATCGCCATCTTCCAGGGGATGGTCTACCGGAAAACTCCCAGGAACTGATATCAAAAAAAAGTGATCAGAGCCGGGTCTGTGCCTGTTCATGCACAAAGGAGAGGAGATAGTAGGGTCCTCCGACCCCTCGCCCGGTTGAACCACTGGCTTTCCAACCACCAAACGACTGCGATCCCGGCCATGCACCGGTAGTCGCACCCCCTTGCCGGTTCGCATAGCAGACGCCGAACCGGATCTTCCGGAAAAATTCCTCGATTTCTTCCGGGTCCTCTGAAAAAATTCCGGCAGTCAATCCATAGTCTGTCGCATTCGCCTTATCCAGCGCCTCATCGAGCGTGGTGAAGGTGTCCAGGATAAGGACGGGAACAAAGAGTTCGGCGGTCACCAGGGGGTGATCATGAGGGAGCCCGGTTACCACCGTCGGCCTGACGTAGTATCCACGGGAGAATATTCCTCCCTCGAGCACCGATCCCCCGGTCAGGATGGTTCCGCCGTCTTTCCTGCACTGCGCAACAGCATCTCTGAAGGTGGCAGAGGCTTTCTCTGTAATGATCGGACCGATAAAGGTATTCCTCTCACGCGGATCACCGAGGACCAGCTTTTCCGCTGCTGAAACCAGAGCAGCCTGAAACTCCCCTGCTATCCTCTGGTGCAGGTACACGCGGGAGGTTGCACTGCACTTCTGGCCGCTGTACCCGAATGCCCCCTTGACGATACCTTCCACCGCCGTGCTGATATCAGCGGTCTCTGTCACAATCGCGGGATTCTTGCTGCCCATTTCGGAAACAATCGGTTTCGGCCAGGGCTGACTGGCAATGAAGTTCCGTTGAAGCCACATCCCTGCATCCCGTGAACCGGTGAAGGCGATTCCGTCAACGTCCCGGTTCCCGGCAATCACCGAGCCGAAAACCCTCCCGGGACCGGTGAAGAACTGCAGTGAACCGGCCGGCACTCCAGCCGAGATACAAGCCTGATAGAGTTTCAGTCCCGAGAGAGGGGCTTCACTGGTCGGTTTCAGGATCACCGTATTTCCGGTCAGGAGTGCTGCACCGGCCATACCGGCTGCTAAGGCGAGGGGAAAGTTGAAGGGAGAGATGACGGCCCAGACACCATACGGCCGCATGACGCTCGTGCAGACTGCCCCGGGCTGTTCCGGCACCATGGGTGTCCGGTATCCTTGATGGCTGCGGTATGTCCCTGTATAGTAGCGGAGCATATCGACAGCCTCGCCTACTTCGGCAAGAGCCTCGTACCGGTTTTTCCCGGATTCAAAGGTGATGAGCGCCGCGAGCAGGAACATCTCTTTTTCGAATGCTTTGGCGACGCGATCGATGATATCCGCCCGTTCCTTCCAGTCAGTCGCACTCCAGGACGGAAAACCTGACCGGGCAGCAGCGACGGCCATTTCTGCTTCCTGCTCTGTTCCCTGCTGGAATCGCCCGATGAGGATTGACCTGTCTACGGGAGAGAAAACATCAAATTCGCGGTTTCCGGAGATCTCCTCGCCATCGATAATCATCGGGTGGCTTCGGCCAAACTCGCGGCCGATGCGATCAAGGGCAGTCTCGTACTCGCCATGAATACTCTCATCCGAGAGAAGCGAGACGTAGGTAATTTTTTTCTGCTGTGTCATTGCATAACCTCGTCCGGGATGGCATCAGAAGGACAACCCCTCCATAACCTGATCGAGAATGCCGATCCCGGTGTCGATATCTTCCATCTGAAGGATGAGCGGGGGACAGAACCTTATGACCGATTCCCCCGCCGGAAGAAGGGTCAGTCCCCGTTCAAAAGCGGCAGTCAGGACGGCGTTTCGCTCCTCTATCGCCGGTTTCCTGCTCTGCCGGTCCTTTACCAGCTCAATGGCATCCATCAGTCCGATTCCCCGGACATCTCCGACGAGTTCATGCCGCCCTTTGAGCCATCGCAGCTTTGACAGCAGGTACTCTCCCATCGCGGTGACATGATCCGGAAATCCGGGCTCACCCATCAGGTCCAGAACGGCAATCCCTGCGGCACATGATGCGTTGTTGCCCCCAAAGGTGCTGGCATGAGAGCCGCGTGGCCACTGCATAATCTCCTCGGATGAAACCGTGATCCCCAGAGGGAGCCCACCGCCAATGGCCTTGGCAAGGCAGGTGATATCGGGGACGATCCCCGAATGAGCGGAGGCGAGGAATTTCCCTGTCCGGTAACAACCCGATTGGACCTCATCGATAATGAGCAGGATTCCGTGCTCATCACAGAGCTCCCGCAGCCGTTTGAGAAACCGGACCGGGGGAACGACGTACCCTCCCTCCCCCTGGACAGGTTCCACCACAATTCCCGCCACTTCTTCAGGTGAAACTTCCAGCTTGAAGATCTCGTCCTCGATATACTGGATTACATCCAGATCACAGGCTGGTGGGCTGAACCCCAGAGGGCGGTAGGGATTCGGATACGGGACATGGATCACGGGAAGAAATGGTCCGAAATGTTTCCGTTGGATCACCTTCGCCGCGGTCAGGCTCATCGCACCGTACGTCCTTCCATGGAACCCCCCATAGAATGAAATGAAGTATTTCCGTTTTGTCGCGTAGCGGGCAAGTTTGAGGGCGGCCTCGATACTCTCCGCTCCCGAATTTGAGAAATAAACCCTGTTCAGGGATTCGGGGAGAAACCGAACCAGTTTCTCGGCAAACATCACCGGGGTTTCAGAGCAGAAATCGAGGAAGGCCCCATGAGAGAGTTTCTCCACCTGCTCCGTTATAGCGCTGACAACCCTGGGATGATTCCACCCGACATTCATAACCGAAATACCGGCGGTGAAATCAAGGTACCGGTTTCCATCAACGTCCCAGAGATTCATCCCGCTTGCTTTCTCGAGTACCAGCGGATACTCCCTGACCATGGACTGGGACACGACCTTCCTGTCACGCGCCAGAATTCCCTGTGCCCGTGGCCCGGGCGGTCTGGCCATGATATGAGGTTCCATGCTCGTACATGGGATGGTGCAATATAATAGTTATCAGATGAAGCAGGGATATACATAATCATGAAATTCCCCCATGCGATTGTTTCTCGGCGGACTTCACATGACACGGGCATATTGCGGTGGATAACTTCAAAAAATTTCGAATCTAGTGGAAGATTTATGTAAAATCTGGACCAATGAACGATTAATCACCCATGTGAGTGATCACCGATGCAGGAAAAGATGATCCTTCTCTCAACACTCGCCATCCTTTGCGTAACGACAGTAGTTCTGACCGGATGTACCGGGCAGGATGGCGGAATTTCTCCGACACCGGCATCTCCCGTCCCTGGTGAAGTGTATCTGTTTGACCAGACCAATGATGGTGAAACCTACGATGTTCCGGTAGATACCGAGATCCGGCTTAAACTTCCGGAGAACCCGACTACGGGGTATTCCTGGCAGCTCTCTGTAACACCGGGGCTGGTCATTCTGAACGAGAGTTACCAGCCGGACGATCCCACCGGAAAACTCATTGGTTCCGGGGGAACGCACCTCTGGACCATGAGAGCGATACAGCCCGGCATGCAGACCATTTCCGGAGTTTATTCCAGGCTATGGGAATCTGCTTCCGGCAACCAGACCGGCTTCACCCTGAATCTCCTGGTCAATAACAGCGCCGTCACGACCGGAGTCCCTCCCCGTTTCACCGTGTATACCGAAGAAGATAATGGGCATACCGTTCAGGAAGGACTCGATCAGCAATTTGATATCAGGCTGGCCGAAAATCCAACGACCGGATATTCCTGGAACCTTACCCTTTCCGGAGGTCTTTATCTCATCAATGATGAATACATCCCCTCGTCCGGTCCTGAACAGAGGCCGGGAGCAGGAGGTATCCGGGCCTTCTCTCTCAAAGCAGAAGAGAAGGGAGAGCAGGCCGTTCACGGCGAATATCGGCGGCCCTGGGTTCCGGCAGGCACCATTACCTACGTTAATCTCGAAGGAGGGTTCTATGGAATTTCAGGGGACGACGGGAAAGAGTACCTTCCGCTCAACCTCGACCAGCAGTATCATATCGAGGGGCTCAGGGTGTCGTTCGAGTATGAACCTGTAAAAGATACCGCAACAATCCAGATGTGGGGTACACCCGTACACCTCACCTTTGTAGAGAAGATTGATCTGTACGACCTGACGGTCATTGTACCGTAAAAAACAAACTATTTTTTTCCAGGTTCACCCGCCTAGAGCCCTGCAGGCCACCCCGGGTCCGGGAGATGAGTGCTGTGCATAAACTTTTATACTCTTACACATAGCTCACACACAGTTTTTTGGGGCCAATACCGGAGCAGCAGAACACTGCCGTTTTTTCTTCCGAATATAAGGAGTGGATTTTCGTGAATGCGAAACTGGAAGAGCCGGCAGATATGACCGGCACAGAGCGATGGAGATCGATATCTGATCTGAGGAAGCTTGGCCCCTCTGCGGTTGAGTACCTGATAATCAATCTCTGGGACAGCGACAAGAAAGTACGTCTGGCCGCCGTTGATGCACTCGGTGAGATTGGCGACCAGCGGGCATATGAACACCTGGTCAGGATGCTCGGCGACCCGGATCACGATGTCCGGTTTGCCTGCGTCGTGGCACTGGGAACAATGGGTGATGACCGGGCTATCGGGCCGCTTTCCGAAGCCTGTAAAGATAAAAACGGCTTCGTGAGGACGATTGCACAGGAGATGGTCGAGAAACTGAAAGCCCGGCAGTCATCCTGATGATCCCCCCTTTTCTGGAAAGCGCCCGGCTCACAGGGCGACTCCTTACCGGGAGGAGGTCTGGCCAGGTTTCTTCCCTGAAACAAGGGGAGCTTATTCTTTTTTCTCCCGAGAGATTCCAGTTATACCTGTGACTGGGAATGAATGACGCACTGAAGCAGAGTATCAGGTTCCGGTGCCAAAAGATGGAAATACCGCTGATGGGGGTCGCTGACGCCTTTCGCTGGGAAGAGCCGCCGTTCCAGCCCTGGATGCCTGAGGTATTCTACCCCCGGTCAATCTTCCCCAAAGTAAAGTCGGTCATCGTGATCGGCCTTCCAGTATCTCTTCCGGCCCTTGAAACCTCTCCATCAATTTATTACCGGGAACTCTATATCACGGTGAATGCACTCCTCGACCAGTACACCTATCGGCTGGCAGAATTTCTGACCAGCAGGGGATATCCCTCAGTTTTTGTCCCCCGGGACGGGTATGGGAACATTGATGTGCTCCTCAAAAATCCCGTCTCCTTCTTCTCTCACCGGCACGCTGCCTACCTTGCCGGTCTCGGAACCTTCGGGGTGAATAATATGATCCTTACCCCTGAGTATGGTCCCCGCGTCAGGTTTGGCTCAGTATTCACCACCGCACAGCTTCCTCCGGACCCGGTCCGTGAAGACCAGCTCTGCATCCGGTGCATGCGATGTGTCGAGATGTGCCCTTCATCTGCCCTGCAAAAAGAGGATTATCCGGAAGGAAAGACCGACAAACATGCCTGTGCTTCGTGGAGTGCCGATCTGAATCGCCGCTACATTGCCCCCTGCGGAATCTGTATCAAGGTCTGCCCGGTCGGTGAAGACCGGAAACGGTATGGAAGAGAAGATATCTCTGTGTATGCAGACCGGAACATGGATCCCTGCCTGCACCGGGCATGGGACCATGTGCGACGATATGGGGGGAAATAGCGTCTTTCCTTTGGCTGATTTTCCAACTATCCAGAAGATGCGGCGGGGAATGTGCGGTTTTGTCATCATCATAACCCTTATGCACGTTATTGTTCCATGAACAGGAATCAAAGGATTTAGGGAATCAGTACTATGCATCTTACCACCCTGATCGAGAACACCCCGGGTGGAGATCACGGACTTGTGCCGCAGCACGGGCTCTCACTCCTGCTCGAGGCCAGGGATACCACTGTACTCTTTGATATGGGACAGGATGGAACGTTCATCAGGAACGCCGGACATCTGGGCCTGGATCTCAAAAAAGTGGATATCGGAATCATCTCTCACGGCCACTACGATCATGGAGGCGGGCTTGCCGCATTCCTGGAATGTAACCAGCATGCCCCCGTGTATCTCAAAGCTGGCGCTGATGGAGCATCCTATGCCCGGGATCTCCCGCGATACCGGTATATCGGCCTCGAACCTGATGTGCTCACCATCAACGCGGAACGCCTCATCTGGATCGGGACGGACACCGAGATATGCCCCGGCTTCATGATCATCACTGATATCCGGAAACCGAAGCCTATTCCCCCAGGAAACAGAACACTTCTGATCCGGAGGCAGGAAACGTTTGAACCTGATCCATTCCTGCACGAGCTCTTCCTTGTTATCGAGGAAGAAGACGGCATCTCCATCATCACCGGATGCGGCCATTCCGGAATTCTGAACATGGTATATACCGCACGGGATCGATATCCCGGCCGGCCAATCAAAGCAGTGGTGGGCGGATTCCATCTCACCGACCGGGACACACCTCCTGATATGGTTCATTCCATCGGGAAAACCCTGAAATCAGCCGGAGTCCACCGGGTCATTACCGGACATTGTACAGGTACCAGGGCGAAAGATATCCTCCGGGAGGAACTCGGAAGCGGCTTTACAGCACTCTTTACAGGATATTCCACTGAAATCTGAATAAATCCGGCACAGAAATCCTGGATTAATTTCTGGCTCTCCGTCCGGAAGGTGAAAAATACTTCTGGCTGCATATTTTTTGAGAGGTTTCAGGGAATTCAAGGGAGGCCACAGGGGTATAAGGCCGAATTCTGACTGTTCCGGGTGGTTGTGAGATTTCAGTCAATAAAACGTGGATCGTTTCGTGCAATCTGAACGGCAATCCTGGCGCTCGTTTCCTTATCCTTGATCTCGAGCATGATATCGAAGTCATGTGGCTGTGATTGCACCAGGAATGCAGAAAAATCCCCGGTATCGATATGTTCTGCATGCGAACAGGGTCGCTTCTCCGGGTGCTGGGAGCTGTAATCGACCATGGGAAGCCCGTCCCGTGAAGACCAGGTTTTTCCAACGGAGGTAAGCACATCTCCAAGCAATTCACCATCATTGTTGCATGAGTGGTGAAAGACATCGAAGAGAACAGGGATGCCGGTACGTTCATGAATGGCGAGGCAGTCTGCTGCAGAATATCGCTGTTCATCGTTCTCTATGACCAGCCGTCGGTGAATTGACGGGTCGAGGTGCTCATACACCCTGACAAACCGCTCTCTGCTCTCCTCCCGATCCCCGTATACTCCGCCCACATGGAGCTGGATCTTGGCGGTGGTGTCGAGTCCCATGCCATCGAGCACCTCCACGTGGTAGGTCAGCTCGGCAATACTCCGCGCCACGATCTTCTCATCACGTGCATTGAGGATAATAAACTGATCCGGATGCATCGAGATCCGTATTCCGTTCTCCCTGATGAACGTCCCGAGAACTGCAAACTCGGCCGCGAAATGATCCTGCCATGGATGCGTGCAGATTGGATGGGAAGCAAAGGGGACCAGATCGGAGGAAATCCTGAAGAAGAGAAGACCTGCATCACGGTTCCACGATAAAATACGCTGCAGGCAGGCCAGATTCCCTCCGACTGTCTCATAAAGGCGTTCCCTGCTGTAGGATGCGAGCCGGAAGGTCCGGTCTCCCCTGCAGTCAATGGTCCGGTTGATACAGGGGTAGCCAATCCGCATACCACACCTGAGGGCGTACGTGCAGATAGATGTTCGGAACCGAGTCATCACCTGATGCCGTATGATGAATAAATTCGGGTTTTACCGGGAACATCTCACAGGGTTTTACCAGGAGATGACTGTTGGACACGTGGAAGAATTAACTGGCAGGTATTGCATTTGTTTTTCTGAAAGGGATACGGAAAAAAAGAGGTAATCAGGGGACGGTGATTCTCTGGGATGCGGATTTCCAATAACCAGGGGCACCTATCTCACCCTCGCAGTTCTGCCAGTTCACATACATCCTGACGGTATATGATCCCGGTCGTGCATAGATATGAACCGGGTTCTGCTCAGTGGAGATTGTCCCATCGCCAAAGAACCATATCCACCGTATCTCCACCGGACCAGTACTCGCATCCGTGAAGGTCACCTCCAGCCCGTCTTTATCATACGAAAAGCTGGTGACCGGTGGGCAGGCACAGCAGGTGGTGTTCTCGGCATTGATGAAATCGTAGGTGATTTCAGGGTTATCTGCATCGAGGGTTATCAGGATGTCGGGCGTCTTCTGGGTCCAGCCAGGCACTACCGTCTCATTCATCCAGTAGGTGCCATACGGCACATTGAGGAATTCATACCCGCAGCAGGCTTTGGTGGTGGTTGAAGCATAGACGCTTCCATTTGAAGCGTAGGAGAGAGTAATTGTCCAGCCGCCAAGTCCGCACCCCTCTTCGATGCAGGAATCGCGGTATTTATGGCCGGAAATGTTGCCGGTTCCCACCGGGGGATCGTTGGTGAAGTTCACATTGACATGGTAGGGGGTCTGCCCGTCGATAACCAGATCAGCAACGAATACCGGGCTGACCGGCGTCCAGCCCGGCTGGACCACTTCACTGACATTGTAGGTTACCCCGTAGGGAAGGCCGGTGATGTTGTAGAACCCGGTCCCATCAGTGATATTAAAACCGGCGAAACTGTCATCGGACTGGTTGTAGGCTTCAATAGTCCACCCCGGAACACCCAGCCCGGTCTCATTCTGGATCTTATATCCGCTGATGTAGCCGGTCAGCTGCTCGTTGGTGAAGTTCAGCCCGGTGATCGGCGAGGTCTGGTCATTCAGATCCTGGTTGTCATAGTACAGGGGACCGAGCGCTACCCAGCCGTTCTTCAGGACTTCGCTGACATTGTAGGTGTCCGCAGGGAGCCCGGTGAAGTTGTAGTACCCGTTGCCATCGGTGGTCGTGCCGGTGATATACTGGGTCCCGTTATACAGCTCAATCGTCCACCCGGACAGGCCGTACCCGGTCGCATTCAGCTTGTAGCCTTCGATGACACCGTTCTCCCACTGGTTCACAAAATCATTGACCAGGAGAGGCGATGTGGACTCATTCAGGATAAGCCCGTCGTAGTATTCGGGGCTGATGGCTACCCAGCCGTTCTTCAGGACTTCGCTGACATTGTAGGTGTCCGCAGGGAGCCCGGTGAAGTTATAGTACCCGTTGCCATCGGTGGTCGTGCCGGTGATATACTGGGTCCCGTTATACAACTCGATCGTCCACCCGGACAGGCCGTACCCGGTCGCATTCAGCTTGTAGCCTTCGATGACACCGTTCTCCCACTGGTTCACGAAATCATTGACCAGGAGAGGCGATGTGGACTCATTCAGGATAAGCCCGTCGTAGTATTCCGCGCTGATGGCTACCCAGCCGTTCTTCAGGACTTCGCTGACGTTGTAGGTGTCCGCCGGAAGCCCGGTGAAATTGTAGTACCCGTTGCCATCGGTGGTCGTGCCGGCGATATACTGAGTCCCGTTAAACAGCTCGATCGTCCAGCCGGAGAGGCCGTAGCCGGTCTCATTCCGCTTATAACCCTCAATAACGCCGTCTACCCACTGATTCACGAAGTCATCGACCAGGAGAGGCGATGTGGACTCATTCAGGATAAGCCCGTCGTAGTATTCCGCGCTGATGGCTACCCAGCCGTTCTTCAGGACTTCGCTGACATTGTAGGTGTCTGCAGGCAGTCCGGTGAAGTTGTAGTACCCGTTCCCGTCCGTAGTGGTAGTGTCAACCTGCTGCGTCCCGTTATAC
>Ga0209269_1000862_pt1 | contig 20873 bp, 22 predicted proteins | sample MTBAKMMethaMetaG_FD_187455 | JGI IMG/M metagenome (GOLD analysis project Ga0209269, IMG submission 187455) | Enrichment culture microbial communities from Arthur Kill intertidal strait, New Jersey, USA, that are MTBE-degrading - MTBE-AKM (Arthur... | ecosystem: Environmental > Aquatic > Marine >... | reverse complement strand
AACCTGGTCAACTCGATCATGTGGTCGATCGGGCTCGAACTTGCCCTGCTGGTCAAGAACCCCTGGCAGTGCATGCTCACGACCGACAACCCGAACGGGGCGCCGTTTGTAAAGTATCCCGAGATCATCGCCCTTCTGATGAGCAAGAAATACCGGGACGCCGAGTTTGCGACGGTCCATCCGGATACCGGGTCGAAGGTCGTCCTCCCGGCCCTCGAGCGCGAACTTGACTGGAACGAGATCGCCGTCATGACGCGGGCCGGGCAGGCGAAGGCCCTCGGCATCACCGGGATCGGGAAGGGCCACCTCGGGATCGGTGCCGAGGCCGACATTGCCGTCTATCCCCTGAAGATCGACGAGATCGACCCCTCGACCGAGTACCGGAAGGTGATCGACGGGTTTGCAAAGACGAAGTGGACGGTGAAGCGGGGGAGGCCGGTGGCGCGGGACGGAGAAGTCCTGGTCCACGGTGAGAACACGACCATCTGGGTCGACCCGAAGATCAGGCCGGAGCACGATATGTCTGTGGACCCGCGCTTTGTCGAGATGTTCAACCGCTGGTACTCGGTGAGGATGAGCAACTATCCGGTTCAGGACGAGTACCTGAGGAGGAACCTGAGGATGGAGACCGAGGCGGCGATATGAAGATCATACTGACGATGCGCCCGAGAAAAAATCCGTTCGTCCCGATCGAGGCCGAAGGGATCGTCCCGTCTATCCTGATGAAAGGGGTAGACATCACCGTCTGGGAAGGAAACCGGGAGCGGCGGCTCGATGAGGTCTTCGAGGTCGCCGTCGAAGGAGAGGCGGCGGCGGTCGACGGCGTGGAGATCGTGATCCGCGGCGACACCTCCCGCCTCAAACGGGTCGGCGAGTACATGGACGGCGGAACGATCACCGTCGAAGGCGATATCGGGATGCACTGCGGTAACTTCATGAAAGCGGGGACCATCGAGGTGATGGGGAATGCCGACGGCTGGTTCGCCCGCGAACTCTGCGGGGGTACGGTTGTCTGCCGCGGCAACGCCGGCCACTACTGCGCCTCAGGATACCGGGGCGAAAAAAAAGGCATGACCGGCGGCAGGGTCGAGGTATTCGGAAACGCCGGTGACTTTGCGGCCGAACATCTCGCAGGCGGCGAGGTGATCATCCATGGAAACTGCGGCGACATGGCCGGGGTCGAGATGCACGGCGGCACCCTCTCCATCGGCGGGGACTGTTCGCGTCCCTGCGGGAACATGACCGCAGGGAAATGCACCGTTCTTGGCTGCGCATACGGGATGATCCCGACATTCCAGCTAAAAGGAGAGGCAACCGGGCCTGACGGGCAAAACATCAGTGCATTTACCGGAGATATTGCGAACAGAGGAAAAGGAAGTCTTTTAGTAAGACGCTATCAATACCTGAAATAAATGATCAGGCATGAGTGCGGCTACGAGGAACCTGCCCACTGCAAAAAATGCGGCAGACCCCTTGAATACGCTGAACGCCGCGGTATTTACTGCCCCCATTGCGGGCATCGGGTCACGATCCTCTGCCCGAAATGCGGCAAGCGCTGGTAGGAGTCGGAGGTCAGGTCATCCGGCTTCTGACCCAGCGGGCGTATTCTAAGCGAAGTTTACTCTTTTCATCATCGTTGAAGTCTTCCCGCCCCGTATCGCTCAAATACGTCTCGAGTCTGTGGATGAGCTCGTCCGCGTCCCTGTGGTCCAGCGCTTCAAGATAGACCGGCGCGCGGCTTGCATCGATCACCTCTCCACAGATATGGCAGAGTTTCCAGTGCTGATAGGGATCGACATAGGTGAAGGTCTGGCACCCGGGGCAGCGGATGACGTGGTACATTATGCGGAGATGCGCGCTGCTCTCTGAAAAAGATTGCTCTTTTATCAAGGAAACAAAAAAAATGATCAGTGTTCGTGGTCGCACTCATGGCCGTCGTGGCTGCAGACATTGCCGCCGCTGACGAGTGCGTCCTTAAGATAATCCTCTACAGCGCCATCGATGCTCCCTGAGACTCCAAGATAGACCTGGATGTCGCGTGCACAGAAAAGATCGACCGCTTTGGGGCCCATGCCGCCTGCAATGACCACGCCTGCGCCGTGGTCGGCGAGCAGGGCCGGGAGCAAACCCGGCGTGTGGCCGGGACTCGCGATATCTGTTCGGCCGATAACCTTCCCGTCCTCAATTTCGAAGATCGCATAGCCTTCGCACTGACCAAAATGTTGTGATACCTGATTGCCGTCCTTTGCAACACCAACTTTCATGAATATTCCTCCGATAGATCGTTGTGAGAGTCCTGATACGTTTTTAGATCGAGACAAAAAAGTGGGTCACCAGCATCCTCGCCGGCGCCCGCCGCAGAAACCCTGCCCGCATCCCCGCGGGACGCCGCCCCGTCCGACACCATAGATGATGCCCTGCTGACCGGGCGTGGAATCTGTGGTTTCTGCATTCTGCTGTACATCTGTCCGGGGAACCGCCCTGCACCGTCCAGAGCCTCTTCCGGTCATTGGGCCCGCGCCTCTTGGTCCTGTAGCATCAAATCCTGGCACTGGTGATCACTCCCTGAGGCGGAGATCCTCCGCCTGCAATTATTACTCATATGCGCATTATTTGATATACCCTCCTGATCCGGCAAATGTGGCCGGCAAGCGAATGGCGGTATGTCAGAGAGTCTGGAAATCCGTTTTACGGGTATTTTAATAAAAAAAGAGATGGGTATCAGAATGCCCGGGTAGATCCTCATTGCAAGCGGAGTAATGAATGTTCGACCCCGACCGTCCGCCAGGTTTCTTACCAGTGCCAGTGCCAGCGGCCGCGCCTCTCCGGGCACGGAGCACGGACAACGACTGCCATCTCCGAACATGGCTCATGCATTCCGGTTTTCCGTATTTCTCCCGCAACGCAGGGGCCGTACTTTCTTCCGGCGAGTTCCTCTTTTCCCCGTGAACCGACGCTATACCATGTCATTATCGTTCCCCCCTCGGACGGTACAACCGCCCGCATGATCCGTAGATATCTGACGTGATATATATATGTCTCAGCATGGCAAAACCGATGGCTATTAGTCGGTGTCACGCGGATCATTCACTATGCATATCCAGGTAATCCCGGTTGAGGGGCTGCCAATCATTCATCCGGGTGATCCTCTGACAGAGATGATCTGCGAGAGAGTCACCTTCGAAGACGGGGACATCCTCTGTCTTGCCTCCTCGGTCTACTCCAAGGCGAACGGTTTTATCAGAAAACTGGACGAGATCACGCCCTCTGAAGAGGCGATCCGCATTGCGCAGAAGACCCGGGAAGATCCCAGGTTCGTGCAGGCCGTTCTCGACGACACCACCGATGTCATCATTGAGGAGCCGTTCATCCTCTCCGAGACGGTCACCGGTCATGTGGGGGTTCGGGCGGGCATCGATCATTCCAACATCGAAGACGGGCTGATCATCCGCCTCCCGCCCGATCCGATGGGGGCCGCCGCGGGGTTGCGGAGCGCGATCGCACAGATTACCGGAAAGGATGTCCGTGTGATCATCACCGACACCTGCGGGCGCTCCTTCAGGCGGGGCCAGACGGGCGTCGCCATAGGGTGGAGCGGGATGACGGCGATACGGGACTTTAGAGGTGATCACGACCTCTTCGGCCACACCCTTGAGATCACCGAGGAGGCGGTCGTCGATGAGATCGCCGGTTTTTCCAACTTCATCATGGGCGAGAGCAATAACGGTGTTCCAGCCGTCGTATTCAAAAACTGTACGCTATGGGCCGGACACAACAACCTGCACTTCAGCAGAGACGAAGACATCATCAGAAAGGCGCTCTGCAGAAAATAACCTTTTTTTCAGGGCAGGTTGGGATTAAAAAAATCCCTTCCGGGATCTCTGCACCGCCCGCGCTACCGGGCCAATCGCATCCCGGACATGCCGGGCCAGAGATAAAAAAAGGATTCAGTAGAACGAATTCAGCAGAAAAATGACCACGCCGATCGCGGCAGCAATGGCGATCACATGCGCGGGATTGATGTGGACAGCCCTGCGGTCCTCACTGTCATAATAATTCACGAGACCCGCGGACGAAACGAGTCGTCCACCACTCTTCTTCGCCATATGTAGAGAGTTTTCTCCTTCACTATATATAAAATCGGCGTCAATGGGTGGATATGCCTGAACAGGTGTACCGGGGATCTGTCCTCACCGGCGACGACTTCGAACCGGTCAGGGCAGCGGTCATCGTCGAAAAAGGAGTAATCACGGCAATAGAGGAGGATTCATCGGCCCCGAACCGCTGGATCTGTCCTGCATTTTTTAATGCCCATACCCACCTCGGCGACACGGTCGCCATGGACTGCGCCACCGGGGGGGACCTTGAAAGCCTTGTCACCCCTCCCCATGGGCTCAAGCACCGTATCCTGGCGGCGACGCCGCGCCATCGTCTGATCGAAGGGATGCGCGCCGGCATCAGGAGTATGCAGGCAACCGGGACGGCAGGTTTCGCCGACTTCAGGGAAGGGGGACCGGATGGTGTCCTGGCACTCCGAGAGGCGGCCCGCGGGGAACCGATCCTGCCGCTGATCTTCGGGAGAGAAGGGGGCGAAACGATCGCCGACGGCATCGGCATCAGCAGCACGAGGGACGTCTCCGGGATTGAAGAGCAGGTGGCAAGGGCCAGGGCCGCCGGCAAACTGGTGGCCTTCCATGCCGGAGAGAAGAACCCGGACGACATCGACGCGGCCCTCTGCTATGATCCCGACCTCCTCGTCCACTGCACCCACGCCACCGGGCGCCAACTCAGGGCAATCGCCGACGCAGGAGTCCCGGTCGCCGTCTGCATCCGTTCCAACTGGATTCTGGGCGTGACCCGCGATGCGGAGAGGCCGCCCATCAGAAAGATGGCCGAATCCGGCTGCACATGGTATGCCGGCACGGACAACGTGATGTTTGTACAGCCTGATATGCTCAGGGAGATGTCGTTCTGTGAAACCGTCACTCGAATGCCCCCCGAACAGATCCTGCGCGCCGCCGTGGGGGGTGCGGCGCTCGCCGGCAGGTGTTTCCAGATTAAAAAAGGTATCAGGGCTAATTTTATCATAATCGACCCGCATAAATCCGGTCTCGACTTCAGCCAGGATCCCATAACATCTATTGTAAAACGAGTCGGAGAGATATCCATCCTAGAAACTGTTATAAATTGATAAACTGAATAATCTAGCAGATTCCGGTTTTATGAGGTGTAGCCATGTTCAAAAAAATTGTCGTCGCTATCGACGGATCGGATATCAGCCTTAAAGCACTCGACATCGCCCTGTCTGAGGCCCGTGCCTGGAATGCTGAGCTCCATGTGATCTACGTCGTCGAAACCAGCATGTTCTCCTCCATCCCCATGGACAATACCTGGGAAATCATCTATTCGCTCCTTGAGAGCGAAGGGAAAGAGGTTTTCCAGAAGAGTAAGGAACGTGCCGCCGAGGACGGAATATCGCTCATCACTCACCTCAGGGACGGCCATGCCGGCAACGAGATCGTCGCCCTTGCTGAAGAGCTGCACGCAGACCTCATCGTGATCGGTTCGCGTGGGAAGACCAACATCGATCGCCTCCTTCTTGGCAGCGTTTCAGAGCATGTTGTTCGGAACAGCAGCTGCACAACGATGGTGGTGAGATAATTCCTGTCGAAGTCACCGACATGTTCGTCGAAGACTACATGACAAAGGATGTGGTCTCTGTTGAGATCCCGAGCAACCGCGACGACATCCTCAAGATCCTGAAACGTACCGGAATATCGGGCGTCCCGGTAAGAGAAAGGAGTAAAGTCGTCGGGGTGGTGACCAGAAAAGATCTCCTCCGCAAATCGGAGGAGACGCAGGTGGCGCTCCTGATGTCGCCCAAACCTGTTGTGGTCACGCCGGACACCCCGCTCGCCGACGCGGCGGCGTTGATGACGAAGCATGACTACCGGAGGATGCCGGTGGTTGATGACGAAGGCAGCCTTGTAGGGTTGCTCAGCGTGGCCGATCTCGTTGCGGCGATTGCCCAGCTGCGGATCAAGGATGAGATCAGGGACTACTACCTCAGCAGCACCTTCGCTCTCTGGGAAGAGACGCCGCTCCCCCTTGTCGGCCGCATCATGGAGATCTCCGATGTCGAGGCCGTTCCGATCATGGATGAGCAGGGCAAGGTATCCGGGATCATCTCAGAGCGTGACCTCATCAGAAACTCTCACATTGAAGATTCGGTCGAAGTCTCCGACTTCTCCAACGGGACCGACGACGACGAGTGGACATGGGAAAGCATCAGGGACATGCATGTCATCAGTTATGGCGTCTCCAAGGTCCAGCTCCCCGACAAACCGGTCAGGACGGCGATGGTGAAGAATGTGGTCACCGTCCCGAAGAACGCCGGGGTATCGGAATGTGCTCTTTTGATGAAGCGCTCCCGCCTCGACCAGCTGCCCGTGGTCAACGGGGACAAAAGGCTCATTGCAATGCTCTTTGACCGTCAGCTGATCCGGGTGCTCTGCAAGGGCCGGGATCAATAACCTTTAAATTTGTTAATATCTTTAATACAGATCACGCTTTTACGAAATTTTTAGCGTGTAATTTTGGGGGTATTTCGATGCCTGAGATTAATCAGGAAATTATGAAAGGCACCACGACGGTGGGTCTCGTATTCGATGAGGGTATCATTCTCGCAACCGAAAAACGTGCGACGATGGGAACCCTGATCGCGAGCAAGACAGCAAAAAAAGTGTACCAGATCGCAGATCGCATCGGTATGACGACCGCAGGCGGCGTTGGCGACGCCCAGTCGCTCGCCCGCCTCATGCAGGTGGAGTGCAGCCTGTACAAGGTCCGCCATGGCAAACCGATCTCTGTCGGTGCGGCGGCGACCCTGCTCTCCAACTATCTGCAGCAGAACCGCTATTATCCGTATTATGTCCAGCTTCTTGTCGGCGGCGTGGACCGGAAGGGTCCGAGTGTTTATTCGGTCGACGCCATGGGCGGCGCCTCGAAGGAAGCCGAGATCGTATCGACCGGATCAGGCTCACCGATGGCCTATGGCGTACTTGAGGACCGGTACCACCCTGATATGAAGGAGGCCGAGGCGGCCGAACTTGCCACCCGCTCCCTCAAGGCCGCAATGCGCCGTGACTCCGCATCGGGTGAGAACATCAGCGTCGTTGTGATCACAAAGGATAAATACGAAGAAAAGGCCGTTCAGGTCACCCAGATGAAACCAGAACTTACCACCTAACTCTTTTTTAGGACGATATTAATGTTGATTGAGGACAGACTCAAGGAACTCAGGGACAAGATCAATACAAAGGTCCCTGGCGGGATCATCATCTCTGATGTCGAATTTGAAGGCCCCGAACTGGTCATCTATACCGATGACCCCAAAAAGTTCGCTGATCAGGAGGATCTCATAAAGATTCTCGCAAGGGATTTGCGCAAACGCATCGTCGTAAGACCGAATATTCTCGAAGATCCTGAGACGGCTGCGACGAAGATCAAGTCGGTCGTCCCTGAAAATGCTGGCATTTCCGATATATTTTTTGACCCGGACACCGGTGAGGTGCTGATCGAAGCGGAAAAACCCGGCATCGTCATCGGAAAAAATGGGGCGACGCTGCGTGATATCACAAAGAATACCTGCTGGACGCCCAAGGTCGTCCGTACCCCGCCGATAGAGAGTTCGACCGTCAAACAGGTCCGTCAGTTCCTCAGGTCGGTCAAGGACGAGCGCAAGACATTTCTGCGCAGCATCGGCAGGCGGATCCACCGGGACACAATTGCAAAGGACCAGTGGGTGCGGGTAACAACCCTCGGCTGCTGCCGTGAAGTAGGGAGGGCGGCGTTCCTCCTGACGACCCCGGAAAGCAGGGTTCTCATCGACTGCGGTGAAAAACCCGGGAGTACGACGAGCACGCCATATCTTTATGTCCCGGAGATCTCGCCCCTATCGTCACTCGACGCCGTCGTCCTCACCCACGCCCATCTCGACCATTGCGCACTCGTGCCTCTTCTCTTCAAATACGGCTATGACGGCCCCGTGTACTCGACCCCTCCGACGCGCGATCTTGCCACCATGCTCCAGCTCGACTATCTCGATGTCGTCAAAAAGGAGAGCGGGAAACAGCCGTACACTTCCAGCGAGGTGAAAGAGTACATCAAGCACTCGATCACCCTCAACTACGGTTCGGTCACCGACATTGCTCCTGATATCAAACTCACCTTCCATAACGCCGGTCATATCCTCGGTTCGGCTATCGCCCATTTCCACCTTGGCGACGGCCTCTATAACATCGCCTTCACCGGCGATTTCAACTACCAGAAGACCCGCCTTTTCTCCCCGGCGGTCTCGACGTTCCCCCGCCTCGAAGCCGTGTTCATGGAGAGCACCTACGGCGGGGTAAACGCCCTCCAGCCCCCCCGCGAAGAGGCGGAGGCAAAACTCTATGATATCGTAATAAAGACGATCGAGCGGGGCGGCAAGGTGATCATCCCCGCCTTCGCCGTCGGCCGGTCCCAGGAGGTCATGCTCGCCCTCGAAGAGGGGATGAGAAAGGAGAAGATCCCGAGGGTGAAGGTCTACCTCGACGGTATGATCAAGGAGGCGACGGCGATCCACACCACCTACCCCGAGTATCTCAACGCCGACCTCCGGAACCAGATATTCAGGGACGGGATGAACCCCTTCCTTGCGGATTGCTTTGTACAGGTCGACTCATCCGAACTGCGCGAGAAGGTGATCGGCGGCGACCCCTGCGTCATCGTCACCACAAGCGGTATGCTCAGCGGCGGCCCGGTGATGGAGTACCTCTACGCCCTCGCCCCTGACGAGCGCAATACCCTCATCTTCGTCGGGTATCAGGCTGACGGGACCTTTGGGCGGCGGCTCCAGAAAGGCTGGCGCGAGATCCCGGTCGGCAACCGGGAGACGATGGTCGTGAAACTGGACATCGATACCGTCGACGGCTTTTCCGGCCACTCCGACCGGAAACAGTTGATGGGCTTTGTCCAGCACCTCCAGCCGCGGCCTGAAAAGATCTTTACCATCCATGGCGACGAGAGCAACACCATCGATCTTGCGAGTTCGATCTACAAGCGTTTCCATATCGAGACGCGTTCGCCCCTGAACCTTGAAACCTACCGCATGGTATAGTGAATGAAACAGCGCCTCCCCCTCCTCCTCGGCGTGTTTGCCGTCATGGCGCTTTCAAATGCGGTGGTGCCGGTCTTACCCTCGCTGGCAGACGGCACCGCCTTGCAGGGCGCCATCTACTCGGCATATTTTTTGGGTGCGATGGTGACGGTCGTCCCGGCCGGGCTCCTCTCCGATCATATCGGGAGGGTGCCGCTGCTCCGGGCCGGTCTTGCTCTCACCTTCGGGAGCGGCGCCCTGATGCTTGTCATATCCGACCCAGCAGCCCTGCTTGCAATCCGTGTGGTTGAGGGGATCGCTGCCGGCCTGTTCGTGCCCTCGGCAATGTCCTGGATCAACCTCCAGCCCGATCATGAGCAGATGAGCGGCAACTTCATCGCCGCCCTGAATGTCGGACTGGTCTTCGGCCTTGTCGCTGCCGGCTGGCTCACTGCAACCGCCGGCGTGCTTGGCGGTGTCATGGCCTTCACCGCCGTCACGGCAGTTCCCCTGCTGATGAGCGCCTTCGTGGGCGAGGCGGTCAGCCCGGAGAGAGAGAGGACCGACCTTCTCGGCGTCGGCAGGGACTTCTTCTGGCTTTATATCTCGGCGATCGTACTGGTCGGCGCAACCGGGGCGGTGACCGCCATCTATCCCAATTTCACCGGGGAACCTGCGGCGACCCTCGGGCTGCAGCTCGGGATGATGAACGTAGCGACGATTGTCACGTCTCTTGCGGCGTCGAGGGTCCACCTGGCCCCGATCCCGACGATCCGGGTTTCTGCCGTGTTGATGGCGGCGTCGGTGGCGCTGTCGTTCTTTACGCCTGCAGCCTTCATTTTGATCGGTGGGGTCGCCGGCGTGGTGATGATCGCCCAGATCAATTATCTTGCGACAAATCCGGGACGGCAGGGAGCGATCATGGGCCTCTTCAATGCCTCCAGCTATGCCGGGATGACGCTGCTCCCGTTCGTTGCAGGAGTGGTCGCTGAAGCAGAGGGTTTTTCTGCGGCATTTGCCATTACTGCGATCCTCGCAGCCGTGATGGCCGTGACGATCGGGCGGTGCCGGTGTCCTCTGGAAACATAACGTGGTGAAACTATGTCAGAGAAATATGCATTTAATGACCTGGACGGAAACACCATTCAGGAGAAATTTGCCGCCCTCGGCATCGAACCAGGGGCGAGAATCGACATCCTCGAACTCCAGCGGCTTTCAGAGCGCTATACCTTCCGTTCAGTCATCTATTTTGAGGAGGATATGGCGAGAAAAGGCGACCTCGAGGGCGATGATAAGGAGTACGCGGGTGTTCCTGAGTCGGATCGCCCCTTTGTTTCCGTGGAGGCGTTTCTGAAGTTTGCACGGGAATACGATCCCTATTCCTTTGATCTGCGGCTGCAAGAGCTCCCGATCATGATCGAGATCGTGGGGGTTGGCATGATCATGGAGAAACCCTATGTCACGGGACTGATGCCCTTCCTTGACGAACTCGAGAACTTTGAAGAGCCCGAAGTCATCGGGTAACGGCTCTGGAGAAATCCCGCTCTGTAATCCCTGTGGCAGGGGGTTCACTCCGCCGGCCTCCCACCCTCAGGATAGTAGGGTGGTGGAGTGGAACGGCAACTCCTCTCTCCAGACTCTCCCGGTCTCTCTTTCCCGGGCCGGTTGGTGTATGGGATGTCCATGTGTCCATGAAAGACATTTCATGCAGCGTACCTGGGCCGCAGTCATGGCTCATGCCCGATTCACCAGAGTACGGGCAACACGATTTTGAGAGGCGCACCGGTGCCCGGCAGCAGATGCTCATGTGGGTGTATCGAGCACCTCAAGGGCGACCCGGGCAGCCTCTTTTTTTGCTCCGGCCTTGCTCCCCCCGGTCCCGAAAGCGGAAAAATGTTCTGCAACGGTGACGGCGCTGACAAATGTCGGGTCATGGTCTGGGCCGTTTCTGGAGATGGTCCGGTATTCGGGCAGACCGAGGTACTCCTGCTGTAGACGCTCCTGAAGGCGGCCGATCGTGTTTCCGCTCGGGTCGAAGTGGAAGATATCGTCGGCTACAAGCCCGAGAACGATCGCCCTCGTCCTGTCCAGTCCTACATGCAGGTAAAGGGCGCAGATGAACGCCTCGAATACGTCGGCGATGAGGGAGGGGATCAGGGGCTGACCGGCACCAAGGAGGATGAGATCTTCGAGCCCGATGCCGGTGCCCGGCACGATCGTGCCGAGGTGTTCGTTCTTCGTCGCCTCCATTCTTTTTGAAAGCGCGCCTTCAGCGCATTGAAAGGTGCAGAGGAGATACTCGGCGACGATAAAATTGAGGATTCGGTCCCCCAGAAACTCAAGGCGCTCGTAGTCAGGGCGGGGGAGGAGGCCGCAGGGGTTTTCGTGGGCATAGGAACGATGGGTGAACGCCCGGTCATAGCGTTCGAGAACATCGTCCGGTATATCGGTGACACCGATCTGCGGCTGTGCAAGAAATGCCAGGATAGTTGTCTTTCGTTTCCATTCCATCCGGGTGCTCCGTGGAGGATCGGTTTATTGAACACCGATCGTGGGAAAAGTCTATTTCTCTTAAAAGATAGGTTTTTTCCATTATGAAGATGCTGATCGGGGGTGCATGGATGGACGCGTCGTCGGGAAAGATGATGGGAATCGTCAATCCGGCCACCTGGGATGAGATCGGGAGCGTCCCGCTGGGCGGACCACAGGACGCCGGAGCGGCGGTCGAGGCGGCGGAAAACGCTCTCGCCGGATGGTCCGAAATGCCGGCGCTGGAGCGCGGCAAGGTGCTTGCTCAGACCGCCGCACTCGTGCGCGGGGATTCAGAGAGACTGGCGGCACTTCTCGTCGCCGAACAGGGCAAACCCCTCAGGGAAGCGACCGACGAGATCAGGGGGTTCGCTCATATTCTCGAGTACTATGCCGGGCTTGCCTCGTCTCTTCACGGGGAGACGATGGCGACGAAAGCATACGGCCGGATCATCATCGAGAAGCGGCCCCTCGGCGTCTGTGTCGGGATCGTTCCCTGGAACATGCCGGTGCTCATTGCCGGGTGGAAGATCGGGCCGGCGCTTCTGGCCGGCAACACCCTTGTACTCAAACCAGCAAGCACGACGCCGCTCACCACCCTCGAGATTGGCAAACTTTTCGTCAGGGCCGGGCTGCCGCCGGGCGTGCTCAATATCGTCACCGGACCAGGGGAGAGTCTCGGGGAGGCGCTGGTCACGCACGCCGCGGTCAGGAAGGTATCGTTCACCGGAGAGATCGGGACGGGCAGGCATGTCGCCGAAGCGGCCGCTCCCACGATGAAACACCTGACGCTGGAACTCGGAGGGAGCGACCCGGCGATCATCTGCGATGACGCCGACCTGGAAAAAGCCGCTGCCGGCGTGGTCGGAGCCCGTTTCTACAATTGTGGACAGGTCTGTACCGCCGTCAAACGAGTGTATGTTTTTTCCAGTGTCGCGGACCGGTTCAGGGCCCTCGTCAGGGAGAAAACGGAGAAGATCATCGTCGGCAGCGGTATGGAGGCCGGCGTCGGGATGGGGCCGCTGAACAATGCCGGAGGCTATGAGAGGATGCAGCAGATCGTGGACGATCTGAGGGGCGAGGCGCGCCTCCTTACCGGGGGGGAGGCAACCGGCAAAAAAGGCTGGTTTTTTGCGCCGACGGTTGTCACCGACCTGCCTTCTGATGCCCTGCCCCTTCGCGAGGAGGTCTTCGGCCCGATCCTTCCGGTGATCGAGGTGAGCGATCTGGATGAGGCGATAGACAGGGCAAATTCAACACAGTACGGCCTTGGCGCCTCGATATGGACCCGAAGGCTGGACCGGGCCGAGCGCGGCTGCAGAGAACTGGAGGCCGGGATCATCTGGGTTAACCAGCACCTGAAGATACCGCCGGAAGCGCCGTTCGGCGGGACAAAAGGAAGTGGTATCGGGAGAGAAAACGGGCCGAGGGCTCTTGACCACTACACCGAGGAGAGGTCGATACTGATCAGGATCTAAAGGGCAGAAGAAAAAAGTGGGGTGCGCTTCAGTCTCTGAAGAGCACGTGGGTGGTCATTGATCCGGCACCGAAGAACTTCTTGCAGAACTCACCCATCTGCTTGGGGCCGTATTCCTTGCAGGAGAAGATGTCAAGGTAGGCGGCATTGGTGTCGTTGGCAAAGTGACCGGAGATGAGGGAGGTTTCGATGAGCTGGGTCATGGAGTAGCCTGCAACCTTGGCGCACGGGCCGAAATGGACGACGGTCGGCTCGCCGAAACGCTTCATGTCGATAAGGTCGCAGAGTTCAACGATGAACCGCTTGATGAGATCGGCGTCTCTAATCGCCGCCGGGTCGCAGTCCTTGAGGTCTACGCTGGTGTAGAGGCCCCAGGAGCCCTGCTCCTTAAATTTCTTGATGATCTCATCGTCAGAGAGAGAGTCCCAGTAGTTCACGGTCTCGTTCACATTAATCATGTCAGGCTGATTGCGGATTTCAGTCTCAGTCATTTCTATCACGACCCCCTCCGGAGAGGACCCTGGAGGCATTGATGTAATTACAACTCATATTCAGGATTTAAAAATTTCTATCCGAACACCTCTCTTGGATCATGATAAAATCGCCAGATTTTAGCCAAAATTAATTTATGATGTCAATTAATCGTTAAATTCTGATTTTTTCCCTAAAGTATCGTTAAAATCCAACTAAGCACGATTTAAACCGCGTTTGATCGCCCTAATGCCAGTACGCCCTTCTCATGCTCCGGATTGGTTCTGCGCTCAATAATTGGTCAGATTTCAATTTAGGTAGGTTAAACGCGTGAGAAAAAGGAAAGAGAGGGTTTAATTTGGCAAAAATTGACACATTCTGTTTTAATTCGGTTAAAAGAGATTCAGGAACCAATTTTTGGCGATAATACGTTTGTTCATGCCATATTCGGTTTGAATCGCAATCGGCCGCGACAACGATGAATTCGCACAGATAAATAGTGTGAAAATAATTTGTACATTGTTGATCATATGTGTTCGTCATCGGGGCGCCCCTCATGGGCCGGGTGCGGCAGGTCTTCGAGTTCCCGGGCCGGGCCGAAGGTTCGGATATATGCCGCCACCGCATGCGGCGCTCCATGGAGGAGGCGCCGCGCCGTATTGTAAACGCTTGGCTGTTCCTGAGGATCGGCGGCCCGCATGATCCTGAGGAGGACATCGACGAGGGGGGCCTGATATTCCTCACCCATCAGGTCAAGGGCGCCGAAGACTTCCAGCGCCCCGACGGTATTGTACTCGTTGATCACCGCAAGCCTGGAGAGCACGTCGCCCAGGTACTCCCTTCCCTCCGCGGTTTCGAGGGATAGCACGCGGTTGCGGGCGAACCTTCCAAAAAGGGCGCGCTGGTCATTGGACTGCTCGATCCTGAAGGATGGAGATGCTGCCGCCTTCTGTATCAGAGGTAGGGCGTCCGGCGCCCGGATGCCGGCAACGGCGGCAAGGAATGCCTCCCATGAGACCAGGTTTCCCTCTGACCGGGTTCTGAAGGCCTCGAACACCGCATCTCTGTCTGGTGCCGAAGAGTCCATATACGCTGAATACGCTGAAAGCCGGTCGGTGGCGTTCATTGCGGTCTCGAACTGCTCCCGGATCAGGGCGTGGACAGGCGGGGTATCGAGGGGTGCAAGTGTGTGAAGAAGCAGGTTCTTGACCTGACGCTCCTTAATCGCCGCAGGGCTCCGCCCCTCCACGGCGCCCGCATAATGGCGGTAGAGATCGATAAACCCGTGCTGGTACCGCCCGGCGACGCCCTGCAGGAGGCGCCGACGCGCTCCATGGAGGAGCGTGTAGCGGTGGGCAAAGCGCTGGTCTGCCACCGATTCGAAGATGGTCAGGAACTGCCCGCCGACAGCAGACATCAGGGATCTATCGGACACCAGTTCATAATAGAGATCGCAGAACTCCGGAGACGGGGCAGCCGCGGGATCATCGAGGAGCCTGAGCATTTCGGTTTCTGCAAGCGACTGAAAGGCACAGAACCTTCCGACGAGGTCGGAATCATGTCTCGCCTGCAGATAGCGCTCTTCAAGAGTCGCATCGTCGGCTACCCTGCCGTAGAACGAATATCCCCGGTTTGCCGAGACGAAGGCCGGCGCGTCGACGTCTTCAAAGACGATCTCCTCGTGGCTGCAGGTGACCAGATGTGTCGTTTCGGCAAGATCACGTCCGTCCAGATTCGCCAGTGCCACAACAAAAGGGAACGTCCATGGCTCAGCGCCGGCGGGCGTCTCCTGGTCGAGGGTGATCGTGCAGGTCCGGGCGAGCGGATCATAGCGGCGCGCCATTTTGAGGGTGGGAAAACCGGTCTGTTTCAGCCAGACCTGAGCCATATCGGCAAAGCTCCTGCCCGCAACCTCCTCCATCGCATCGAGCCAGTCCTGCCGCGAGGCATTGCCGTGGGCGAACCGCCGGTGGTAGAGATCCAGCGCCCGCGCGAACGCCTCTTTTCCCATGATCGTCTCGATCATCCTGACGAACTCAGGGGCCTTTACATAGGTGACGCCGGTGATCAGTTCGTTTGGATCGTTGAATCCATCCGGCTCGATCGGCATGGAAGCAGCCCCGGAGTCGAGGGCGAAGGTTCCGCCCTCAGGTGAGATCAGGTCTATCACCGTCTGGATACGGGCGTATCCCTCCCCGAAGAGGAAGGCAAAGTAGGCGTTCTCTATATGCACAGTCACCGCTTCGTTGAGCCAGAGTTCGAAAGGACTTTTTCCGGTCACTTCGGAACCGTTGAGGTTGTGGTAATACTCGTGGACCTTCACCCTGACCATATACTCATAGGCATGGTCGGTCATCGCCGGGAAGGGCATGATCCGATTGGTGGTGATTGTGGTGTTGCCGACGTTCTCCATTCCGCCATAATCCGAATTTTGCATCCCGATCTCCCGGTAGACCGTCCCGGTGTAGGCATAACCCGGCGTAATAGACTTTGCCCCCTCTTCAAGCGCGGACCGGATGGCAGCGACACGGTCGGCATCCCCCGCGGACTTTGCCAGATCGCGCTCATGACAGAGATCCCAGAGCCGCTTCCGGAGGGAGATGTCCCGGTAACGGTCAGGGCCGGTAAAGAGGTACACCCAGAGCACGCCGTCTGCCAGCTCTTCCAGCGCCTGTTGTGCGATCGAATCGTCCGATCCTGGCGGCACGAGCAGTTCGAGGCTGAAGATGTGGCCGTCCGGGTACTCGAATGCGCGGGAGAACGTCGCATAGGTGCCCGTGCCGAGGAAAAAGAGGTACGGGGCCATCGGGGTCGTGGTATTGTCGTAGGTGATGGCAGCCCGTCCGTTTCCACATGATTTTCTCCTGGAGAGGGCGTCGCCGTTCGAGATGATATTCGTATAGCGCTCGTCCGCGATGATCGTCGTCGTATAGGTGCATTTCGCGGTCATGTCGTCAAAACAGGGAACGATCCGCTGGAATCCCCACTGCTGGCACTGGGTGATCTGGGTCGGCGGCGCCCCGGCCGGGGTCTCATCATAGTAAAGGCCTTCAAGGATGTGGCTCGATGGGCGGCAGCGGGTGCGGGTGGCAAGATGAAGTTCGGTGCCGGGAAGCAGGGGTGCGTCGAAGATAAAGGAGAGACGATGGTTTTCCCGGTCATATCTGATCGCTGCCGGATACTCTTCACAACGGGCGGCAAGAACCTCAATATTGCGGGCGTTGAGATCAAGGCGGGAGACCGGAACGTTTCCCACCTGCACCTGCATCCGTGAAGTGACCTCGGTGAGGTCGTCCCTGACCGAAAAGGTGAGGTCCATATGGATGACGTCAACCGGCAGTTCTCCAAAATCTTCAGGATAGTACTTGAAAAGGCGTGTCATCGGGCTCAACTCAGGATAGGGCCCGATAATGCATTATCTTTCCGGACTGATGGAGGCAAGCATCGACTTTATCCGACCGATAGGAATGCCCCCCTCTGCAAGGACGCAGACGGCCCCTTCGCCGGTCGGGGCGGCGAAAAGTACTCCGTCTGGTGTTTCGAGAATAAAACCCGAGAACTCGCCGGCATTCATGGCATCGGCAAGAGTCCGGGAGGATTCTATCGCTGCGAGAATGCTGCTGCAGGAAAGGCCTGAAGGGCGTGAACCCGAGATGATTGAGAGTTCTGAGCCACGGCACTCCGCCACCATCAGAACGCCTGTCTCCAGCGCGGGGGACGGCGGCGGAGACGGCGAAGAGGCAGGAGGCGTTGGGGAGAGGGGCGGGGGAATGTCCTGTGTCTCTCTGTCGGGATCGTGAACAGGGACGTTGTGTTCACGGCACCATGTCATTGCCTGACCAAATTCTTCCTCTGTGTATTTGCAGAGGGAAAATTTAATCACATCCTGCGAGAGCAGATATTCTCTGGCTCCGTTGCCGCGGAGGGTGATGCCGCCGTGCCGGAAACAGTACGCCTGCGCCTCGCCCCGGCGGATCAGGATAAAACCCTCACCGTCCTGGACGAACATCTGCACTTTTCCAAGAAACCGGATGGTATGTGAGTATATCCAGGAGAGCGGTGCCTCCATCGTGCCGAGACTGATCCCTGCGGGGAGTGTGCCTGTCATATCACCGATGCGATAAGTTCAAGGTTCTTCTTCATCTCATACCGGACGCGCCCGGGATTGGCACCGGGTTTGAGGAGGACGGCGAGCACGTCGTCACCGGGGAGGGGCATCACGATCAGAACGCCGCTGTCTGCTTCGATGAGGGCGCCGGTGAAGCCTTCACTTCCGAGATCCCCTGCAAGGCAGTTCCAGGAGGCCGCCGCTGCGGGGATGAGGGGGGCCGCCTTCTCCCAGTCGGCGGCACCCGCCTCTCCGAGCACTCTGCCGTCAGATCCCGCGATGCAGGCGCCGACCGCCCCTGCAACCAGGAGTTTGCTGAGCGCAAAGGTGAGCATATCGACCATCTTATGCCTGAAGGGACAGGATGCCCTGCCTGATCCGTGCGGCGACGTTTTCACCGAGTGTCGGCCTGACCGCCCCATGGCAGGCCTCGGCCAGCGCCGGGAGGTCGGCCGGGGTCAGTTCTGCCGGGCTTTTCCCGAGGCATTTCTTCGTGCACTTCGAAAGGACAATCCCGGCCGAAGGGCCGAGGTCTTCCCTGAGGATCGCAGTTAAATGCTCGTTCAGCGGCATGCCGGCCCTCCGTCACTCGCCGTCTTCCCGCGCGAGTGCATCCAGGATCTTGTACGAGTTTATCATCCTGTTGAATGAACCTGCAAGCTCGCCGATCTCGTCGTTGGTCATCACATGCACCTCAGAATTCCTCAGATCGCCCATGGAGACCAACCGTGCAACCTCGGAGAGCTGGGTGATCGGACTTGTGATGCTGCTCGCAAGGAAGAAACTCCACATCACCACAATGGAGAGTGTCACGAGTGTCAGGAGGAATATTGTCGCCGGCAAACCGATGCTTGACACGATGCCTCCGGTGTCGCCGGCTGCCATGATGCCGATCAGGGCGATCGGGATCACCGCTACAAAGAGCATGCTCACGAAGAGCTTGTAGAATATGGGGATCTGGAGCGTCAGACTCCTCCCCGCCGTACCTGTCCGGGCCATTCCTTCCATGCAAGGTTATTATCGTGCGCATAATTTAAAGATTATCTTTTTTATTTGTGGCGCATAGACAATTCAAAGTTAAATTAAAAATAATTTTTGGCGATATGCCCTACATTGGAGGAGACGATCAGGGAAATATCGGGGCGGCAGGTACAGAAACGGATGAACACGGGAAAAAAGGGCTTTTCTGGAGGGATACGCGGGAAGCCGATGAAAATGAATGATCCGGAGTGATGGACGTGTCTCCTGAAAGACTAACAGGGCCGGGAATAACGGGTCTCACATATCCCGGGGTGTTATTGTCAGCATCTTATCCTGGTGGGTCTGCTCCTCGAGTGCCTTACTATCAATATTTTAGATCTGATAGATATCTGATCTTTATCTCCAGGAATCTTCCAGCAGGTTTTTCTGGTTACGCAGCCGCAGGTTTGCTGCGAAAGTACGGGCAAGCAGCGGGTTTACCGCTTGCGGAGGCAGGCCGATAGAGGCGGCAGTTTTCCTGGAGAGTTCCATCAGGTCGATGGGGCCTTCACTGCTGCCTGCAACTACGGCCTCATGGATCTTCTGGAGATATTCAAGTGCCCGGTCCATTTGCAAATATGCTTCCTCGCCTTTCCTCGGTTTATCCCATGCCGAGAGAAGTACACGAACGCCGGCAAGCCCCCGGAGCCGTTTTATGGACCGTACTGATGCAATGGCATCGTCATAGACCGGGAGATCTCCGGTAACCGGTATCGCATCACCGGAGAAGAGCACCCCTTTGCTCTGCATGAAAAGTGAGATGGACCCTGATGAGTGACCCGGTGTATGGAGCACTTTCATATTCATGTCCCGGGTTTCATCAGGCACTATAATATCCCCGCTGGCAAGTTCGCGATCGATCTGCACCGATCCACCGACCAATGAGGCAAACCCGGGTACCGGTCGCTCGCGGTTCTGAAGATCCACGCCTTCGATCCATGCCCTTTCGGCTGGGTGAGCCCTGATAATGCATCCGGTTGCCCTCTGGATTGCCCGTGCTGCCCCGATATGATCGGGATGCGAGTGGGTCAGGACGATCGATTCAATTTCTGACGGGTCACGACCGGCAGAACTGATGGTATCGAAGATCTGCGTCTCGCATCCGGCCACCCCGGTGTCAATAAGGGTAATCGTCTCACCGTAGACGAGGTAACAGTACACGAACCGGTCGAGTGCCACTCCCGGCGCTACAGGAATTTTAAACGAAAGTTTAAGGGCACAGATGGAGGGTGCGATCTGCATCTGATCTCCTCTGCGCACATCCTCATCATCATCCTTGAGTTCTGCAATTACCTCGTCTCTAATCATCACCCATCGTTGCCTCACCTGATGTTTATTGTTCCGATCAGATTATGAGGTGGCTGCGCTCGCCCTGCCATATGCCTGCCTGTCATAAAATGGCCATAGTTGAAGCATTTCAGCAGAGCCCGGAAAAGGGATTTTTTTTACTGAAAACGATCGGATGATGAAGAGAAATCATCTTTTTTTAATCAGCGCACTGCTGGAGCAGTGACATTTGGGAAACGTGATACCACATTCGGGAGAGTTCAATATTTTGCAGATATCTATTTGCCCTTTAAAAGAAGTGCGAGGAGCCGGATTCGAACCGGCGAACGCCTGCGCGAATAGGCCCTGAACCTATCGCCTTTGACCTGGCTCGGCAATCCTCGCGTATATGTGCGTCTGAGAGTCCAGCGCCGCGTCTCAGGCCTTGACGACGAATGTAACGTCTTCGACCCTGCCCGGCAACCCTTGCGCCTATAACTGTTAGCACTCCTCTGAAATAAAGATATGCCCTCTCCCTGACTCCTCGCCGCGTCATTCACCTGAAAGCAGGCGCCCGAACTCCCTGCCACGTAGATTTCCCCGCGCCCGGGATCAGAACGTATTGCCTATATTATCCGGAAAAGCACCGAAAATCTCGAAAAATACAGGAGGATACACCATATCATAAAGATTCCCAGTTAGTATTATAGTCCGGGGAGATGCACATATATATAATGGATGATTCAAGGTACGAGTCACTTAAGGTCGAAAATATCGTTGCATCAGGTGTTATTGCCGACTCCATCGACCTTGGTGAGGTTTCCAAAAAGATCCCCAACTGTGAACTGAATACCAAGCGCTTT
>Ga0209269_1000858_pt1 | contig 20967 bp, 25 predicted proteins | sample MTBAKMMethaMetaG_FD_187455 | JGI IMG/M metagenome (GOLD analysis project Ga0209269, IMG submission 187455) | Enrichment culture microbial communities from Arthur Kill intertidal strait, New Jersey, USA, that are MTBE-degrading - MTBE-AKM (Arthur... | ecosystem: Environmental > Aquatic > Marine >... | reverse complement strand
CGGGCCATCGCTCCTTTTCCTGAATGTTCCTTCCGCCATGGACCCGGAGCTTATGGCATCGTGCTCGTCCGCTGCCGGTGAGAGGCCCTGTCGGGGAGTATGCCGTGAAAATGGAAGAAAGAGAAAAACACGGGGGGGCTTCGTCCATGGCCGAGGCATACGGCTGGGGAAAGCTCTTCGGCGGGGGTGGGAATCTTATTTCCGGCCAGCACCGTGGCCGGTGTCCCCATCATTCAACCTGCGGATTTCATTCACCAGGGCGATCACTTTCCTTTCGATCTCGTCCCTGACCTCGTTGAAAGCCTCCGGGGCCATTCCCGCGGGATCCGGAATCTCCCAGTCCCCGCGGACGTGTGCCGCGACGAAGGGACAGGCGTCGCCACAACCCATGGTAATGACGAAGTCGTAGGGTCCCCGTGGCACTTCGTCGAGAGCCTTCGACGAATGGAGGCGCAGGTCGTACCCCTTCTCCGCCATGGCCTTCACAGCCCGGGGATTGACCTTCCCGGCCGGCTTCGACCCGGCGCTCCAGGCCTGAAGGACATCCTTTCCGTGGACCGTGGCGAAGGCCTCGGCCATCTGGCTCCGGTTGGCGTTTTCCTGACAGACAAAGAGAACGGTCTTCAAAAAGAACCCCCGTCATTTAGAGTTTTTGGTCTTCCAGAAAGTAACCGTAAGGCCGCCCACGACAATCGCCATGGCCATGATCCAGAAATACTGATCCACCAGGGCCGCCAACGCCACAGCGGCCCCGAGGACGACGCCGAGAACGGCGAACCGCCAGTTGAAGTGAACCCCCGCCAGGAACACGGTGAGCGAAAGGGCCAGAAGAAGGACGAGACCGGCATCCTCCTGGTTCATCCTCCCGGTGCCCTGAAGCACGTGAACCAGGTAAACCACAGCCACCAGGGCCAGCCAATGAAAAATCTGACGGCCGAGAAGTGTCCTGGTGCCCTCTTTTTCTTTCTTCCCTTCTTTCCACTCATTATAGATGCTGGCGCCCCCGAAAACGGGGACCATGGCCAGCCAGTACCAGAAACCGAATTTCAGGGAAAAATCGGACACGCCGATACCGATGAGGGACAGGACGAAAAGGGTCAGGAACAGGATTCTTTCGGGGTTGAAAAAAGCGGAAAGGACGGAGCGCTTTTTTCCCGGGGCGGCATTCGAGACGATTTTCGCGGTCATGATTTCTCCTTTTCGGGTTCATATTCGCAAAGACATGAAACGATAGTGCAACAAACCGCTGCCGCTGTCAATATCCCGATGAATGAGTCTTCCATTACTGATTATCATCCACCTGTCTCCGGGAGGGAATTCCCGCCCGGGCACATGACACGGAGGATTGTCGCGGTCAAGAAGGTCTCTGAACAGCAGGAAAAGCCTGTTGCCCTCCGCAGGCTTTCCCGGTATAGAACGGAAACGGACGGCATCCCATGAAAAAGACCTACCTCGCCCGATACGGCGCCGATAAAAAATGGACGGCCCTATCCCTTCCACGGGAGGGCACACGGAATATCGTCGTCATTCCCGCCCTGGCCGAGTCGTCCCACCTGTTCCACACCCTGAAGAGTCTCGCGGCGAATCCTCCCCGGGACCTGGCGGAAACGGTCGTTCTCGTGGTCATCAACAACCGGGAAAAAAATTTTCTCGGGCCGGGGCAATGGGAGGACAATCACAGGACCCTGAGGATTCTCCGGGACCTGGCGGCCGGCAACACCCCCCCGGGAGGGCTCCTCGACCCTTCCGCGGAAGCCGCCGCGGCAAGCCTTCCCGGCCGGTTGAACCTCGCCGTCGTCGATGCATCGTCTCCGGGAAGGGAGCTTCCGGACAAGACGGGCGGCGTGGGGCTGGCCAGAAAAATAGGACTGGACAGGGCCCTGGACATCCTGTCGCCCCGGGACGGGGAAAGGGGACTTCTTTTCTGCCTCGACGCCGACACTCTGGTCAAGGGGGACTATCTCCCCTCGGTTCAAAACTTCTTCCGGGAAAAGGGCCCCGGTGCCGGAGTCATCCGGTTCCGCCACCGCCGTCCCGGCGATACGGAAGAAAGGCGGGCCATCGTCTGTTACGAGATTTTTCTCCGCTATTATGTCCTGGGGCTCAAATCCGCCCGGTCTCCCTATGCCTTCCATACCGTCGGCTCCACCATGGTCTTCAGGCCCGAGGCGTATGTGGCCGTCCGGGGCATGAACCGCCGGAAAGGCGGCGAGGATTTCTACTTCCTGAACAAGCTGGCGAAGGTGACGGCGGTGGGCGACATCCGCTCCACCACGGTATACCCCTCCCCCCGGAGGTCGGGAAGAGTTCCTTTTGGGACGGGGCGGCGGGTCCTTCGCTTCCTCGAAGAGAAATATGACGAATATATCCTTTACCATCCCCGGGTTTTCTCCCTTCTCGAATCCTGGCTCCGGGTCGTCTGCCGAAACCCAGCAGAAAACGAAAAAACCCTCCTCGCCGCAGCCGGCGAGATTCATCCCGCGGTCCGCACGTTCCTCGAAGAAAGGGATTTCCCGGCGGCCTGGGGAAAAATACGGCGGAACGCCAAGGACGAACGGCAGCTCATCAGGCAGTTCCACGGGTGGTTCGACGGCTTCGAAACCTTCAAGTTCATCCGATTTCTCTCCGAGGCGGCCTTCCCGCCCGTTTCCATGTTCGAGGCTCTGGAAGTCTTTTTCAAAGCCTTCAAAGCCTCTTTTCCGACCGCTCCCGGCCGCCCCCCGATCCCTTCCCTGGAAATGCAGGAGGAAATTCTCACCGCCATGGAAAGGTTTGAAGAAGGGCTTCCCCCTCCGGCTTAATGAGGAGAACCTGTTGATGCTTATTCGATTTTTGTGCTATATTTCACAGGAACCCCCATTGAATTCCAGGGAAAAGGAGCAATAACTTCTGGACGAAGACGAAATCATACGGAAGAAGACGAAATCGATCCACATAGGTCCCGTCCGGGTGGGCGGTGACGCCCCCGTGGCCGTCCAATCCATGACGAATACCGACACCCGGGACGTGAGAACGACGGTGGCGCAGATCCGCAGGCTCGAGGAGGCGGGTTGTGAAATCATCCGCGTGGCCGTCCCGGACATGGCAGCCGCCGAAGCCCTTCCCTCCATCAAAAAGGGAATCGGGATACCGCTGATCGCCGACATACATTTTCATGAGGCCCTGGCCCTCAAGGCCCTCGACGGAGGCGCCGAGGGGATTCGTATCAATCCGGGAAACCTCGGAAAGGATAGCATCCGGAGAATCATCCACCACGCCGGGCAGCGAGAGGCCGCCATCCGCATCGGCGTGAACGCCGGATCCCTGGAAAAGGACCTTCTTGAAAAATACGGCGGTCCCACGGCGGATGCCCTGGTGGAAAGCGCCCTGAGAAACCTCATCCCTTTCGAGGAGGCGGGATTCGCGAATGTGAAGCTTTCCCTCAAGTCCTCCCGGGTGGCCACCATGATCGAAGCGTACCGCCGGATGTCCCGGGAAACCGATTATCCTCTTCACCTGGGGGTGACGGAAGCGGGAACCCTGCTCCAGGCGACGATCAAATCTTCCATTGGCCTTGGAATCCTGCTATATGAAGGGATTGGCGACACGATCCGGGTTTCCGTCACGGGGGACCCCGTTCCGGAGGTTCGCGTGGCTTACGGGATTCTGCGGGCCCTGGGCATCCGGAAGGTAGGCCCTGAAATCATCTCCTGTCCCACCTGCGGAAGATGTGAAATCGATCTCTCCGGGCTGGCCGAGGCGGTGGAAAACCGCCTTTCGGGAAGGCGGGACTATCTCAAGATTGCTCTCATGGGATGCGTCGTCAACGGGCCGGGGGAGGCCGCCGAAGCCGATATCGGGATCGCCGGCGGCCGGGGAACGGGACTTTTATTCAAAAAAGGAAAGGCCGTCCGTAAGATCCGGGAGGAGGACTTCGTCACCGGGCTCATGGATGAAATCGAACGAATGACCGGACACAAGGAGGAATGATGCGCTACTCGGAAATGTTCTTGCCAACGGGTCGTGAGACCCCCTCGGATGCGGAGGTCGCAAGCCACCAGCTCATGCTCAGGGCAGGCATGATACGGAAACTCACCAGCGGGATCTATTCCTACCTGCCCCTCGGGCTTCGGGTGATCCGGAAAGTAGAGAAGATTGTCCGGGAGGAGATGAACCGGGCGGGCGCCCAGGAAGTCTTTCTTCCCGCCGCCCAGCCTGCGGAACTGTGGGTCGAATCGGGCCGGTGGGAAATGTACGGGAAGGAGCTTCTCCGGTTCAAGGATCGCAACATGAGAGATTACTGCATCGGCCCCACCCACGAGGAAGTCATCACCGACCTTGTGAAAAACGAAGTCCAGACCTATCGGCAGCTTCCCCAGAACCTCTACCAGATCCAGACGAAGTTCCGGGACGAGATCCGCCCCCGCTTCGGCGTCATGCGCTGCCGGGAGTTCTCGATGAAGGACGCCTATAGTTTCGACGTGGACGAAAAGGGCGCCGAGTTGAGTTACAAAAAGATGTTCGAGGCTTACAACCGTATTTTCAGCCGCTGCGGACTGCAGTTCCGGGCCGTGGAGGCGGACTCGGGGAGCATCGGGGGAAGCTTTTCCCACGAATTTCTCGTCACCGCCGACTCGGGAGAAGACGGAATGGTCTACTGCACCGCCTGCACATACGCCGCCAACCTGGAAAAAGCGGAAGTGCCCAGGCCCGATGAAATCAAGGCGGACCCCGCCGCGTTTCTTCCCCTGGAGGAAGTTCACACGCCGGATGTCCGGACCATCGAGGAAGTCTGTGCCTTTCTCGCCGTCACCCCCCGGGACGTGGTGAAAACCCTCATCTTTGCCTGCGACGGAAAGCCCGTGGCGGCCCTGATCCGGGGCGACGAGGAAATCAACGAGATCAAACTGAAGAATTTCCTCAACGCCGACATGGTGGAACTGGCGACGGACGACATCGTTAACGAGGTGACGGGGGCGCCCAAGGGATTCGCCGGCGCCCTGGGGATCAAGTGCCGCACCGTCGCCGACTATTCCCTCATGAACATGAAAAACGTCGTCATGGGGGCGAACCGGGAGGATTATCATATCAAGAACTGCAACTTCGGGCGGGATTTCCGGGTGGAATCCTTCGCCGATCTCCGGATGGTCAAGGAAGGGGATGCCTGTCCCCGGTGCAAGAGGGAAATCCGCTTCGCCCGGGGCATCGAAGTGGGCCACGTGTTCAAGTTGGGAACGAAATACAGCAAGGCCATGAAGGCCACCTTCCTCGACCGGGACGGCAAGGAGAAGCTCATGATCATGGGGTGCTACGGCATCGGCATCGGGCGAACGGCCGCGGCCTGCATCGAGCAGAACCACGACGGGGAAGGCATCATCTGGCCCGTGTCGTTAGCCCCTTTTCAAGCGGTGGTCACACCGGTGAACATCAACGACGGGCGGCTTATGGAAGGGGGAGAAAGGATTTACCGCGAATTGACGAAAAGCGGCCTGGAAGTTCTCTTCGACGACCGGGACGAACGGGCGGGGGTGAAGTTCAAGGACGCGGATCTCATCGGAATTCCCTGGCGGGTGACCCTCGGGCCGAAGCGGATCGAGGAAGGAAAGGCGGAGGTCCGCCACCGGAGATCGAAAGAGGTGGCCGTTCTTCCTCTGGACCAGGTCCGGGAATACCTGGAAAACGCCATCGACGAAGAGTTGCAGAGCTACTGAACGTAATGAGGGGTCGGATCCTGATGTCTGACAGGGCATCTCCCTGTCCCTGACCCCGGAATACCGGTTAGACTTCGACTTGACCGGCCTCGACAGGAAAGGGCGAAGGATCGAGTCATAAGCCATGGAAGCAGGAATCCAGACGGCCAAAATGATCCGGATCACGGACATCCTGGACAAAACCCAGAAGTATCTCCCCCAGCATGACGTGGAAATGATCGAAAAGGCCTATATCTTCACCGCCACGGTCCACAAGGGGCAAAGCCGTCTTTCGGGGGAGCCCTACCTCGTTCATCCCCTCGCCGTCGCGGTGATCCTCGCGGACATGAAGCTCGACACGGCTTCCCTCATCGCCGGCCTTCTTCACGACACGGTGGAAGACACCCTGGCCACCCTCGACCAGATCCGGGATGCCTTCGGAAAGGACGCCGCTTTTCTGGTGGACGGCCTCACCAAGATCAGCCGGATCACCTTCGGCAGCCGGATCGAACGGCAGGCGGAGAATTTCCGGAAGATGATGCTCGCCATGTCGTCGGATATCCGGATTCTCGTCGTCAAGCTCGCCGACCGGGTGCACAACATGCGGACCCTGGAGTTTCATACTCCTGAAAAGCAGAAAGCCATCTCCACGGAAACGCTGGAGCTGTATGCCCCCCTCGCCAACCGCCTCGGAATCAACTGGATGAAGATCGAGCTGGAGGATCTGTCCTTCAAGTATCTCCATCCCGATGAATATTCCGACCTGATGAACCGCGTGGCCACGAAAAAGGAGGAGCGCGACCGGTACACCGAAGAAGTGAAAGCCATGATCTACAAGGAGCTGGCCAAATACGGAATCGAGGCTCATGTGGAAGGAAGGGCGAAACATTTCTACAGTATCTTCAAAAAAATGGAGGAACAGCACATCCATTTCGACGAGGTGTACGATCTCATCGCCTTCCGGATTATCGTCCACTCCAATAAAGTGAGGGATTGCTACGAGGTTCTCAGCATCGTCCACGCCCTCTGGAAACCCGTCCCGGGCCGTTTCAAAGACTACATCGCCATGCCCAAGGCGAACAACTACCGCTCTCTTCATACGACGGTCATCGGCCTTTACGGGGAGCGGGTGGAGATACAGATCCGGACGGAAGAGATGCACGAATGGGCTGAAAAGGGGATCGCCGCCCACTGGCGTTACAAGGAAGGCGGCTCCATGTCCAGCAACGAGGAGGAACAGATCAAGAAACTCCGGGAACTCCTTGATTTTCAGCACGACACGAAAGACGCCCGGGAATTCATGCAGAACCTCAAGCTCGCCCTCTTTCCCGACGAGGTCTACGTTTTCACCCCTCAGGGAGACGTGAAGGCCTTCCCCCAGGGGGCGACCCCCCTCGATTTCGCATACAGCATTCATACGGACGTGGGAAACCAGTGCGTCGGGGCCAAGGTGAACAAGGCCATCGTCCCCCTGAGATACAAGCTGCAAAACGGCGATACCATCGAAATCATCACCCAGCCCGGGGCGCACCCGAGCAAGGACTGGCTGAAAAATGCCGTCACGACCCGGGCGATCTCCAAGATCAAGGCCTGGATCAAAACGGAAGAAAGAGAAAAAAGCATCGAACTCGGACGGGAAATCTTTGAAAAGGAAGCCCGGAAAAATCACCTCAAGTTCACCCAGCTTGTCAAGTCGGACGAGCTGAAGAAGTACATGGAAGAAACCTCCATTATCACCTTCGATGATCTTCTGGCCCTCATCGGCTATGGAAAAATATCCCCCCGGCAGATCATCAACCGCTTCCTGCCGGAAGAACAGCCGAAGGAAGACTCGGGGGCAGCCCTCGAAAAAGCCCGGAAGCGGACCCGTAAAAGCCCTACCGCGGGCATTTCCATTACGGGAATAGACAATGTCATGGTCCGCTTCGCCCGATGCTGCAATCCCCTGCCGGGAGACGACATCATCGGGTTCATCACCCGCGGCCGGGGAGTGAGTGTGCACCTGGTGAACTGCCCTGAGGTCCGCGAAATGGACTCGGACCGGCTCATCGAGGTCCACTGGAACGTGGACCACAAGCAGACCTACCCCGTGCATATCCGTGTTCACTGCCGGGACAAGAAGGGACTCCTGGCGGAGCTGAGTTCCGTCTTCTCCACCCTGGGTGTCAACATCAGCACGGCCACGGTGGAAACCATGCGGGGGGAAGATGCCCTCTGCAATTTCGAGCTCGACGTCAGCGACCTGGAACAGCTGAACATGGTGACGTCGAGCTTGAGAAAACTCAAAAGCGTCCTTTCCATTGAACGGGTCCGGGGCGTGGCGCAGAAAAAGAAAATGGGCGCCTCCAACCGGCGTACGACGCATTGACAGGACCGCTGAACTCCTGTAAGAAAGGCTTCCTCTAAAAATACTCTAACCGGGGACCGGGTGAAATGACAGGGCGTGCCAGTAAACCTTATATCCGCTTATTTCTTATAACCGTTCTACTTTTTTTCCCCATCAACGCCGCCGCCGCCCTTGTTCTTCTTGACCCGGGACACGGAGGAAACGATTCCGGGGTCAGGATTTCCGGGACCCTCCTTGAAAAGGACTTCACGCTGGAAATAGCGCGAGGCATTGAAAAAGCACTGGAAAGGGACAAGAATATCCGCGTTCTTCTCACCCGTCCGGAAGACCGGGACCGGTCCCTGTCCGCCCGCCTTCAGATCGCCGAAAAGGAGAAACCGGATCTTTTGATCAGTCTTCATGTGAATGCCGGGTTTGACCGGAAGGCTTCGGGTTTCGAGGTCTATTATCTCGGGTTCGGGGGATTGGCGGAACCTTCCGGAGACGGCGGGTCCATCGCCCGGGATATGTTGAAAAATGAAGCCTTGAACGAAAGCAACCGTTTCGGCCGCATTGTCCTGAAACACCTCGATCCTATTTTTCCCCGGGGCAATCGTAATCTCCGGGACGCCCCCATGGTCATTTTCAGAAATCCGTCCACGCCTGCCGTTCTTCTGGAAATCGGTTTCGCCACGAACCTGGAAGACCGAAAGCGCCTTCAGGACAGGAACGATCCCGGGACGATAGCCGAGGCTGTCGCTTCGGCCATCAAGGAATTTTTTGATAAGTCCGGAGGAAAGAAATGAGGGCCGGGGGCCGGAAATGGGATGAAATCCGGCGGCTTTCGATCCACCGGGATTTTCTTCTCCACCCCGGGGGGTCCGTTCTCATTGAAATGGGAGACACCCGGGTCATCTGCACGGCCTCCCTGGAGGAAGGCGCCCCGCCCTTTCTGAGAAACACCGGCCGAGGGTGGCTTACGGCGGAATACGCCATGCTGCCCATGGCTACCCCGACCCGGAAGCTCCGGGAATCGACCCGGGGAAGAATCGACGGGCGGACCCATGAAATTCAGAGGCTCATCGGCCGGTCTCTCCGGGCCGTCACCGATCTCGACGCCTTCGGGGAACGGACCCTCTACATCGACTGCGACGTTATCCAGGCCGACGGCGGGACGCGAACGGCAGCCGTCACGGGATCGTTCATCGCCCTGGTGGATGCCCTCCGCCGTTACCGGCAGGAAGGTCGCCTGGACCACCTTCCCGTCCGGGACTACGTCGCCGCCCTGAGCATCGGCGTCGTCGGGGGAGAGATTCTTCTCGATCTCGATTACGCCGAGGATTCCCGGGCCGACGTGGACATGAACTTCATCATGACGGGAAGCGGGAAGTTCATCGAAATCCAGGGAACGGCGGAAAAAGAACCCTTCGGCCGGGACCTCTTCGACGGGATGCGGGAGGCCGCCGCTGAAGGAATTACGCACCTCATCGATCGTCAGAGGGAATGCCTGGGCCCCCTCCACCCGTAACGGGCCATGGACTGTCCCTTGAACGGAAACGTTTCATGAAAATCGTCTTCGCCACGAAAAATCCCGGAAAACTGAGGGAACTGCGGGCTCTTCTCGGGGATCCGGCCCTGGAGATTTCTTCCCTCGCCGACTACCCCGGCATGGCCGACGTCGTGGAAGACGGGAAGACTTTTTTTGAAAACGCCCTGAAGAAGGCCAAAGCCGTGTCGGAATTCACCGGGGAAACGGCCGTCGCCGACGATTCGGGGCTGGAGGTCGCCGCCCTGGGAGGAAAACCGGGCATCCATTCCGCCCGTTTCGCCGGGGAAAAAGCGGGAGACCGGGCAAACCTGGAAAAACTCCTGGAAGAGATGAAGGACGTGCCTTCCGTTCATCGGGACGCGTCATTCCGGTGCGTCCTCGTCCTGTACCGGCCGGACGGGACGTTTGAAGCCTTCGAAGGTTCCTGGGAGGGAAAAATCACAACGCTTCCCAGGGGAAAGAACGGTTTCGGGTACGATCCCGTGTTTCTCGCGCCCGAATACGGAAAAACGGCGGCCGAACTTCCCCCGGAGGTCAAGAACAGCCTGAGCCACCGTGCAAAAGCCCTGGGACAATTGAAGAAAAAGATTGCAGGGGAACTTGAGATCGGATAGAGCCTGAACCGTCGGGACGTAGCGCAGCCTGGTAGCGCACCTGCCTTGGGAGCAGGGGGTCGTGGGTTCAAATCCCGCCGTCCCGACCAATTATTTCTATAGGTTACGAGGTTTTTACCGATCATATTTTGAAGCATATTTCGACGGGGTACAAATCGGGGTACAATTATTTTATCCCTTGAAAGATAGTTTTTTGTACCCCCTTATTTTTTTACCCCCCTACTTTGAAAATAAAAAGGCCGCCCATAGGACGGCCCTGCAATCTCATTATCTCCCAAATCTTTCAGAGGATAGATTTTATCTCGGAGTATTATCTTGTCAAGCGTCGAGGTGGACACGGAGGACTTACTCTCGAAATATCAAGTTCAATGCCCTCTGGAATCTGCCAATGAACGTTTTTTTCTGCGCTATAGAGACGAACACGATGGCCATCGGCAAAGGAAAAATTTTGGTTTTTAAGAGAAAATTTCTCTCCACAGATTGAATGTTTTAATCCAAAAGAGGATAATTGCCCCCATTTTTTGCCATTAACTATCTTCACGGGTATTGTAATACTATCTCTTGACATGGTGTTTATCGTCGCCGGACTCCCTGTTTTTTTAATGCGTCGATAGTGTCATTCACTTCTTTTACGGATATGTTTAAAGAATTTGCAATTTCTTGAGTATTAATTTCTGTTCGACCTAACACCCGAACGGCTTTAATATGAGCCAAAATTGCATGTTGCATTTGTTTTTTAGGAACAGAATAACGAGCCGCAGATGGTGATATAATTATATTGCTGCTAGTATTGCTACTTGAAGATACTGTGGTTAGCCAGTTTTCCGCAGGGGTTTTTTCCAAATTGATTTTCCGGGGCATCCTTCTAAACCTTATCTGATTTTAATTTTTCTTGTCGTATAAGACCAAACTCATTTTCATACTTTTCTTTTTGTTCGCTTAATGCTCTTACGAGTCCATCGATCAATCTTGGGGGTATAATTAATTGCAAAAGCGGTTCAAATGGCACAGAGGCCCCACTTCTAGCTAACTCGGTCTGCTCTGGCGTTAATTGATTTGGAGTATGTAAAACCATAATTGAGAAATCATACTCCGAACGTGACACACTGGCATAATTAATATAGTAAGTAGGTGTATCTGGTTTAAGTTCTGGCTGTATTTTTACCTCAATACGATCAGCAAACGAATCGCCTTTTGCTTTTTTGCCAGGTTTTTTTTCCGCCATATCGTGACCACCCCACTTAAGATAATGAACATCAAAAGGAAATACTTGAATTACGGCCCGTTACATTAGGATAATGTAATCACTTTCAATGTGATTACTTATATATAGGTATTTTTGTTTGTCAAGATATTTTTCGATTTTCTCCCCCAGGTCAAGGAATGACCCGGACCCGGGGGAGATTGTTTAACCACGGGCATCCTGTAAGGTCGGTTTGCCCTTTTCCACTCCGTCACGCCTCCGTGATAGCGTCCTTGAAGTATTTCTCAAGGGCCTCCGTGCCGTCATGGGATTCAAGCCACTCCATAGCCTCTTTCGGGGTCATGGGAGTAATGTCTTCCCCGCCACCGGTCATGTTTCCGTGGGGAGTAGCATATTTTGACAATGCTCCCCCTTCACCATGAAGAAAGAAGGTCCCCTTTTTGGTCCGGTAAAGGGCCTCTTCGCATTGATGGAAATCCCCGGCATGATAGCCATTATGCCATGAATGGACCCTTTCCGCCGCGTCCGTGTCGTACCGCTTGCTGCCGATCACCTTTTTCATGATTCTACCCTCCAAACGTCAAATGGCCGTGGAATTGTCAAGGATCTTGTAAATCCTCCCGGACGTTACCGTTACCGGATTCCACAGCCAAGTTGATGTTTAGGGTACAAAAAATGATAGCCATTAACGGATGGCCTCCCGTACAAGAATTTTGACTTTCACAGAATCGGGCAATGCCTCACGAATGTCAAGCCCTTTTTGAACGAAATGTTCAAAGCGGAAATTAATTCTGCGCATGGGGCCACACGGGGTTTCCGCTTTTTCACCTTCCCGAAGGATTTGACCCCTCCCGGATCGCCTTCCTCACCCGTTCCCGGAGACCGTCCGGGGAGACCCCCAGGCCAAAGGCGACGAAATCAAAAAAGTCATTCGAGGGATCGAAAAGGAAGTTCCTGGAAAGCTCCACCCGGCCCGGGAAGCCGCCGTCCTGGAGAATGACAAGACTATCACGGAAGACCCGCAGCCATAACCGGAAGGCCCCCTGTGCGGGTTCGGGGAGATTCTGCGCAAGATCGAGGTCATCGGGTTCTGTCATAGGCAAAAAAGAGGGAGCCTTGCATAATCGAAACGGTCTCCCGAAAAACCGATTGAATCATGCTCGGCCCCCTTTTTTTATGACGGGACGTAAGTTCTAACAGACCGGAAACCGGTCTTCGGCCTCTCTTCAGGCCCCCCCGCCATATTTCGTTTTTAAGAAAACCGGTCCCCCGTTCATTCCGGCCTTGTGTAGGGATGCCCCTCTCGGGGTACTCAAGACAGGCAGGGGACCGGGCCGGGTCAGGACCCCGGAGAGGGTCCGCCGGCAGCCGGGGTTTTTCGGTGAACTCGCCCTCGACACTCGCCGGCTTGTCGAAGCGCCTTTCTCGGGGAAATCATCAAACCCCCGACGGGCAGCACCGGTCCCGTTTTTCATGTGCGGCTTTTTATCAGGCCGCCGCGATTTTCAAGAACTTCAGCGCTTCGTAATTGGAAATTCCCGCTGCAAGTCTTTTCGTCACGTAAATATTGACGAAACCTTTAGTCGTGTAGGGATCCCTCAGAAGCCGGGTTCCCGAAACATGGTCAACGATAGTGTAAGCCCTCTTGAAGTCACCGAAGGCGATAGGATAAGCATCTGCTCCGATGTCCGGCATATTGTCGTCGATCTCCACCGGCTTTCCCAGAAGGATGTCAGGGGCATTTTCCAGGAGACCGGGCCGCCAGATATAATTTCCATCACCGTCTTTGAACTTCCGAACGACCTCAAGGGTAGTGTCATTCATAAGCCAGGTGCCATTTTGACGATAAGCTGGCTTTAATGCGTGCTGAAGTTCGAAGAGCTTGTCGGCATTGTTCAAGAGCGAAGCATGACCCCCGGCGATATATCCGGTGTGTCCGTATGTCCAGGAGGCATTAGCAATCATCAGGGCATCGTCGATGATCCCCTTGACCCGGGAAACACCGCTGCCGGTGATGAAGCCGGTTCCTTCTGTCGTAACGAAAACATCGTTGATCTCTTCCAGGAGCCAATTTTCAACGTCAAAATCCGACATGTCCAAGAGCTTCTGCGTAACGCTCGGCATGGCGTAAATCTCGTGCATCGCCGGGCTGAAAAGCTGGAGCGACGGCGTGTCTGTTTCGGGACGTGCCGCCTTCTCTGCAACCCACCCGCCCGTGGCGCCGCCTTTGCTCAGGGGCTTGGTGTATTCCCCTTTGCTCGTGACGATCCGGGCAATTCGGCGCATAGCGACGGATGCCAGAGCCAGCCGTTCGATGTTCTTCTCGATCTCAATAGGGACAAGAAAGCCCCCGTCAGGATCAGAGAGAGTTGACAGGTTCGCCTTGACCTCAAGAGAGCGAAGATCGGATTCATTTCCGCCCCGCCTGGCCCAGGCCAGGAAAGCGGTTTTATGTTCTTTGGAGGCCGCCGACGTAAAACCGCCGTCCCCCGATCCGCCGCCGCCTCTGAAGTTTCCACGGGCCACAGCCGTTTCGATGGCTTCGAGCTGTGAGGAAACGTCTCCGAGTTTTTTATCGTAACGTTCACGAAAGGCGACAGCCTCTTTGCCTATATTTTCCAAAAGTGCTTTCATTTCCAAATCCATGATATGAGTCTCCTAAGTTTTTAATTTTTTTACTTCCACTTCCCGCCGATCCCTTCCAGCGTCCCACAGGTCAGGACCGTTTCCGCCGATCCGCCAGCCCTCCGGCCCCCTGCTTCCCACAGGGCAGCTTTTCGATTGTCGGCCCGACTTCCCCGCCAGCTTCCCACAGGTCAGGGCTTACATTATTCAAAAAAAGCATATTATACATTCTTTATTATGTAAAGGTCAAAGTTCATGAAAACATCCCCCCGTGGCAATTTTTTCGGCCCAAGGGAGGCCCTTCTTTCCTGATTTTTTCCACTCCAGCAAAAGGGGGTCCCGGTGTTCAGACCACAGCCGGAGCATTTCATCCCGGCCAGCCGGAGAAACGAGGATGAAAGGCCGTGTCCAGGGCTCGCCCTGGTCCCGCCAGTCACCGGACGGGGGAACACATTCGCCGGTCAGGAGCAAATGGCGCTCGCAGTTCAGGAGGCCGGTCCTGGATTTCTTCATTTTCAAAGGTTTTCGTGCCATTTTCGCCCTCTTTTTTGCTAAAAATCGCCGTCAAATTCGACTTTTTCGGGTTCCCATGCCTCGGGCATCGAGGCCAGGACCTTCACTTCTTCGGGGGTCAGGAGACCATGACGACGGAGATATTCGGCCTCCGGTTCATAGACCGGGGGATCATTGGGGTCTATGGCCTGGCCCCCGAAATCGCCGTCCTTATATTTCGTCGGAATAAGGTTCCCGTGAGTGTCCTTTTTCCTGCCGTTGTAATAATCGACATCCCATTGATCGACCCAGCTTTCAGGGATTCCCTTGAAAAAGTGGGCGGCGTAGGCCAATACCTCGAATTTCGGGGTTCCTATCCCTCCCAAGCGACGACGGGACTCTGAGGGAGCATCCCATTGCCACCACGGAAGAGGACGCTTTCCTGGGTTTTCCTTGATGAACTCGGGGAGAAAAAAATCCCTGTTTGCTTCCCATAATTCCCCCGGGAAGGCATTCCAGGGGAGCCCCCTGTGGCCCATGCGGTAACATCCCAAGGTATATCTTGCGGCCCCCTCGAACCCGGCATCTGTATCATCGGAAAGGTAGGCGACTTGCTCGGGGGTTAGAATCGGGCGCTCTTTCTTTAGTTTTGTCGGCCTTCGTGCCATGTTCTCAATACCTCCCTGGGGTTCGTGATTCCGGCCCGGTGGTCAGGTCGAGGCCCAGCTCCCGGATGATTTTCACAAAAAGCAGCCTCATGTCCTTGATGGTTTTGATGGCTGGATGCTCCGCGGTGTTTCCATATCGGTTAGTAACAAACATCCCGTCTTTCTTGACCCGCTCTTCCGCTTCGGCCAGGTCATCGAGACACTTACAGGCCATTGCCAGCCGTTCAAGGTCGTGGCCGCTGTCCATTTCGTATTCCCGAAGGCAGCGCCGCCAGAATTGCTTTCCTATTTTCTTCAGGTCCTTCGGTGGTGATTCGGTCTTCACAATTACCTCTCAGCGGGTTTCATTGGGTACACTCTCTCCCACGCTGCGGAGCCAGCCCGGTTATTTTATTGATATCTTGTAGACTTTTCGGGTACGGGGGGTCGTCACTCGTTCCCCGCCTCCTGTCTCATCCCCGCCGTTCTCTCGGGTTCTCGTAATGGGATCTTCGCCCCGTTCCGCTTCATCTTGCCCCGCTTCTGTTGTTTCCGGGGCTTCATCCTTGAGCGCTCATACCTCTCAAGGTCTCGCTCGATCTGCTTCACCAGCTCATCATGCTCCGTCATTTTCCAATTCATCAATGCCGCTTCTCCCGGCTGTTCAGCCATTCCAAAACCGTGACTTCAGCTAAAAGCCTCAGCCCCACTTCCCGGTAAGCTGCCTTGAAAGAGTCGATCCGCCGTTGCATCTCATCAAGGAACTCATGATCGGTCAGTTCATTCAATTTTCTATTCCTTGCCTGTTCAGTCATCCCAATACCGCCGAACTCCATTTCCGTTCCCGTTCCTCGGGGCTTCTTCCTGAATCGTCGTTTCCCGGAGATACCCCCCCATGAAGGCCATGTGAAATTTCTTCTTCATCGTGCCGGTCCGCCTTGAGTATTCGATTGATACTTCCGTCACGTTGTCCCCCTGGTCTGGTCGGCGGCGGATCATCAAGCAAACGTCCGATTCCTGTGAAACGATTGAACTATCCCGGATGCTCTCAAAGCCCATTTCGCCGCCGTCTGCTTTGGGCTTCGTCGTATGCGCCATGAGGAAGATCACGACTTCTTCCCGAACCGCTATCATCTTCAAGCGTCTGATAACGGCTCCAATATCTAAGCTCGCATTTCTGGATGCCTGAAGAGAAAACAGGAAATGCAAGTGGTCAATGAAGGCCACCCTTGCGTGGTACTTTTGGAGACCCTCAAGGATTCGCTGCTCTATCCAGTTCATGTCAGCCGCCTTGAGTCGCCGGGGCATATAGATCAACGGGACCTTGGGAAAGCTCGCCAGGAATTGACGGGCCGGGATTTCATATTGAATCCATAAGGGAAACTCGTTCTGCGTTACGAAGCCTTCCGTCAGGGTTCTGGAGAACGTGGTTTTTCCGTTCTTGGTAACTCCTGAAATGACGATCAGTTCACCCCCCTGGAATCCCTGGAGCTGTTCATCAAGGAATGGAATCCCGGCCTTGATCGTGAAGACCGGCCTTTGCTCCGAAAGCTCAAGGCCCATTTCGTGGGAAGAGATGATCCTGTCTTCTTTGTCGTAATTGCTCAGGTCTATTACTGGCACTTCCGCAGTCCCTCCATGAGTCTTTCGATTTCTGATAGGTGATACAGAATAAATGCCCGGCAGCTCGCCACCATGCCCCTGTCGTCCGGGAAAGTGGCCTGAACCGCCTTCAGCGTGCCGATCCATGTCTGATTGTCCCTCAGGTCCTCCAGGGCCTCCCGTCGCCGTGTCTCGGGATCATAGAGAAAATCCTTCAGGACCTTCCAGGGGTCCGGCCTCCCTGGCTCTCGGGCCGCATCCGTAAGGATCACCATTGACCCCCCCTGGCCCGGGCCGCCCGGACAAGCTCCGCTTCGTCGGCGTATTTTCTGAAATTCGATTTTCTGAAAAGGGTTTCGGGATGGAAGTACTTCGGATTTTCACGAAAGTGAGGATCCGCCGCCTTCGTCAGAATCACCCGGCAGACCTCCACGACAGAATGATCCCGTAACCGCGCTTCCAGTTCCCCCGTTGCCGTGATAGGCCGAACACCGTTCCCGCCGATTTCAGCGCGTTTCTCGTTCAGTAGCGAAAGAATCTCTTTCACTCCCTCTTCCAGGGAGACCTTTTCATCGGCGTGATGAACGACGGATATATTCTTTCCCTTCTTTCCTTTATTGTTTGTGGTCGTTTGCTGGTCGTTTGCTGGTCGTTTTGCTGGTCGTTCGTCCGGTTCGTTGCCTTGATAAATAGGCCAATTTATTATAGTAATGATCGAAAATTTGTTGGTCGTTTTGATGGTCAAATTTCCGCACTTTTTCAAAAGATCAACAATGGTGCGGATTTCCCGCTCAGTCAGTCCCGTTTCCTTGGCCGCCTTCTTCCGCCCGAATACGAATTGGCCGGGCATAAGGTGGACCATCTGAAGGCCCACGATGACATCATGCTCCCTGTATGATGCTTTCAATAGACACCATGTCCAGAAGGCCCACAGCTTATGGTTCCTGATCCATCCTGCATCAATGGATTTCCTCCAAAGGTGGACATATCCCCGGTTCATCGTTTCGGCCCCCCTGGTAGCTGATAGGCTCGGGGATCATCGAAACGGGCAGCCATGAGCTTTAGAAGGGCTTCCTTGGGAGGGTTCGGGAGAACGACTTGTCCTTTCTCATCGGCCAATTCCGCCATGAGCAAGAGAACATTCGCCGCTGCCGGGTCCCGGCGGAAGAGACGGTTATAATCGCGGCGGAATTTTCGATTCGGGATGAACACGGTCTCACCGCATTTCCAGCCGGGCCAGCCGATATTCAAGGGTCCCTTTTTCGATTGCCAGAAGGAGATTTTTCAAGCTTGCCCGAATCTCCCCCTTTTCCGCCTCGCTCAAGCCCCCGTCAATTCCCCGGGCCTCCCCGTCGTGCCGGTCCGCCTCGCCCCGGAGAACCGTTCCGGCCTGTCGGTGAAGCACCGCCTTCCGCTGAAGTTCTTCGATCTTGGTCATCGGTCGGCCCTCGCGGATTTCCTTTCCTCTATTGCCACAGAACGAGACTCAAGCCACCGGATGACCTCGGCGACGGGATAGGCAATTTTTCGGCCAATTCGGATTCGGCCGGCTGGCCCCTTGCCGGCGCTGTCTAAGTTCGCGATGTAGCGCTCCGAAACGATCCCCCCCGTGAAGGGGGAAATTTCGGTTCTGGCCACCCAGGCCGACGGCCACTTTTCCGCCAAACCGTGGAAAATCCTTTTGTCATTCATACAAAAACCCCCAAAAGTTTTTATTTCCCTTCGGGGGTTAAGGTAACAAATGGGAATAGGTGTGTAATTGACGCTTAACTGTTAAAGGTCAACCTTTTTTCTGTTTTTGGGGTTCCTTGTAATAATTTTGAAACTTTCGCAGGCTCACGGTTTTAGTTTTTCCGTCCGGCATAATGCAAAAGGCTTTTAAGTCGCCCTTTTCTGTAAGGTCTTTAAATACTTTAGCGCCGTCAATTTCTGCAGCATTTTCTCGATTCGGGAAACGTAATAATAAATGCTCTGCCGATGAAAACAAACGTGTTCTTTTCAATTCGCGGCAATACTTTAATATGTATTTGTTTCTTTTTTCCTTCGGCGCGTGTAACTGCTTTCTCCTTCTTTCGCCTTCCTTGATAAATGGGGCGGCTTTTTTCGTCTCTCTTTCGTGATAATTATGACGTGCAATGTCAGCATACGCAAAAACACCTCGTTCCATTTCCCGATAATCAGTAAGTGCCTCACCCCATGGATCACAGGGATAATAAAAACCAACTTGAAGATAAAGCTTCAAGATGGCCCTCAGTCCCTCAATAAAACCGTAATGACTAATCTTCCCATGTTCCAATGCGTCTATTAGGTGCATCGCCTCATTTGCATCGGTGACCAAAGACAACCAATGTTTCCAGTCGGGATTAAAAAACAAAAGACTCTTTTTAATTGAATGAATCACGGTTTGAAGGTCAAAATCTACCTCATGGCTAATTTGTTTAAAATCAGAACCTTGCCGATCCCCTTTATATGTCCAAAGAAATTTAAGGTTTTCAAGCGCATGATCCAGAAATATTCTAAGTTCGTCGCTTGGTAATTCGTGAATTGGTTCTATTTCATCGTAAAAGCTCATTTGCCGCCCCCTTTTCACGGCCCCTTATTATTTTCGGGGGAGACGGGGAAGGGGATCCCCGTTTTCGGCTGGCCGGCCTATCCCCCGGTATGGGTTATTTCTTAAATTCGATCACGTTTTCCTTATCCCTGTTTAATGCCTTTTCCAGGTTCATTGTGGCGTTTTGCAAAGTTCCCTTTGACAAGTGGGCATATCTTTCGGTCATTTGAATAACGGAATGACCCATAAGCGTCTTGACAGTATAAAGATCTGTCCCCGCCTCAACGTGCCAGCTTGCGAAGGTATGCCTCAGGGAATGGGCAACGACCTTTTGCCGGGAGTCCGAAATGCCTTGGTTAAATTCCAAGTCTTTCACGACTTCAGAAAAAACTCTCGGCATATCGATTATGCGTTCACCATTTTCTTTGATGAAAACAAAGTCATCCGGGTCCCGGCGCTTCATGGCCCGAAACATGACTTTCACCCCCGCAGTCATGAAGGCGGCGCGGCCTTCCCCCCCCTTGGGGTCCATGACGGTGATAATGCCCCGGTCAAGATCGACGTGGCTCCATTTTAGTTTCGCCATTTCTCCTATACGAAGCCCGGTATGAAGGCTCAATAACGCCAGGCCATGGGTCAATCTGTCTTTCTCTCGTAATGCGGCCAGGAGTTTTTCGGCCTCTGCATGACTCAGGAAACGGACTCTTCTATTATCGAACCTTGGGACCCTTACTTGTTTTGTGGGGGAATCACCCGAAACAAGCCCGTCCCGTCGCGCTCGGTTCCATGTTTGCCGGATCGTGGCAAATATGTATTGAAGGCTTCGGGGGCTTTTCCCCGCGTCCAGGACGTTCTTTTTAATTTTTTCGATGGCGAAGGGTTTCAGGTTTTTCAGGGGAATTTTTCCTATGACGGGTTCGATCCAGTTCTTGAAATGCTCCCTTTCTTTTCTCGTTGTTCCAGACTTTTTGCCGATCCCGGAAGCGGGGAAATAGATGTTTTCAAAGTAATGCCCAAAGGTGACGGACTCGCGTTCAAGGCGTTCTTGCTCTGCCTTTTCCACTTCTTTCCGATTTTGTTCACGTTCCCTTTTCTCGGAAAGGCGTGTCGGTGCTTCTTTTTTGCCGTGCTTTGCAGCCCCCCTAAGCCGTTCCAGGACAAGGGCCGCCTTTGCTTCCGTCCAAAACTGGCCGTCCTCGGGGTCTCGTTCGCTGGTCCAACCGATGCCCTCTTCCTTGCGTAGCTTTTTCTTTTCCCCTGTTTCGGGGTCGGACAGGGTTGTTTGATATCTTATGGCAAGATAGCGGTCTTTTTTGACCCCATGTTTCCGGGTCTCGTGTTCGTAATAACGGACCCCTTTGAATTTTGTTTTTATCCATTTTCTGGTCATGATGACCCCCATTTTCAGAAATCCCCCGTTGTTTCTCTCCCCACTCTCTCCCCACTTTTGGGCTGAAACAGGGTGTTTTTAAAATACGCTATATGAAGGATGATATGAGATAACATCCTGAATGTCAAGAGAAAAGATATATTAAGTGATGTTATGAGAAAATGGCCTTAGGGGACTCAAAATCCCCCGGGCCTTGCGCTCATGAGAGTTCGATTCTCTCCTCCGGCACCATAGAAACAACAAAGGGTTAGCATTTCGCTGACCCTTTTCTTTTTGTGTCGTTCCTTTGTTTCTGGCT
>Ga0209269_1000855_pt1 | contig 21071 bp, 23 predicted proteins | sample MTBAKMMethaMetaG_FD_187455 | JGI IMG/M metagenome (GOLD analysis project Ga0209269, IMG submission 187455) | Enrichment culture microbial communities from Arthur Kill intertidal strait, New Jersey, USA, that are MTBE-degrading - MTBE-AKM (Arthur... | ecosystem: Environmental > Aquatic > Marine >... | reverse complement strand
GGGCTGGCGTGGCCTTGCCGGCGGGAAGCTGCAGTTTCACTCCCCCAACGACTTTCTTGGCCATGTTCCTTCCAACCTCCTTTCCTGGTAAGTTCCGTTAGAGCTTTTCGAGCTCCTGGTAGTCCGCCTCGACAAGCGTTTCCCGCCCGAAAACCGTGACGGAGAACTTGACCTTGCCCTTGTCTGCCATGACCTCGGCAACGGGGCCCACCTGCCCCTGGAAGGGGCCGCTCTTAACCCGGACAACATCTCCGGGCTTGACGTCGATTTCAACCTTCGGCTTGACCTGGTCTTTTCCGACCTTGCCGATGATGTCCTGGATTTCCTTTTCGGTGAGGGGGATCGGGTGGTTTCCGGCGCCGACGAATCCCGTTACGCCCGGAGTATGCCGGACAACGTACCAGGACTGGTCGTCCAGGACCATCTCCACGAGGACGTAGCTGGGGAATACTTTCCTGTGCACCCTTTTCGTCTTGCCGTCCTTGACGTAAACGCGCTCCTCGACAGGGACCAGGACACGAAAAATTCGCTCCTCCATGCCCATGGAGGCGATCCGCTGCTCCAGGTTCGCGAGGACTCGATTCTCATATCCCGAATAGGTTTGGACGATGTACCAGCGTCTGTCGTTTTTTTCGTTCATCATTAAAAAGGGGGGCTCAACTGGCCCCCGCACCCCCCGCCAGATTCCCTGAGCGCAAGCGGCTTTCCAGGGCTTTCCTTACCTGATGACCGCCTTGAAGACGAATGTCAGGAGGACGTCCATCACGCCGAGCACAGCCGAAGTCAAGAGCGTCAAGGCGATAACCACGAGAGTCGAGTACCATACTTGCTGTTTTCCAGGCCAAGTCACCTTGCGCAGTTCGGCTCTGGCTTCACGGGTGAAGTCGAGGAATTTTTCCACAGCCTCGGCCTCCTGTCTTTTTAATAAAAATGGCAGGCCCGGCAGGATTCGAACCTGCAACCCCCGGATTTGGAGTCCGGTGCTCTACCAATTCGAGCTACGGACCTGCGAGCACGCGCTATTCTACACTACTTGGATTCCTTGTGCAAGGTGTGTTTGTCGCACCACTTGCAGTACTTCTTTTTTTCCATCTTCTTGCCCATCTTCTTCTTGTTGACGAGCGTAACGTAGTTCCTCCGCTTGCACTCGGTGCAGGTCAATCCGATAATGTCTGCCATGCCGTTAACGACCCCTAGTCGAGGATCTCGGTGACGACACCGGCCCCAACCGTACGGCCGCCTTCGCGGACCGCAAAGCGGAGACCCGGCTCCAGTGCCACCGGAACGATCAGCTTCACTTCAAACGTGCTGTTGTCTCCCGGCATGACCATCTCGACGCCTTCCGGAAGCGCGATGTCTCCCGTCACGTCCGTCGTGCGGAAGTAAAACTGCGGCTTGTATCCCGAGAAAAACGGCGTGTGACGGCCGCCTTCCTCCTTCTTCAGGACGTAGACCTCGCCCTTGAAGTGCTTGTGCGGCGTGATGCTCTTCGGCTTCGCCACAACCTGGCCCCGCTCCACGTCTTCCTTGTCGATGCCACGCAGAAGCACGCCCACGTTGTCTCCCGCCATCGCATCGTCCAGGATCTTGCGGAACATCTCCAGCGACGTCGCTACCGTCTTGCGCGTGTCGCGCATGCCCACGAGCTCCACTTCCTCGCCCGCATGGATCTGGCCGCGTTCCACACGACCCGTCACAACCGTACCGCGACCCGTGATCGTGAACACGTCCTCGATCGGCATCAAAAACGGCTTCTCCGTCTCGCGGATCGGCGCGGGAATGTAATCGTCGCACGCCTTCATCAGGTTCATGATCCCGTCCGTCCACTCGTTGTCCACGTCGGTCTCCAGGGCCTTCAGGGCGCTGCCGCGAACCACTGGCACGTCGTCTCCGGGGAAGTCGTACTTGCTCAGAAGATCGCGCACTTCCATCTCCACCAGGTCCAGGAGCTCCGGGTCGTCCACCATGTCAACCTTGTTCATGAACACCACCAGCGCAGGCACGTTGACCTGGCGCGCCAGAAGCACGTGCTCCCGCGTCTGAGGCATCGGGCCGTCCGCCGCCGACACCACCAGGATTCCGCCGTCCATCTGCGCCGCTCCCGTGATCATGTTCTTGATGTAGTCGGCGTGGCCCGGGCAGTCGATGTGCGCGTAGTGGCGATTGTCCGTCTGGTACTCCACGTGCGCGATGTTGATCGTGATGCCGCGCTCCCGCTCCTCAGGCGCCTTGTCGATCATGTCGAACGGCGTGAAGTCCGCATATCCCCTCCGCGCCAGCGTCTTCGTGATCGCCGCCGTCAGCGTCGTCTTGCCGTGGTCGATGTGACCGATCGTTCCGATGTTCATGTGCGGCTTTGTTCTCTCAAAATGCTCCTTCGCCATCTTCGATACCCTCCCTGCAGGTGTAATCATGACTCAATGATAGACTTCATAGGGCCTGATTTTATCATAAGGCCCCTCATGCTAAAAGAGACCCGGAACGTCCGCCCCGGATCTCCCATTTCAAAGCCTGGAGCCGACTTCCGGACTTGAACCGGAGACCCCATCCTTACCATGGATGTGCTCTACCTGCTGAGCTAAGTCGGCCCAACCTCTATGTTTAAGTGGTGGTAGGGGTAGGATTTGAACCTACGTAGGCGCTAGCCGGCAGATTTACAGTCTGCTGCCTTTGACCACTCGGCCACCCTACCACGCGTCACTGCAACCTCTCATTTTGGAGCCGGCGATCCGGATCGAACGGACGACCTGCTGATTACAAGTCAGCTGCTCTACCAGCTGAGCTACGCCGGCGAGGTGCGCTAGCTATTATAACTGGAGAAACGGGGTTGTCAACCGGCAAACCGGCAAGTTCTTCAAACAGCCTCCCGGACCTCCTGGATGAAGGCTTTCAAGCCCGCCCGCCTGACATGGTCATGTTCCTTCAGCCCCTCCAGGAGAGAGACGAGGCGGCTGGTGCGCCCTTCCTCGTCCACGGCCATGAAGGCCCAGTTTCGGCCCGGCCAGACGGTGTCCCCCCAATGCGCATCACCGCCCGAAGAAGTCCCGAGAACTCCCTGCCAGACCGTGTACCCGCCGATCGGGACGCTGTCAAGGATTTCCCGGACCTCTTCCGCGATGCTCTCGTTGCACAGGATCCAGATGAGTTTCATGTCATTTTCCTCCCTTCGCCTCGGCAAAGCGCCGGGTCTTTCGCAGCCGAGTTTCCACGACCAGGTAAACCATCGGGACCAGGATCAGGGTGATGAAGGTGGAAACGGCTAGCCCTCCCATGACGGAAATGGCCAGGGGCCTCCACATCTCCGCCCCCTGCCCCTGGCTAATGGCCATCGGCAGCATTCCCAGGAACGCCGCGAGCATGGTCATCAGGATCGGGCGCAAACGTCTCTCGCCGGCCTCCAGCAAGGCTTCCCTCAGCACCATCCCGCGGGCCCTCAGCAGGCCGACGTAGTCGAGCAGGACGATGGCGTTGTTGACGACGATCCCGACCAGCATGATGATCCCGAGGAAGGCCTGCATGGAAAGGTACAGGCCCGTCAGGAGAAAGGCCATCACCACTCCGGTCAGGGCGAAGGGCACGCTGAAAAGGATGATGAAGGGATCCAGCAGGGCCTCGTACTGGGCCGCAATGACCATGTAGACCAGCATGATTCCCAGCAGCACCAGGAGGCCAAGCTGCCGGAAGGCATCGGCCTGTTCCTGGACCTGGCCGCCAAAAGCGATGCGCATCCCCGGGGGAAGGGCCAATGCATCGATCTGCTTCATGGCCGCTTCGGTCACCTGCCCAAGGGATCTCCCCTGGACGTTGCTTTCGACGATCACGTACCTCTGGCGGTTCTTCCTGTTGACCTCGGAGGGGCCGCTATCCTGGACCACCTTCGCCACCGTGGAAAGCCGGACGGGCGCCCCGCCGGCCGTGGGAATCATCAGACGGTCCAGGACGTCCATCGTATCCCGCTGCCGGTCGCCCAGCCGGAGGCGGATCGGGTAGTCGTCCTCGCCCTCCCAGAAGCTTTCACCGGTCTTCGCGCCGTAGAAGTACATCCGGAGTGTCGAGGCAATGGATGCCGTGCTGGCCCCCATGAGAGCGGCCTTTTCCCGGTCGATCTCGATGCGGATCTCCGGGCGGTCCGGTTTCTGGCTCAATGTCACGTCCACCGCTCCAGGCGTGGTTTCAAGCCTGGACTTGATCTCTTCTGCCACCTTGAGGATCGATTTGAGGTCTTCACCGTAAACCTCTATGTTGACCGGTTTCGACCCGAGGAACATCGCCTGGATGGGCGACGAGACCAGGACCGTCATCTTCTGGATGCCCGGCTTCCTGTTAAGCCAGCTGCGAACCTGGTCGGCGATCTCGAACGCCGACCTCTTGCGATCCGACTTGTCGACAAGCTTAAGCCCCACCGTCCCGACGTTGCTGCCCTCGTCGCTTCCCGTGGCGATGCCGTATCCTTCCTCGGTCTGCCCGTCCCACCCGAAGACATGCTTCTGCTCCGGGACATTCTTCCTGCAATAATCGACAACCTCCCGCACGAGGGCATCCGTGGTTTCCAGCCGGGTGCCCTCCGGCAATCGGAAAGAGATGGCGATTTCGCTGGTGTCGGATTCAGGAGTCAGCTCTGTCCCGATGAACTTGAACCCGGTGAGGGTCAGGACCATGAAGAGGGCAGCGATGCCGAAGATGGCTATCGGCTTTTCCAGGCCCCAGGAGAGAAGGTCCCGGTACCCTGTCTCCAGCTTCCTGAGAAACCTCTCGGTGAAGCCGTGGATTTTCAGGTTTTCAGTCTCGGCCCTGAAGAACTTGCTCCCGGCCATGGGAATGAAACTGATCGAAACCAGGAATGAAATGCCCACCGACACGATCATGACGACGCAAAGGGCGGTGAAAAACACCCCGACAAGGCCCTGTACGAAGATCAGGGGCAACAGGACCACCACGGTCGTAGTGGTGGAACCCAGGAGGGCTCCCCCCACTTCCCCGGCTCCGAGGATGGAGGCCACGGTTCGCCGCTCTCCCTTTTCCATGTGGTAGATGATCTGGTCCGTCGCCACGATCGCGTTGTCCACCACCATGCCGCTGGCCATCGCCAGGGCCATCAGCGTCATGATGTTGAGGGTGTATCCCATGAGTTTCATGACCGTGAAGGTGATCAAAAGCGAGAACGGGATGGCCGCGCAAACGACAAGTGAAGCGGTGAACCGCTTGAGGAAGGCCCAGGTCACGAGGAATACCAGCACGATCCCCCAGTAAAGAGACGTAGACAGGTCCCGTATGGAATTGTCGATGTATTCGGACGTATCCATGAGAGTCGTGGTTTCCACGTCCGCGGGAAACTGGGGCTTCAGCTCGGCCAGCCTGGCCTTGACGGCGTCCGTTACTTCCATCGTGTTGGCATCGCTGTTCTTCAGGACAATCAGGATGACGGCGTGCCGGTCGTTGACCCAGCCGTTCATTTCGAGTTCCCTGTAGGTATCTTCCACCCGCGCCACTTCCCCCAGGTGGACGGGACGGCCTTGCCAGCTGCCCACCACGATGCCGCGTATTTCACCGATATCCTGGAACCTTCCGGGCACACGGATGTTGTAGGCGATCCGCCCTTCCTTGAGCGAGCCGGCCGGAGCGTTGAGGTTTTCCTTCTCCAGGGCGGCGGCCAGCACCTGCGGAGCCAGTCGGTAGGCCTCCAGCTTCGCCAGGTCCATTTCGACTCGTATTTCACGGCGAAGGCCCCCGTAGACGAGGACCTGGCCGACTCCCTGGACGCGCTTGAGCTCATCCACCAGGACACTGTCGGCGAAGTGGTACAGCCCGGGATAGGAGGCCCCGGCGGTCAACGCGACTTCCAGCACCGGGACCGTTCCCGAGGACATGCGGAAAACGATCGGTTCCTCGATGTCTGAAGGCATCCTGCGCTTCGCAAAATTCATCGCGTCCCGGACATCCCCGACCTTGACGTCCAGGTTCGTTCCCCACTTGAACTTCGCCGACACGACGGAAAGGTTGTCGACCGATTTTGAATAGAGATCGCTGACCCCTTCTATCATGCCGAGCTGGTCTTCCATTTCCTTGGATACCCGCTGCTCGATATCGCTCGCGGAAGCACCCGGCCAGGTCGTCAGGACGGTGATCACAGGCGGGTCGATTTTCGGGAGCAGGTCGACTTTCATGGCAAGCAGCGTTACGACTCCGAGGAGGACGATGCCTGCGTAGACCATGGAGGTGAAGATCGGTTTCCTGACGGAAAATTCGGGAAGCCTCAAGGCTTGAGCACCTCCACCAGGGATCCCTCGCCAATGCGGACCGATTGCGTGAGGATAACCTTTTCGCCGGGCTGCAGCCCTTCGACGACTTCGATCCGGTCCTTCTCTTCGGCCCCGGTGCGAATCATGCGGCTCACCGCCTTGCCTTCCTTCTCCAGGAAGACACGCTTTTCACCTGTCCCCGCAAGGGATTTCACGGCTTCGCGCGGAACGGCCAACCCCTCGTGGGATCCCACGTTCAAAGTTACGCGCGCGTACATCCCCGGCATCAATCCCTGGTCGGCCGACAGGAGCAGCTCGGCCTGGCCGGTCCGGGTCACCGGATCGATTGCCGGCGAAAGCCTGAGAACCTTTCCCTTTACGGCCCTGCCTTCAAGGGCATCCAGGACGACGGTTCCCTCCTGGCCCATTTTCAGCTTCGCAAAGGCGCTCTCGGGAACGGCCCCCTTCACTTTTACGCGGTCCTGGCGGTTGATCAAAAACGAAGGCTTTTCCGCCGAACTCGTATCTCCCGGGTCGACATAGCGGGCGGCTATGACGCCGGAAATCGGGGCCCTCACCGCGTGGTAGCCCATGAGGACGCCCAGCTGGTCCAGGCCCGAAGCCGCCTCCGCAAGCTGCTTTTGGGCAAGCTTCTCGCCGGCCTCCGCAACCTCGACCTGCCCCTTTGCGTGATCGAACTGCTGCCCGCTGATGACGTTTTCCCCGTAGAGCTGTTCATACCGGTCGAAATCCTTCCGGGCCGTTTCACGCTGCGTCTTTGCCTGGGAGAGAGCCGCCCTTGCCTTCTCGACGGTCGCCTCGACCTGCGCGAGCTGGGGCCTCAACAGGCTGTCGTCGAGGATGGCAAGAACCTGCCCTGCCTTGACCGGCGTCCCGATATCCACGAGGACCTTAAGGACCGTCTTGCCCGCGAGCTTGGCCACCACGGCAGCCTGTTCCTCCGGATCCAGGTTCGCGACGAAGGAGACTTCGTCAGTGAACACGAACCTCGCCGGGACCGTCAGTTCGACCGGGATCCGTTCAGCCTCGAGGGGCTTCGAGTCCAGTCGATGCTGCTGGATCCCCCTGAATGCGATAAGGGCCAGGAAGAGAACCGCCACGCCTGCGATGAGCCCGAAGCGACGCGGGTTGATGGAATCGGGGAGCTTCATCTTTTGACCTCCTTGTTCGTCTGCCCAGGGATCTCACCCATGGCAAAGAGCAGGTCGCCGTAGGCCGTACGGGCTTCCGCCACGGCATCCACAAGGGCGTTTCTCGCATCGGTGCGGGCCAGGCGGGCATCCAGCACGTCGATGTTCGTCCCCACCTGTGCCTGGTAACGCTTCAAGGCCATCCGGTAATCCTCTTCCGACTGGGCGACTGCGTCCGAAGCCACTTTCACGCTCTGGACAGCCCCGTCGAGGAGAACCCTGGCTGTCGCCACCTCGAGTGCGACCTGTCTTTTCAGGTCCTCAAGCCGGTTCAGCAGCTCCGTCGCGGTTGCCCTGGCTTCAACCGCCTGGCCGTGCAGCTTCCCGGAATCGAAAAGCCGCAACCTGGCAACAACCCCCACGCTCCAGTCGTCTTTTTCAGAAGGGAAAAAATGGTCATCCGCCAGGCTTGCCTGGGCCTGGAGCCCGACCTGGGGATACGCCTGCCCTTTAACCGCCTTCAGTGTCGCAAGGGCAGCGCGCCTGGCAGCCTCCAGCCCTTTCAATTCGGGCCTGAGCCCCATCGCTCTCGCGGTCGGGTCCGAGGCAAGGGAAAAGGCTTCCAGTTCCGGGTCGCCGGCCGGCGGGCCGTATTGTTCCCGGAGGGCCCTTCCGGTGAATCTTTCGAGGTTTTTCCAGGCCACCTCGACGGCACTTTCAGCGCGGATTCGGTTCAATTCGGCCGAAGAGACCGCCACCTGGACGCGCAGGACCTCGTTTTGCGCGACGATGCCGGCGCGGTAAAAAGACTCCACCTGTCGAAGGTGTTCTTTCGCAAGGGACAGGGCCTCCCGTGCCACCTCCAGCCTTGAAGCGGCGCGCTGCAAGGCATAAAACGCCCTGCGGACCCCATTGTCGACCGCCTGGAGGGTTCGGTCGCGCTCGCTTTTGGCCGCCGCCAGGAGCAGCCTGGCCGCTTCCGTTCGGGCTGTGAGGCTTCCACCGCTGAACAGGACCTGGGTCAGGTTTACGGCCGCCTGGTGTGTCTCCTCGAATCCAAGGGGAACGATCCCGATCGGCGTCTTGCCGTCAGCGAGGCTGACCGCCCACGTTTCGGGCCGATCCTGGAGTTTCTGGTAGCCCAGGCTTCCGTAGACCTGCGGCAGTCCCTCCGACCGGGCCTGGATCAGCCTTCCTTCCGCCTGGTTCACGCGGGCTTCTGCCGCCATGACCAGCGGGTTGCTCTCGGCGGATAGCGCGAGGGCCTTGTCGAGGGTCAGTTCTTGCCGAGTTTCGGCACCCCAGGCCAGTTTGCCGGCGGTGATGACCAGGAAACAGGCCGCAAGAATAACCAGGAATAAAATAAAATTACGATGCCTCATGCTCGCACCCCTTTTCCAGCAACATTCGAACCATGGTTTCCCAATAGCGCTTTGCTTCTTCGGGCTTGAGCCTGAGCCCCAGGTTCACCACGAGGCCGTAAAAAAAATGGGTCAGGCAGAGCAGCCTGTCCCTGGGATTCATGGGGCACTTGCCCGGCACGTTTTCCGCAAAGGCGTCGTCCAGCTCAGGAAGCACCGAGTCCTGCACGCTGTCGATGATCTCCCCTGCCAGGGCGCGCGAACGCGAATCCCCACGCTGGGCAACGACAACGAGGTCCACCCAGAGCACTCGTCTCTCCGCGTCACGCGACAGGATATCGACCAGGGCGGTCCCTTTTTCGATCAGGAAGGAAACGGGATCGATGTTCCCCTTCATGGCATCCGGGATCTGGAAATGTTCCATGATGATCCTCATCTCTTCCTGCATGATTTCCCTGTAAAGTTCCAGTTTCCCGGGAAAATGCCAGTAAAGGGCTCCCTTGCTCAGGCCCGAGGCCCTGACGATGGCGTCCACGCTTGCCCCCTCGAACCCGTGAAGGGCAAAGATCCTTCGTGCGACATCCAGGATTTTGCGGCGCGTCATTTCCTTTTGTTCTCTTTCCTCGACTCGTGGCATCTCCCAACCTCCCGACCGTTCGGTCTGTACGCACCGGAAGAATAAAACAGACCGAACGGTCTGTCAAGACATGAAGACAAAAAAAGGGCCTCCCGAAGGAGGCCCAGGAAATACGATCGATTTAACGCTTGGAGTACTGGTTGCGTGCGCGGGCACCCTTCTGGCCGAACTTCTGGCGTTCAACCATGCGCGGGTCGCGCGTGAGCAAGCCGGCACGCTTCAGTGCGGGCCGCAACTCGGGGTTCAGCTTGAGCAGGGCCCTTGCAATCCCGAGGGACATCGCACCGGACTGGCCGGTGAGTCCCCCCCCGTGAGCCTTGACAAAGACGTCGAGCTTGCCTTCCACCCCTCCGACCTTCAGGGGTTTGAGGGCAATCAGCTGCCAAGTCGAGCGGGGGAAATAGTCGCTGACTTCGCGATTGTTGACGAGGATCTTTCCTTCACCGGGACGCACCCGAACGCGGGCGATAGCTTCCTTACGCCTTCCAGTGCCCCAGTTATAAGCCGTGGATTGCACCTGTGTTCCCTCCTCTTTTCGAAAACGACGAATCAGTTTTCGATTTTCTCGGGCATCTGGGCCGCATGCGGATGGTTCGGCCCCGCGTAGACCTTCAGCTTACGAATGTGCTCCAGGCGGGTTTTCGGGAGCATTCCCTTGACGACTCGCTCGAAAAGCCTCTCCGGCTTCTTCGCGAGCATCTCTCCGAAAGTCATGGACTTGATTCCGCCCGGATAGCCCGTATGCCAGTAAATGCGCTCACGTTCGGCCTTCTTGCCGGTAAGGATAATCTTGTCGGCATTGACCACAATGACGAAATCGCCGGTATCGACATGGGGGGTGAAAATCGGCTTGTTCTTCCCGGAAAGGATCCGGGCCACCATGACGGCCACCCGTCCAATCGGCTTGTCAGCCGCGTCCACGACATACCACTTATGCTGCACTGTTTCTTTCTTCGCAAGGTAACTGCGCTTGCCAATCATTCACCACTCACTCCTTCATGGGATCCAACTGCCGATTCCCTTTCGAAAAAGCTAATGAATCATACCGGAGGTATCCGGCACTGTCAAGAAAGGTTCTCTCCCGCGGGAGTGTGGTAGGGCCCCCGCTTTGAAAACCCGATTGTTTTCCGAATTGAGCTTCTTCTTTTCCCTGGCTTCAGATCGTCGACAGGACCTTCCGAAGCCGGGGATTTTCGATGAGCCCGGGCAGCCTTCCCCTCTTGGCTACGGGACGGCCGTCGACCATCTTGATGTCCATGGTCATGTCCCTGGGAGTGGCATGGGCAATATAGCTGCCGACTCCGAAAGAATCCGCCCCGCTCGCTCCCAAAAGGCGGATCCGATCGGGATTCAACCCCCCGGACACGATGATCTGGACATGCTGTGCTCCCGCCTGGTCGAGACGCCAGCGAATTTCCCTGACGAGATCTGCCGTCACGCCTCCACGCTCACCGGGGGTATCCAGGCGGATTCCACCCAGGCGTTTTCCAAGGCTCCTGGCGACCCTCAGGCTTTCTTCCGCTTCATCCTTGAAAGTGTCAACCAGGATGATCCGCGGTTCGCCCTCGGGCAGGATCCGGTCGTAGGTTTCCGCAATTTCGAGCGTGTCTCCCACGATGATGATGGCCGCATGGGGAATGGTTCCCCGCGGCTCAACACCGGCAAGTTTCGCGCCAAGAATGCAGCTGGCGCCCTGGCATCCGCCGGCAACGACCGCGGTCCGTTCCATGACCGATGCAATGGCGGGATGAACATGGCGCGCCCCAAAACTCAGGACCGGCTTTCCGCCTGCCGCCTCGACACATTCCCTCGCGGCGGTGGCCCATCCGCTTGCGCTGGCCAGCATCCCGAGGAGGACCGTTTCGTACATGCCGAAACTCGAGTAGGGTCCTTTGATTCGCATGATCGTTTCCTTGCTCCCGAAAGGGTCGCCCTCGGCAAGGGATTCCACTTCAAGGCCCGGCTTATCCTGGAAAAGGGTGAGGACCTCCGGCAAACCGGCGAAGATTCCGGATCCCCTGGCAAAGACTTCCGCTACCACGGGCCTGGCTGCGCAGCCGCAGGACCGGAGCAACTCAAGCGTCTTGACGAAGTAGACATCCGTCGTCTCCCCCGAGAGGATTTCCTCGTGAGTCGCACTGAGCAGGCGTGCCTTTCCGACGGTAAGGTCATGCACGTCCTTCATCGAGTCCATCTGACGGGATCCATCCATCGGGAGAAACCCTTCCGCCCTACTTGTAGGAAATGAGAACCAGGACGAGAGACATCGCCATGAAAAGGCCCATCAACCCGACGGTGACCTTTGTCATTGCGCTCAGGCGCTGCCACTGGCCGCCGCCCATGTCAGCCTGCGTGCCGCCTCCGAATAGGCCCTGGAAGCCGCCGCTCTTCCGATGCTGAAGCATGATGACCCCAACGAGGGCCACGCAGAGGACCAGATGAACCAAACCGAAAACGATCTTCAATCAAAGCACCCCCTAATCCGTTTCACCAAAGCGGACAGAAAGAGATTTTACCATAGAAGGCGTTTCCAGCATATCCCGCAATGCACGGCTTGCGACGGCGCGGTGGGATATTCGTGATTTCAAGCCCTCTCCAAGATCCCCAAAGCTCCGGTCGTGCCCATGCGGGATGAAAACCGGGTCATACCCGAACCCGGATTTCCCCGAGCCCTCCATCGCGATTTCTCCCCAGCAAAACCCTTCCGCAAGGACAACCCGCATGCCCGAAACATCCGGCCAGGCAAGGGCGAGGCAGGCAACGAAGCGCGCGGCCCTGTCTGCTTTCCCTTCCATCCGTCCGAGCAACCACTGGATCCGCTCGGCATCTGACGGGGCGACACGCGAGGAGTAAAGGCCGGGTGCCCAGGCGAGTTCCCGGACTTCCAGGCCGCTGTCGTCGGCCAGCGCAGGCATCCCGAGGGCCCTTGACCAGGCTTTTGCCTTGATGAGGGCGTTTTCCGCGTAACTCTTGCCGGATTCTTCAACTTCGAGGGACAGGCGTTCCGGCCCGAAGACAAGGGAAATTCCAACAGGACCGAGCAGGGCGGTCAGTTCCTCGTGCTTGTGGGCATTCCCGCTGGCGAGCACAACCTCAACGGGAAACGCCACGTTTTTCCTCCTCCGAGAGGGCAAGGCATTCTTCCTGCAGGAGAATGAGGCGCCGAATCCCGGATTCCGCAAGTCCAAGCATCTCCATGAGGCTCGCCTTGTCGAAGGGGCCGCTTTCACCCGTTCCCTGGACCTCCACGAATTCGCCTTCACGGGTCATGACGACGTTGAAGTCGACTTCGGCGCGGCTGTCCTCGGTGTAGTCGAGGTCGAGCAACAACGCGCCTTCGACCCGGCCCGCGCTGGCTGCCGCCACGAAGCCCGTCACGGGAATCTCTTTCAGGAGGCCCTTCTCCTTCATGCATCGAAGGGCATCGACCACCGCGACGAATGCCCCGGTTATCGCTGCCGTCCGGGTGCCTCCATCGGCCTGGAGAACATCGCAATCAACCCAGATGGTCCGTTCCCCGAGGACCTCCATGTCGATGACCGATCGCATTGAACGCCCGATCAATCGCTGAATTTCATGGCTCCTGCCGCCAATGCCCCTGACCGAATCGCGCGGCGTACGAGTGTGCGTCGACCGGGGCAGCATAGCGTATTCGGCGGTGATCCAACCCCGGCCGGTCCCTCGCAGGAAGGGGGGGACCTTCTCTTCCACCGAGGCCGTGCAGAGAACCCGCGTATTCCCCCACTCGATAAGGGCGGATCCCTCCGCATAGAGGTTGACCGCCCGGCTGATCCTGACAGGCCTCAATTCATCCGGCTTTCGCCCGTCGTGTCTCAAAAGGATTTTTCCCGCATTGCCCCTCCCGGTATTTTCCATGCTGGTTACCGTTTGCGGGCCAATTGCCAGGCTACCGTCAGGTCGACGGGTTTCTTTTCCTGGCTTTCCCTGCCGTTGACGAGGAACCTCACCCGCGTGATGGGCCGGAAATTTTCGATAGCCGTGCGGGCAATTCCGGTCACCACCAGGTTTGCCTTCTGGACCGGCAGCGCGATAATCGAGCGGGTGCAGGCCTCATTCACGTCGAGATAGAGAAGGTCACCCGTCCTGAATAAATGGAGAACCGCAGACTGGGGATCAAGAAGCCCTTCCGCCTTCAGGAGCCCGAAGAGGGTCTGCAGGACTTCCCGGAGATCAGCCTCCATCAACCCCCCGTTCGTCAAGGTGCGACTTTCGACGATCTGGTCCCCTTTCAATGAATAGACCTTGTATCCCGGCCTTGAAGAAACCTCCTTTTCACCAGGAACGGGTTCCTGCCCGGAAACGATGGTCGTTTCCGGGGGTCCGCCCTTCTTGTCCACCCACTTCAGGGCGATTCCGGTCCCGAAATAGCCGAGCGTGAAAAGCAGGAGCAGCACGGCGGACCAGCTGACGAGCCGAAGCAGCCAAGGAGCCTTTGCCTGTTCCGGCAACCTTCGCGTCGCTCTTTCCTGGGTTTTGTCCGTTGTTTCACTTCTCATCCGCGAGATCCACTCCTTAACGGGATAAGGTCTTGAGGTAAGCCGACATTCCGGAAACAAGGGAACGCTGGAGTCGGTCCATGAAAGCAGGATCATTCAGGAGCCGCCTGTCTTCAGGTTCCGTCAGGTAGCCCATCTCCACGAGCACGGCGGGCATCGCCGCCCCACGGAGGACGAAGAACGGCGCCTGGGCGACCCGCGACATCGGAAGCCCTGCCCTGCGGCCCGAACCGAAAAGGTTTTCGGCCAGGCTCGTGCTTTGCCCGATTTTGGCGTTCTGTTCCATGTCGCCAAGGATTTTCAGGAGGAGATTGGTCTTCGCATCGGCGTCCTGAACCTTGTTGTTCCTGCCGAGTTCGCGATTCTCGAAAAGCGCAAGCTGCATGGCGTCCTTGTCCGTAGGAAGGGCCATCAGGTAGATTTCAACCCCCCTTGCATGCCTCCCCCTGGGAAGGGCATTGCAATGCAGGCTGACAAAAAGATCGGCATTCCACCGGTTGGCCAGGTCGGTTCTCTCGTTCAGGCGAAGGTACGTATCGTCCCTGCGGGTGAGACGGCCTTCCAACCCCGCTTCCTTCAGCAGCTCAACAAGCCGTTTCGCGGCTTTCAGGTTGAGGTCCTTCTCCCGGAATCCCCCGGCGACGGCGCCGGGGTCATGACCACCGTGCCCGGCATCGACAGCGATGAGGAAGGGCTTCCCGTCCTTCCTCTTCCCGGGAAAAACCGAAGGGGCCAGGCTCACCGGCGGTGGTTCAACCGGTAGTGCCTTGGGAGCCGGCTCGACAGATGCCGGCAGAGGCAAGAGGGGTTCCTCTTTTGCCCCCTGGGCCAGGAAATCGACGACAAGCCGCTCCGGCTTGTGAAGGGGGAAGGCTTTTACGGAACCGGCACTGTGCTGGAAACGGACGACGAGCTTCTCCCCAAACTGCGTGATGCCGACCGACACATCCCCCGGGTAGGGTGAAGGAACTCCGCTGAGGGAGCGGTTTGAAGCGGCACGCAGGGTTAATTCGACCGATCCGGGAAAAGTCTTGACATCGGGTTGGACTGCCACGGAAAGGTCGAGGACGGCCCGAATCCGCTCCCCGGTTCGGCTCCAGCGAATTCCCCTGAGTTGCGGCAATGGGCCGTAGACTGAGGGGGCAACCTCCCGGGGCTCTGAAACGGGCTCCGTAGAGGAAGCAGCAGCGGGAGGCGCTGCGGGATCCGGTTTCTCGGGAAGCGGGCCGGTTCCGGCGAGGCGAAGACGAACGACCGCCCCGGATCCGGAAAGCAGGCTTTCAAAAAGGCGAAGCGCCCCCCGCTTTTCTGCCCACCATTCCCCTTCTTCTGCCTTGACGGCCGCTGCCAGGGGAAGGAGCTGTCCTCCCTCCCTACGTGCTGCCGCGGCACCCAGGACAAATTCGAGGGTTCTCTTTCCGGAGGTCACCAGGAGCCTGTCTCCTTTTACGGTAGACTGGCAACCCAGGATTTCGGCCATCCTCTTCAAGCCAACCCGGTCCATCCCATCGGCTGAGCGGACACTCACCACGCCTGCAATCCCGTTGTTCTTCCAGAGAGTCCAGCCGGTTTCGGAAGCCAGGGCCGCACTCCCCGCAAGCAGGACGAGGAGCAGGCAGAGAAGAAACCTAGGAGCCGGCGACCGCAACATCGTTGATCACCATCGTGCAGCCGCCGGTTCCTCCAAAGAAATGAAGGTCGGAACCCACGGCATGGACTTGCCTGAGCCAGTCGCCCAGGTTTCCCGCTACCGTCACTTCGGCAACCGGGCGGACAGGATCGACTCCTTCCATCAGGACGCCTTTCACGCCAAGCGAAAAATCGCCGCTGACGGGGTTGATCGTATGAAGTCCCATGATCTCTGTAACAAGAAGCCCCCGGCCGGCCTCGGCATAGAGGGTTTCCGGGTCCTTCCCGCCGGGAACCGGGAAAAGGTTCGAACACCCCGCATCAGGCGCTGTGCCGTTTCCGCGGATTGCGTTGCCCGTTGAGGAAACGCCAGACTCCCTGGCGGATCGAAGGTCGTAGAGATAGTTTTCAAGGACGCCGGACGCAAGCAGGGATGTTCGCCGGGTACGGACGCCTTCCCCGTCGAAGGGGCTGGACGCCATCCCGCCGGGAAGGCGTCCGTCGTCGACAAGCGAAAACGCACCCGAAGCCACGACGGTTCCGAGCTTGCCCCTGAGCAGGGACTTGTTCCGCAGGATGTTCGGGGCGAGGAAAAGATCCCCTATCGCATCGACGAAATCCGCACAGCTTTCGGGGTCGAGAAAAATGGTCATCCGGCCGGTTTCCACCGGGGTGCCCCCGAGAATCATCCCCGTTTTCCGGACAGCCTGTTTTGCCACCGCGACCGGGTCCAGCGTTACGGCAAAACGCGAGTCCTCACCAAATCCGCCCATCTCGTAGGATTCTTTTTCCTGCAACACGACAGAGACCCCGCAGGAAGCGGTGGTCCCCCTTTGCCAGGCATGGAAGCCCCGGGTGTTCGCCAGGAAGATTGCCCCCCACCCATCGCTCCAGGAGGCGCTCCGGACCGATACGACCCTCTTGTCGGCTCCCCTGGCCGCCTCTGTCATTTCCAGGCAGGCCCGTGTCCTTTGTTCATGCGTGAGGGCCTTCAGGTCCGGGTCTTCCAGGCGAAGGTCTTCCCCATCGGGCAGCCTGGGGCCTTCACCGATTTCTGCAAAGGGATCGGGCTCTGAAACGGCCGCGTTGGCCAGGCTCCACTTCACCAGTTCCGAGAGGTCCGCGCGGTCAAACCGGTTGACGGTGGCCAATCCCTGGCGACCGCCCTCCATCAGGAGGCGTAGGGTCACGGAATGACCGAAACCGCTGGTGTCCTCCTCGGGGAGCCCTTCGCGAAGGCTGATGTGGCGGCTTTCCCCTTCCGAGTAAAAGACGTCGGCATCGACGGCCCCTCCCTGCAGGGCTTTTTCGAGCAGCCAGCCGCAAAAGGTTTCCACGTGGTCGCTTTTCATCGGTCCCATCAACGGCTTGCTGCCTCCTCCTGGATGATCCGGGCCGCTTCGCGGACATCCCCCCTCGTCACGTCGAGGTGGGTGACAAGCCGAACCCTTTTCGGGTTCACGACATTAAAGAGGACTCCCTTTAGGCGGCACCGGTTAGCGAGTTCCCCAGCAGTCAACCCTTCCTTACGGATGCCGAAATAGACCATGTTCGTCCTCCGCGGGCAGGGCTCGACGGAGAGTTCTTCGCTGTTGAGCTGTTCCGCCAGGATCGCCGCGTTTTCGTGATCTTCCGCTAGCCGGGCGATGTTTTCCTTCAAGGCGACAAGACCGGCGGCAGCAAGGATCCCTGCCTGCCTAAGCCCGCCGCCAAGGACCTTTCTCCAGTGCCGCGCCGCTTCGATGAAATCGGCCTTTCCGCAGACCAGCGAACCGACCGGGGCGCCAAGTCCCTTGGAGAGGCAAAGCTGGACGGAGTCGACAACCCCCGTGTAAGTCTTCACGTCCATGTCCCAGGCAACGGCCGCGTTGAAAATCCGGGCCCCGTCCAGGTGAACGGCGAGACCGAGGTCCCTTGCCGTGGTCGCGACCTTCCTGAAGGCAGCAGGGGCTACAGCGTTTCCTCCTTCGCGGTTGTGCGTGTTCTCGAGGCACAACAGGCGTGAGGGAGCAAAATGCACGTTAGCCGGGCGAACCCATCCCTGGATCGAATCGATACTCGGCAGGCCCCCCGTATCCCCGACCGGGAGGGGCATGATCCCGCCAAAGGCCGCCAGTCCTCCCCCTTCGTAGTTGAAGATATGGGACTGGTTCCCCAGGATGGCTCCTTCACCCCGCCGGCAATGGCAAAGCAGGCTGACAAGGTTGCCCTGTGTCCCGGAGGTGACGAAAAGGCCCGCCTCGTGACCGGTCAGCTCCGCTCCCGCCTCCTCCAGCCTGCGGATCGTCGGGTCTTCCCCGTAGACGTCGTCCCCGACGACGGCCTCGGCCATCGCCCTCCTCATCGCGGTTGAAGGCCGCGTTACGGTATCGCTTCTCAAGTCGATCGATTTCACGAGCGCAACTCCTCCTTAATTTCTTCCTTTTTCCTGCCGCATTCCCCGCAGCCATAACACCCCTTGACGCAACGCCCGGAAGGGCGTCGCCCGTAGAGGAGCAGGAAAAGGAACAGGACCAGCATGCCGCTCAACAGGAGCCCCAGCATAACCATTCTCCTCACAGGGGAACTTGCAGTCGCGCCCAGGGGAGGAAATCTTCGCTAACCGGGATCCCCATCTGGACTCCGGGCCGGTTCCACCCGTGAAAATCTGTCCCCGCAGTGGTGTAGAGCCCTATGGCACTTGCGAGCTTGAGGTATCGGTAAATCTCTTCGTATCGATGGTGGCTGGACAGGCACTCGAGCCCCCAAAGCCCCATTTCTTTCAGCTCTCCAAGGACTTTCTTCAGGTCGGGCTCTTCCAGCCCCATCTGCCCGGGGTGGGCCAGCACGGCAACTCCCCCGCTCTGGCGAATCAGCGCAATGCATTCCCCCGATGAAAGCCTGATCCTCGGGATGTAGGCGGCGGCTCCATCGGCAAGATAGTTTCGGAAAGCTCCCGCCATGTCCTGGGCATAACCTTTGCGGATCAAGACTCTCGCGATATGGGGCCGGGCGATCACGTCGCCCATCGCTTCTTCCTCGACTTCCTCCAGTGCCACATCTAGCCCGAGTTCCCTCAGGCGCTCGCAGATGGCCACATTCCGGTCCTTACGGTGTTCCCTCAGCATTTCGAGCCGTTTCTCGAGGGGACCGTTGCCGGGGGCAATGTTGTAGCCCAGGATATGCAGGGTGTAGGGAGCATCCGCGGACAGCTCGATGCCGGAAAGCCCCCGGACTCCCATGTGGCGGCAAGCCGCAAGGAATTCGGGAACTCCTTCCGTCGTGTCGTGGTCGGTCAGGCTGAGGACGGAAACCTTCCTTGCCTTGGCTGCCCGCACAAGGGCCTCGGGTTTCAGCGTTCCATCGGAACAGGTGCTGTGGGTGTGCAGGTCAATAAGGATCATGAAAGGATTATAACCTCGGTTTACCAGGGTTCGAAATGGAGCAGATCGTTTCGAAGCGTCACGAGCCTTATCCCCTCGCCGTCCAGCAGGGCCACGCTGGCAGGGTCGCGTCCCATCGGCAGGCTGGCCGAGCCCGGGTTCAGGAAAATCGTGTTCCTCTCACGGACAAGGGATCCCACGTGGGTGTGCCCGGTGATGACCAGGTGAGCACCGCAGGCAAGCCCTTTCTCGCGTATCTCTGAAAAATCCGTCCCATGACCTGCCAGGACCAGCCGACCCTCCCACCAGAGAAAGAGAAAAGGATCGACCACCGGCCACCTCAACAGGGATTCGTCTTCCTCTCCGTCACAGTTGCCACGCGCTATCAGGATCGGCGTTACCGACTCATTCAGGGCCTTCGCCAGCACTCGCCTGCCTCCCCTGCCGGCATCGGGACGACTCTTCCAGCCATCGAGAACATCCCCCGCATGGACGACCAGGTCCACGGGACCCCATAGTCGTACGGCAGTTTCCCACGCCCCGGCATCCCCATGGGTGTCCGCAATGACCCCCATCCGCCCCTTCATCTTCTCCCCCCCGCACGCACGATTTTCCGTATGTCCTGCAGGAGGGCGTAGGCCGCTTGCCGAGGCGAACTTCCCGTCCCCGAGAAACAGACTTCCCCCAGCCCCTCTGTAAGGATCACGCCCCCATTCGTCGGACCGAAAAGGAGAGAAAGCGGGTGTGTTGGCGGCAGGAGTTCAGGGCCAACAGAAAGCTCTACACCTTCCGCGGATCGGACAATCCGGGCCAGCAGTCGGATTTTCCCTCCCGTTTGGCGCGCTTCCGCCAGCATCGCGCGAGTCAGTCCGCGAATCCCCCTCACGGGAAATGAGCCGAGTCCCGGACAGGGGGCATCCATCAGTGCCTGGGCGACGATCATCGCCTTCGCAGCCGTGTCCCAGCCTTCTATGTCAAGTGTTGGGTCCGATTCGGCCATCCCGGACCTCTGCGCATCCATGAGCGCCTGGTCGAGAGATGCGCCCTCTATCAGGCTGTCCAGGACGTAATTGCAAGTCGAGCTCAAGGTCCCTTCAAAGGCCCGTATCCCGGCCTCGGAAAGAGTGGTTCGTGCATAATCAAGAAAAGGAGTTCCCACAACGACAGTGCCGTCATAGTGCCATGCCACCCCGGTCGATTTCGAAAGGGACTCCAGTTCGCCGAACTTGAGCGCTACCGCTGTCTTGTTTGTGGTCGCGACAGGTTTGCCCCTCTCCAGTGCGCTTTTAATGTGTGAGAAGCCCGGGTCGTATTCAACCGCCTTGAGGTTCCCGGAAGTGCACTCCGCCAAAATATCGTAGTTTCCTTCCCGTATCATCTCAAGAACCGGGATACCTTTTTTGACCCCCGGCAAGGATAATGCATCCACCCGGCGAGTCTGCCTTTCCGCCTCAAGAAGCTTCCCAAGCGGAATCCCCGCATCCGACCAAAGGGAACCCCTTTCTCGCGTCGCGACGCCAACCAGGGTTATCTTCCGCCCGGATTCTTCCAGGTTTTCGCTCTTCTCCAGGAGCCTGCAAAATCTCCGGCCAACGTTTCCAAAACCAGGCAGGAGGACTCGAATCGTCATGAAGTTTGCCTCCGTTTTCTTGATTCGTCCTTGGAATGATGTTACCGTGGATGATAGCATGAAAAGCTGCAGGCAGACGGTTTAACTGCAGCTTTTACCATTTTCGCAAGGAGGCTTCATTTCATGGAAGAGAAAAAGGACACTCACCCTGAAGAGGTCGCGGACCTTTGCGCCCGTGTCGCCGCCCGACTCATTGATTCCATAACCCGCACCGCGCAGATCGCCTCTAGCGCCACTCCCGAAATGCAGGAACTCACCGCCCAGTGGATCGAACTCGTGGGCAGGGAGGTCCTGAACAAGGTGCACGGACAGCAGGAAGTCGATATTGAGGAACTGGCCCGTTCCATCGGGATTACTCCTTCTTCGGTCCTCTCGATCCTCCTCGCCCTCCACCGCAGGGGTCGCACCAACATCACCCATCTCCGCTGCGTACCCGGGAAAGGAACCAATGAGGATATTTGTCACTGCATGATGGAGGAATAGGAGGGGGCAGGACCGGGGGGGCGGGGCTCTTACCGTGACCCTTTCGAAGCACGAAAGAGGGG
>Ga0209269_1000851_pt1 | contig 21188 bp, 22 predicted proteins | sample MTBAKMMethaMetaG_FD_187455 | JGI IMG/M metagenome (GOLD analysis project Ga0209269, IMG submission 187455) | Enrichment culture microbial communities from Arthur Kill intertidal strait, New Jersey, USA, that are MTBE-degrading - MTBE-AKM (Arthur... | ecosystem: Environmental > Aquatic > Marine >... | reverse complement strand
AAATGGGCTTGGTGGTGCGAATAAACTCTTGATAGCCTTGTTTGTCTTCCGGGTTCCAACGATCAATTTCATTCAGGGTGAATTGTGGATCATTGTTATAGTTAAAGTCTTTTCCCTCATGATTGAATATGCGGTAAAACGGGTTCACCGGGATAAATTCAACATAATCTTCTCGCTTCTTACCGGCAGCAGCAAAAATGTCGTCGAACATGAATGGAGCGGTCAACACAGTGGGACCACCATCGAATTTAAACCCATTAATTTCGTAGGTGTAACCACGCCCCCCTGGTTTATCTCTCTTTTCAAATATTTCTACATCATATCCACGGGCTGCCAACCTGCAAGCAGTTGATAATCCCCCGAAACCACTTCCAATGACGATGACCTTTTTTCTTTTCACAGGCTCCCCTTTTTTTCTAGTTTTGTATGAAATAAAATCCCAGGGTTTGCTTAGATAGTATATCGGATTAATTTCTTGGCGATCTGAATGTATAGAATTTTAGACAATCAATTTTTCTCATGGATCAGGGCTTCAATCTCTTGCGTAATTTGCTTGATGCTCCCTCCCTTTGAAATCTGGATTTGAGAACTCTGGGTTGCATCCGATTGAAAAGCCTGTCCGCCAACCATTACCTTGGGTTGAGGACTCGAAAACTGGGAAATGATCTCTGGAATTTTTGTTAATGCCTCCGCCGATTCTTTCCGAGTTGCGGAGAATAAAATCAATTTTGGATGCAGCGCGCTTAATGCTTCTTCCAACCGTTCCAGGCTCAGATTGGGTCCCAAATAACGAACATCCCAACCTCGCCAGCGCAGCATTAATACAATTGATAAAATTCCAACCTGGTGCGTTTCCATTGGGGCTCCAGCGGCAATGATAACGCCCTGGCGGGTTGGGGGGGGAGAAGATGCGACCATACTCAAGATATGCTGGATAAAAAATTGCGTAATAAAGTGTTCCTGGGCAATTGGGATCTCCCCCCGATGCCATTTTTCCCCAATTTCAATCAGGATGGGTTTGATGATATCTTCAAGCACCTGATCAATGGCGTAAATGCCTACGCCCCGCCGGAAGGTTTCACTGGCTTTCTTTTCATCGTAGGAGGATAAGTGAAATGCCAGCTCAACTCTCAGGTTTTCAATGGTTCCAATTCGCTCATATTCGACCGCCTGGATAGGTTCAATGGAGGTTTTCAAGCCGTTCTCGCGCAGATCGTTAAGGTGATCAACTGCTCGACTGATGCTTAATCCTGAATCGACTTGTTTTTTTAGCCACCGCAATATCCGTAGATCCTCTTCTGAATATAAGCGATACCCCTGGTCGCCGCGCTCAGGTTGTGGGATTCCGTAGCGCCTTTCCCAAGCCCGAATGGTGACTGGTAATAATCCAGTGATCTTGGATACCGCTTTGATGTTGTAAACAGGTTTGCTGTTGTGATCGAATGAATTATCCATAATTACCTTCTTTTAAATTAATCATAATAATGCAGATAATAAATATCTAATATATGTACAATGTTTGTTTAACTATAAAAGCCCCGCCAAAGCAGGGCTTTTTTTGCTTTTTCAATCAGATTACAGCGCAAGTAATTCTCTGGTTTTTATTTCAAATAGTTTTAGGACCTTGTCTACTGCCTCAGGGAAGTCTTTTCCAAGGTAAATTCCCGGAATCTCTTGGAGTAATTCAGCATGCTCATTGAAGGCACTTCCGCCAAACGCGAAATACACTTTGGGACGAATGCGTTTCAACAAGGATTGCATCGGCTTTAATTTCAACGCGGTTTCTTTGGTTGTAGCAGAAAGAATAATCATCCTGGGTTTTTCATAAGAGGCGTATTCAGCGAGATCTTCCAACGGGAGATCCGCGCCAAGATATTCCACTCTAAAGCCGTTCGATCGTAATAACAAACCCAACATCAGACTGCCAATTTCATGCCGTTCATCGGGACCCGCACCGACCAGAATAAGCGGCGCACTGCGATTGGTAGGAAATGAATCCATCAATCCTAACAACTTTCCTTGAATGATATTACTGGCATAATGTTCTGTAGAAATGCGGATGCGTCCGTGATACCATGCTTCTCCTATCTGACGCAAGGTGGGGCATACGATTTCATGCAGCAAAGTATTCAAGTCAAAGTTTTTAACCACCTCATCAAACAGCTCGCTGGCGCGATCTTCGTCATGGGAGATCAAAGCATCGAATAAATGGGTGGAGTAAAATTCCGGTGGAACCAAATGTTCTTTTTTGGATTGCACTAGCGGAGCAGGGGGTAAAACATCTGGCCAGCTGCCCACCCGTTGCATTGATTTTAACTCAGCCACGGCGCTGCTGATGGGCATTCCGCGATCGACGCGGCTCTTAATCCAGCGAAGAATGGCGATATCCCGGTCTGAGTAAAGGCGGTATTGGTTATCAGCTCGGTGAGGTTCCAGGATTTCGTGGCGGCGCTCCCAGGCGCGCAGAGTAACAGGGCGAATTCCAGTTTTGGTTGAAACAGTTTTAATCCGATATTTAGGGTCATCGGGAATTTCTATTATGGAAGACATTGTTTACCTCCTTGATAAAGCTGGCTGTATTGAAGTTCAACATTGGATAAAGATGTTACAAAAATTATACTAAAAATAATCACACAATACAAGTAGGAATTGTCATAATTAACCAATTGTTAATTAGATTTGCATATTCATGAAAAGTTACAAAAAAAAGAAGACCTGGATGGTCTTCTTTTTTGACGTTATCTTCCGTTAGATGGTTTATCCACAGCCTGAAGAGCAACCACCTGAAGAAGAGCAACTGGCGCAACCGCCACCCAGGCGACCATTCATAATTTCTTCGTCAGTGGCAAGGCGCAGCCCCGCTACTTTGGCATAGAACAGCAGATCCTTGCCGGCAAGGGGGTGGTTCAGGTCCAGACGAACTGCTTCTTCTTCAATTTCACAAATGCGCGCCAGCATTACCTGACCATTGGCATTGGCAACTCGTAATTCACGTCCAAGTTCGAAATCAAAACCAGCCGGGAATTTATTCTTTTCGACAGAGGCAAACGCTTCTGGATCAATTTCTCCATATCCTTCAGAAGCCGGTACCAAGACTTCTTTTACTTCCCCTTCAGCCATACCTGATACGCGGTTTTCTAATCCGGGGATGATATTGTTGTGGCCTTGTAAATAATCCAAAGAGCCTGAATCCACAATTTCACCGTCTACGGTAAGGGTGTAATCGAGGGTTACGACAATGTCATTCGCTACAACTAAAGTTTCGTTCATTCGGGTCTCCATAATCATCATTGTTTGATGGAAGCATTTTTTGAATTTACTTCAGCGATTATATCATAGATAAGTGGATGAAAATTGTTAGATTTGTATTAGTTTCCAACCGCGAATGCCGCCTTTGTTTTGGTAATAATTATCCAAAAACAACCGAGGCATTATCCGCATCCCCGTTATCTTCACCTAACAGGAATGCGGCTGATAGGGAGATCTTTATGGAAAAATCAAGAATAGAGCAGCTCGTCATCACTGGGTAAAGCCATGCCCATCTTTTTCCGCACATCCAGAATTCTTTGGATCTGAGGAATAGACAGACGTTTCAACCCTCCCAATTGCTCCACAACCAATTGTACCTGAGCAACTTGTTCTAACACTTCCATACGCGAGTAAGCATCTAGTGGGCTTTTTCCAACAGTCAACGCTCCATGATGAGAGAGCAACATCGCGTCATGCGTTGGAATTAATTTGGAAATTGAATCGACCAACTCTTGGGTGGTTGGGGTGCCGAATTCAGCGGTCGGCACTGACCCTAGAAAAATCATTCCCTCGGTCAGTACACCGGTGTTCATCAGGATTCCGGCTGAGGAAAGCGCGACACAATAGGTTGGGTGGGCGTGAACTACTCCTTGAACATCCGGACGTTGGTGATAAATTTCGAGATGCATAAACATCTCTGATGTGGGTTTGAGGTTTTTCACTGCCTCGTGACCGGTTTCTTGTTTGTTGCCCTGCATATCCACAATGAGGATCTGCTCGGGATAAAGCAACTGTTTAAATGGGATTGAAGGTGTAATTAAGACAAGGTCCTCAGAAAGACGGGCTGAAACATTCCCTGCAGGACCACCGATATATCCGCGTTCATACATCATTTTGCAAATAAAACAAATTTGTTCTCTTAATTCTTTTTCCTGTTCAAGCATAATCGTCCTCCTGTGAGCAACAATAAGAGTCTTTCCAGCTAAGCCAATATTTGAGTTTTGACTGCCTCTTGGGTTATGATAACATTATTTTAATTGATAGGATGGTGATCAGCCGATTCAAGTGAGGGTCATATGAGCGAAACCAATTTGACGAAAAAACTGCGAATTTCCAGCGGCCAAAAAGCGGTATTAATCGGAGAACCAGCAGCCGCACAAATCATTCGAGATTGCGCACCGGAAGGAGTAATCTGGGCTTCGGTTGAAGATATAGAGATCGATTATGTGCATATCTTTGCCCGATACCAGGCGCAAATCCAGGAAGTAATGCCGGCGGCTCTGGCTTGTCTAAAACACGATGGATTGCTATGGATCTCATATCCAAAGAAGAGTTCGAAATCAAAAACTGATTTGGATCGAGATGTCTTTTGGACAATTGGCACACCATTTAGAATCCGCCCAGTTGCACAAATATCGCTTGACGAAACCTGGTCTGCTTTGCGCTTTCGCCCTGCGGAATTAGTGGGAAAATAGATTTAATTCAACAATGAGGACCAACATGGCAGAAGCTTTTAAAGCAATCAAAAATGGATTTGGAATTTGGCGGCAAATATTTATTGCTGCTATTCCAGTAAATCTGATTTTTCTGGTCTGCTCAGCTACCGGGGTATTACTTCCCCCGGCAGTGTTTGGGCTTAACGCTTATACATTTGAAAGATTGAAGGGCAGGCCGGCTACATTTGAAACATTTTGGCGGGGTGCATTGCACTATCTGGGAAAAAGCTATCTGTGGGCAGGACTTAACGCTGTTTTTCTGGCGTTGGCCTGGATCAATATGCGGTTTTACGGGAATTTGAGTAGTGATCTGGGTGGCGCGTTGCAATGGTTTTTTTATCTTCTTGGGTTAATCTGGTTGATGATGCAAATGTATTTAATTCCGTACGTCATTCAATTGACCGAAGAAAGTGTTTGGTTGGCATTGCGCAACTCGCTTTTTACAGTATTGGCGTTTCCACTATACGGGATCAGCTTATTCATCATGGTTGTTTTGGTCAGTGGGGCGGGCACTGCAACTCTTTTCCCGCTGTTGATGGGGCTGCCAGTGGTATTGTCGCTAATTGGACAAAGCGCGGTTCAAGACCGGCTGGAGGTTGCTCACCGGCGGGTAAGGGAACAGCAGGAGGAAGCGAACCAACCTGAACCTTCCCAGGACAATGAAGAAGGGATTGGCCAGGAATAAGTTTAGTTTAGCAAGCTGTCTTTCAATCGGGGTTCGGGCTTGACAACGAACTCCGATTTTGATTACCATTTGATTAACCGCTTAATCAAATCGTTATGTATGTGCCGGTTAGATATAAGCAGGTGAATTATGTCAAGAAAACCCACCCAGCGAGATGTGGCAGCGTACGCTGGAGTTTCTCCAGCTGTGGTCTCTTGTGTTGTAAGCGAGCAAACAGGGGGGAATATTCGGATCAGTGAGGATACCCGCCAGCGGGTGTTAAATGCCATCAAAGTTTTGAATTATGTGCCTGATCTGACTGCGCGTAGTTTGAGCACCCAAAAGTCTAATTTGATAAGTGTGGTTCTGCCAGATTTTACTGATTTTTTCTCCACCCACATTCTTAAGGGCATTCAATCGATTGTGGCGGAGAATGATTTTGATTTGATGGTTTACGCGGTTGAGGGGGATTTTGATCGCGCTGAAAAGTGTTTTAACCATGTGATCCGCCGCCAACCAGGGGGAGTTATCCTTCTGACCACAGTTCTCACCGATAAAAGGATAAAGCAATTGATTGCAAGTGGTATTCAAGTGGTAATCGCAGGCGCTTACCAGGAGGTAGAGGGGGTGGATCAAGTAAGCCTGGATATGGTTGACGGAGTTCACCAGGTGGTCGAGCATTTGGGCGAGCGCGGCCATCGACGGATTGCTTTTCTCCATAATCCCCTTACCCGGCAGCAGTCATATAGCCAAAAAGCAGCTTACGAACGCAGCATCCGTATTTTACGCTCTGTATATGATATTGATCTGATTCCAGAGAGTATATGCACTGAGAAGAAAACAGGCGCGTGTATCGCATCTATTTTTGAGGATGGATCGCGTAAAGATCTTCCAACGGCTTTGTTTTGTGAAAATGACAACCTCGCGATTGAAGCTATGGGGGCTCTGAGGAAAATGAATCTTCGTGTGCCGGAAGATGTGGCGGTTGCCGGATTTGGAAATATGCCTCAGTCAGAAATCGTTTCGCCTTCGCTTACCTCCCTCGATTGTGAACTGGAAGAAATGGGTAAGAAAGCAAGTCTGTTTTTAATTGAAAGGATGGAGGCGAATAAGATTCGGGAAGTTCGATACAAAGTTATTCAAGGCAGGTTGATTGAAAGAGAAAGCACATGTGGAAATGATCTGCAAGAAATTCGGTAAAGCACTTCAAAAGGGAAGAGATAAAAGCTTGAGGTGATTTCGTTGACAATGCTTTGTGATTCTGATAAAATCACACAGTTGATTGCCCCCATCGTCTAGCGGCCTAGGACGTGGCCCTCTCAAGGCCAAAACGGGGATTCGAATTCCCCTGGGGGCACCAAACGAAACCATCCAAAGCGGATGGTTTTTTATCTTAAAAGTTCACTTTATTAAGGTACACGGGACTTGAATAAAGATCTCCATCAGGGGGGAAAGAGTTCGAATTCTCACGCCAAGGCGGGCACCAAACGAAACCATTTAAAGCGGATGGTTTTTTGTGAATTTTCTCATCTCACGTAAAAAAGGCGTACAAGTGGAAGTCCATATCATCAAATTCATCGCGATGATTTGATAAAATATTCACAAAAAATGTAATAAAGGTATAATATATCTAAATAATCACTGAATAGAAAAGAAAGTGAAATCTTATGGTTGATAATGGCAAATGTCTGTATTGTGAAATCTCCAGTCAGGATATCCCCCTGGTCCGTTTGGTTTTCAAAGGTGAAGAAATATTTGTTTGCCCCCAACATTTACCTTTGTTGATCCATGAACCTCAAAAACTAATTGGCAAGCTTCCTGGAGCTGACCGGCTCGTTCCTTACCAGCCCGATTAATCGTTAATACCCATACTTTGACTTGACCGGCTTTTTTTACAGCCGGTCTTTGTTATTTACCAGACAATTGATGATATATATCTAGAATGGCTGACATTTCCTCATTCAGGGTGCGGACTGGCTTAATCTGCTGGCTCATCAATTCTAATTTTTGGGGATGTTCCGCCAGATCGGCGAGAATTGTAGCTAACTCGGAAATATTGCCGGTTTCGAAGAGCATCCCATTTATTCCATGCTCGATTTCATAAGACATATTTGGAATATTGCTGGCGATGACAGGAACTTTTGAGCGGAGGGCTTCATAGAGCACCAAGGGGCCAACCTCATTCCATAAGGAAGGAATGACTATCAAATCTAATTCCGAGAGGATTTGGGGTAGCTGGTTTACATCATAGCTTCCATTTATTTTTATTCGATTATCTTTCTGGACCATTTTGGTGATTTTATGACGGTATTCCGGATTGGTTGAAGATGGACCGTATATTGATAATCTCATGTTTTGTTGATTGGCGACTTGTGAAAATGCTTTTATTAATACATGTACTCCTTTATGCATTTCAACTTGACCTAAATACCCTATTCGGATCGGGGTTTTCACCTGGTGAAAAAAATCACTATTTTCCACTTCTTTAATTCCATGTGGGATAAAGGTCATTTTCTGTCTTTCAATTCCACGCAATTCAAAAACGTCCATTATGTATTTTGATGGAAAAATCAGGCAATTCACGTTGTTTAGAGCCGCTAGCAAGGTTGAATTCCTGTTTTGCAAATTCCGAACCATTTCGAGTTGCTCGCTACGTATAGAAAACAGATGAATAAGATGGTTTAGAAAGAATGCCTGGAATTCTAATGGAATCAGGGTTTGACACCAGCGAAATCTTCGCTTATCTTGTACCAGACACAGGGCACATTCATGAGGATTAAAGCGATCCTTCTTTGAGGAGGTACCATCAGGGCGAAGCATATTGATTCGCGGGCAAATAAACCAAAAATCTGTTAATGTAATCACCACTGGGATTCCCAAACGCTTTGCCGAATTTATAGCGCCCGCTCCAAGTAAGTATCCACTAATTACGTGAAAAACATCCGGTTTTTCATCTGCGAGAAATGTTGAAATTACGCTTTCGAGTAATGGATTATTGTAAAGGAAAACAAAACGATCGGATGGCGAAAAAATAGATAGATTCAGGCGGCGAACAGGAATCCCTTGGTAAATATCATCTACCCAATTAATCTCTGACTTTTTATTATGAACGACCTCTTTAACGGCAATGACTCGAACATCATGACCTGCTTGTTTCAACCATATGGCCATATCATAAGCTCGTAATTCAGCGCCGCCAATTCGATCGGGTGGAAAATGATGAACTCCTATCACGATTTTCATTCCACCCCCCTCTGGTTATTTCCATAAAATCGGTTAATCATGGCATTAGGATCTGATTTAAAAACAATTTCAACGCTGCTCATCGCCCTGGTTGCCCACAATGCAGAAAATTTTCCTATTATATTATTCCATTCAACCAAAAGATTAAGACACGGTTCAAGTGCAGTATATTCATCAATTTTTCCAACTAACCTGCGGACAGAGCGGATAATCATCGAGCTGATATAAGTGATTATAGCCAGGATCTGTTTCCCTATTAAGCGTAGTTGATATCCTAATGCCCTTGGGTAATTTTCAGCATCTCGATACAAAGTATCAATCAAGATTTCACCAAATCCATATTGGCGATATTGCCTGGCAAGTGCTTTTCGGGTGCTGCGGTGATGGTGATAGATAATTGCTTGATCAACGTATTCCAGCTGTTTTCCACTGATTAATTGCACCCGCCATGAAAGATCAACATCTTCAGCTGTCAACAGGTTGGAGTTAAATCCTCCGACCAGGTCAAAAATTGCTTTTCGATAGGATGCGTTGGCAGTGTATAGATGAGGAAGATATTCGTGAGAGCCACTAAGATAATTGCAAAGAAGATTCTTTTTTTGGCAAAATTGTTCTTCGACTGTCGAATATTGGTCAATCGCTGCCTCAATTCTGCCCCCACAGCCGGCTATATCTTGATTCTGGGAATAGGGCTTAACCAGTTCCCTCAACCAGTTTGGGTCAGCGATGCAGTCCGCATCGGTAAATGCCAGGATTTCTGCTTGTGTATGCTGTGCTCCGAAATTGCGAGCATAAGCCGGACCTTTTTTTTCACATTGCACTAATTTAACCGGATATTGTTCAATGATGCTTTTGCTTTGATCCGTTGACCCATTTTCGACTACAACAATATCAAATAAAGCTGGTTCGTAATCTTGATGAACCAGACTATCCAAGCACTTCGCAATTGTTCGTTCCCCATTGTAAACAGGAACGATTATTGTGACAGTATATTTTGTGGAGGACATAGGTTCCACTTTATCTAGAATTAGGTATAGATTGTCCGCTAATTCAGGATGATTTTATTATACAGAAATACTTTTATAAGAGCAAAATTTCAAAATTTGAAAAGCTTAAGGGTCCTGGATTATTGAAAACGAAAGAATCAGACCATGCTGTTAAATGGGAGTATAATTTTTAGCGGTTTATTCTAAATAAATCAAATATGGATCATCTGGGGTGGTTGTTGGCATGTTTAGGCGATTAATTTCTTCCCAAACCATCAGTTTAGGAATTCTTTCTATCATTGTTGGGCTACTGAGCAGCATAGGGGTGTGGCTATTTAAGTGGATGTTCGAAACCACTCGAGGCTTTACCTTGGATTTGGTCAACTCAATGGCTTCATGGGCGATTGTGTTGATTCCAGTTTTGGGCGGCGCAGTGGTAGGTTTGTTATCCCATTATTTTATCGGGAAAGAAAAGTTGCATGGCACGGCTGCCATCATGCAATCGGTAGCCTTGACGGGTGGACGTCTCCGCTATCAGAAATCACCGATTAAAACAATCGCGGCTGTGCTCTCCATTGGAGCCGGTGCTTCGGTTGGACCTGAAGATCCCTCGGTTCAAATTGGCGCCAATATCGCCTCGATGATCGGGTTAAAATTGCGCGTTTCTGAAGATCGATTGCGAACATTGGTGGCAGCTGGCGCGGCTTCTTCGATCGCGGCCGCGTTTAACGCCCCAATTGCCGGTGTGTTTTTTGCTTTGGAAATCATTCTGGGTGAAATCGGTGGATCCTCATTAGGAATGATCCTGATATCGGCAGTCACTTCTTCGGTGTTTACTCAGGCGATATCTGGCCGGTCACCCGCCTTTCAAATTCCAGCCTATTCATTTCGCTCCATCGGAGAATTGCCCCTTTATCTGGTATTGGGGCTCATCGCAGGTCCCATCTCTGCGTTATATGTGCGCCTGCTGTATTTGATGCAAGACTTCTTTGGGCAATTAAAAGTAGTGGATTGGTTGAAGCCGGTATTTGCAGGGGTCATCCTTGGGGGAGCAGGTTTGCTTTTACCGCAGGTACTTGGGGTTGGATATGAAACTATTGGTGAAATCCTTAACCGGGCGGATTACTCTTTATGGCTCCTAATCGCATTAATGTTGGCTAAGGTGGTTTTGACTCCGGTAAGTGTGGGGGGAGGATTTTATGGTGGAGTTTTTGCGCCTTCACTCTTCATCGGGGCAGCATTGGGCGGAGCTGTTGGTGAAATTGGGATGATGTTGTTCCCCAGCCTCGGAATCGAATCTGCCGCTTTTGCATTGGTGGGTATGGCAGCGGTGTTGGCCGGCGCGGTGCATGCTCCACTAACGGCTGCAATTTTGCTATTTGAAATGACGGGAGATTATCGCATTATCCTGCCGTTGATGTTCGCGGTGGCGGTCAGTTTATTGGTTTCCCAACGCATCCAACCCGACTCGGTATATGCGATGGGGTTGGCACGCCATGGTATTAAGTTGGATCGAGGCCGGGATATCGAAGTGCTCTCTTCGCTAACCGTTCGCGAGGTGATGGAAAACAATCCATATGTCATTCCAGAAACGGTTTCACTCAGTGATGCGGCAAATTTATTCGCGGCAAAGCGTCGGCATGGTTTACCGGTAGTAAGCGCCGAAGGGGAGTTAATCGGCGTGCTTACTTTGCGGGATATTGATAAAGCCAACGAGGCTGGCAAAACGAACGCAACTGTCGGTGAGATTTGTACGCGTCAATTGGTGACCGCGACGCCTGAAGAGACCTTATCGGTTGCATTGCACCGCATGAGCCAACGAGACCTGGGCCGTTTGCCGGTGGTAGATAGCAGCAATCCAAAGAAATTAGTTGGAATTATCCGCCGCGTTGACGTGATTCATGCCTATTCAGTCGCCCTGACTCAACGCGCGATACAGCGTCATCACCAACAAGCTGTTCGCCTGGATACCCTTACACCTCAACATGTGGAAGTATCAGAAACGATGGTGCAAGCGGGTTCAACCCTGATTGGCAAAACGCTTAGTGAAATACCGTTTCCATCAGGTTCCATTATTGCCAGTATTCAGCGGGGACCACAGTCTTTCATACCCCATGGGGATACCCGTCTGGAAGAAGGTGATGTTCTGGTGGTGGTAGCGGAAAAGATTGCATATGATGAAATTGCCCGTCAATGTCAAGGAGAATATTCAGCCGAAGCCTGAAGGATCACTTAGACAAAATATTTTTCTTTAAACTCAAGCTGTGCTATCCTATTATCAGGGATTCTCGAAAGAGCGACCCCTGATATTTTTTAAATCAAAGAAAGGAGGAAAACCTGGAGAAAATAGGAGTGGTGGTTAGAGTTGCTGAGGTGGTGATCGACATAGAGTTTCCCTCAGGGGATTTGCCAGGAGTGCACAACGCCATTCTGGTTGAGATGGGTAAACACCGTAGAATCATTATTGAAGTTCAGGAACATCTCAATACAAACACGGTCAGGGGGATTGCGATGAACGACACTTCTGGTCTGCGGCGTGGAACGCGCGCGGTAGATCTGGGTACCTCAATTCTAGTTCCAGTTGGGCGCCAAACACTTGGTCGCATGTTTAATGTGCTGGGTAATCCGGTGGATCATGGTGAACCACTGGATGAAAATACGCGCCAACCCATTCACAATCAATCTCCGTCACTGCAAGAGCGGCGAATTGTTGAAGAACAATTTGTTACGGGTATTAAAGTGATTGATTTGCTTACTCCCTACCCAAGAGGCGGAAAAATTGGCCTGTTCGGTGGTGCCGGGGTGGGCAAGACGATGCTAATGATTGAATTAATGCGACACACAATTCGCGAGCACTCAGGAATTGTGCTTTTTGCCGGTGTAGGGGAGCGCAGCCGGGAAGGAAATGACCTTTGGTTGGAGATGCAACAATCGGGTGTTTCTGAAAACACGGTTTTTGTTTTTGGACAGATGAACGAGCCGCCGGGGGCACGCTTAAGGGTTCCATTGACAGCCTTAACCATGGCTGAGCATTTTCGAGATGTGGAACAGCGGCCGGTTTTGGTATTCATTGACAATATCTTTCGATATATTCAAGCTGGGGCAGAAGTATCTGCCCTATTAGGACATTTGCCCAATGAAGTGGGTTACCAGCCCACCCTGCAAAGCGAGATGGGAATTCTTCAGGAGCGGATCACAACCACCAGCCGGGGGAGTGTTACCGCCATTCAGGCGGTATACGTTCCGGCAGATGATGTCACCGACCCTGCAGTTCGGGCAATTTTCGCGCACCTGGATGCTTCCACGGTGCTTTCGCGGCGTTATGCCAGTCAGGGTTTTTATCCGGCCATTGATCCGCTTGAATCAGGAAGTTCTCTTTTGTCCCCGGCTATTGTTGGCAAAGAGCATTACCAAATCGCCCTGGATGTGCGTGCCATTTTAGCGAGGTACGAGGAACTTCAGGACGTGATCGCCATTTTGGGATTGGAAGAATTAAGTGATGAAGATCGCCAGACAGTGACCCGCGCGAGACGTATCCAACGTTTTATGACCCAGCCATTTTTCGTTTCGGAAGAGTTTACCGGTATTCCGGGAAGATATGTGCCATTGGAAAAAACGCTGCAGGGATTTCGAGAAATCCTATCCGGCATGTATGATGATTTGCCGGAGCAGGCTTTTTATATGAAGGGTGCTATTGAAGATGTAATTCAAGCTGCCAAAGAGGTCGGAAATGTTCCCACTGCTGCGGCTTGAGATTCTCACAGCCGAGAAAAAAATCCTTAGCGCGCGGGATGTGCGTTGGATCCGGGCTGAATTAATCGATGGTGGTATCGGCATTCGTCCGGGACACGCGCCATTAGTGGCAGAGACAGCGGATGGGGTTGTCCGTTATGCTGACGAGCAGGGTGAGCACCAGGTTGAATTGCGGGCTGGAATACTGGATGTTCGCGGAGACGTGGTGACCATATTCACCAGTCTGGTTTTTTTCGAAGAAATCAAGCTTGGGGACGCTCCAAGTTCGTTTGACCGGCTGATGGCTGAGATCATCTCGGGTTTGGTGGGTGGTGAAGTAAATGCAGAAGAAAGCGCCGAATGAAAATGATCAGAAAGATAGTGCCTGGCTTGCCTTATGGCGAGAGGCGCTGGTAGCCATGTCGCTGGGTTGGGACCTGGCAATTCCGATCTTTGGCGGGGCTTTGGGTGGCTATTTTTTGGACCGTTGGTTGAAAACCGGTAACATGATCACAATGGGGCTCATTTTTCTGGGAATCGCGGTAAGTTATTACAACCTGGTGAAATTCATTCGCCGCCAAGACGAGAAAGCAAGAGAGTTTGACGAACAAAAAAAGAAAGAAAAGAAATGATCTCATTGGCTTTTGGGATATTGGCGCTTTTCACCGGATTGGCCGGGGCATATAGCCAAAAGATGACAGTGAATGCAATCGCCCCATCTGAGACGGGCAGCGCCATCTTGCTGGTTGCTGGCGGCGCAATGATTCGTCTGGCGGTTTACCTGGTTGTTTTATTTTTCGCCTTTCGGCAAGGGATGTTGCCCGGTATGGTGGCTCTGGCAGGTCTTCTGAGTGGCCGGTGGATTGTAATCCTGGGGGAGCAATTGAAAGGGTAAAGGATGAATGAAGTAAACCCTACTGTTTTATTTACCATGTTTGGAATTCCCGTGAGAAATACGGTTGTTTCAACCTGGGTGATGATGCTGCTTTTGATTGCCCTGGCAATTGTTGTCAACCGGAAACGTCCTATTGCCCTTGAGATGCTGGTGGATTTTTTATCCGATATGATCAGTGATGTGATGGGAAGATCAGCAGAACCCTTTTTGCCATTATTAGGCTCACTGGCGATTTTCATCGCAGTAGCCAATGTGATTGGGGTGGTGCCCATTTTGGTCTCTCCCACCCTGGATATTAACGTCACCTTAGCCCTGGCGTTGGTGGTGTTCTTCTCGGTGCATTATTTTGGCATTCGGTCCAAAGGTTTATTCAAGTATTTGAAAGATATGGCTTCCCCGATTTATCTCTTGCCATTGGAAATCATTGGTCAGCTCAGCCGAACGCTTTCGCTCACTTTAAGGTTGTTTGGCAATATTTTTAGCGCGGAGTTGATTGTGGTAATTATTTTCGCGCTGGTGCCATTATTCATTCCATTGCCATTAGTCGGATTAGGAATATTCACCGGATTGTTACAGGCATATATCTTTACCGCGTTGGCCGCAGTATATATTGGTGCGGCAATTGAAGCAGTCAGCCCGACTGAAAGAAAGGAGTAATCAACATGCAAAATTTAGATTCTGAAACCTTAATCACGGTTGTCACCATAATCGTGGCTGGGCTGGGAATTGTTCTTGGAACCGCCATTCCGGCGCTGGCCGAAGGACGGGCGGTGATGAAAGCATTGGAAGGAATGGCACGCCAGCCGGATGCCGCGCGCGATATGCGCACGACATTGCTCATTTCAATGGCTTTATTGGAATCAACGGCGATTTACGTGCTGCTGGTGGTGTTGATTCTATTATTTGCCAATCCTTTACTAGATCGGTTCTTCTAGAGGTAGGCTATGTTAGAAATTGATCTTTCCACCCTCTTGTTGGAGTTGGTGAATTTTCTGGTTTTGACTGCCGCGTTGTATTTTTTCCTTTTCCGCAGAGTGATCCGCGCAGTGGAACAACGCGCCAAAGAAAAAGAAGACGCACAGCGAAAAATTGAGGAAGAACGGGAACAGGCTGAAAAGCTGCGGATTGAGTTGGAAAATCGGTTGGACAGCATTAATGAGGAAGTGGATGAAATTTTGGCGAAGGCGCGAGCCTCGATCGAAATTGAAAGACAGCGCATGTTGGATGAAATCCGGGAGACCACTGATAGACGCCTGGTCGAAGTGGAGCAAGAATCTTTACGCATCCAAAAACAAGAACTGCAGGAATTTAATGAAAAACTGGTTCAGGCGATTGAAGAGGTCTCGGGCAAGTTGATTGGCAAAGTTGTCCCACTCGAAGTCCATAATTCTCTGGTGAATGAATTGAACCAAAAAGTAATTGAATTAGGACGCACGGATATGCGCCAGGTCAATAATCTGCGGAGATCTCTTACCGACCGTATGCCAACCGCATATATTACTTCCGCTCAAGAACTGAGTGTGGACCAACAACGCCAAATTGTCCGCACGATCAGCGCGCTGGCAGATCGAAGTGTGAATATCGAGTTGGATATACAGCCCGAATTGGTCGCGGGGATGAAAGTGCGAATTGGTGATATGCTGGTTGAGAATTCAATCGCCGCTCACCTAACGGAATTGCGCAGCGCCACGATGCAAGATTTATCGGAAAGGATGGCGTATGGACAATGATCAACGGGACGCGATGGATCAGACTCTGGCATTTCAAAATTGGATAGACAAATTTGAGTCGGATCTGCGCGTGTTTGATCCTTTCGCGGAGTCCAGGCAGCTCAAAACGCCCCAAGTATTTCCCAGCATTCCCACGGTAATTGAGGGGATTAATACCTCTTTTTCTTCCCTGCCGCGCCGGGTGCTCTTCAGAGATGTTGGCACGGTTCAACATATTGGTAACGGGGTGGCGACTCTTTCCGGTTTATGGCAAACGGGCACGAATGAACTGGTGATATTTCCCAACGGTGTGCGCGGATTGGTGCTTAACCTGGACCATGATAATGTAGATACGATTTTGCTGGGACCAGACGAAGGAATCAACGGGGGAGACCTGGTGTTATCCAGTGGAGAAAGGTTGAAAATCCCAGTCGGTCCAAAATTAGCCGGGCGGGTGATTAATTCTTTGGGAGAGCCTCTGGATGAATATGGACCTTTAGATGCGGAAGCCTACCAAACCCTGGATCGACAGGCACCCGGGATCATCGCGCGATCGCCGGTCAACCAACCTTTGCAGACGGGCACCAAGTTTGTGGACGCTTTACTCCCCATTGGCCGCGGTCAAAGAGAGTTGATTGTGGGAAATCGCGGTACGGGAAAAACATCGCTGGTGGTGGACGCGATCCTTAACCAAAAAGGCAAAGGTGTCTACTGCTGTTACATCGCTATTGGGCAGAAGAAATCCTCCACCTTGTCGGTGATCGAAACGCTGCGCAAACATGGCGCGATGGAATATACCACCGTGATCGTTTCCAGCCCGGATGACCCTCCCGCAATGCGCTATCTGGCTCCCTTCGCGGGGACCACGATCGCGGAATATCTGGTGCACGAATTAGGACGAGACGCGCTGGTAGTATATGATGACCTGACCAAACACGCTGAAGCCTACCGGGAATTGAGCCTGCTTTTGAGAAGACCCCCCGGCCGTGAAGCCTACCCTGGCGATATATTCTATTTGCACGCGCGATTGTTAGAGCGCGCGGGTAAATTCAGGCAGGAGAAGGGTGGCGCTTCCTTAACCGCGCTGCCAATAGTGGAATTGCAGCGTGGGAATATTTCGGCTTATATCCCAACTAACTTGATTTCAATCACCGATGGGCAAATTGTATTGGATTCAGATTTGTTCAATCGCGGGATTAAACCCGCGGTAAATGTCGGTCAGTCAGTTTCTCGCGTGGGGGGCAAGGCGCAAACGCGCATCATGCGCGCCATTTCCAGTGATATCCGCCTGGAACTGGCTCAATATGATGAAGTGTCTCGATTCGCGCGCTTTGGAACGGATGTGGATTCGGCCACACTGAAACAGATCCGCCGCGGGCAAATATTACAATCCGCTTTAACCCAAACCGTTCACCAACCCTTATCGCTGGCAGAGCAGATCCTGGTTTTGTTTGCTGTAACCCGCGGTTATTTCGATCATATTCCTGCCAGAGATTTGGCGTCGGTACAGGAAAATTTCCTAGAAACCCTGAAAATGGAATGCATGGATTTAATTTCGGATATTGAACATGCCAAAGGCCTGACAGAGGAATTGGAAACGGAGATCAGGACCAATCTTGAAGCGTTTTTCGCTGCCCAGGAAGGTGAAACAGTATGAAAATGTTGATGGCTATCATCCATTCTTTTGAAGCGGAATTGATTTTGGATGCCCTGATCGCCGAGGGATACGCGGTCACGTTCATGGAGTCGCGGGGCGGTATGCTTCGCCAATCCCAATTGTCTCTGTTTATGGCGATTGAGGCTGAAAAAGTGCCGGATGTGATGCGGATATTGAGAGAAAACTGCCGTGCAGATGTGAGCATCCACTCGGGAGAAAAACCCAGCACCAGCGCGAAAATTGGGGGTGGGGTGGTGTTTGTCTGGGATCTCAGCAGCATGGAGCGATTATCGGTATGAGCGAGCTGGATCGCCAGGAATCACGTTTGGATAATATTCAGAGCGTGGAGCCAATTTTGGCCGCGATGAAGACCATTTCAATGGGCAGTCAACAGGCGGCTTTAAATCAACGCAACCGGGTAAGAGCCTATTTTTCCAAATTGAGCCAGATACAATCCTTTGTGTCTTACCAGCTTAAGATGACAAAAACAGTGGTTAGATCCGAATCCAGCGTGGATGAACGAATGGTGTTATTGGCCATTGGCAGCGAGCGCGGGTTATGCGGGCAATTCAACCGGCTGGTATTGGATGCCACTGTTGAGAAATTGGATCTGTTACGACAACTTGGTTGGAAAGTTGAACTATGGGTCCTGGGGAAACGTCTGCTGCGCTTATTTCAATCCGCGAAAATTCCGGTTGCCTACTTTGAATCACTTTCCATCACATCGCTGCCTTCTTACCCTCTGGCGGTGAGATTAAGCTGGGATTGGTTGAAGCGCTATGAAAACCAGACGATTGATCGGGTTGAAGTTCTTTTCTATGGTTTGAAAGGCAAGCAAATCCAAACGGTGATGCCCGCGATTGCGGATTTAGAATCTGGTTCATTCGCAGAAATGGAAGAAGATTGGGTTCATCCCATTATTGAGACGGATCCCAGCCACTTGATCCAACGGATTCTGGAGCAGGTGGTGATCAGCCAGACTTATAGCTGCCTGTTGGAATCAGCGGCAGCCGAACATTCCGCGCGGTTTCGGTTAATGGATGAAGCCACTCAAAATTCACAACGTTTGATTGAGCAGCTTCAGATGGAATTATTAACCGGCAAGCGTCAGGTGATCACGCGTGAAATGCAGGAACTGGCGGTGGGTGCGGGTTTACTCAAACGTTAGCGCGTGTTTTATTGGTTGTCTTTATTTCCTTTATCCCGATCAAGATCATTGATTTCTATTGGTCAAAACCATCAGGACAACAAGGACCAGGATGGTCGCGATTGCTCCCAGGAGGATGGCTATTCCTGGCGGTTGGTTTTGGCTTTCCACCGGGATGGGAGTGGGCATCTCCGTGGGTTGGGTGGTCGAAGTGGGGGTGCTGGGCAGCGGTGTGATTGTGCTGGGGACAATCTCCGGCTGATTGGTGCTGGTAGGTATTGGTTGGGGCGCGGCTTCTCCAATTGTCAGGGTGATTTGCTCCTGAATTTGCAGCAGGTCCGCGTTATCGGGGAAAAGCGCCAACCCGCGCTCAACCAGATCGCAGAGATCAGCAGGACAGACTCCATCGCGGATCAGGCTGATCCAGGCCCGGCTGCGCAGCATCCAACTGGCATATTCGCTGTAGATATCTTCCCGTTGAGGATCCAACTCAAGCGCGCGCTTATAGGCGTCATCCACTTCTTGGGCGAGAGTTTCACCGCCGCCATGATTTCCAACATTTTTTACAATCGAAAGCGCGTTCTGTGCGGCTTGCGCGTAATTTAATTGGGCATCAACCGCGTTGGGAGACGCCAGAACCTGTTGGCGCGCGTCCAATAATGCTTGATAGCGTTGCGGTTCCAGAACATCGATGAAGATATTATCCGCGGCGGTGGGTTCCAGGTCAGTAAACTGCCAGCGGATAACGTTTTTCTCGATTTCATATCCAGGCGGATTGGGGCTGATGGATAACCCTTCAATGGATTGATCCGCCATAGAGAGGTTTTCGGATGTTATTTCAAAAGGAAGGGAGATGGTAATTACTGCGCTGCCGATGGTTCCTTTCCAGCCCGCGCCGGTTTGCAAAATGTATTCAAAGCCGCCAAATGGACGCCGACCGGTGGGATAGAGGGTATACGAAACCCGCACGATCACATCTTTTCCGGGTGGGAAAACCATTGGAAATTTGGCCCAGGGGCTGTTCTGTTGCGGATCGCTCAAATCGGGGGCGGGGACGGTTTCATACACCAGGGGAATATCATCCACTGTGATCGTAAAATTTTGCAAAGTGGCTTCGGGAAAATAGGGCAGCATCCCCGGATAGCGCATGGAGGCAGCCAGGGGGAACCACACGTCAAAGGATTCCTGTTCCTGGCCTAAATTACGCATCAAAAACTGCGCATCTACCTGACCGCGCATCCAATATGCAGGTGAGTCCTCCTTACCTTCCGGCAGAGGGCGCTGATTTGGCTCAATGGAAATATTCACCTCTTCAGAGACCATCCGCACCTGCGTGGGTTGATCACCGGGCGGGACCAGGTCTGATCCGGATGGATTGAGCGGCGGCCAGCCGATATCCGCCTTTACCGCGGCGGGCAGGAATGGCAAATTGAAAAGTGCAAGCGCCAGTCCGGCCGCCAAGAAAACTGGAATCATTCGATTGAATTTCATATTCGAACTCTCCTGCTAATTGGATATGATTATCCGAATAATAGACGTTATACCATCAAAGGAAGTTCCAGATTTCCTTTTCAAGTCCACTTTTCTGAAAGGGCACTTTTTTGGTTTATCAGCCCAGGTTTTCCAAAGGTTTTTTTATTAGCCATGCAATTGATTCGATAGCTCGGCGATTTCTTTTTCCAAATGAGCCGGGTATAGTTGCAGGCCGGGTGGAACCTCTTGAGGAATACCATCAAACATCCAGCTGATTCCCAATAACATCACGGCAGTGTAATGGTCAAACAAATCCAGGCCATGCGGACCGGCACCGGCTGCCAGATTGAGCAAACTGCCTTTTGACAACAGAAACAGGTGAGTTTTTTCCAGATCAAAGCGTTCAATTTGGCCGGTCAGGCGTTGGTGCGGTTGCGTATATAACCAATCAATATCAATTTCGTGATTGGAGTGACCGGCGTTAAATAGGATTGCTCCCGGCCGAACCTGTTGAAGGCATTTTTCTGGCAGTACCCGCTCGACACCGGTGGCGGTCACGATAATCTGGCAATGGGCAAGACCTTCTTGCAGGCTGATGATTTCACAGCCATGATGCCGGGCTTCGATCAAACGGACTGGATCGATATCCGTAACATACGGGTGTCCCCCTAAATTACGCGCTCGTTCAGCGATGCCCTTGCCCACAGGACCGTAACCAATTACCAGCACGCGCCGGCCGAAAAGGCTCAAACCGGTGACATAGCTGAAAGCTGGCCAGACGCCATCCCCCACATGAAACCGGTTTTCCAGGTGGTCTTTAAGTGGGATGCTATTCCAATCAAACACAGGAAAGGGTAATGCATGTTTCTTCAATAAATTCAATCCGCTGGTTGTGGCTTCCAGCGCGCCTTTCACTGGCGGATTTTTATCCAGGTAG